>ENA-ORXB01003597-ORXB01003597.1-sediment-metagenome-genome-assembly--contig:-NODE-3597-length-10449-cov-4.301581_pt1 | contig 10449 bp, 10 predicted proteins | sample MGYA00237863_ERZ511475 | MGnify/ENA primary metagenome ERZ511475 (study PRJEB26305, sample SAMN06343858) | sediment metagenome | isolation source: hot spring sediment | place: Canada: British Columbia...
CTGCTGCGCCAGATCGAAGCCCTCCAGCAGGAGCTATGGGCAGCATACGAACGGTCAAGTTGAGCGACGAGCTGACAAGGTTAGATTCTCATTTGAGGCAACGAAGCCTCAAGAGTTAGATTCTTACGTGACGCCACATGGGAGTTGTTGAATCCGTATGTGGACCCCAGCGTAGACGAGGCGACCCGAGAGCGACTGGCCGTACTTGTTACCGGAATGATCGGCGCCGCAGACGCCAGTCCAGCTCGCGTTGCCCGTGCACTACACACCATGGGGCTGAGCGGGGCTACAGCGGAGAGCATCGAGCGGCGCATCCGGCGCATCGAGAACGATACGGAGATCACGGCGAGCCTCTGCTTCCACCGGTTTGCCAGGGAAAGGTTGCGCTTCGGCTCGCCCAAGGAACTCGTGTTGGTACTCGATCCCACGCTGGAAGAAGACCATGTCGTGATGCTGACCGCTGGTGTGTGGTATCGCGGGCGAGTCTTGCCGTTGGCGTGGGCCGTATGGCCGGCGAACACTCCGCTGACTGACGAGCGTCTCTGGAGGCGGGTCGAAGCGTTGCTGGACACAGTGGCTGAACTCCTTCCTGTGGGTGTTTCCGTCACATGGTTGGCCGATCGAGCGTTTGGAAGCCCTGCTTTCACGGATCTCGTTGAGGCTCGTGGCTGGCATTACATTGTGCGGGTACAGGGCCAGACGCATTGCCGCACTCGGACAGGCCGTGAGTGCTCCGTCCGGGAGCTCGTGAAGCATCGGGAGCAGCGGGCCAAGCTCCGGGGGCAGGTGTTCAAGAAGCGTGGTTGGCGCGAAGCGAGCGTCGTCGTGTACTGGGGGCGCCGGTGGGATGCGCCGCTCTGCCTGGTCAGCGATCTGCCGCCAGGGTGGCGCCTGATCCGGCTCTACCGGCATCGCTATGGGATTGAGGCCACTTTCCGCGACTACAAGTCCCGGGGATGGAAATGGGAGCAGGGTCAAGTTCGGGACCTGCAGCACGTCGAGCGTCTCTTGGTTGCGATGGCCCTCGCGACGTGGCTGGTTCTGTTGGTCGGCACGCAGGTCGCCGACGAGGAACTTGCCAAAGCGGCCACAAGGCACAGACGGACGCCTCCACAGGCTGCCAAGTACAGTCTGTTCCAGATGGGGTTGCATCGCCTGCAGCGATCGGTCATGGGAGATTGGCCGGCGGACTTTGCCTGGCGTCTCCACGGCTGGACAGCGATGGACTGGCAACAGCAGATCAGCAGCTGGTGTATGCAGGCGCTGCTATTCGGCCCACGAAGATTTGTCCAACAGCTGAATAAAATGATGCTACAGACCGCCCCTGTCCGCCCCTGAAGGGGCAGGGGGGGAGGGGGTTCCCCGACGGGCAGAGCTACCAGCAGCCTGCCTCCGTTCCATGCGCTGAGAGCGAGTCTGAACACTTACGACGATCGGCCTGTTGACAGCTACGCTCCATCGCGCTAGAATCCTCCCGATTGTTGGGACTTTTTGGAAAGGAGCCCGGCAATGAAGCTGACTCCTCGCCAGAGGCAGTTCTACAGCGCGCTCGTGGCGCTCTCGCGGGCCACAGGCGGCAGCGTGCACTACTCGGCCGTCGCCGAGGCCCTCGGGGTGAGCCCGTTCTCTGCTTACGACATGCTCAAAGTCCTCGAGGCCAAAGGCGTCGTGGGCTCGGAGTACGTGCTGGACCCACACACTCCGGGGCCGGGTCGCTCGGCGATCATGTTCTATCCCCGGCCAGAGGCGGCACCGAAGGAGGGCCTTCCCAGCCCAACTGAGGCCCGAGGGAGGCAGGCTTCCGAGCCCATCCCGGTCGCCGATCATGGCGGCAGCGACGATGCAGAGTGGCCCAGCGTTCGGGAGCGCCTTTTGCGGCGCCTCGCCGAGGCCCGTGAGGCCAATGGGGCCGAGGTGCTGAGCGAGCTTCTCGACCGGCTTGGCGAGTACAGGTCGCCCCTGAGCTACTGCTCCGGCGTGGTCGCTGCCCTGCTGGTCAACCTGCAGGCGGGCGGCCGCGACCTGATCAGCCGGCGGCACCTGCCGGTCCTCCTGCCCAGCGTGGAGCTTGGGCTGGGAACGCTCGCCGGGCTCAGCATCGGTACCAGCCTCGCGCGCCTGCGCGGCACGCCGCACCTGGAAAAGCTGCTCCAGTCCGCCCGCCGCTTCCAGGAGTGCCTGGCGTTGCTCAGCACCGAGAGCCGACGACGCCTCGCCGAGTTTGTGCGCGAAGCCCTCGTCGCCTTGAGCGCCTTGCAGGCGTGAGCAGCCTGAGATCACTCAGCCGCTGCAGCCTCCTGCCTTGTAGACGAAACAGAAAGGAGCCACAGGTATGATCCGGGTCCTCGTCGACAGCGCATCGAGCATCAGCCCCGAGGTCGCCCAGCAACTGGGCCTCCATGTCATCCCGATGAAGGTGTCCTTCGGCGAGGAGACCTTCCTGGATGGCATCACGCTGGATGCCAGCGGCTTCTACGACCGCCTGATGGCGAGGCGTCACCTTCCTATCACGTCCCAGCCCTCCGCCGGAGAGTTTCTGGACGTCTTTCAGCGCCTGACCGGCGACGGCAGCGAGCTGCTCTGCATCTTGATCTCACACCAGATGAGTGGTACACTCTCTTCGGCGGAGGCCGCGCGGGACATGCTGCCCGAGCGCTCCATCCACATCTTCAACTCGCTCTCCGTCTCCATCGGCCAGGCGCTGATGGCCCTCGCCGCCGTAGATATGGCCTCTGCCAACCAGCCGATCGAGGCAATCCTCGCCCAGCTTGAGCGCATGCGTGCCCAGATGCGCGTCTTCTTTGTCGTGGACACCCTCGAGTTCCTGCAGCGCGGCGGGCGGATCGGGGGTGCCGCAGCGCTCCTGGGCACGATGCTCAGCATCAAGCCCTTGCTGCACATCGTCAATGGGCGCATCGAGCCCCTGGAAAAAGTGCGCACCAAGCAGAGGGCACTGGAGCGCATGCTGGAGCTGATGGAAGAGCAGGTAGGCCGCGACACCCCGGTCTGGTGCGCGGTAGCACACACCAACGTCCCGGAGGAGGCCGACCGGCTGGAGCAGGAAGTGCGCCGACGCCTCAACTGCGCGCGAGTGTTCACAACCGATGCCGGCCCCACCATCGCCACGCACTGTGGCCCGGGCGTCCTTGGCATTGCCACATGCCCCATGGGCTGAGCCTGCCACCGCAACCGGCTGAGCCGGCCCGGGTTCTAGTGGTAGGAACCCGCCTGAAAGGAGCCCCTCAGGAAATGGCCCGGGATGAGGGGACCTCGGAAGAGGATCTCATCGCGCAGGCAAGGGCGGATCCGATCGCCTTCGGCGAGCTGTATGAGCGCTATGTGAACCGCATCTACAGCTACATCTATCACCGCGTCGGCAGCCACCATGATGCCGAGGACCTCACAGCGCGCGTGTTCTACCGTGCCCTCTCGCACATCGGAGACTATGTCGATCAGGGGGCACCTTTCTCGGCCTGGCTGTACCGGATCGCCCACAACCTCGTGGCGAACTGGCATCGGGACCGATCTCGCCGCCAGACCATCTCGCTGGACGATGCCTTCCTGGTCGCGGGCAGCGCCGCTACCCCGCACGAGCACGCCGAGGCAAAGGAGCGCTCGGAGAGGCTTCGCCGGGCGATTCGCAAGCTCAGCCCGGACAGGCAGCAGTTGCTGATCCTCAAGTTCACCGAGGGTCTCTCCAATGCGGAGATCGGGCAGATCATGGGGCGCAGCGAGGGGGCCATCAAGTCGCTCTATCACCGGACACTTCTGGCCCTCCAGGAGATGCTTCGGGAAGAGGAGTAGCCGCCGCTGCCGACGGTGCTCGGGCGCGTCGTTGCGCAGGCAGTTGCCGTAGACTGCAAGCAGGAGTGTGACTAACGTGTCCAGAGGGTTGTTCGGACGCAGATATCCGCGGCGGGGGTCACCGGAGACCGCCGCCTCGTGTCCAACGCCGGCACACGGATCCGACGAAGCGCCGCTGCAGGTCGGCCTGGGCGCGCTGACCAACGAGTTGGCCGGGCTCCTCGCCCCGGTCAGCCCGCCGCGGCCTTTCCGGGACAGCCTCGGTCGCGAACTCGCGGCCGTCGCCCGGTACAAGAGCCTGCCTGAGGTCGTCGTGCAGGAGCCCTCCGCCCTTCGGCGGGGGCTCCTGATCGGGGCTCTTGTGAGCTCTGCTGTGTCGGTCGCGGGTGTGATCGCGCTCCTTTGGCGGCGCCGCACCCATCATGAGACGCCGCGTGCCTCGTAGCTGAGCGACGCCCGGCCCTATACCCTGTGACACGCCACCCAGTGATCGGCGGCCGTCTCACGCCACTCCGGCTCGACCTCGGCGCAGATATCCATCCGCAGCCGGCATCGCGTCCGGAAGCGGCAACCACTCGGCGGATTGGCAGGGCTCGGCACGTCGCCCTCCAGGATGATCCGCTGCCGCTTCTCCTCGATGACCGGATCGGGGATCGGCACGGCCGACAGGAGCGCCTTTGTGTACGGGTGCAGCGGGTTGCTGTACAGCTCGTCCCGCGTGGTGAGCTCCACGATTTTGCCCAGATACATGACGGCCACCCGATCGGAGATGTGCCTCACCACCGACAGGTCGTGGGCAATGAAGAGATAGGTCAGACCGAACTTGTCCTGCAACTCCTCCAGCAGGTTGATGATCTGAGCCTGAATCGAGACGTCCAGCGCCGAGATCGGCTCGTCGCAGACGATAAAGTCGGGGTTCACCGCCAGGGCGCGGGCTACGCCAATGCGCTGGCGCTGCCCGCCGGAGAACTCGTGGGGATAGCGGTTCACAAAGTACGGGTTCAGCCCTACAACTTCCAGCAGCTCCTGCACCCGCTGGCGCCGGTCCTCCGGCTTGCCGATGTTGTGGACGTCAAGCGGCTCGCCGATGATGTTGCCCACGGTCATGCGCGGGTTGAGCGACGCGTAAGGGTCCTGGAAGATCATCTGCATCCGGCGGCGCATGCGACGCAGGGCCTCGCCCCGGAGCTTGGTCAGGTCCGTCCCCTCAAAGAGGACCTGACCCGCCGTCGGGCGGTAAAGTTGCAGGATGGCCCGCCCTGTCGTGGACTTGCCGCAGCCCGACTCGCCGACCAACCCAAGTGTCTCTCCACGGCGGATGAAAAAGTCCAGGCCGTCGACAGCGCGGATGTCTCCGACCTTGCGCTGCAGCACTAACCCCTGGGTGATCGGGAACCACATCTTCAGGCCACGCACCTCGAGCAACACCCGGTCGCTCGCGGGCGCGGAGGAGCTCTGCTCTACCGCCTTCGTCTGGTCCTGCGGCATCGTGCTATTCCCTCCCTGCCGTCACATCGACCCAACACGCCACCTCATGCCGACGGGCAACGGTCTGCAGCGTCGGGTTCTCCACCAGGCAACGCTCGATCGCATAGGCACAGCGGGGCGCGAACGGACACCCTGGTGGCATGTCGATCAGGTCCGGCGGTAGCCCCTCTATGGGCGTCAGCTTGGCCTTGCGCTCCGCATCCAGGCGTGGGATCGAGCGCAGCAAGCCCAGAGTGTAGGGGTGCCGCGGGTCGGCATAGAGGTCCTTCACCTCCGCATGCTCGATGACATAGCCCGCATACATCACGACCACCCGATCGGCCAGTCCGGCCACGACCCCGAGGTCATGGGTGATCCAGATAATGGCCATGCCGAGCTCTCGCTTGAGGCGCTTCACGATATCCAGGATCTGCGCCTGGATGGTCACATCGAGTGCCGTAGTCGGCTCGTCGGCAATAAGCAGCTGCGGATTGCAGGAGAGGCCCATGGCGATCATCACGCGCTGCCGCATCCCGCCCGAGAACTGGTGCGGATAGTCGTCGACGCGTTCCGCCGCTCGCGGGATGTTGACCATCTCCAGAAGCTCGATCGTCCGCTTGCGGGCCTGCGCCTTATCCATGCCGAGGTGCAGTTGCAGCGCCTCGCTGACCTGCTGGTTGATGGTCAGCACCGGGTTCAGTGAGGTCATGGGGTCCTGGAACACCATGGCGATCTTGTTCCCGCGCACATGCCGCATCTCTGCCTCGTCGATGCGCAGCAGGTCGCGTCCGTCAAACCATACCTCACCCCCTACGATGCGTCCCGGCGGCTGCGGTATGAGCCGCATGATCGAGAGCACACTGACGCTCTTGCCGCATCCACTCTCGCCCACGATCCCGAGGGTCTCGCCCTCGTCCACATGGAGGTCGACGCCGTTCACGGCATTGACCACACCGTCCTGCGTGTAGAAGCGTGTTCTGAGCCCTTTCACCTGCAACAACGTCCCCATGAACCCCTCCAAGATCGCATCCGTTGCCAGGCCCCTTTGCCCGGCGCCGATCAGCGCTCGACGTACACGTCCTTCAGCCAGGGTCTGATGGAAGCGCTATAGACCGCCCCTCTGACATAGGGCTTGGTCAGCACATAGTCGCGGCCATGCCACAGCGGCACCCATGCCGCATCCTCCACGATCAGGGTCTCCGCCCGCTGATAGAGCTCGAGGCGCTTTTCCCTATCCTGCTCGACCCGCGCCTCCTCCAGCAAGCGATCGACCTCGGCGTTGGCATAGGCGCTGTGGTTGTCGCGGCTCTGGCTGTGGAAGAGGATATCTAAGAAGTTCTGTGGATCCGGATAGTCGGCGATCCATCCGGTCAGGAAAAAGCCGTACCGGCGCTCGGTCAGGTCCATCAGGAAGCGGTCCCAGGCCGTCTGCTCCACCTGAACTTCGACGCCGAGGTTGGTGTGCAGCATGGCCACGATCGCCTCGACGGTCGGCGGCAGAGTCCCACCCATGCCGCTGGTGTGCAACACGATCTCCGGCAGCTCGGCCGCGTCACCGTAGCTGGACTGGCGCAAGAGCTCACGCGCCTGCTCAGGGTCGAAAGCCAGGCCCCTGAACTCCGGCCTGTACCCGGGCATGCCCGGCGGGAGTATGCCCTCGGCCGCATCGACCGTGCCCTTCAGCACCACCTTCGCCAGCCGCTGACGATCGATCGCATGCGCGATGGCCTGGCGCACGCGCACGTCATCGAAGGGAGGAACCTCGGGGTTCATCGCCAGGTACTGCACGTCCAGGCGAGGGATGATGCTGAGCTCCTGGTTCAGAGGGTTGGAGGGGTCGAGGACTCGGTCGATGGCCGTGAGCCCCACCTGCACGATGTCCAGCTCGTTGTTCTCGTACATCGTCACCGGGTCGCCGCCGGCGAGGACGAAGGTCACCTGTTCCAGCCTGGCCACGCCCCGGTAATAGTGCTGGTTGCGCCTGAGGACGATCCGCTCGTCACTCCACTCAACCAGCCGGAAGGGTCCGGTCCCGTTTGGATGCTCTGACCAGGACCGGCCCTCGGCCACGTTCTGCTTGTCTACCACGAACGCCGTCGGATAGGTCAGCTTGGCGAGAAAGTAGGCCTTGGGTGCATCGATCGTCAGGGAGATCGTGCGCTCGTCGATGACGCGGACGCCGCTGATCGTACTGGCCTCTCCCTGCATGACCGCTCTGGCACCCTCTATATCGTTGAGGTACGACGCGGCGACGGTCGAGCCCAGAGAGGGTGAGCAGGCTCGGGTCAGCGAGTACTCCACATCGGCTGCGGTCACCGGCCTGCCGCTCTGAAAGCGCGCATCCGCGCGGAGGTGAAAGGTGTAGGTCCGTCCGTCCTCGCTGACCTCCCACCTCTCCGCCAGGTCCGGCGCGACCTCCAGGTTCTCGTCGAGAGTCACCAGCCCGCTGAAGATCTCGACCACATAGGTCGCCGACTGGGCATCCTGGACCAGAGCGGGGTCCAGCGTTACCGGCGGTTCCCCCTGGATGCGCAGCTCGCCTCCCGCAACTGGCGCCGCCCGGGTAGCCGTGCCCTCGCCAACGACCGGTGGCCCTGCAACCCCACCGAACTCTCGCCAGGCGAGATAGACGCCGGCACAGCAGACCATGCTCACGCACAGCACGGCGACCACCGCCACCACAATCAGCACTGTGCCGAGGGTTCGACGCTCTGTCATGGGAGCCACATCCAGGCGGCCTCGGCGGATAGCGAACCGGATCCCACGCATTGCCACGGTCACCTAGCTCGTGCCCCTCATGCGCGGGTCGAGCGCATCGCGCAGGCCATCACCCAGAAAGTTGAAGGCAAACATGGTGATCGAGAGCGCCAGCGCCGGAAAGATTACCAGATGCGGGTAGGAGCGCAGCGCTTGCGCACCCTCCGAGATCAGGTTGCCCCAGCTGGGCGTCGGCGGGTCTACCCCGAGGCCGATAAAGCTGAGAAAGACCTCATAGTTGATGTAGCCCGGTATGGCCAGCGTCTCCGAGACGATACACGGCCCGATGATGTTCGGAAAGATGTGCCGCAGGATGATGCGCAGGTCGCTCGCGCCGATCATCCGCGAGGCCTCCACAAACTCTTTCTCCTTCACGGAGAGGATCTGCCCGCGCGCCAGACGCGCCATGCCCATCCAGGCGGTGAGACCGATGCCCATGAATATGAAGAGCATACCGCCGCCGCGGAGGCCAAGGACGGCGTCCACGACCTTGTTGACCTGGTTGAAGGTATACGCTGGAGTGCCCGGCTCGGGGGTCCCGCCGAAGGACGTCTTGAAGAACGCCATCAGCAGGATGATCAGCAGCATGGTAGGAAACGCGTAGAGGATATCGACGATGCGCATCATGATATCGTCCACGCGCCCGCCATAGTATCCGGAGATGCAACCGTACACCAGGCCGATGATGAGGGCCGTGAATGCGCCCATAAAGCCGACGGGCAGCGATACCCGCGTGCCGTAGATGATACGGCTCAGCAGGTCACGCCCCAGGAAATCCGAGCCCAGCAGGAACTTGTTGTTGATCTTGGCATAGGCCTCCACGTTGCCCGGAAGCACCGCCACCAGCCACCGCGGCACAGTGTGCTCGTCGGCCGCGTTCCCGACGGCATAGTGCGCCGGAGCAATCACGGGCGCCGTGATCGCCACTACGACCAGGAGCAGCACGATCACCAGTCCAACCATAGCGGCACGGTTGCGCACAAGCCGCCGCCAGGCGTCACGCCACAGGCTCGCTTCCCTGCGCGGCCTTGCCTGCAACCGCAGTGCCGCCCGTTCCTGCACTGTCATCAGACCCTCCCGGATAGCCCCAACTTACACGGGCGCAGCGTCATACTTCCTTTGGCCCCGCCGGGCATTTCATCGCTGCGCCGATAGCCAACAGATGCGGCCGACGCGCGTGAGCACCGTCGTGAACCCGGGCCGGCCCGCTCGCCAATCCCCCCGGGCTGACCGACGCCCCCGGGTTCGCCCTCTGGCGCGGCACTCGCCGCGCCCCATCTGCGGCTCACTCCCTACTTGTAGCGGATTCGCGGATCCAGGAACGCGTAGGTTATGTCCACCGCCAGATTCGCCAGCACCAGGAACACCGCGTAAAGCAGGATCGTCCCCATGACCACGGGATAGTCCCGGTTGGTGATGCTGGTGACGAAAAACTTGCCCAGGCCGGGGATGGCAAAGATGCGCTCGACGACAAACGTGCCGGTAGTCAAGGCGGCGAACATCGGCCCCAGCACCGTCGCAACCGGAATGAAGGCGTTCTTCAGGGCATGGCGCACCATCACCACCCGCTCGGCGAGGCCCTTTGCCCGGGCCGTCCGGATATAGTCCTCGCGGATGACCTGCAGCATGCTTGCCCGCGTGAGCCGTGCGATGATCGCCGACTCTCGCATCCCGAGGGCGATCACCGGCATGATCATCTTCTCGGGCGTGCCCCAGCCTGCGACGGGCAGCCACCTGAGCGTCAGGGCAAAGATCACGATCAGCAGTGGGCCAAGCACAATGTTCGGCACCGACACCCCAAAGACCGCGATCCCCATCCCGAGATAGTCCCACATCGTGTTCTGCTTCAATGCGGCGAGGATGCCGAGGGGCAGCCCGATGGCGAGAGCGAGCAAGATGGCCAGCACGCCCAGTTGCGCCGAGATGGGAAGATGCGCCGCAAAGATGTCGTTTACGGTGCGGCTGCGCGACGAGTACGAGGGCCCAAAGTCAAAGTGGAACACAATCCGCGCCACCCAGTCCAGGTACTGCTGGGGCAGCGGCTTGTCCAACCCGTAGTAGCGCTCAAGGTTGGCGCGCACCTCTGGCGGAGGGGGTTTCTCTCGGTCGAAGGGGCCGCCGGGCACGGCCCGGAGAAGGACGAAGGTGACTACCGAGATGAAGAACAGTACAGGTATCAGCCACAGTAGACGCCGGACGATATACTGGATCATACCCATCCTCCTCCGGCCCGCCCCTGTAGCGGCGCGCCACAGAGAGCGGGCCGGAAGGGTTACTCATCTCCTTCATCACATGGCCCTCCCCTGACGGGGAGGGCCATGCATTCAGGACCCGTCGGACGCTGGGCCTACAGGCAGCCTAGTGCGCGAGCACTCTCCACTTGTCATAGTGCTCGTTGCCGAGGGCCGCGTAGGTTCGCTC
>ENA-ORXB01003600-ORXB01003600.1-sediment-metagenome-genome-assembly--contig:-NODE-3600-length-10431-cov-8.631157_pt1 | contig 10431 bp, 11 predicted proteins | sample MGYA00237863_ERZ511475 | MGnify/ENA primary metagenome ERZ511475 (study PRJEB26305, sample SAMN06343858) | sediment metagenome | isolation source: hot spring sediment | place: Canada: British Columbia...
ATCACGAGACCGCGGCGCGCCTCCTGGGGGCCGGGCGATATTACCTGCTGGAGTGAAGGGGGTGCGGAATGTGGGGTGAACACCTCCAACACGAACTCCCTACGCCTCCTCCACGACGCCAGTGGCAACGATTTGAGGAGTGCCACCAGCTGACTAAGGAGATTCCTAAACGCCAGGACCTATTTGCGCAGAAAGGGCCCGGCTGGCCTTGGCGGGAAGTTGTGTTTGAGCCTCACGACCCCAACCTCGGCTCGCCGTTCAAAACACGAGCACCTTATCCGCTTCAACGGTCCACTGCGCCAAATCGCTCATTGTGCCGATCTCAACACCTTCAATCAACGTAAGGCCCTTTATCCCGCGAGCTTCCGAGCAAGTCCCACAAGCTTTAACTCTCCCCCCTTTGCTGATAACCGCCCTGAGCATTCGCTCAATGTTGTAGTACCCCTGGGGCGTTGTCTGATTGGGCAGGGCGCAGACTACCGCATCCGCCAGCAGAAAGATGGAAACTTCTACATCCGGGTGTTCCTTCTGCAGCGTCATGGCCATTCGCAAGGCGTTATATGGCTTTTCAGAACCATAAGGGGCATCATTGATGATGAAGAGGACTCTCATTCCTCACCACCCTTTACGCCGCGAAAGTCTACCTGAGCCGCTGGAAGCCGTCAATCCCCTCGGACTTGCCTCGCCCCATGGGCAAGCGGATCCCCCCATCGGAAACCAGGACTCCAGGAGGTCGCTTGCGCTAGCCCGAGCGATGGCCCCACCCACCCCCCGCGGAGGATGGCCCCCATCTAGGCCGCTCCCCAAACCCAGGAGGAGGCGCCGGAGAGTGAGGGCCCGGTACCCCAGGTGGGGGAGAGGGAAAGGAGGTGGATCTCCTGGGGGCGAAGTAAGGAAGCCCCTATCCTTCGGGCCTCCAACGCCAAGAAGCGCACGCCCTCGTCAAGCAGGGCCGCCACCCCAGTGCCCGCGGGACCGCTTTCCGAGGACTCCGGGCTGCTCCATCACAGGGTGATCACCTGGTCCACCTTCCCCGCCAGGGCCTGGTAGAGGTCGGGGAAGCAGCCCACCTGCACCCCCTCCACCACGTGAGCCGCCACCCGGCACTCCCCGGGCTCCGTGCGCCCCTCCCCTTCGGGGGTACACCAGCGGGGCTCCCCCTCGGCCAGGCCCCTTTCCAGGGCACATAGATCGCACATCATGAGGAGGATGCCCTTTTCCCGGGCCACCCGGGCAAGCCTCTCCCCGATAGGGTTGCCCTTCTGCAGGATTAGCGTGTTGTCGTCAAAGAAGAAGATCCCCACCACCTCTACCCCGTGAGTGCCCGCCTCCAGCTGGGGGAGGATCATCTGGCCCAGCTTGTGGCTGGCCGCGCGAGGGCTAGAAAGTACGTAAGCTACGCGCATAGCAATTTAATGCTAGTGGTTTCTCAGTAAGACGTCAAGAAAGCCGCCAGGCAGGGCCACCCTCTTCCAGCCAGCTTAAGGACCCTAGTGCACCGTTCCCTCCACCTCAGGGAATTGCCTGAAACCAAAAAAACAAGCAGGCGGACCTACCTGCCCGCCTGCCGCCGTGCGCCCGAGCTACTGGGCCATGATGGTGAAGGCCACAGTGGCGGAATAGGTGCCCATCGCTGGGTAACTGGCGAACTGAAGCTTGATGATAGGGGCAACGGCGTAGCTCCCGTTTTGAATGCCTATCACGATATCCTGGTCGATGTCGCTAAGGGTGATGCTGCTACCCAGGAACGCCCAGCTGCCCGGGGTGGTCCCGTATTCCAAGGTATAGGGGTTAGCGTAGTTTGGGTCCGTCTGTTTCTCGAGGATCACGCTTAGGCCCGCGCTGACGTTGGAAACCTTGGCCACCAGCTTGCGGTTGGTGGCGTGGTTGGTGGAGTATTTGATCGTGGGGTACCAGGTGCAGAAGCGGCCCTCGGTGGAGCACCGGCCGCCGGAGTTGTAATAGTCCACCACAGTCAGGGAGTCGGGCTCCCCAGGGGTTTCAATCGTCACGCTCTCCGAACTCGGTACGTTCACCGTGTAGGTCTCAGAGTCGCTGGCGTTGGCCATGGCCAGACCCATCAAAGCGGCCGCTAGGGCCAGGACGAACCGAGAAGCCTTGTTCTTGGCCATGTCCCACCTCCAAGACAGGGCTTTCTACATCGCCCCAGTTCCATATGGATAGCGCACCCTCCACGGTTCGTCAACCCGGTTTGCCCGATATGCGCCTATCCGGGCAGGATGAGGACCGTGACCTGCAGGAACAGGTAACCGGGGCAGGAGTCTGGAACCGGAAGCCACCAGCTCCAGCGGCAGGGGTAGGAGGATTCCCGCCCCAGAAGCCCCCTGGATCCGCACCCTAGTACCCAGCGGGCATAGGGGTTCCCCCGGAAAGGGACAGGGAACCTGGCAAGCCACTCCCGGACAGGCGGGTGAGGGTCCCAGGGATAAGGTAGGCGGCAAGCCCAAGGCCAGCGGCCACGCAGTACCCACTGACGCCTCTTGATCATGGCCCCTCCTTTTCCACGGGAGGAAGATCCTGCATCTCCACGGGCCTGGGTGAGGGGGTCAGGCAGGCCGTCAACACCTGGTCCCGGTCAAGGTGCACCTCGGCCAAGGGCGCCCCCCCGGGTTCGCTCAACCGGTAGGCCCCCGCTAGGGGCCCCACCAGGGCCAGGGCTAGACGCCCGGCAGGAAGCAGGGTGCTGCGGCCAGGAAACACCAGGTAGCCCCGCCCCTGGGCCTGCACCCGCACCTGAGCCCGGGCCAGGGCCTCCGCGGGAGATAAACCGGGAAGCCCGTAGACTTGACCAGGTTCCTCCACGGGGGGTGGGCAGTACCGGAGGTCCAGGGTGAAGAGGCGGGCCGGCACCAAAGTCAGGGTAAGGAACCCCTCCCTAGCCTCCACCACCTTTTGCCGGGAAAGGCCCCCCTCCCCAAGAATGGCCAGCCCCTCCAGGACCGTCAACACGTGACGTCCCGGGGGCAAACGCAAGGCCAGGGTACCATCCCGGCCAGAACGGTAGAGGTAGGGACCCACGGCCAGGGAGGTTTCCAGGGGCCTCCCCTCTGGGTCCTGGAGCCGGAGGGTGAGGGTGGGCCAGGGGGCAGGGTAAAGGGGAAGATCGAAGGCCAAGGAGGCGGCGGTGCTGAAGCGGTTCGGGCGAAGATCAGATCCCAGGCCCACCCGGGCTTGAAGGGTCCAAGGGAAGGCCTCGAGGGCCACACCCACCTCCCCGGTGAAGCCCCTGCCTCGCACCAGGCGGAGATCCCCTCCCAACCAGGTGCCCTCCAGGCGGATGCGGTAGCTGAGGCCGTAGGTTAACCGCTCCGCACCCCAGGTGGCTTGCTGCAGGAAGCGTTCCTCCGGGGTCTGATGGGTGTGGAAAAGGCTCACCTGGTACTGCCTCGAGGCCAGGCCGTACTCCCCGCGCACCTCCACGGTGCCCAAAACCGGAATCCCCACCACTCCCGTGATCCAGGTCTCCCCGTCCCAGCGGAATCCCAGCCCAGCGTTCCAGGAGACGCCCAGGGAAGCCACCCCCTGGAGGCCGAAGCTTCCCCGGGTATCCCAAAACCCAGAGGTCCTCAAGGCTCCCTGCCCCAGGGAGGCGTCCAGGCGCCCCACACCTCCCTGGTAACTGGCCTGGATCCCGTAACCCAAGCCCTCGAGGGTCCCGGTGAGGCCCGCGCTGGCCTGCAGGTCCAGGGAAGGAAGCAGGCCCGCCTCCACGGAAAGCCGCAGGCCCCTCTCGGCGTAGGAGGTCCCCACCCGCACCTGGCCCAGTGTGCTGGCCCAAAAGGTAAGCCCATAGGGTCCTGGCATGTAGCGCAACCCCAGGCTGGCCGTGGAGCGGGTCAGGGCCAGGCCCACCCCAAAGGGGCCCCGGGTCAGGTCCAAAGAGGCACTCTCCGGGGAAAGCCGGTACACGGCCCGCCCCAGCTCCGACCCCCCCGGCCCCGGGAGGGTAGCCCGGCCCTCCAGGTAGAGGGAACCCGGCCAAGTCCAGACCAACCGGCTCTGGGCGCGGGCCCAGTCCCAAAAGGCTGGAGGCGGGGTGGGCTTGACCACCACGGGGAACTCCACCCTGGCACCCGCCAGGGACACCTGTACCTGGCCCGAACGCCCCTGGCCCCTGAGGAGAAATCGGATGTGCCCCCTGGCCCCAGGGGCCAGGGTCCCAGTGCCTTCCCTACGAAGCACCTCCACCCCCACCGGCACCACCTGGGCCTCCAGGGCCAGAGGGATATTCCCCAGGTTTTGTACCCCCACCTCCACCCAGGTCTCCTCACCAGCCCCCAGCTCCACGGGCGGAGGGGGCGCGAGATAGGCTCGGGCCATGGGCAGGATACGGAAGGAATACCAACTCTCTCCCACTCGGAAGGGGTACTCCCCCGGGGGAAGGTTGGGAACCTGCACCACCAGGCTCACCACCCCGTTCACCTCCTCCGGGGGCAGCAAGAGGGCAAAGCCCTCCGGGACCTCCACCTCTCCCCTCCCCTGAAAGATGAGGAGCTTCGCCTCGCCGGGATACCCCTCCATGGGCACCAGGGGCTTCGCCCTCACCGCGGCCAGGAACAAAAGGCTAGCGAACATTAAGGCGCGTGCGTACCGCATAGGCCTTGATCCCGTCGTCCAGGAACACCACCACCTGGTACTCCCCGGGGGCCAGAGAAGGCAAAGAGAGGATGACCCGCTTGGGCTCCCCCGGAAGGAAGAGAAAGCTTCCCAGCTCCCCTGAGGCCACCACCCCCATAGGCCCCACCACCTGGTAGCGCACCTGGGGACGATAATGGCGGTCCCCCTGGTTCACCGCCTCCAGCACCAGCCTTCCCTCCACCACCCGCGCCCCACGGAACACCACCTGGGGCTCACCCCCATGACTCACCAGGACCAACACCCCGTAGCGCTGCACCACCCGGAGGCCCACCTGGGGGGAAGTACCTCTTACCCCCTGGCCCTCCAGCGTGGGACCCCTGGGAGGCGCCGGGGCCAGGAGAATGGCCGCATACCGGGTGCCGGAGTAGCCCTCGGGGGCGCGAACACGGAAGCCCACCTCCTGCACCTCCCCTGGACGGAGCACCACTCGGTTATCCTCCAGGGTCAAATGGCCCGGGCCCAGGCTCCTGGGAGCCTCTCCCAGGGGGAGGAAGCCTTGCTCCTCCCGGTAATCGGCCAGGGAAAGGTCCACCGCTACGGGCTCAGAGCCGGTGTTCCTGAGGCGCAGCACCGCCCGCACCTCCTCCCCCGGGGCCAGCTCAAAGGCCTGGACCAAGTCGCTTTCCAGAAGGAATCCCTGGGCTAAGGCGGGAACCAAGGACAGGAGCAGCCAAAGAACAGATCGCCTCATACTCACTTCTGAAGGTAAGTAATGTAAAGGGCCAGATGGTTCCTCCCATCCCGGTACTCCAGCCAGCCGACCAGGCCCAGGTTGTACCGGCTCTCCCGGGAAGGTCCAGATCGCAGATCCTCAGCCAAAAGAACGTAGACCCCCGGCTTCGTGGAAGCCTGCACCGTGTACGCCGCCTCTTCTCCCTAGGATGGAGCCAACGAAAACCCCATCCACCCCCGCTCCACCTCTAGGCCATCCTCCCTCTTGAACACCACCTCCAGCCCCTTGGGGTTGCAAAAGCCCCCAGGGCCCTGGCACCCACCCTGGAGGCCTACCCCGAGGTGGGATTTTGCTTCGACGCGGCCCATGCCCGGGTTTTCAGCCGGGTGCCAGAACCGGGAGCCTGGCTGGCCTTGGAGCCCGACCACCTCCACCTGAACGACACGCACGGCCTCTACGACCGGCACTGGAACCTGGGAACCGGGGTCCTCGGCCACCGGATCTGGCTTGGACCCTACCTGGACCGCACCCTGGTCCTGGAGGTGCGAGTTGACCCGGCTCCCTCCATCGCCTTCCTGAGAAGCCTGCGGGAAAGCCTCCCTGACCGAGCCCTGACCGGAGGGGCCTAGCCCCATCTTGGACATGGAAGCTACCGCCGGCCAAAGCCTGCCCCTCCAAAGAAGCCGAGAGGGCAGAAGCTCTGGTCTTCCTCCCGCATATGCCCTTTCCTCCTCCCGGTCTTACCTTCCCCTCGAGGCCCTAAGGGAGGCCAAGGCCCGGGCTGACCAGGCCCTGGAGCGCTACAACCGGAGCGTGGCCCAGCGCTGACCCACCAGGCTCCTCCTTCCCGCTGGGGGTATCCCCCAGCGGTTGTTCCGTTGATTTCCAGCTGACATCAGCCCCCTAGGGTGAAGGTATGCGCATCCTGGTAACCAACGACGACGGCGTCTTCAGCCCAGGCCTTTGGGCGCTGGCCGAGGCCGCAAGCCGCTTTGGCGAGGTCTTCGTGGTGGCCCCCGACGTGGAGCAAAGCGGGGTGGGCCACGCCATCACCATCGCCCACCCCGTGCGGGCCTTCCCCCATCCCTCCCCCCTGCCCGCTCCCCACTTCCCCTCCTACCGGGTGCGGGGCACCCCCGCCGACTGCGTGGCCCTGGGGCTTCACCTCTTCGGCCCCGTGGATCTCGTCCTTTCCGGCATCAACCTGGGGAGCAACCTGGGCCACGAGATCTGGCACTCGGGCACCGTGGCTGCGGCCAAGCAGGGCCGCCTCTTCGGGATCTCCGCGGCCGCCTTCAGCACCCCCATGAACGGAAGCGGGCCGGACTTCGCCGCCTTGCGGCCCTGGGTGGAACGGGTGCTGGAGAACCTTCTCCGGCTGGAAAGGCCCTTTTTGGTCAACATCAACCTCCCTCACCGGCCCAAGGGGTTCCTCTGGACCCGGCAATCCGTGCGGGCCTATGAGGGGATGGTGGTGGAAGGGGAAGATCCCATGGGAAGACCCCTTTACTGGTTCGCCGCCAAACCCCTTAAGGAAGCGGAGGAGGGCACGGACCGCTGGGCGGTGGAGCAGGGGTTTATCGCCGCCACCCCCCTCAGGCTGGACCTCACCGACGAGGCCCGCCTCCAACCGGCCCTGGCCCACGATTAGTGTCCTCATCCCCACCCGGTGCCGGCCGGACTCCCTGGGCTAAGCCCTAGCCTCTCCCCTCGGTAGAGCCTGTTACCCGGTTTGAGGCGGTGGTGGATGATGGGAAGGGCAAGGGAACGGAGCTGGTGGCCAGCCTGGCAGTTTCTACAGCTGCGAGCCTTCCCAAGCCCAGGAAAAGGCCTGTGGAAACCCGCATGAAGGCCCGGATCCACCCCCACGGGAAGACAACGGTCTTCCTAAACGGTGTCCTTCCCCTGGACCCTTACAGACCCTAATACTTCCCACATGACCGATTCCTGACCGAGGCAGATCACCGCCGCTGTGGATACGCGGTACTTGGATCTTCCTCCTACCCATCTTGGTCTTCTTGGTCGCTTTTACCTACCTTCCCTTTGGGATCACCGCCTTGGAGGGGGTCACTGCTTTAGGATCCCTTCTCCAACGGGAGAACCTGAACGCCTTGCGGGTCACCGTGCTCTACACCCTACTGGCCGTGCCCCTATCCGTGGGCCTGGGCCTCCTGGCGGCCGTGGCCGTGGAGGGCACCTCCCGGCTCCGGCTTCTCGCCAGGGCCCTGATCTTCCACCCGGTGATCCTGCCCACGGTGGCCTTCGCCGCGGTCTTCCTCTACCTCCTGAACCCCCTGGGCCCCCTCCAGGGCCTTCTCCGCTGGCTGGGCCTGCAAAACCCCTTGGGGGACCCCGTGGGGGCCTTTCTCGCCGTGGTCCTGGTGGGCGTGCTGAAGGACGCCGGCCTGTACATGCTCTACTACCTGGCCGGCCTCCAGGCCCTGCCCAAGGAGGTCCTCGAGGCGGCCCGGGTGGACGGGGCAGGCCGCCTGGCCACCTTCTTCCGCATCACCCTGCCCTTGCTCTCCCCCACCACCTTCTTCGTGGGGATCATGGCCACCCTGGGGGCCCTCCGCAACGTGGACCACATCTTCATCCTCACCAAGGGGGGACCAGTGGGGGCCACGGACCACCTCCTCTACCGGATCTACACCCTGGGCTTCGAGTACTTCGACTTCCCGCAGGCGGGGGCCTTGACCCTGGTCCTGCTCACGACCCTAACCGCCCTGGCCCTTCTGGCCCTGCCCAGTCTGGAAAGGGGGGTGCACTATGACGGGTAGGCAAGCCCTGCCCCTTGCGAGGACCAGGAAGCGGCTGGCCAAGGCCGCCTGCTTCCTCCGGGAGGTTCCTGCCCTTCTCGTGTCCTTGCCCTTCCTCCTCATCGCCGCCTTTACCCTGATCGCCGCCTTCACCCCCACCGCCGACCTCAACCGGGGCCAGCTGGGCACCCTTACCCTGGAAAACTTCCGCCTGGCCTGGCAGGCGGCGGACTTTCCCCGGCTCTACGGGAACACGGTGTTGTTTACGGGCCATCCCCACGTGCGTGGGGACTACGGTCGCGTGGAGACGACCAAGGGGGTCTTTCTCGGGCCATCCCCACGTGCGTGGGGACTACCCGAAAGCACCGCCGATGCCGTTCTCCAAAGCCGGGCCATCCCCACGTGCGTGGGGACTACGAACCGGACCTACGGGTGCGCCATGGACATCCCGGGCCATCCCCACGTGCGTGGGGACTACAGGATGCGGTCCTGGTGGGTTTTTACTATGAGCGGGCCATCCCCACGTGCGTGGGGACTACACCCACCCGCGCCCGTCCCAGCACAGGACCTCCGGGCCATCCCCACGTGCGTGGGGACTACGGATAGGAATGGACTGGCTGGTGGCGGAAAGGCGGGCCATCCCCACGTGCGTGGGGACTACTAGGGGGTGTGGATAGCGGAGCCAGATCATGTCGGGCCATCCCCACGTGCGTGGGGACTACGCGTAAGGCTCGCCCACCCGGAGGAGTTCCCGCGGGCCATCCCCACGTGCGTGGGGACTACGGTCTGGGGCGTGGGGAGTTATTCAATCGGAAACGGGCCATCCCCACGTGCGTGGGGACTACACCAGCCTTTCCTGGACCCCCTGGTAGCGGGCCGGGCCATCCCCACGTGCGTGGGGACTACGTCTTGCCGGGGGCGGTGGCCGGGGTCGGGCTTGGGCCATCCCCACGTGCGTGGGGACTACGCGGCTCAAATGTGTCGGGCACCGTCCGAGCTTGGGCCATCCCCACGTGCGTGGGGACTACGCCAGCCGCAGAATGAAAAAGAAAACCGCAGGCGGGCCATCCCCACGTGCGTGGGGACTACGGGAACTCCGCGATGACCTCCTCCACGAACTCCGGGCCATCCCCACGTGCGTGGGGACTACGTTGCCAGGGCTTCTATTCCGTTGGATTCCCCACTGGGCCATCCCCACGTGTGTGGGGACTACGCGGCAACCAGCTGCCCCACACCACGGACGTCTTCTTTGCCCGGCGCACCAAGGGCTTTGACTTCCCCGAGTTTTTGGTCAAGGCCCAGTACGCTTCGTACTACGACCTCTCCGAGGCCCAGCAGCGGGACGCCAAGTTCTACCAGAACATCCTGCAGACCGCGAGCCCACTTTACGCCCCTACCCCGCCCCAGGGCATCGTGCTGCGGGAGGGGGACACCCTGGAGATCTACGTGGAGACCGACCCCGGCATCACCGTGAACCTCAACGACTCCCGCACCCGCATTGAGCTGCCCGTGGGCGTGGACAACTCCAACGTGTAGGAGGGACTATGGCGCTCTTGGATAGCCTTCGCAACGCGGTTCGGAGGGGCCTTGGGGTGTTCCAGGACGCCCCTTCCGCCCCCTCCCCCGCGCCTCAGCCGCAGCCCCAGCCGGCGCGGCCCGCTCCGGCGGCGGTCCAGGCCTCGGGGTGGCAGTTCGCCTGGATTGACAACGAGGACTTTGACGCCACCGGCCTGGCCTACCGCCCCAATGAGTATTTCGCCCTGGCCCAGATGCGCACCCCGGACACGGCCCACTTCCGCATCCTGGCGGGAGAGCGGCGCCTGCGCATCTACTTGCGGGGCCTGGCCGCCTTCGCGGGCCAGAATCTGGCCACGGCCCAGGCCCGCACCGTCACCCTGCCCTACCTCATCCCCTCCTTGCAGGGGGCCCCTACCCTGCCCTCCACCTACCACCCAGACGTGGCCGTCTGGGCCAAGGTGGGCGGGGTGTGGCAGCGGTGCCAGATCAATGCCGTCAACTACGCGAGCCAGCAAGTGACCTTCGTGGAGCCCGCCGGCGTGACCGGCACCCAGGACATTGAGGTCTACTACACGCACGCTGACGGGCAGTTCCGCTTCCGGGTGGCCAGGGACGCGGGCGGGGTAGACGACAGCGTGGCCACCGTCTTCAACCAGTCCTTCTCCACCATGCACAGCGTGGACCAGAACAACCTGGAGACCATGCTGGCCTGGCCGCAGCAGGTGGAGCTGGTGCCGGGCACCCGCCTTCTCCTGGAAGTCCTCACCACCCAGGTGCCCATGGTCTGGAACGAGCGGGCCGGGCACTACATCCAGATCGCGG
>ENA-ORXB01003601-ORXB01003601.1-sediment-metagenome-genome-assembly--contig:-NODE-3601-length-10431-cov-2.716438_pt1 | contig 10431 bp, 10 predicted proteins | sample MGYA00237863_ERZ511475 | MGnify/ENA primary metagenome ERZ511475 (study PRJEB26305, sample SAMN06343858) | sediment metagenome | isolation source: hot spring sediment | place: Canada: British Columbia...
GCAAACTGGGGCGTCCCGAGGCGATTGCGGGGTACCTGTTTGCTTCACCGTGGATTATCGGCTTCTTCCTGTTCACCGCGGGACCCATTCTGGCGTCTATTGTGTTCAGTTTCTGCGATTATGATGTGCTGCATCCGCCACGATACATCGGACTGCTGAACTACAAGGAGCTGCTCACGGTAGACTTCGGTTTTCTCAGCAAAGCCTTCTACAATGCGGGTTATCTGGCGTTCTTCGGCATTCCGCTGGGCATGACAACAGGACTGGCTATCGCCATGCTGCTGAACACGCAGGTAAGGGGCATGAGTGGCTACCGCACCGCCTATTATATGCCCTCCATCGTGCCGGTGGTGGCGTCGGCGGTGCTGTGGGCATGGATACTGAACGGCGACCCCAACCGTGGGATTATCAACGCCGCATGGAAAGCCACACTGGGGCAGTGGTTCGGCTGGGCGCCGCCCGGATGGTTTGGTGTGCCGGAGTGGAGCAAGCCCGGCTTGATTGTGATGGGGCTGTGGGGTGCGGGAGGCGGGATGATTCTGTGGCTCGCCGGTCTGCAGGGCGTGCCTGCCCACCTGTACGAAGCCGCCGAGCTGGACGGTGCGAGCGGCTGGGCGAAGTTCCGCCATGTGACCCTGCCTATGCTTTCGCCGTACATTTTCTTCAACCTGATTATGGGCACGATTCATGCCCTGCAAGAGTTTGACCGCATCTACATCCTGGGCGGAGTGGGTGCAGGAACCAGTAGCACCGGTCCGGGCGATAGCCTGCTGGTTCCGGTGATGTATCTGTTCAACAATGCCTTCACCTACTTCAAGATGGGCTATGCTTCCGCGCTGGCGTGGATTATCTTTATCATCATCCTCGCGCTGACGCTGATACAGCTCAAGCTCGCCCCGCGCTGGGTACACTACGAAGCGGAGAAGGGAAAATGAACACTACCAACCGATTCGCGTCGCGGCGGAAGCAGGGGACCTCCCTCTGAACAGCCAAGCTTTTGATAGGGTCAAACAGGCGTTGCGGGATCTGTTTGCATAGCAGGGGAGGGCGAGGCTCCTGCCGAGCCATTCCCCTTTGGTCGCGACGGAGCGCGACCCCCCACAGCTATTTCGTTTCAGAAGGAGAAACCATTATGAACACCAGTCAGTCACCGTTGGACCTCTCCCGGCGCCAGTTCCTGCGCTTGAGCGGAACGCTGGCGGCAGGGCTGGCAGCGGCGCCGTTGATGGCGGGCGTTCACCAGGAGCGGACGAAGAAAGTGCGCGTCGGTATCGTCGGTGGAAACTTCGGCGCGTCGTTTTACTTCCATGAGCACCCCAACTGCATCGTCGAGGCGGTGAGCGACCTTATCCCCGAGCGGCGGGAGCGACTGATGCAGGTGTACGGCTGCAGCAAGAGCTACGAATCGCTGGAAAAGCTGATACTGGACAAGAATGTGGAGGCGGTGGCGATTTTTACTCCTGCGCCCGACCATGTGCGACATGCCGTCGCGTGCCTGAAGGCAGGCAAGCATGTGCTCAGCGCCGTTCCTGCATGTATGAGCCTGGAGGAGGCTGAGCAGCTTCTGGACACTGTGAAACAGACAGGGCTGACCTACATGCTGGCGGAAACCAGCTGGTACCACCAGTCGGTTATCTCCGCCCGGAAGTGGTTTCGCGAGGGCAAGTTCGGCAGTCTGTTCTACACCGAGGCAGAATACCATCACCCTGGACTGGAGGTGCTCTTTTGGGACGACAAAGGCAACCGCACCTGGCGCTATGGCTTCCCGCCGATGCACTATCCCACCCACTGCACGGCATACCTGGTGGGCGTGACCGGCGAGCGGATGACCCAGGTTTCCTGCGTGGGCTGGGGAGACGACTCGCCGATTCTGAAGGATAATGTCTACAAGAATCCGTTCTGGAACGGCACTGCGTTTTTCACCACCAACCGGGGCAACGCCTTTCGCATCGGGGTGTACTGGAAGGCGGCGGTAGGCGGTTGCGAGCGGGGACAGTGGATTGGCGACGTGATGAGCTATTACGACCCCCATCCGAACGGGACGGGCTACGTGATTCGCCGCGCCAGTGAGCAGAAGGAGACGGACGATGCGGGCTTCGTGCGCACGCGCCCCATGATGGAGCAGTACGAACAGCCGCAGTGGTGGAAGACGGAGATGCTGCCAGAGCCGCTCCGTCATCCCAGCGGGCACGACGGCTCACATACGTTCCTGACACACGAGTTCGTGGATGCGCTGGTGAACGACCGCCGCCCGGAGATAGACATCTACAACGCGCTGGCGCTCACCGTGCCCGGCATTATCGCGCACCAGAGCGCGCTGCAAGGCGGGAAGCAACTGCCGATACCGCAGTTTGACCCGGCGCGATGATGCGAGTGGTCGGCTACAGGTTTACTCCGTTCAGGATGACCAGCTTCTCCACCGTCATTTCGCGCACCGCGTAGTGGGGCCCCTCGCGCGTGTTGCCGCTGGCTTTGACGCCACCGTACGGCATCTGGTCGGTGCGGTAGGTGGGCGATTCGTTAATCAACACCCCGCCAAAACGCAACCGCTTTGCCATCTCGAAGGCGTTGTGAATGGAAGCGGTGAACACCCCTGCCTGTAAGCCGTACTCGGTAGCGTTGGCGAGGTCTACCGCTTCATCGAGGCTCTTAAAGCGCGTAATACCCACCACCGGTCCGAACACCTCACGGCAGAACACCTTCATCTCGGGCGTCACGTCCGCCAGCACCGTCGGCTGGAGCAGAGTGCCCTCTACTTCGCCCCCAACGAACAGGCGCGCGCCTGCGGATACCGCCTCGTCGATCCACGCCTCGACGCGGTCGCGGTCGGTAGTGGTAATCAGCGGCCCCACATGCGTCTTCTCATCCAGTGGATCGCCCACCGCGAGCTGAGCAACCTTCTCTGCTACCATCCGCTCGAAGGTTTCGGCGACCGGTTCGTGCACCAGCACGCGCTGCACGGAGATGCAGCTCTGTCCCGCGTGTGAGAAGCCGTGCGTTGCCACCGCCTGCGCTGCCGTTTCCAAATCGGCGTCCTCGAACACGATGAGCGGAGAGGAGTTGCCCAGCTCCAGCAAAACTTTCTTATGTGGCACACGCGCCCGAATGCCCCAGCCGACCTCCGCGCTGCCTGTGAAGGAGATAAGCGGTACGTCGGGATGTTCTACCAGCGCATTGCCCACCTCCCCGCCGGAGCCGGGTATCACGTTCAGCCACCCGCGCGGAAGGTCCGCTTCCATTAAAACCTCCGCCAATTTCAATGCGGTGATGGGCGTTGCGCTGGCGGGTTTCAGCACCACCGCACACCCTGCTGCAATCGCCGGAGCCACCTTGTGGCATACGAGGTTCAACGGGAAGTTGAATGGGGTGATTGCGCCCACCACACCAATCGGCTCGCGCACGGTGAAGGCGAACTTGCCCGCCCCCGCCGCTGCGCCAGACATTGGCACCACATCTCCTGTTAGCGTGCGCGCTTCGATGGAGGCGAAAGTGAGTGTGGAGACAGCTCTGGCGACCTCAATACGCGCGGTCTTGATGGGCTTTCCCGCCTCCAGCGCAATGGTGCGGGCGAAATCCTCTCGTCGTTGTTCTACCAGATGCGCCGCCCGCGCTAAAATCTCCGCGCGTTGATAGGGAGGCAGGGGATGCGCCATCGCGCGCTGTGCTGCCTCCACCGCCTGTTGTACTACCTGTGCATTGCCCGCCGACACCATCCCCACCAGCGAGCCATCATACGGCGAATGCACCTCCAGCCAGCGGTCGGTCTCGTGCCATCTGCCGTCCAGCCACAGCCCAAAACGTTGCATGATGTTCACCTCCCATTCTGTATTCCCCGTGATGGTAGCCATACCTGCCTGCGCCAGGCGAGCATCAGTGTCATCGCCAGCGTTACCGCCGCGAAGGGTAACATGAACAGGTTAAACCTCTTTTCTGGGGAGGCAAGGCTCCAGCCGAGCGGTTAGCCACCCAGACCGGTGATGCGAAGATAGGCGATTGGCAAGTCGCTATGAACGCAGCGCCACGCCTGCTACAGATTCTACTCCAGCCAGCAGGCTCATGAAAGCCAGCATGGTGGCAGTGGTGGGCAGGTCAAACAGGATGGAAACCAGCAAACCCGCCACGGTGGCTATCAGCGCGTTGGCAACCGCTATGCCGACCACCTGCGTGATTCGCCGGGCAAGCATCAGCGCGCCCAGCGCGGGCAACACCAGATAGCCGAAAATCAATACCAGCCCGACGAGGTGTATCACCACCCCGATAAACCCGCCCAGCAGAAGATAGAAGGCGAACTCCCAGATGCGCGTGCGGTAGCCCAGCGCCTGCGCGGTCTCCGCATCGAACGCGACCAGCAGGAACTCCTTGCGCAGCAGCACGAAAACCACCAGCACCACAAGCCCGAGTGCCCAGATGCGAGCCACCTCTTCGGGAGCAACGGCGAGTATATCGCCTGCCAGCAGATGTTGCACCTCCTCCATGCCGTGTGCGCCTTTGGATGCGAGCAGCACGGTGAGCGCAGAGAAGGTAAGGAAGACAGCACCGATAATGGACTCTCGCGAGATGCGTCGTTCCCCGTACGGTTGGGCGAAGAAAACGGAACCAGCCAGCGCGAACAGTATCGCGCTGAGCAGCGGGTTCCATCCCACCAGCAAGGCGAGTGCAACGCCTGCCGCGCTCACCTGAGCCAGTGCCGCGCCCACAAACACGATGCGCTTGAGCACCACGTAGACACCCAAGTACCCGCCCACGATTGCCAGAATGATACCCACGCGCAGGGCGTCCTGGGCAATCGGCGATCGCCATGTTTCCAGCCACTCACTCATCCCTGCACTCCTTCGCCGTTTCGCGTACTGCCACGATATAGTGATGGTCGAGCCTTTGCACGCACACAGGTACGCCGTACACCTCTTGCAGAACCTGTTCCTGCATCAGGTGCTCCGCTTCGCCTGCCAGCAGCCTGCCGTCCAGCAATACTCCCATGCGCGTGGCGTAACGGGCTACCACGTTCAACACATGGCTGACCAGCACAATGGTTAACCCACCCTCAGAGTGCAGGCGTTCAATCAATCCCAGAATAGCCGCCTCGGTAGGCAGGTCTAATCCATTTGTCGGTTCGTCCAGCACCAGCAGGTTCGGTTCCACTGCCAGCGCACGGGCAATCAGCACTCGCTGTCGCTGTCCACCCGATAGCTCACGGTACAGCTTGTGCGCCGAATCCGCCAGCCCTACCTGTTGCAGGCGCTGCATGGCAACCTCGCGGTCGGCGCGTCGAGGCGAGCGAAAGATACCCGCATGTGGATACCGCCCCATCAGCACGATGTCCAGTGCGGTGAGCGGAAACAGCGCATCCAGCATCTCTCGCTGAGGCACATAACCGATACGCAAACCCGGTGCGCGCGTGAGCTGTCCGCTTAAGGGCTTCAGGATACCCAGCAAGCAGCGCAACAGGGTGGTCTTGCCGGAGCCGTTGGGTCCCACAAGACCGAACAGGTCACCCTGAAAGATGTCCAGATTGACGTTCTCCAGTACCACCTGCCGACCGTAGCCCAGTTGCACGTGGTGAAATCGAACAAGCGGCTCGGGCATGGTTCTCATCTCCTTTACTCTTGCGGGGGCAGTCCTGCGTGCGACTGCCCCCAAACAGGTGTTACCTGCCTGCCAGCGCAGACGCCACCCGATTCACCATCGCATCCATCATACTGAAGTAGCTGGTGGTGCCTTCCGCGCCGACGGCGGCAGGTAACACCACCACCTTCGCCCCTGTTTCTCGTGCGATGGCGTCGGGGAAACGACGAGGGCGAAAATGCTCCAGCAGAATCACCCGGCAGTTTGCGCTTTTCATGCGGGCGATGACCTCGCGCAGGTGCCCCGGCGATGGCGGGATACCGGGCTTGGGTTCCACCGTTGCCAGCTCCTGCAGTCCGAACCGTTGCAGGAAATAGGGCAGGCTCTTATGGTACACCACCACCGGCGTTCCCCGATACGGAGCAAGTGTCTGCTGCCATCGTTTCAGATGCTCATCCACCTGTCGCACGAACGCCTCATAGCTTTGCTGGTATATCTGCGCGTTTGCGGGGTCTACACGCTTCAGCCCTTCGAGGATGTTTCGCGCGGCGATCTTCGCGTTCGCAGGGTCAAACAGATAGTGCGGGTTACCGTAGATGTGGATGTCGCCCATCGAGGGGTCCACACGCCCGGTAGGAACCTCCAGCTTTTTCACCCCAATCGAACAGTCCACATAACCAGAGGCTCCGCGCAGGATGGAAGTGTTTCGCGCGGCGGTGAGCAGGTCGTCCGCCCAGAGGTCTAAATCCATGCCCACACGCACGAACAGTTTGGCGCGAGATAGTTCCAGTGCCATACTGGGGCGTGGGGTCACCAGATGGAAATCGTCCTGCGGACGCGCCAGCGAGCTCACCTGCACCCTCAGGAGCCCTTCCCCGGAGGGCCACTCCCGGTAAAGGAGGAAGCTGCCATCCCCGGCCAGCTCCCCCACCCCGCTGCCGTCGTCCAGCTTCTGGGACCCCTTCCAAAACTCCACGTGAAACCGCACGCGCGGACCAAGCTGCTCCCGTTCCTCCGGGGCCACCTGCACGGCCACCGCCACCACCGTGCCTGTTGCTCCCTTGCCCAGAGGCTCCACCTCAACGCGCAGAGCCAGAGGGCTTACCGCCGCCAGCAGAATCAACCACGGTGCCACGGTCTTAGGGTAGCAGAAGGCGGAGGTCAGATTATTTAGCGTATTATTAGCAGATGTTGGATCGCCTTGGCGCCGGTACTTGACAACATGACACTAAGGTCCTATATTGTTGCCCGGAGGTCGGGAAACGACCTCCAGAAAGGAGGGAAAAACGATGACCAGCCTGGTTCGTTGGGATCCCTTCAAAGAGATGGCCGCCATGCAGGAGCGGATGAGCAGGCTCTTTGACGAGATTTGGGGCCGTCCTCGCCGGGTGGAGGAGGACTACATCACCGGCAGCTGGTTGCCCGCGGTGGATGTGAAGGAGAGCAAGGACGCCCTGGAGATTTCCGTGGAGCTCCCTGGCGTTGATCCCAAAGATGTGGAGGTGACGGTGGAAGGTGGGGTGCTCTCCATCCGCGGATCTCGCAAGTTCGAGAAGGCGGAGGAGGGCGAAACCTACCACCGGGTGGAGCGGTCCTACGGCTCCTTCGAGCGCACCTTCACCTTGCCTTCCAACGTCAATCCCGACAAGATCAGCGCTTCCTACAAGCTGGGCGTCCTCCACTTGACCCTGCCCAAGCGCGAGGAGGCCAAACCCAAGGCCATTCCGGTCAAGGTGGAAGAAAAGTAACTTCCGCTCCGCGTGGCCTCTGGCGCCGGTTCGCCGGCGCTTTTTTCTTTTTTGCGCCTGGGGCCGTGCTTTTTGCAAAGGCGACCTGCAAAAGGGAGAAAAAAAGACCCCGGTTTGCTGCGATTCTGGAGCTTACAGCGACTACACCAACAACCGGGAGAGGAACTGCTGGCCCCGGGGGGTCCTGGGCCGGGACAAAAGCGTTTGTGTGGGACCCTCCTCCACCACCTTCCCTTCCACCAGCAGCAGCACCCGGTCCGCCACCTGCCGGGCCAGCCCCACCTCGTGGGTCACCAAAAGCAACGTGAGCCCCTCGGCCTTCAGCCGCAGCAGGGTCTCTACCACTTCCCATTTGAGCTCAGGGTCCAAAGAGCTGGTGATCTCATCGCCTAAAAGCGCCGCCGGTGCCATGGCCAGCGCCCGGGCAATGGCCACCCTCTGCTTTTCCCCACCGGAAAGCTGGTGGGGGTAAGCCTCCGCCCGCGAGGCCAGGCCCACCTTGGCCAAAAGCTCCAGCGCCTGCTCCCGGGCCGTTTCGGCCTCCAGCTTGCGCACCAAACGCGGTGCCAGCGCCAAGTTTTCCCACGCCCGCTTGTGCGGGAAAAGGCCGAAATCCTGGAAGACAAACCCCACCCGCTGGCGGAGGGCGGCGCCCGCAGAAAGCCCCTGGGCCCCCGGGCGCAAAACCCAGGAGTTCACCTGCACCTCGCCGGCGTCAAAAGGCGAAAGTCCCGCCACACAACGCAACAACGTGGAGCCCGGTGAAACACTGGTGGTGCTGGGTCCCTCGGGAGCGACACATCCTCCAGAACGGCACGGGAAGCAAAAAACTTGCTCAAGCCCCGCACGAGGATCCGCATCATGGCTACCTCGCCGATGCCAGGCGCCGCTCCCACCGCCGGGCCAGGTGCCCCACCGGCACCGACATGAAGAGGTACAGGCAGGCGGTGATCAAACCGGCCTCCACCAAGACCCGAAAATCCGCTCCCGAGGTGGAGATGATCTGGTACTGCTTGGCCAGCTCCACCACGGTAATGGTACCGGCAAGGCTGGTGTCCTTAAAAAGCGCCACGAAATCCGAGGTGGAAGGGGGCAACACCAGCCTCAAGGCCTGGGGCAGCACCACGTGCACAAAGGTTTGTTTTGGCGAAAGACCGAGGCTTGCCGCCGCCTCCCACTGGGTGGGGGGGATGGCTTGCAGCGCGGCGCGGTAAATTTCCGCCTCGTACGCGGCGTAGGTAAGACCCAAGCCCACCACCGCCGTCCAGAAGGGTGAAATGTAAAGCCCTGGCGTGCCGGTGAGGGCAGCCCACGCCGCCGGCAAGCCAAAGTAAAGCAGGTAAAGCAACAAGAGCACCGGCACACCCCGGAAAAACTCCACGTAAACCAGGGCCCCCGCTTGCAGCCACCCCGGCCCGTAAAGCCGTGCCACCGCCACCCCAAGCCCCACCAGCACCGCCCACCCCCTGCTGGCCAGCGAAAGCGCCACGGTCAGCCAGACCCGTTCCCAGATCACCTTGGAGACCGGCATGCTCAACTCAAAGGCGATGCCGAAATCCCCCCGCGTAAGGATACCGCGCATCCACTTGAAATACTGGACGGGAAGGGGATCGCCGAGACCGTAGATACGCCGCAGCCCCTCGATCATCTCCTGTTGGATCTGCCCCCCTGGGCCGCGAGGTTTTGGACATAAGAAGTGACGAAATCGCCGGGGGGCAATTGGATGATGGCGAAGACCACCAGCGAGGTGACGAAGAAAGTCGCCACCACCCAGACGAGACGGCGAAGGATGAATTGCAGCATGGAAACCGTCCTTTCCGGCAAACGCCATCGAATCGTTGCGCCGGTTCCGCCGAAAACAAAAGCCTGAAAGGCCGTACATCCCGGCCACTGGGCAGAATAGGAAGCCGGTGGGATCGACGGCTTGCGGCCGCCGGTCCCACCGGGCGCGACGTTACTTCTCGAAGAAGAACGTAAAGGTATTGTACGGCGCCATGGTCGGGAACTGCCAGGCGAAGATCATCTTCTTGGGCACGTTCCTCATGTTGTTCTTGACGATGCCGTAGCCGTACGGTGGCGTGCTCACACCGATGCAGAAGAAATAGTCCGCCGACATCTGCAAGAAGGTCTTCATGGCCTTGATCTGGCCCTCGATGGTGGGCGCGGTCTGGACCTTCTTGAAAGCGTCCATGATCTTCTTGACCTCAGCCGGCGGCTCCTCGGCGGTCTCGTCGCGGACGCCCATGTACCATTTCGCCCAGGCGACGGCAAAGGCGGACTCCGTGTTGTAGGGGAAGAAATTGCGCGGATCTAAGATCGACCCGAAACCGCCCTCGCCACCCCAGATCATGGCGTCCAGGTCGTTGGCGTCCTTGCGCTGGTACAGGAGGGCCCGGTCCTCCGGCTTGCACTCCGCGTTGATCCCCACGGCCTTCAGATACTTGGCGATCAGATTACCTGCATCGACATGTTCGACGAAGGAATTGGCGACTTCAATGACGAAGCTGAGGGGCTTCCCATCCGGCCGCAGGCGCATGCCGTTGGCGTCCCTCTTGGCCAGGCCGGCCTTGTCGAGATACTCGTTGGCTTTCTTCACGTCGTACTCGGTGTACTGCGTGGCCAGCTGCTTGTTGTAGTAGGGTGTGCCTTCCAGGGGCGCGGGTTGGGCCGGCTTACCCTGGCCCATGAAGACCGTGTCGATGATCTCCTGGCGGTTGATGGCGTACGAGACGCCGATGCGGAAGTTCTTGTTCTGGAAGATCTCCCGCATCACCTTATCCTTGTGGGTCAGGTTCAGATGGAGGACGATCGTGTTACTGCCGGAAGGCACGAGATCAATGAAGGTATAGTCGCCCCGCTTCTGGTTCTCGTAGAGGACCGCCTTGTTGGGCAGGGTGTTGAAGTGTCGCGCCTAGCAATCGATCTCGCCGTTCATCGCCTTGAGGAGCATGGAGGCGACATCCTGGTGGATCGTGTAGACCAAACGATCGATGTAGGGGTACTGTTGGCCCGCCGGGTCGACTTTAAAGTAGTACGGATTCCGAACGAAGACCACCTGGGTGGCAGTACCACTCATCGGCTCCTCGACCATCCAGGCGGCGAGGGTGGGATCCAGCGTCCC
>ENA-ORXB01003603-ORXB01003603.1-sediment-metagenome-genome-assembly--contig:-NODE-3603-length-10429-cov-2.633308_pt1 | contig 10429 bp, 5 predicted proteins | sample MGYA00237863_ERZ511475 | MGnify/ENA primary metagenome ERZ511475 (study PRJEB26305, sample SAMN06343858) | sediment metagenome | isolation source: hot spring sediment | place: Canada: British Columbia...
CAAAGTTGCTGGTATGGGAGAATCAACAGTCGCTAATGAGATAAATGACATTGTTGAATCGTTAAGCAATCCCACAATAGCGTTTTTATGCTCTCCGGGGGAAGTTACTGTCAGGATCACTGCGAAAGCATCTAATACTGATGAAGCATACCAGATGATAGACGACGTTGCCCAAAAAGTTAAAGCTAAACTTGGAGATAACGTCTTCGGTGAGGACAAACAGATAATTGAGCAAGTTGTTGGCAAAATGCTAATAGATAGCCATAAAACCGTCGCATTAGCAGAATCCTGCACGGGTGGGCTTGTCTCTGACCGAATAACAGACATCTCTGGCAGTTCAGACTATTTCCTCGGCGGAGTTATAGCTTATAGTAACCAGTTAAAGATTGACTTGTTAGCAGTTTCAAAAGATGATATAGATAGATATGGTGCTGTCAGTGCAGCAGTTGCAGAGCAGATGGCGTCTGGCGTTAGGAAATTGGCAAATTCCGATTATGGCATTGGCATAACAGGTATCGCAGGTCCTACGGGTGCTACTTCTGAAAAACCTGTCGGTTTAGTATATATCGGATTATCGTCAAAAGATAGGGTTTTCAGTAAAGAGTTCCGATTTGTCGGTGATCGCACAGGGATAAAACGTTGGGCGTCTCAATCTGCATTGGATATGCTAAGGCGAGAGCTTTTGAAAGAATCTCGTAATGGATAACAAGATTAGTAAATTTTATTGTGGGGATATAAAATGAATATTAAAGATAGAGAAATTCTAAGAAGCTTAGCTAATCGCTGGATGGATTTGGCGACACAACCGATAATGGAAGAACGTAAACGTCTATGGACAGCATTAAAAGACCTTCATGCAGAACGACCTATGGTGCTTTTTGAAACATGGACTTTGGAAAACTACATCGCTGAAAATGAATTGCAATGCGAAGATCAATCCTTTCGGAACATTGAAAGACATCTCAGATGGGTCATCAGGCACACAGAGGAAGTCGGCGATGATATTGTGCTTGAACCATATTGGCGTATCGGTTGGCATGTCGGAGGAACTGGATATGGCGTAGAGATAAAATCCCATCATGCTGTTGATGTAACAGGGGCGTCGGTAGGATATGCCTTTGAAAATCCTATCAAGACACCAAGCGATATTGATAAACTAAAGCCGCGTCAATGGACAGTCAATAGAGAAGGCACTATCAAATGGCAGGAAAGGCTAAACGATGTCTTTGGCGATATACTGCCAGTAATTTTACATGGGACAATGGGACTTGGAGCTGGGCTTACAGGTGACCTGTTCAGGCTGATCGGAAATGATCGTTTAATGACTTGGGTCTATGACGAACCCGAGGCAATACATAGAATTATGGCTTATCTCCGTGACGATCGTATCCATTATTTCACTTGGATGGAAAAGGAAAAATTGCTTGGATTGAACAACAATTCTGCATTAGTTGGTTCTGGTAGCCCTGGCTGGACGACCGCACTTCCACAACCTGATTACAATGGCACTGCAAGGCTGAAAGACCTTTGGTTAGGTATGGAATCACAAGAGACAACCGCTATTTCGCCTAAAATGTTTAATGAATTTTTCCTGCCTTATATGGCTGATGTGTGTAAACTATTCGGATTGGTATATTATGGCTGTTGTGAACCAGTCCATGATCGTTGGGATATGATTATAAAGGCGATTCCAAATGTGCGTGCTGTATCTATTTCGCCTTGGTGTGACATGAAAATAATCGCAGAAAAACTTGGGAAAAATTGTGTTTTCTCTCGTAAACCAAGACCTGCCCCTATAAGCGGAGCTAATCCTGATTTTGAGATGCTGAAAAAAGACATTGTTGACACATTGACATCTGCCAAGGACTGTAACCTTGAGATCATATTCCGAGATGTCTATCGTATCAATAAAGATAGAGAAAGGTTGCGAAAATGGACTGATATGGTCAGATCTCTCTAAATCTTTCTTTTCCAAATGGAGATTTTGATGGTCTTTTTCAAGTGGAGACTTTTTGGATCTTTTCCATTGAGATTTCTCTATTCGCTCAAAATGACATTTATATGTCATATATGTTAAATGATATTTATAAAATGACATTTATGTGTCACCCTGAACGAAGTGAAGGGTCTTTTCAATTTTTAAGTATTAGCTTCCTAGTCCATAAAGAATGAGAAAAGGAAATTTTTGAAGTTTTTCCTTTCCAAAAAGGGATAAAGGGCTGACAAGAGTAGGTTTTTTCATAAAATCGCACAAAATAAGGCGTTTTAAGCTCCGATAGGAGCGTTATATTTATAGAAAAGTAAAATACAGAAATCTAAATGAAATAAATTAAGAAATAATATAAACTGTCCAAAGTTTGGTTAATATTACAAGAAAAAACAACATAGGAGGAGAGTTAGAGATGAGAAAAACAATATTAGTTTTTACATTATTAGCGATGTTTTGCCTTCCATACATTATCTATGCAGCTAATTTAGATGATTTCAACGGCAATACACTTAATAAGATGTGGACATACAGAGATCCAAAAGGTAATGGGAAATATACAATCAAAGATGGCAAGATGACTCTTGAGCTAAAGGCTGGTGCAGATATGTATATTCAAGGCGTTGATGGCGGAGTATGCTTCCTAATGGACCCGCCTAATTTGAACAATTTCAGCATTGAAATGATGGTAAACCCTGCTGTTAGTGGAACAATGCCTCCTGCTTGCCAACCAGGTCTATTATTTTTCAATGAAGCTAAATGGGCATATAGTATATGGGGTCCGTATGCTAACACGGACATTCGCCTTGAAGATTGTATAGGAGGAAGCTATCGCTGGCGAGCCCAAACATTAGTTGGTATAGATACAAACCAAGTGAAAATTGATAAAGATGTATATCTAAAAGTTACAAAGACCGGTGATAAACTTGAATTCTTCGCCAAAGACTCAAAAGATGATAAATGGCTATCAGGTGGAACAGATACTAAGCTCGGTCCAAACTATACCAAAGGAGATTATAAAATAGGGATTTGCTTCAAAAGCTGGGGCGGTTCAGTGAACAGCACTTTTGAAGTTGACTATTTTGACATTCCCGAATTGCCTAAAGCAGTTAGTTCAATGGGAAAACTTGCTACAACATGGTCAGCAATAAAAAGATAATGCCTATTAAATGTCCCTTGCGGAGGAGGATAAATCGGAATTTATGTTATGGATGTAAAAAAAGAAGTTAACGCAAAAGGTATCGTAATACAGGCGCAAGCGGGCATATATTTTGTCAAGACCTGTGACGGACAAGTTATTGAATGTATCCTCAGAAAAAAACTCAAACGTGAGTTTATGACCGAAGACAATAAATTTCTCTACACTGATCCTGTTGCTGTCGGAGATAAAGTTGAGATCACAATAGCAGAAGGGGAAAAGGGCGCTATTGATGAAATTATGCCGAGAAAAACCAAAATCTCCCGCATGGCAGCAGGACCAGTCCCCGTAGAACATGTTATTGTAGCCAATGCTGATCAGATGATCATTATGATGTCAGCGAAATTACCCCCCTTCAAACCTCGCCTTCTTGATAGATTACTCATAGTTGCCGAAGCTGGTGATCTTGAACCGATAATTATAATAAATAAAATGGACTTACTGAAAGATAAAGAAAAATCTATGTTATATGAACAAGCCAAAATATATCAGGACATCGGATATAAAGTGCTTTATATAAGTGCATTAAACCGCGAAGGTATAGATGAAGTTATAGATATTATGAAAGATAAAATGTCCGCTATAATAGGGCATTCGGGAACAGGAAAAACAACCCTTATCAAAGCAATTCAACCTAATCTTGACTTAAAGATCAATGAAGTTAGCCTAAAAACACAAAGAGGAAAGCATACTACAACAAACGTTAGACTTTATGACTTAGATTTTGGCGGTTCTATCGTAGATACGCCCGGAATACGCGAAGTTGGACTCTGGGATGTGTGGCAAAGCGAATTAGACCTATACTTCCGTGAATTTCAGCCATATATCGGAAAATGCAGGTTTAGCGATTGCTCGCATTTGACCGAACCCGGCTGTTTAGTCATATCAGCCATTGAAAAAGGGACTATACATAGATCAAGATATGATAGCTATGTTAAACTTCGCACAACAAAAGATGATAACGATTAGGAATTGTTAATCGTTATTAATTTTCCATACCTGCTATGATAAAGAAAGCGAAATCAATTCAGGAGATCTATGATGAAGTCAAAGGCTATGACCTTGTTTTGACGGTAGATGCGCCACTGCGGACAGCATTAGACAGACTACTTAAAAGACCCATGCTTGGGACATGGGCAATGACACCAAAAGAGCTTGCGGTAAAGTATGCTCCCCTAACCATCGGTGAATCGGTAAGAAGCAAATATGATGTTATCATTGAAATATCCCGCCGACTTCGTATAAACATCAAGCAAATTCATTATTACGTGGATCAATTGCTCAATCTATGGGAGATAAACGGCAATCTTGATAATATCTATGAGTCTCTAAATGATGAAGGGCGATCCGTTTTCAATCTTCTAAAAAAATTTCCGACTGTCAATCTTGCGATGAATAGATTTGACCCATCGCTTATTGATAAAAACAGGATAGCAGTTATAGGACTTGACTTTTTCACTAAACTTGATAAATCTGTATTGCCATATAATTTTGATACAATTGATATTTTTAAAGATGAAACATACAATCTGTCAAACTTCTATGCTTTTTCCAGTGAAAATGACTTGATTGATCGCCTTGTGAGCATGATCAATGAAGATAACGCCAATAACTTAGCCATTGTGCTTGATCCTGAAAGCTCGTATTTACCATTGATCAGATCAAAACTCAAAAATAAGGGCATATCTATAACTATCAAGGAATATCTTAAAGATCATTTTCAGGTCAGGAATTTTTTGGCTTTAATCAATCTCGGATTGAACCATACAAATCTTACAGTTAAAGAGATCGTCAATTTTGCAGATATGTTTTCCTTTGATGTTGATGTTGATAAACATAGCTTCTTCTTGTCTGAATATCTTTTATCAGACACTGACAATCAAGGATTGATGGAATTCTGTAACTTGCTTGACAATATTACAAATATGAAATATAAAGAGGTGATTGATCGGCTGTCAGAAAGAAATATCACTTTGCCCTATGAGCTTTCAGATATTATCTATCAGTTAAATTTTACAAATAAAATCATAGATTTTGAATCTTATGCAGAACTCGCATATTGTATTGAAAACATGGAAATAGAGATTGATACAAACAAAAACGGCGTGCTTTTAGTTAGCTGTAAAAGCTCTGCTTATGTTGACAGACCTGTTTGCTTTTACGTCGGTTTGGATACTTCATGGGATAGAGAAAGCAAATCCGAGACCATTGACAATGACGCAGAAGAAAAGAAAGGGATTGATCTATTTCAAATTCTAATTCAACAAGGAATGATAAGATATTATCTCGTTTCAACCATTAAAGACAATCAACCAGTGATACCATGTTATTATTTTAATATACTTTTCGGCAGGGAGATAGGCAGTTTCATAAGCGATCCAATATTTAATGCTCAAAGGATAAGAAATAGCCAAAACACCGACGAAAAAATGCTTCTTAAAGATAATATTAAAGTAGAACAAAATGTCATTTTCAAATATTTTTCCCAAAGCAGGTTAAACGATTTTGTTGCTTGTCCAAAACGATATATGTATGGAAACCTCACTTTTTCTGAACAGAAGGATTTGCTTTTGAAGGGCAATCTTTTTCACGAGTTTGCCTCGTTTTATATTATATATCCAGACGTCTTTAAGGAATTGGGAATTGATTTTTTCGTTGATTATATGATCAAAGAATATAAAAAAATGGTAGACGAGGCTGTTCTTGATATAGAAAGATCAAAATTTAAAGTGGGTCTAAAAAACCTCTGTTCGTATATTGATTCGCTTTCTATTGACAAAGATATAAACCTTCCTTCTCATGTTAAAGCGGATATGGAAAATAGATTTGCAAAACTATTAGGGCTGACAAGCGAAGGCACAAACACTGAACTAAAATTTGTAGATGATGAAATACACATTGACGGGATATTTGACCTTATGGTAAACAATGTAACTATTGTAGATCATAAATCTGGGGATAAGCCGAAATCTAAATCAGAGATAGTAAAAAAATCGCACATTTGCCCAAAAGATGAACCTGACTATCAGGCAAAATTATATATTCTTGAAATGCGAAAAAATAATCCGAGCGATCTTGAATTTATATATAACTACTTTATGGCAGATTACGAGAATGTCATAGATGGCAAAAACGATGTTACAGGCGAATTAGTGACGATTAAATACTATCATAAAGATTTTAATGAATTTATAACAACGACTGATGGTATTGAACTCCTATCATCAACATCAGACAAGAGAAAAGGTATTATAGAAAAGATTGGACATAATAATATAATACAATTCTTCATGGAAAATCCTATCCCTCGTGAGATGCAGTTTGATGATGATCTATTACTGAACAGCGATTATCGCGAGAGTTTTTGTAGTTGTCTGTCCAATTTCGTTAATAGCAGAAGCAAAAATATTTTTGAAGATATAGCGGATATACTCAAAGGTATTGTAATGATTAGAAATGCTAATGCTCGCAATATAAAAACCGTCTATTTTTTCAAAGATGACATAGATGAATTTGAGGAATTCTTGATTGAAAAATATAATGAAGTATTATCATATATTAACGACAATTTCCCGTTTAAACCAATAAATAGAAATAGCTGTGATGAATGTAATTATTCTGATATTTGTCTGAGACGTTACAAAACTTGACCAGACTAATTTTTAATTATAAAAAAAGGCTTTATAACTGGTCTTGGTGTATTTTAATAAACCAGAGCGGAAAATGAGAAAAGGAATTTTATTATATTTAATTTTCTTTATATTGATTGAATGTTTTATTTTGGGGAAATGTTATTCCGCCTTTATGGATAGCTATCTCGGCGCTAGGTCTATGGCTATGGGTGGTGCATATACCGCAATTGCTAATGATGCAGATGGCGGACTGGTAAATCCTGCGGGATTAAGCATGATAAATGGACGACAGCTTACAGCCACAACTGCGATCTTGCATATTGGACTTGATGATGAATCAATGATCTCGCAAAATATCGTTGGTTATGCACATAAGGCAGATTTTGGATCAATAGGTGGCGTCTGGAAACGATTTAATGCGGGCGATCTTTATTACGAAAATGTGTTAGTTTTGTCATGTTCAAGATTAGGAAGCCTTTATTTTTCAAAAGGAGACAAAAACAGACTAAAAAATATCTCCTATGGTGGAAGCATAAAGCTTTTAAATTGGGATTCTGCACCAACTATTGACTTAACTGGAAGGACAGTAGAAGATTTATCAGGTTGGACAGGCATAAACTTTGATCTTGGATTTGTGATTTTTCCCTCTGTAAACACACCTGTTGCTATATCGTTCCAAAATATAAGAAAGTCCTACGTAAATTCAAAATCATCAAATATAGATGAAAAACTGCCAATGGTGACAAGAATGGGCGTTGCTGCAATTGGAGAAAATACTACTTGGGTGATAGACCTAATCCTAAAACAAGGGGAAATTGACCTTAAGATCGGATTAGAGAGAAAATTTTATGATGGTGATGTTCTTGTCAGAACTGGGATTGCTTTGGAGAATCTCGCTTGGGGTATGAACTACACGATTGGTGCAGGATATAAACTAAGCGAAAAAACGAGAATTGATTATGCGTTTATGTATCCTGTAAATAATATATTGGAAACTTTTGGAAGCCATAGAGTATCTATTGTATATAACTTTGGTGATAATCAGTAGTCAGTATATATTGAGAATCTATCATAGCTTTTAAAATATACTAAAGTTTGGACAATCCATAAAATGATAGTCTATAATAAAGTTAACCAAATTAATTTTTCAGTTTATGAAATCTCTCTGAATCTCCCTTTTCCAAAAGGAGAATTTTAAGGCTTTTCTATCTGAAAAAAGAGCTTTCTTAGTCTCCCTCTCTTTGAAAAATGGGGATAAGGGCTGACAAGGGTAGGTTTTTTCATAAAATCGCACAAAATAAAGCGTTTTAAGCTCCGATAGGAGCGTTATATTTATAGAAAAGTAAAATACAAAAATCTAAACTCCGAAGGAGTGATATATGAAAATGGTTCAAAAACAATGTTTTTATATTTCGCTCCTCTGGAGCTTTGTATTTTGGCGTTTATCGTTTCTATAAATATGATGCCCCTTCGGGGCTAAAGACAACATTATCTAATGTTAAAAATAACGTTTTTCCTTTAACTTAATGGCTATGGGATAAAAGGGAATTTAATATTTTTTCTTGTTATTAAAAATAAATTTGGTTAGCTAACGATATCTTTTTAACTCAAAATTGTCTAAGTTTTAGCAGTTTTAAAAATACAAGAGTAAATTATTATGGACATCAAATCTTTAATAACTCATATATTAAGAAGGACAAGAGAGGATTTTAAGGTCTCTTCATTACTCATTGCTTGTGTTTTTATCTCGCTATTCTTTATATCACAACTTGCAGATTGTGCAGTTTATGATCCGTTAGGAAACAAAATATTTGAAGGTAGCGGAGAATCACTTTATACAATAGATGCCACTTATGGTCTAATAGAAGGTGATTCCGAAACCACACGTGCAAAGAAATTCCGAGAGGTGCTTAGTGGTGCCACTTATGTTGGATTTCCTATCGGCGATCCAAGAGACCCCGGAAGGTTAACTCATATTATCGGTGTAGGAAGTTTTCCAACGGTTTTCTCTTCTCTAACATTAAGTCAAAGACAATCAGATGCGATAGGTTGGAGTTTAATTTTCCCTAGTTCAAGAGGGAGAATAACGACATTTATATCAAAACTCACAAGTTCAAGCCTATCAAATGAAGATAAAAAAATGATAACAACATCAGATTGGTATATGATCGGAATTCGCGGAGAAGCTAATCTTGGTGTCTGGGACATCAGTGTCAACGATCACAAGTTCTCTATGCCTTTTCCAAAATTAGGCATTGGATATGCGAATAAATACTTCACTAACTACACTCTAAACAGAACAAGCAATCCATTTAGCGGGGTTGTGGAACATAATCCGCCTGAGTTTTTATATCTGAAATTCAGAGATGGATCGCCTGAAAATCCAGATGGTGCCAAAGTATTCAGAGTTAAGCTTTGGATCAATGGACGATTGGAATATAACTTTGCCTCTGGAAGAGAACCTCCTGGTGTCTTAATAGACCCCGGAAAAAGCCTTGATGATGGTCAATCACGTTGGGTAGATAATGATGGTTACTTTATATATCGCTTCTTTATTCCTAACTCATCAGAGACCGAATCTGCAAAGTTTGAATTAGATATTACTAATGATTATGTTGTTGAATTGTCCGCCGATGGCAAAACGTATAGGACAGTTTTAAGTGCGGAAGGCAACGTAACTGATGAGTCAAATAGGCAATGGGAATCTTTTTATTATGGAGAGAGTTTAGGAAAATCAACACTTGGTGTAGATATGAGCATGACCCTATTAGGCGTTGCACTTAAAGCAGAAAGATCATGGCTTCTGCAAAATTGGCAATTTCCATCTTATAAAGGCAAACGTAGTCATGAATCTGCTTCTGCTTGGTTTATTGATGCCAACCGTCCTTGGGGCCCGCTTATGCTTGCTGGCGAATATACATATATAGGTCCCTTTTATAATGCCTCTGATTTTGTCGCTGCAAACGATTATGGCGGAACATATCTTGACCCTTCTGAGCCTTTTTTGCCGAAGGTTGCCACTGAAGATGATTTAGATGGTGATAATGTGAAGGATTGGGAAGATGATTTCCTTTTATTCAGAAGAGACCCGCCGAAATTTAGACTTGGACTAAGCAGGGAGTTCATGGATTTTAACAATAACGGCACTCCTGACAATATGGAAACACGAATTAAACCTCATTATCGTTTTGACTACGAAGAAGGTTCAAAAGGCTATCAGCTTTACACAAGTCTTGCAGTGCCTTTTCTTAAAGGGCTTTCAGTTGAACCGGGATACTACAAAAAAAGTATGATCTTGGATAAAAAAAGCTCCAGAGTTTGGTATAATTTGGCAAGTTTTATTCCAGAGGATATTCCAAATTTTGGAACTGTGCAACTTAGATTTCTGACCAAGAGATCGCATGATATTATCCCTGATGATACCGCAGAAAGAAAAGACAACCTTGCATTACAGAATTCATTAAGCAATATTGTTACATTTATTGCGGACTATAAAAGAGTTAATGATCTAACCTTGACGACGAAGTTCAAGTATCAATATGATGTTGATTTTTACGGCAAACGACGGGTCATTGATACGATATTAATCAATCAAGTCAAGTATGTAATTCG
>ENA-ORXB01003606-ORXB01003606.1-sediment-metagenome-genome-assembly--contig:-NODE-3606-length-10418-cov-5.767817_pt1 | contig 10418 bp, 9 predicted proteins | sample MGYA00237863_ERZ511475 | MGnify/ENA primary metagenome ERZ511475 (study PRJEB26305, sample SAMN06343858) | sediment metagenome | isolation source: hot spring sediment | place: Canada: British Columbia...
CAGTTGGGAGCGCGTCTGAATGGCATTCAGAAGGTCAGGGGTTCGAATCCCCTCAGCTCCACCAAGTCAGGGACGCAAAATCCGGGGGAACCAAACCCCCGGATTTCTGTTTATGGTGCAACCGCCCCAGCCGCTAGCTTCCTACCCGATGTGCCAGAAGGCGCAGGCCAACCAGCACCACAAAAACCGTACCGCCTTCGTGGGCAACCACTCCCAGCGGCAGGGGTACCTGACCGGCCAGGGCAAAAGCACCCACCACAACGATTACACCAAGGGCAAAGCTCAGGTTGAAGTACACCGTGCGGGCGGTAGCGCGGGCTAGCTGCTGGGCCCCTACCAGGCGATTGAGGTCGTTTTTCATGAGCACTAAATCGGCGCTCTCGAGCGAGACATCGGAGCCTGCAGCCATCGAGACCCCTACATCGGCGGCGTTGAGGGCAGGGGCATCGTTAAGGCCGTCACCCACCATTACCACTGTGCCCTCTTGGCGGAGTTGCTTGATGCGCTCGAGCTTGTCCTCGGGCAGCAGCTCGGCATAAACCTCTGAAATGCCCACCTGTGCGGCGATGTGTTCGGCGACCGCCTTGCGGTCGCCGGTGAGCATGATGACCCGCGCGCCCTGCCGCCGGAGCTTGGTGATGGCTTGAGCGGCTTCTGGGCGCGCAGTATCGGCCACACCCAGCAAAGCGATAGGTTGATGGTCACTTCCCAGCACGGCAGTAGTTAGGCCCTTTTGCTCCATGGCCTGCAATCGGCGCTCTACCTGAGGTGGAAGGGTTACCCCGAGGCTGCCCAATAGGCGACGGTTACCTACCCAGACCTGCGTTCCGTCGGCCAGAACCCCAACCACCCCATGGCCCCGCACGGCCTGTATCTTGCTAACCTCTGGAGTAGGGCCATCCCAGCTTTGAGCGATGGCCTGGGCGATGGGGTGCTCGCTATAGCGCTCAATTCCGGCGGCCAGGGCTCGGGCCTCAGCCTCGCTACCTTGCAGCACGACGACCTGCACCAGCTTCATGCGCCCTTCGGTGAGGGTGCCAGTTTTATCAAAGACAAAGATGTTGGCTTTGGCCAGGGCTTCCAAAGCCGCTCCGCTTTTGAATAGTGCCCCGGCCCGGGCGCCGGCAGCCATAGCCGACAGCACCGCGGCTGGCGTGGCAATGACCACCGCGCAGGGGCTGGCCACCACCAGGAAGGTCATGGCGCGGTACCAGGCTTGAGCCGCCTCGAGGCCAAACACCAGGTGGGCCACCGCGAACACCACCGGGGCCGAGAGCAGTACTGCAATGGTGTAAGGACCCTCGAAACGCTCAGCGAAACGTTCGGTACGGCTTTTGCTAGCCTGGGCGTTTTCCACCAGCTTGATCAGCTTGGCCAGGGTGCTTTCGCTGGCCGGACGCTCAACCCGCACCCGCACCACTCCGTGTCCGTTGAGGGTACCGCTTCTTACAGGATCACCGGGTTTTTTGTCTACCGGAACGCTCTCGCCGGTAAGGGCGCTTTCGTCGACGTCGGTGTACCCATCCACCACCAGGCCGTCGGCGGCGAAACGCTCACCGGGGCGCACGACCAGGATGTCGCCGGGCGATAGAGCATCCAATGGCTTCCACTGCTCGCTTCCGTCGGGGAGTAATACATTGGCCCCTTCGGGGTGCAGGGTCATGAGGGCCTCGATGGCCCGTCGGGTGCGGTTCATGGCCCAGCTTTGCAGGGTGTTGGAGAGGCTGAACAAAAAAAGCAGGATGGCCCCATCCCCCGCCTGGCCCACTGAGGCCGCGCCCAGGGCTGCTACCACCATCAGGAGATCCACGTCCAGCTTCCGCTGCTGTACCAGGCTCAGGATGGCTTTGTGCGCTGCCGGTATTCCACCTGCTAAAAAAGCCAGCGCCCACAGGCCGTCTTGCAGCCAACCCAGCCCATAGCCTTTAGCCAGAAAGCCCCCCACCACACCCAGCAGGGTGAGGCCGGAGAGTAAAAACCCCCGGTTGACCTCGTGGCTCCAAAACGGTGGCCGTTGGGTTTGTATCGTTGTGGACGGCGTGAAGACTGCATTCATGGAAGGATCCTTTCGCTCGATATGAAAATAGTAATCATTACTAATAAGAGTATCCCACAACAGAATGAAATGCACAACCCCACCGGGCAGCGCAGGGTGGATTGTGCCGCTTCTGTAGGCTGATTGTACCTGCTATGCACCGGGGCATTGGGCGCCTGCTGCTCGACCTCAAGGCCAGATGAACGCGACCGTCTTGGCGGTGAGCCTATACTTGAGGAAGGTTGCTATGAGGCGCGTTTTATGGATGGGGCTGCTCCTGCTGGGGTTTGCACAAGCCCAGCCAGACCTGCTGCTGCGGGTTTTGTTGGCCGAAGCCCCGTCGGCTACCGTTCGACTGGGGCCTCACCGGCAGCAGACAGCCTATGGGGCTCGAGATGTGGGCACGGGCCAGTTTCGAGTAACGGCCGGCCCGGGCGAGGTGTTGGTGGATGGGCTTAGCGCGGGCCCGTGGGTTGAGTTTGTGGCCGCTGAAGGTTTTGCCTTGGAGGGCCGTAGCTACCGGGGAAACCTGCTGGCGGTGTGGCAGGCGGGGCGGGTGTTGCTGGTCAACCGGGTCTGGCTCGAAGACTACCTGCTGGGGGTTGTGCCGGCCGAGGTGCCGGCCTCTTTCCCGGACGCGGTCTTGCAAGCCCAGGCCATCCTGGCCCGTACTTTTGCCTTATACCGGCTTAATCCCCGGGGCCTCTACGATCTATGCGCTACCGAGCGCTGTCAGGTTTATCTGGGGCGCTCGGCGGAAAACCCCCGGCACTCGAGCGCGGTGTATGCTACCCGCTCGCTGATCGTGAGCTTCAACCAAAAACCAATTACCGCGGTCTACCATGCCGACTCAGGCGGCTACACAGCGGCTTCCGCTGAAGTCTGGGGCAACACCGTCCCCTATCTGGTAGCCCGGCCCGACCCCTTTGCGGTGAGCCCCAACAGTAGCTGGAGCCGTACCCTGACGCCCGAAGCGGTGGCGCGGGGCCTGGCTGGGCTGGGTATGCAGGTTGGGGTGGTGCAGGCGGTGACCCCGCTGCTGGTAAGTGAGAGCGGCCGTCCCCTACGCCTGCGCATCGTGGGGAATAGCGGCAGCGTGGAGCTCGATGCACCACAGTCTACCCGCCTGCTGCGGGGTTTGGGGCTGCCTTCCACCCGTGTGCGCTTTGAGGGCTGGCAGGTGTTTGGACAGGGCAGCGGCCACGGGGTGGGCATGAGCCAGTGGGGGGCTCGAGGGCTGGCATTACAGGGCTGGGACTTCCGCCAGATTCTGGGCTACTACTACCCCGGAACCTTCCTCAGCAGCTTTGAGGTGGTGGCCGGCCTGAGGGAGAAGCTCCGCCTGGCCGGATACCCATTGGGGCCGGTTTATAGCGCTTTGGGGTTGGCGCGCTTCCCAGATGCCGGTTCTGCGGGGGTTGGGGTGGATGCCTTTTCAGGTGGGCTTAAGCCACATCGCGTAAAGTGGCCTGTGGGGCTCGAGCTCGCCGGGGAAGAACTGAAGGATGATTGATAGAAGGCAGGTGGCATTGCTTTGAACCGTGGTCGGGGGCGGTTGGCTTTATTGCCGCGATGGGGGCAGCTTGAGGCGTTGTTTTTGTTTGCTGGTGTTGGGGGCCTGGGGTTGGGCGCAGTCGGTTGAGCTGGGTGTGCTCGAGCGCTGCCAGGGGGTTTTTCAGGCCCTGCGCCCCCAGTTTGCCTACGCCGAGCGGGTAGCCCCCCAGCGCTTCTTGCTGCGGGTGGTACTGGGCACCGGGGAAGCCGCCCTGGCCCGGCTGACCGTTAACATCGACCTGCAGCCGGTTCCGCTGGGCCTGGAGGATATTGCGGTGGTGGCGCTCGAGCGCCCACTACAAGACGCGATTCGGCTGCGCAACCGGCTGTCTCAGGGTCTAGGAGAACTACCGCAAAGCCTGAGCCTGGGTAACTGGTACGTGGCCGTTCCCACCGGCTACCGCTGCTTTTTGACCCACCAGGGCCGGGTGGTGGGGGTGTTGTTGCTGAGGCAGAACCTCGAGCCCATCCCCAACCCTCGCTGGCTGGCGGTTTACCAGCGCTCGGTGGTGCGGTTTCCGCTCGAGCTTCGCTAGTACTTCTCGAAGCCAGGAGCGGCTCGCTATAGTGAGCTCATGCACCTCCTGGTTGGCCCCCCGGCTTCCGGCAAGACCACCCGCCTGCTCGAGCTGGCCCAGTCTTTTTTGCAACAGCGCCAACGGGTCTGGTGGGTGTGCCTGCCCGCGCAAAAAGCCTACGTCTACCGCCGGGCCACCCAAAAAGGCGCGGTGCTGGGCCTCGAGGTGCTCTCCTCGCAGCAGCTCTACTACCGCTTGCTGGCGGCCAGCTATGGCCTGAAGCCCATCCTGACCGGGCCGGGCCGGGTGGCGCTGGTGGGGGAGGCCCTGCAGAATTCAGAAAATCCAATTCCCAAGCCCGGTGAGGCCCGCCTGTTTGCCCGCGCCATCGCCGAGGCCAAGCGCAACGGGGTAAAACCGGAGGAGATTCCCAACCAGAGCCCCGAGACCCGGCGCTTGCGGCAGGTATATGCCCGCTACGAGGAGCTCAAGACCACCTTGGGCCGCTGGGACTACGACGACTTTCGCTCGGGGGCGCTGGAACTGCTGGCGCAGGGGCCGGTGCAGCTCGAGCCCGACCTGGTGGTGGTGGATGGCTTTCGCGAACTGGGGGTGCAGGAGTTGCGGCTGTTGCGGGCGCTGTCCCGCTATGTTCCGGTCTGGGTTAGTTTACCCGAAGCCCCGCCCGGACTCGCCCCTGATGAGACACTGGAATCGCGCCCAATTCCGGCCCAGGTTTACCGCGCCCAGAACCCGGTGAGCGAGGCCCGCTGGGTGCTGCGCGCCATCAAGCGCGACCTGGCGCAGGGCCTGGCGGCCCTGGATGTGGCGGTGGTGGCGCCGGAGTCGCGGATTCCTGCCCTGCTCACCCTGGCCGACGAGTATGGCCTGCCCCTGGTGGATTACCGGCTTCGCACCGCCGCCGACACCCCCGAGGGGCGGCTGTTGCTCGAGCTCCTCGAGCTGCCCGACTACCCCACGCCCACCCGCCTGATGGCCGTGCCCGACCTGGCCCCGCTGGGCCGAGCGGCGCTCGAGCGCGGCCTGGTGGGCCTCGAGGCCACCACCCGCCTGGCCGCTGAGCTGGGGATGCAAGACCTGTGGGCGGCCTGGCTCTCGCGCCTGAAGCCCCCCGGTGAAGCAGGCTCGTTCTTCGAAGGCCGGGGGTGGAACCACAGCTTCCACCCCTCGCTGGCCTGGGCCGAGGAGCTGCTGGACTCGCTGCCCGAGGTGCGCCACAGCCCCCGCCGGGTCAGCCTGCTGGAACGGGCCTACGAAGCCCACCGCATCGCCCTGGGCCCCGATTTCCGCCACTGGTGGGCGGCCTTGCTGGCCGAGACCTACGAGCCCCAGCGCCCGCCGGGCGGGGTGGCGGTGCTCACGCCCAACCTGGCCTCGGGGCAGCGCTGGAAGAAGCTCTATCTGACCTATGCGGTGGAGGGGGCCTACAACACCGGCGAGCAGGAGGACTACTTCGTCCCCGAGGAGTTGCGGGTGGGCCTCGAGCAAGCCCTTCAAGCTGCGGGGTTGCCCAAACGCTTTTTGGGGCGCGACCGCCTGCTCTTGCAGGAGCTCAAAACCCGCGCCGACGAGGTGATCATCACCTACCCCGAGGCCAGCCAGGAGGGGCCGCTGGAACCCGAGCCCATGCTGGTGGGCAGCACCCCGCCCTACCTGCCCAAGCTGCCCCCGGCCAGCCGGCTCGAGCTGGCCCAGCAAGGAGGCTACCGGGCCCCCTTGGGTCGGGCGAGCCTGGGGGCGCCTCGGGTGGAAGACCTGCGGCGCTACCGCGAGTGCAGCTTTCAGTTCTGGGCCCAGCAGCTCATCCCCAAGGACGAGCGACTGCTGGAGTGGTGGCAGCAGTGGACGCACGAGCTGCGCAAGGCCGAGAAGCTGGTGCCGGCCCGCCTCGAGGCCCTGGCCCGGCAGTTCCCCCAGACCGAGGGCTGGATGCGCCACCACTACGCCCTGCTGAGCGAGCTCAGCCTGGGTTTCAGGCTGAATGGTGCGGGGCTGGAAGCGCGGCTGGACGGGGTTTTGCGCAAGGGCGGCGAGGTGCACATCTACCGCTTTGTAGCCCCCGAGACCCCCGCAGAAAAGGCCGACCAGCAGGTGCGCGAGCGCTGGAGTGAGCGCTGGGCCGCCGGTTACCTGCTCTCGACTTTCCCGAAGCGCGTCCAGCGCGTTTATCTGTGGGCCTGGCCGGTGCTGGGCGACCCGCTGCTGGTGTACGGCAAGCCCATCGAACGGCTCTGGGGGGCGCTCGAGAACCTACTGGCCAAAGCGCAGGAGACCTACGCCCAGTACAAAACCGGGGTGGTGGAACCCAACCCCGGTTTCCGTTGCCGTAGCTGTGGTGTTCGGGACGTCTGCCGTGAGGCGCAGTACAGTTAGCCTCCTTCAAAAACGGAAAGACAGCGAAAAACTGAACGGCGAAGCCAGGCGGAGGGTGGCATAGGCCTCGTCCGGAGGCAGTAAAAACAGCGGGATTTCCGGCGCGGCCACAAAGCGCCCCAGGTTGAGGTTGGCCCCGATGCTAAAGCCGGGGTTCAGGCGCAGCCCACCGCACTGCAGGGGGGCGTTGTTGGTACTCTGGCACTGCACGTAGCTGTATAGGCGGGGCCCGATATACCCCTGGTCGGTCTCGAGGGCCATGGGCCAGCAATACCCCGTGTCCAACCCTACGCCACCGCCGTTCAGTGTCGAGGCCACCTAGCGGTAAGCGATGTAGGTCTCCCAGGTTACGCTCAGAGCAACAGCCAGACCGTCTTCTATGTACGAACCGCGGGCAAAAGCCGAGGCCCCCGGGCGCGGGGGCAGCAACAGGTCGGCCCCCAGGCCCCACCGTGTACTGAACCCGAAGCCCTCCGGCCGTGAGAGCACTGAAAGTATGCAACCCTCCCAAGCCCCCTGCGCTCAGCGCAGCACCATGCGGTGGTTCAGATAGGCATCGAGGTGCTCCTGGAAGGCTTTCATCAACTGCTGGCTGTAAGGCCCTACCTGCCCATCGCCCACCCGCCGATCTTCAATCTGGGTGATGGGCATGACCTGCCGGGTGGCCCCGGTCAGCAGCACCTCGTCGGCGGAGTAGAGTTCAGCCAGGGTGATGGGCCGCTCCTGGATGGGCAAAATCGGACGGGCCACCTCCAGCAGGTGCTTGCGGGTGATGCCCGGCAGCACGCCCGCCTGGGCGGTGATCAGGGTGCCCTGCTGGATGATCAACAGGCTGCTGCGCCCGCCCTCGTACACGGTTTTTCCATCGTGATAGATCACCTCGGTGGCCCCCTCGGCCCGCACCCGTTTGGCGAGCTTCACCGCGACCAGGTAGTCGGTGGTTTTGGCCTCGGGCAGCTCGCGCAGGTTCTGGTGCAGGATGACCTTGCCCCCCTGCTGGTAGAGCTGGGCTGGGGGTGGGGTGACCGCCATGGGCGCGATGATCAGGTTGGGCTGGCCGGGGGTGAAGGCATCGGGGGAGTAGCCCCCGGTGAGCAGCATCTGGATGCCGGCTTCCCGCAGGTTGTTGAGCTCTATCAGCTCCCGAATCAGGCCCTCGAGCTTTTCCCGCCCGAAGGGTGGGGTAAGCTCCAGCAGCCGGGCCGAGCGCTCGAAGCGCTCGAGGTGATCCTCCAGAAACACCGGAACACCCCGCAAAATGCGGAAAAACTCGAATACCGCATACCCCCGCCGCAGGCCCAGGTCGGAGATGTGCAGGCTGGCCTTGTCGTGTTCGATGATGGTTCCGTTGATGCTGGCGTATTTCACAAAAGCCCTCTATCGCTCGATATTCTAGCAGGACATTGCTATACTTATTTGTCTCAGGAGTGCCATGTCCACTGCCAAAACCCAACCCATTCAACTCGAAGTTCCTGCACCCGTTGAGCTTCCCCAGCTCGAGGAGCTCGAGTTCGAGGAGACTCCCCTCGAAGAACAGGAGCGCATTGTGGCGGAGGCCCTGGAGCGCAACGCAGAGGTATTACGTGGCCTTGCCCAGCGCTAGCTTCTTCTATCGTTACAAAGGCCACCGCTACCCCACAGGAAAACTGGTTGTTACACTGCACCACAACGCCCTGGTACGCTTTGGGGGCCTGGAGGGGATTCGGGATGCGGCGGCCCTACAGTCGGCCCTGTCCGCACCTATTGCGAGCGCTGGGGGCGCGGATGCTTATCCCACCTTCTTTACCAAAGTAGCGGCCCTGGGTTTTCGATTGGCCAGGAACCACGCTTTTCACGATGCCAATAAGCGAACGGCCTGGCTTGCGGTCGAAACCACCCTCCACGCCAACGGCTACTACATTAGCCGCCCGGCGCTCGAGATTGAGGATATGATGGTGCTCATGGCAGCCGGTTATTTGAGCCTGGAAGGATTTCGAGCTTTCTTGCTGATGGCCTGTAATCAGGACTATACCGACCCACACCTGTGAAAGTTCGTGTCGCCTCCGCCGGAACCGGCAAGACCGCCAGCCTGGTCTTGCGCTACCTCGAGCTCATCGCTAAGGGTACGCCGTTGCGCCGCATTGCCGGCGTCACCTTTACCCGCAAGGCCGCCGACGAGCTGCGGGTGCGGGTGGCGGCGGCCATCGAGGAGGTGTTGCAAACCGGGCGGCACCTGAGCTTTGTGGCTTCAGGGGGGAGCCGGGCCGCTTTTCAGGAGGCGGCCCGCGAGATTGCCGGGGCCACCCTCAGCACCATTCACGGCTTTATGGCCCAGTGCCTGCGGCTTGCGGCCCCGCTCCTGCACCTCGACCCCGACTTTTCCATGCTGGGCGACTGGGAGGCCCAGGCTATCTTCGAGGAGGAGTGGCAGACCCTGCGCTACCTGGCCCAGGATGCCCACCACCCGCTGTTTGGCCTGGTCTCCGACGAACTCACCGAGCCCCTTTTGCACCTTTTTTCCAGGCGCTCCCAGGCCGAGGTTTTTGAGCCGGCGGCGGGGGAGGCCAACCAGCATCTGCTCCAGGTGTACCAGACCGTGTACGCCGCCTACGAGGCCCGCCTGGGGGCCAACCTGCTCTCGCCCTCCGAGCTCGAGCGCAAGGCGCTGGAACTAACCCGCCACCCCCTGGCCCTAAAGCGGGTTCGGGATCGGGTAAAGATGCTCCTGGTGGACGAGTACCAGGATGTGAACCCTCTGCAAGGAGCTTTTTTTGCGGCCCTCGAGCAGGCCGAGCTGCCCATCGAGATTGTGGGCGACCCCAAGCAGTCCATCTACGCCTTCCGCAACGCCGACGTCTCGGTTTTTCGCAAGGCCCTGCGGGAAGCAGCGTTGCGGGCCGTACAGACCGAAGCCGACGTGGTCAGTTACACTGCCCTGCGATGCCGACACGTGCTGCAAACCGCCGAAGCGTGTTTGTGCCGGGCCAGCGAACTTGCCGGCCGAGCGGGCGCCGAAGAGCTGATCGCTGCCGAACTGCGCGAGGCGATCGACCAGCTCGGTACGGTCGTCGGTACGGTGTACACCGAAGACCTGCTGGAACGCATCTTCAGCCGATTCTGCATCGGAAAGTAACAAAACTGGCTGCCGACGCTAGCCTGTCGAAGCGCCTCACCGTCGGAAGTCGTCGGGCCATCGCGGCAACAGATGTGGTGGCTGCAACGTATGAAGCCTGCCGCTGAACATACCGGCAGGCGCAGCCGGCGCGCTACGATCGACTGCGCAACTCTTGCGGGACGTAAGCGCAATCGGGATCGGTTTCCAGCGGGTCGCCGGTCAGTGCGTATGCCCTGGCACGGCTGCCGCCGCACACATGGCGGTATTCGCAGATGCCGCACTTTCCCTTGAAGTGGTCGGGATCGCGCAGCGCGCGGAAGGTGGGATGATTCTGATAGACTTCGACCACCGAATCGTACGGAAATGTGCCGCAACGCAGCGGCAGGAACCCGGCCGGATAGATTTCTCCCGTGTGCCCAACGAACATGATTCCTTTGCCATCTCCTACTCCCAGCGGTGCGCGATGGGCAGCGCGAACGTCCCGCCCGCCAATGCCCGCGTCCTCCCGCCCGCGAATGCCAGCCTCCTGCGGCCTGCCAATGCCCATATCCTCCAGCCCGACGCCCGGCGAACCAATGGAACCGGCGCTCGCCGGTTTCGGGCGTTCCGACGAGCCGTGGGCGGCATGTCCGGGCCCGGCCAGCGGATCGCCCCCTTGCTCCAGCACAAAACGGCGGTAGTGGGGCGCCTCGGTGGTCTTGATGCCGAACGGCACCCGCACCGACAGGTCGGCCAGCCACTCGAGCACGCGCTCGCACTCCGCCGCGGTGATCTGGGCCACGTCGGTCCCGCGCCCGGTCTGCACGAGGAAGAACACGGCCCA
>ENA-ORXB01003607-ORXB01003607.1-sediment-metagenome-genome-assembly--contig:-NODE-3607-length-10412-cov-3.610063_pt1 | contig 10412 bp, 8 predicted proteins | sample MGYA00237863_ERZ511475 | MGnify/ENA primary metagenome ERZ511475 (study PRJEB26305, sample SAMN06343858) | sediment metagenome | isolation source: hot spring sediment | place: Canada: British Columbia...
CAGGCCACCAGCCGCCCGACAGTCTGGTGAGCGGCGCGGAAGGGGAGCCCTTTGCGGACCAGATAGTCGGCGTAGTCGGTGGCCAGGGCGAAGGTGTCGGCGGCGGCCGCCCGCATCCGGTCGGCCCGCACGGTGGCCGTCTGGAGCAGGGGCGCGGCGACCGTCAGGGCCAGGAGCAGGGTGTCCACCGTATCGAAGAAGCCCTCTTTGTCCTCCTGAAGGTCTTTGTTGTAGGCCAGCGGCAGGCCCTTGAGGACGGTCAGCAGCCCCACCAGGTGGCCGATGACCCGCCCGCTCTTGGCCCGCAGAAGTTCGGCCACGTCGGGATTCTTCTTCTGCGGCATGATGCTGGAGCCGGTGCAGAAGGCATCGTCCAGCTCCAGAAAGCCGAATTCGGCCGAGGTCCAGAGGACCAGCTCCTCAGCCAGCCGCGAGAGGTGGACCATAGTCAGGGCAGCCGCCGCCTCGTATTCGACGACAAAATCGCGGTCGCTGACCGCGTCCAGGCTGTTGCGGCTGATGGCCTCGAAGCCCAGGAGATCGGCCACGTACTGGCGGTCGATGGGATAGGGCACACCGGCCAGGGCCCCGCTGCCCAGCGGCAGGACGTTGGTCCGCCGGTAGGCGTCCTGGAAACGCTCGCGGTCGCGCTCGAACATCTCGACATAGGCCAGGAGATGGTGGGCGAAGAGGATCGGCTGGGCCCGCTGAAGATGGGTGTAGCCGGGCATAACGACCGCGCGGTGACGGCTGGCCAGGTCGAGCAGGGCGGCGCTCAGGTCGAGCAGCCGCTCCACCGTGAGCAGGATCGCCTCGCGGGCGTAGAGACGCAGGTCCAGGGCGACCTGGTCGTTGCGACTCCGGGCGGTGTGGAGTTTGCCGGCCACCTCGCCGATGAGATCGTGGAGCCGCCCCTCGATGTTCAGGTGGATGTCTTCGCGGTCGAGCGCGAAGGGGAAACGGCCCTCGGCGATCTCCTGACGGATCTGGCGCAGGCCGGCGATGATGGCCTCGGCCTCCTCCGGCCGGAGGATCCCCTGCCGGGCCAGCATGCGGCAGTGGGCGATGCTGCCCAGGATGTCCTGCCGGTAGAGGCGGCGGTCGAAGCCGATGGAGGCGGTGAACTCCTTGACCAGCCGGTCTGGCGCCCGCTCGAAGCGTCCACCCCAGAGGTCCATCGGCTACTCCGCCGTCCGGGCCTCGACCGGCGGGAGTTGCAGGAGCGGCTGCTCCTCGGGCCGGCCGAGGAGTTGCGTGCGGGCCTGGGTCTGGAGCGGCAGGCCCCAGATCTTGATGAAGCCGACCGCCGCGCTGTGGTCGAAGGCGTCGCCTTTGTCGTAGGTGGCCAGCGCCTGGCTGTAAAGCGAGAACGGCGAGCGCCGCCCGACCACCTGGCCGGTGCCCTTGAAGAGTTTGACCCGGACGGTGCCGGTGACGTACCGCTGGGTGCTGGCCACGTAGGCGGCCAGGTCCTGATGGAAGGCCGAGAACCACTGGCCGTTATAGATGAGCGCGGCGTACTCCTGGGCCACCTGGCTCTTGAAGCGGAGCTGGTCTTTGGTCAGGACCATCTGTTCCAGCGCCTGGTGGGCCTTGTACAGAACGGTGGCCGCCGGCGCCTCGTAGACCTCGCGCGACTTGATGCCGACCAGCCGGTCCTCGATATGGTCGATCCGGCCCACCCCGTGGGCCCCAGCCAGCTGGTTGAGCCGGCGGATGAGTTCCTGGCCATCCAGGCGCTCACCGTCCAGCGCCACCGGGATGCCCTCTTCGAAATCGATCTCCACGTAGGCGGGCTGGTCCGGCGCCCGCTCCGGACTGACCGTCCAGGCGAAGACCTCCTCCGGCGGCTCCTGCCAGGGGTCCTCCAGCACGCCGCACTCGATGCTCCGGCCCCAGAGGTTCTGGTCCACACTGTAGGGGCTGTCGATGGTCACCGGGATGGGGATGCCGTGCTCACGGGCGTAGCGGATCTCCTCGTCGCGGGTCATCCGCCACTCGCGGACCGGGGCGATGATCTGAAGATCGGGCGCCAGGGCGCTGATCGAGACGTCAAACCGGACCTGGTCGTTGCCCTTGCCAGTGCAGCCGTGGGCCACCGCCGTCGCCCCCTCCTGCCGGGCCACGTCCACCAGCAGTTTGGCGATGAGCGGTCGGGCCAGCGCAGTGGCCAGCAGATAGTGCCCCTCGTAGATGGCCCCGGCCCGCAGGGCCGGCCAGACGAAGTAGCGGACGAACAGATCCTTACCGTCCACCACCAGCGCCTTGACCGCCCCGATCCGCAGCGCCTTCTCCTGAATCGCCCGGAGATCGCGCTCGTTGCCGACATCCACCGTCAGCGCAATAACGTCCAGATTGTATTTCTCTTTGATCCAGCGGATGGCGACCGAGGTGTCCAGGCCGCCCGAGTAGGCCAGCACGACTGCGCCCACGTCGCTCCCCCCTACAGGTTCTTGACGGCAGTTATCCTACCGGAAAGGACCGGACAATGCAACCTGCTCGCTCGCCTGGTCCTCAGGGGAGCAGCCGGACCTGACCCACCGTCCGGGCCAGGAAGAGGACCAGCCAGACCAGGGCCAGACCGCCCAGGATCACCAGCCAGCGTCGGACCGTTGGTTCCATTCAGGACCCTCCTGTGGGAATGCGACTGCCATACCAGGGGTTCAACTGGCCCAGCCAGCCCAGGGCCGCCAGCCCGCCGAGAAGCCCGGCCAGGGCCACCGTCAACCCGGCCAGGAAGAGGAGATCGGCCAGCTGGAAACGGAACTGGCGGTAGTAAGTGCGGGTGGGCAGAGCCCCAAAGGCCCGGGCTTCCATCGCCAGCGCCACCCGCTCGGCCCGTCGCACCGCCAGGGCCAGGAGCGGGATGGCGGTGCGCCAGACCTGACGGGCCCGGGCCAGCGGCCCCCGTCCCTCGCCGATGCCCCGCACCCGGTAGGCCGCCCGGAGATTTTGGAGTTCGCTCTCCAACAGCGGAATGAAACGGTAGCCCGCCAGGACCCCATAGCCCAGACGCGGGCTCAGCCGGCCCTGCTGGACCAGCGCCCGGACGAAGTCCACCGGGTCGGTGGTCAGGATGAAGACCTGGGAGAAGGTGTAGATCGCCAGGACCCGCAGGGCAATACTCACCGCGTACCAGAGGGCCGACACCGAGACCGTTGGCCCGACCAGCGGCAGGACCAGGGGCGTCTCGTGCGCCTGGCCCTGATAGAAGAGCGCGGTCGTCCAGAAGAGCCCGACGAGAACGATCCCCACCGGCTGCAGCGCCGCCCAGATCACCCGCCAGGGCAGCCGGCCGGCGCCCCACAGCAGCCCCAGCGCCAGGAGCGTGACCGCGGCCGGCGTCGCCGGGTCGGTCACCAGCGACAGCACCACCACCAGCGGCAGATTGGGCAGGAACTTGGTCAACGGGTTCAGCCGGTGCAGGAACGAGTCGCCCGGATGGTAGACAAACGCCCTCATGGCACGCGCTCGGAGAGGGCCGGCTCCAGCCAGGCCAGGAACTGGTCGATGGTGGCACACACCGGCGGCCAGGGCCCGGTGGCGGCCAGCCGCTGGCTGAGCTCGACCAGGGGCGGCGGCACCAGGGCCGCCTGGCGCAGCCGGTCCGGCTGGGCGAAGAGAGCGGCCGGCGGACCGTCGAAGAGAAGGCGTCCCCCGGCCAGGACCGCGACCCGGCGGGCGTACGCGGCCACGATCCCCATGTCGTGGGTGATGACGACGACCGTGCGCCCCTGCTGGTTGAGAGCCTGGAGCTCCCCGAGCAGGCGCTCACTCTGGCCGTAGTCCTGGCCAAAGGTCGGCTCATCCAGGATCAGCACCTCGGGCTCGAGGACCAGGGCGGTGGCCACGCTCAGCCGGCGCTTCTCGCCCTGGCTCAGCGCGAAGGGGTGGGCCCGGGCCAGCGGGGCCAGCCCCAGCCGCTCCAGCAGCGCCCAGGTCCGCCGCTCGACCTCGGCCCGGGGGAGCCGGAGCTGCCGCAGCCCGAAGGCCACCTCGTCGAAGACGGTGGCGGTCAGGAACTGGTGCTCCGGGTTCTGGAAAACATAGCCCACCCGCCGGGCGATCTGGCGCGGCGCGAGCCGGGCGAGGTCGTCTCCCCCGAGGAAGACCGTCCCCGGCGGCGGCACCAGCAGCCCGGCCATCAACCGAGCCAGCGTGCTCTTCCCCGCCCCGTTGGCCCCGACGATGGCCAGGAAATCGCCCGCGCGGACCGTGAGGTCGAGGGCGGAGAGGACCGGTGCGCCACCGGGATAGGCGTAGGTGAGCCGGCGGACGGTGATCACCGGCTCCCCCGCCGGGCGCAACGCCGGTGGTCGAGCCGGGCCGTCGGTCGGCGAGACCGGCCGTGCGCGGAGAAGCGGGGCCAGGGCCGCTTCGGCCTCGGCCACGGTCAGCGGGAAGGGCGTGAGCAGCCGTCCCCGCTCGGCCAGGGCCGCCCCCAGGGCGCTCACCTGGGGCAGCCAGAGGCCGAGCCGCTGCAGCGTCGACCAGTGGTCGCGGAAGACCGCCCGGGGCTCGCCCCAGGCCAGGACCTGACCAGTGGGCGCGAGGACCAGCACCCGGTCGACCAGCGGCATCAGCGCGTCGAGGCGGTGCTCGATGATCACCAGGGTCCGGCCCGTGGCCTTGAGGCGGGCCAGGTCGGCGAAGAGGGCCAGCGCCCCGGCCGGGTCCAGATGGGCGGTCGGTTCGTCGAAGACCAGGATCTCGGGCTCCATCGCCAGGACACAGGCCAGCGCCAGCCGCTGCTTCTGCCCACCGGAGAGACGGTCGAGGCGCGCCTGGCGGTAGGCCAGCAGCCCGACCTGCTGCAGGGCCCGGTCGATCCGCGCGTCCATCTCGGCCGGGGGCACGGCCAGATTCTCCAGCCCGAAGGCCACCTCATCGGCCACGGTCAGCAGGCAGAACTGGGCCTCGGGGTCCTGGAAGACCAGGCCCACCCGCTGGGTCAGACGGCTGAGCGGGGCCGTCCGGGTCTCCAGCCCGGCCACGGTCACCCGACCGGCAAAGTCGCCGGCGATGGCCTGGGGGATGAGCCCATTGAGAGCCAGGGCCAGCGTGCTCTTGCCGCTGCCGCTCGGCCCCAGGACGAGCAGCGTCTCGCCAGGCTCGACCGCAAACGACACCCCCTGCAGGGCCGGCCGGCGGCGGGTCGGATAGCGGAAGGTCAGGCCTTCAACGCGGAGAATCGGCGGCATCGCCTCAGACCGGCCAGTCCTCCTGACGGTAGGCCGCGTCCCAGAACAACCACTCGTAGCGGCTGCTGACGACGTAGTTCCAGACCGCTCGCTCGCGCTCGGCCGGCGTAGCCTGCTCGGCCAGGCGGTCGCAGAGCGCCTCCAGCGGCCGGATGCGTTCGGCCACCCGTCCGGGGCCGTAGAAGGCGATCCAGTACATCATCGGGTAGGCGAGCAGGAGGCACGCGAGCGTGACGGCGATCGAGTAGGCGACGGAGCGCGCGAACTGGGTCTTGTACTGCACGATCACATCCGCGTAGTTGGCGAAGTTCCAGTCGAAGTAGAACCTGCCGGAGAACGCGCCGCCGCTCTGCAGCGACGTGTAGACCAGCATCCCCATCGGGACCAGGAGGAACGCCGCCAGGTAGACGCCCGCTGGCGCCATGAGCCAGACCCCGGCGCGCTGCTTGCGCCGACCGTACCTGCTCCGGGGACCCCGGGTCTCAGCCGCCCCGCCGACCGCCATCGGACCGATCCGCCCGCCGCTCTTACTGCTGGCTGATCGGGAGGAAGATGGCGTCCCACTCCTCCGCCTGCTCGTCCGTCATGATGTTCGTGCCGAACTTGGCCTTCGCGAGCGTCTCGTCGCTCGGGAAGGCGATCTCGGCCTCGGCGGTCTGGTAGAGCTTGTTCGCGTACCCCTTGTAGCCGTCCTCGAGGGCCTGCTCGGCGTCCTTGAGGATCTGCTCACGGACACCCTTGCAGGGCGACAGGTACAGCACCCACTCGGTCACCATGGCCGCGATCTTCGGCTGGTAGTACCAGTCCATGACCATGAGCGCGCCGACCGGGTTCTCCGCCCCCACCGGGATCATCATGTTGTCCTGCCACAGGAGCGACCCCGCCTCCGGGAGGACGAACTCCAGCTGCGGGTACCCGGCCCAGAGCTTGTAGTAGACGATGTCCCCCGACCACGCCATCCCGGCGCTCAGGTTCCCGGCCGTGACGTCGTCGATGTAGCCCTGGTCGTAGTACTGGCGGACGGTCCCCGACTCGCGCTGCATCATGAGCCACTTCGCGGCCTCCTTCCACTCCTCCGGTCCGGAGGTCGCGGGGTCGATGCCGAGCTGGATCATCACGAAGTCCGGCATGTCGGACTTCAACATCCCGACGCTGTTCTTCCCCACCTTGTCGGGGTTGGCGAGGTCGTCGAGCTTCGTGACGGGGCCGTTCGTCTTCTCGCTGTTGTACCAGAGGCCGGTGAACCCGCCCTGCCACGGCATCGAGACCTCGTTGCCGGGGTCGTAGTCCGGGTCCCGGGCGAACGGCGTAGCGTTCTCCTCGAAGTTGGGACGCTTGGTGGGATCCAGCTTGTAGACCCAGCCGTTCTGCTTCAGCAAGTTGAACTGCCGACCGTTCGTGATGACGATGATGTCCCAGCCCGTAGGGTCCCCCGCCTGGAGCTGCGGCCGGATCTTCGCGAAGAACTCCTCGTTGGACTGGATGATCGCCTCGTAGTTGACGGTGATCCCGTACTTCTTCTCGAACAGGCGCAGGGAGGGATGGTAGACGTTCCCGTCCTTGTCCTTCGTCTGATCGATGTACAGGGGCCAGTTCGCGAAGTTCACCGTCGGCCCGGGCTCCCCGGCGAAGATGTCTGCCGGGGTCTCCGGCTCCGGCTCGCCACCGCCGCACGCCGCGAGCAGCGACGCGAGGCTGACGCCGGCGACCCCCATCCCGGCCCCGCGCAGCACCGCCCGGCGAGACAGCCGGGCACGCATCGCCTCCTGCAGCAGCCGGTCGGTCCGGGCACGTTCCTCGCGCTCGTTCATTCCTCCTCCTCCTCCAGGGCAAGCCCCTCCTGGGGGAGCACCGCGAACGTGTGCTCCCACCGCCACGCGAGACGGACCCGCTCGCCGGGATGCGGCGGCGGGACGTCGCCCAGGTTCTGGACCCACACCGTCAGGATGTGGCCCCCGGGCCCTTCGACCTTGTACTGGTGGCTCACGCCGATGTACGTGGACATCCGCAGCGTCCCGGTGAGGCTGTTGTAGCCGGCCGGTGGCTCGGTCCCGTCGTCCACCCCGATGTGGATCTTCTCGGGGCGCACCCCCACCTTCACCATGGTGCCGACCCGGAACGGCGCGCGCTCGGCGGGGAGATGCACGACGTGACCCCCCGTCGTGAGGACCGTCGCGACCCCGTTCGCCGACTCCTTCAGCTCGCCCTCGAGCATGTTCGAGGCCCCGAGGAAGCTCGCGACGAACTCCGTCTGCGGGTTCTCGTAGACCTCCTCGGGCGGGCCGATCTGCTCGATCCGGCCCTGGCGCATGACGGCGAGCCGGTCCGACATCGTCATGGCCTCCTCCTGGTCGTGCGTCACGTAGATGAACGTGATGCCGACCTCGGACTGGATGCGCTTCAACTCCAGCTGCATCTGCTTGCGGAGCTTCAGGTCGAGCGCCCCGAGCGGCTCGTCCAGCAGGAGCACCTTCGGCCGGTTCACGAGGGCCCTGGCGAGCGCGACCCGCTGCTGCTGACCACCGGACATCTGCGACGGCCGCCGCTTCTCGAAGCCCACGAGGTCGACGAGCTTCATGACCTCCTTCACGCGGGCGTCGATCTCGTCCTTCGGGACCTTGCGCCGGCGCAGACCGAACGCGATGTTCTCGTACACGTTCAGGTGCGGGAAGAGAGCGTAGGACTGGAAGACCGTGTTCACGTCGCGCTTGTACGGCGGCAGGTCGGTCACGTCGCGGCCCTTCAGGTAGATCGTGCCGCGCGTGGGCTCCTCGAACCCCCCGATCATGCGCAGCGTCGTGGTCTTCCCGCACCCCGACGGCCCGAGGAGGCTGAAGAACTCCCCCTCGGGGATGTCCAGGGAGACGTCGTCCACGGCGACGGTCTCCCCGAAGTCCTTGGTCACCCGATCGAGCCGAACGTCGACTTCCGGCACCCCGCTACCCCTTCGTTTGAACGCCGTTCAGGAGCGAACATTATGCGTCATGGGACGGGTCATCATCACCCTCGGGCGCGGACACCGGGAGCTCCCTCGGGCAGCGGACCCATCCGTGCAGTTGTACGGGGTGGAGTACGGTTCGGGTTCACGCTCGGGCCCCGATCGTTGCCTCGGCGAAGGACCGGGGCGGATCTCACCCGGCCGCCGCCCCCGGCCCCGCGACGCCCGGCCCACCGACCGGCGCGGCCGCATCCGGCTCCGGCGCCGCCGATGCGGCGGTCTCGGGGGTCACGGTCGGGACCTCGGTCGTGCCTCGCGCGTCGCTCCCGCGCGGTGAGCGGTCGCGCAACAGCCTGGGCAGGACGGCCGCGAGCAGCACGGCGCTCGCCACGATCGCGAGCACGAGCAGCCGCCCGTCGATGAAGGCCACGGCGAGGGCGCAGCCGGAGATCAGGGCGCTCCCTAGGTACATGAGCAGGACGGCCTGGCGGTGCGTGTGGCCGATGTCCATGAGGCGGTGGTGGATGTGCTCCTTGTCGGCGTGGTGGATCCCGAGCCCCCGCCGCATCCGCCGCACGATGGCGAGCACCACGTCCAGGAACGGGATCGCGAGCACGAGCAGGGGCAGGACCACGGGGATCGCGATCGCGGCGAGGTCGCCGCCCGAGGGACCGAAGGGGTTCCGCCCGACCCCGGCCACCGTCGCGGCCGCCATGAGGACGCCGAGCAGCCCCGAGCCGGTGTCCCCCATGAAGATGCGGGCCGGGTGGGTGTTCCAGGGCAGGAACCCGAGCGCCGCACCGGCGGCGATCGCCGAGAGCACCGCGGCGCTCGAGGGCTCGCTCGCCGCGGTCGGCCCGAAGACGAGGTAGGCGAAGAACGAGACGGCCCCGATCGCCACGATCCCCGCGGCGAGGCCGTCCAGGCCGTCGATGAGGTTCACCGCGTTCACCATCGCGGTCACCCACAGCACGGTGAGCGGCACCGCGAGGTCGGGCGAGAGGGACAGCACGCCCTGGCCCGGGAAGTAGAAGTAGAGCAGCTGCACCCCCGCCAGCACCAGCAGCCCCGCGGCGAGCACCTGGCCGGCGAGCTTGCCGGGCGCCGAGAGCCCCCGCACGTCGTCCACGAGCCCGACGGCCGCGACGACGAGGGCGGCGAGCGCGACCGCCTCGAGCTCGGAGCTCGCGGCGCGGAGCGGCGCCAGGGCCGGCAGGACCCCGGCGACGGCGAGGGCCGCCATGACCCCGAGGACCATCGCGAGCCCCCCGGCCGTCGGGGTCGGGCGGGGGTGGACCTTGCGGTCCGAGGGGTGGTCCACCCACCCGAGCCGGACCGCGAGCCGCCGGACCAGCGGGGTCGCGACGAGCGTCACGCCGGCGCTGACCCCGAAGACGATGGCGTACGGCAGCACGGCTCGATGGTACCCCCGGCGGCCGCCGGAGGGATCAGCCCGGATAAGCCGGGAACCGGGCGGTGAGCGCGGCCACCCGCTCGCGGCAGCCGGCCAGCACGGCCTCGTCCCGAGGGCTCCGGAGCGCCCGGCCGATGATGCTGCCGATCTCCTTCATCTCGGGCTCGTCCATCCCGAGCGTGGCCGGCCCCGGCGTGCCGACCCGGATCCCCGACGGGTCGAGCGGCGGCATCGGGTCGAAGGGGATGGCGTTCTTGTTCAGGGCGATCCCGACCGCGTCGCACACGGCCTCCGCCTCCCTGCCCCCGATCCCGAGCGGCCGGACGTCGGCGAGGGCGAGGTGCGAGTCGGTCCCCCCGGTCACGATCCGCAGGCCCTCCTCGGCGAGGGCGGCGGCGAGCGCTCGCGCCGTGCGGACGGTGCGCTCCGCGTACGCGCGGAACTCGGGCGTCGAGGCCTCCTTCAGGGCCACGGCCTTGGCCGCGATGGCGTTCTCGATCGGGCCGCCCTGCATCATCGGGAACACGGCCTTGTCGATCGCCTTCGCGTGCTCCTGCTTGCACAGGATCATCGCCCCGCGGGGCCCACGGAGGGTCTTGTGGGTCGTGAAGGTGACGACGTCCGCGTACGGGACCGGGCTCGGGTACGCGCCGCCGGCGACGAGCCCGATGAAGTGCGAGGCGTCGACCCAGAGCAGCGCACCGACCTCGTCGGCGATCTCGCGGAAGGCCGCGAAGTCGATCCTCCGGGGGTACGCGGTGTAGCCGGCGAGCACGATCTTCGGCCGGTGCCGCCGCGCGAGGTCGCGGATCCGGTCCATGTCCAGCTGCTCGGTCTTCGGGTCGACCTCGTAGGCGAC
>ENA-ORXB01003608-ORXB01003608.1-sediment-metagenome-genome-assembly--contig:-NODE-3608-length-10410-cov-3.769767_pt1 | contig 10410 bp, 10 predicted proteins | sample MGYA00237863_ERZ511475 | MGnify/ENA primary metagenome ERZ511475 (study PRJEB26305, sample SAMN06343858) | sediment metagenome | isolation source: hot spring sediment | place: Canada: British Columbia...
CTGCGTGATGGGTACATTAAAGAGCAGGGAGAGGGCAGGCACCAGGATAATGCCGCCCCCCAGTCCCAGCATCGCACCAAACGCACCAGCCCCCACCGCCACCAGAAATATCCAGAGTGAACTCATATTAGGGAGCCATCCTACTCCGAACGCATGTTGCGCGGCAGTCGCTCCTGCACAGGCGGCAACGGCGGCAACGGTTTGTGCGGTTCCGTTTGATACCAGTACGCCACACTCGAGTAATCATTCTCCTGCAGATTCGCATGTCCATGCTCGATGCTCACCCGAATAGAACGGGTGAATAGGATAGGGTCCTCGATATGGAAACGGTAGGAGGTGCACTGGCGGCGGTCGGGAAACTTCGGGTCATGCTCGTAGATCGACGCGCCGGAATAGAGATAGGCTTTTGGGTGCATGCCCCATGCCTGCGAGAAATAGTCCTCCGAGCCAGTGCCGTGCAGCGAGGGCGGCCACGGTTCCCCGTCAATAAAGATCATATCGTCCCCTTCACCCCACCATGTATACTCTTTGATGAGTTGCTCCTGTGAACCGAGCTTTCGAATCACGGGCAGCGGATCGATGTTGTCCACCGAGAGCACGCAGCCCACATAGTGTCCAGCTCCTTCTGCCTCTAAGATCAGATAGTTCTCGGCATCGCTAAGGTTGGGCGTATCGCCCAGCTCCCAATAGTTGCGTCGCTGTGCGAACAGGTTGCCCTGCACGCCGCGGGTGGGATATTCCTGTCGGTAGTGAGCGTGGAAACGCAGCACATTGTCCGGCAGCGGCGCGTCGTACTGTTCATAGTCGATATAGTAATAGAACGAGCCGACCTCCAGCTCACACTCGTTGAGAACCTCGATGCGCGCGCCCTGCGAGAAGGGCATCGGAAAGTAGCAGTTGAGCGCAACGCCGCCACCGTAATTGCCCTCGTTGCTCTCGTGAGTCACGGTCGCAAGGGGCAGCGACATAAAAGAGCGGGCGATGCCATGTCCCAGCCCGAAAAAGTCGCCGAGCGGAGCCAGCACACTCGGTTCCAATTCGCCGTCCCAGAACATGCGCAACACCAGCTTGCGCAGATAGAGGGGATCGCGACAGCCGACCGTAATCCAGAGATGCCGGATACAACCTGCGCCCTGAATCTCGGCAAGCATGGCGGTTGCCCCCGCCGCAATGGTCAAAAAATCGCGATTGCCACCCGTGCGGTCCCAGCTGGAGACGCGCCGTGTGCGCCCCTCCCGCCGATAAATCAGCCGTGATAGGGGACCTGAACCCTCAAAGCCATCCAGTGGTCTCATTCCAAAGCCTCCCTTGAACGCCTGATTCAACCTCTCTCAATAGAGTTCCTGCCCCCTAATCCCCCGATGGCAGGAAATCCGCGCGTCAGCGGGTACTCTCTAAGGTGAGGTGAATGTCCAATGCAAGAGGCTTATATAGTCGCTGCCGTTCGAACCGCCATTGGGAAGGCGCCGCGTGGCTCGTTGCGCAACACGCGCCCCGATGACCTGGCAGCAACGGTCATTCGTGCCGCGCTGGAGCGCGTGCCCGGCCTAAGCCCAAACGAAATCGAGGATGTGGTGCTGGGCTGCGCTGTGCCCGAAGCGGAGCAGGGCATGAATGTTGCCCGCATCGCCGTGCTGCGCGCCGGACTGCCGGTCGATGTGCCTGCTGCCACAGTTAACCGAATGTGTGCCTCCGGACTGGAAGCCATCGCCATCATCGCCCAACGCATCCAGACGGGGCAAATCGATGTCGGCATCGCAGGCGGCACGGAAAGCATGTCGATGGTGCCGATGGAAGGACATGTATTCCGTCCAAACCCCCATCTGGCGCGTCAATACCCAGATGCCTATCTCGGAATGGGGCTGACCACCGAGAACCTCGTGCAACAGTTCGGCATCACACGCGAGGAGGCGGACGCCTTCGCCCTGCACAGCCATCAGAAAGCGTTGCGTGCGCAAGCGGAGGGAGCGTTTGAAGGTGAAATTGTGCCCGTCGAGGTCTACGAAAAGGTAGTAAAAAATGGTACCCTCCACGAGAACCGCTTCCTGTTTGACCGCGACGAGGGCCCCCGCGCCGACACCAGTCTGGAAGCCCTCGCAAAGCTGAAACCCGTGTTCAAAGCGGACGGCACCGTCACTGCGGGCAACAGCTCCCAGCGCAGCGACGGCGCAGCAGCGGCGATCCTGATGAGCGAACGCAAGGTGAAGGAGCTGGGGATCCAGCCCATCGCCCGCTTCGCAGGCTACGCGCTCGCAGGGGTACCCCCTGAGACGATGGGCATCGGCCCTGCCTACGCCATCCCCAAACTGCTCCAGAAAACGGGCAAGCGGCTGGAGGAAATCGACCTGTTCGAGATCAACGAGGCGTTCGCGGCGCAAGTGCTCGCCGTGCTGCGCCAGCTGCCCGACCTGCCAACGGAACGGTTAAATGTCAACGGAGGTGCGGTCGCGCTGGGACATCCGCTGGGCGCCACCGGCGCGCGCATGATCGCTACCTTGTTGAACGCCCTGCGCAAGCGCGGGGGACAATGGGGCATCGTCAGCATGTGTGTCGGAGGTGGCATGGGCGCAGCAGGACTGTACGAGCTGATCTGAACAGGGAAGCATCATGGCGCTGCATGTGGTGGAACATCCGCTGGTGAAACATATCCTGACCCGCCTGCGCGATGTGGAGACCGAGCCAGCGCGCTTCCGTGCGCTGGCTCGACAACTCACCTTCCTGCTCGCCATCGAAGCCACGCGCGACCTGCCACTGAGAACGCATCCTGTACGCACGCCCCTCGAGACCACCGAGGGGCACTCGCTCGCCAAAGCCATCGTCGCCGTACCCATCCTGCGGGCGGGGCTGGGCATGATGGAAGCCATCACCGAGCTGTTTCCTGATGTGCGTGTGGGCTACATCGGACTGGAACGCGATGAGCAGACCGCTATCGCCCGCGCCTACTATTGCAAATTACCCCCCTTGCAGAACAGTCGAGTGCTGCTGCTGGACCCAATGCTGGCAACAGGTGGTTCTGCCGAGCAGGCGCTGGAGGTGCTCTTTAACGCGGGCGCAGATGATGTAGCACACATCTGCGTGGTCGCTGCGCCACAGGGTGTGGAGCGGCTCACGCAACGCTTTCCCCAAGTACCCATCTACGCCGCCGCGCTGGATCGCGACCTGAACGCGCAAAAATTCATTCTGCCCGGACTGGGCGATTTCGGCGACCGACTCTACGGCACAGTGGCACGATAGAAAGCAGCCAACCCTCCCTTGCAGAAAGAAAAAGGGACCTCCATGTCCCGATGCTTCAGGGAGGTTGCCATTGGTACCCTCCTGCTGAAGGTCGCACTCCCTTGCGACACCCTCTATATTACCCAACGCATGACACAAAAGTCAAGAGGCACAGAGGGTGTTCGAAAAATCCTTATGAGGCACAGCACCCACAAAAAGCCACCGCCAGACCCACCCCCAACCACCTGCACCAAACCCACCATGTTCCACAACACAAACAGCCCCCACACCCACACCCGCGCACCCACCCACCAACGCACGCGCCACACACCCCCATACCCACCCTTCAAACCACCAAACACCGGCTCTATCCGATAACGCCCCACCAACGCCCATTCCTACACCTGCGAACGCGCCCGCAAACGCGAACCCGCACGCACTCGCTGCCAGAAACTGTCCTCAACACGCATCCCAGGCAAAAACCCCACCTGCTCCAACAACCCCAGCAACCGTGCCCGATGCCCATCCAGCCGATCCCCCACCCGCAAAGTCCCCGCCGATAAACCCCCACGCCCATACCGCTTCACCCACCCCTGCAACAACCGACCCTCCTCCGCATAGGCCTCCCCCAACGACAGCCCCACCCCCCACACCCGTCCCCCTTGCCAATATCCCAACGCCACCAACTTCCCATGCGACCGCTGCCGATGCACCACCTCCCCCCGCAGATACGGCGCGAAAAGTGCTCCTGCATGCCCTACTCCTGTACCGTCCACAAAGACACAGGGAGTTTCCCAAGTGGGCGTCTCCGCGGCGATGCCCTGCTGGGCTAGCCAACTCAGCAACGGGTGAAGCCGTTCGTCTGGGAGGTGATGAAATCGGTAGACGAGGGTGCCCAAAGCAGGCAGGGGGCAGTCGGGGAGGCGTTCGGGGGCAAGCGCGAAGCGCAGGCGTCAGGAGGAGGCGTGTTCGCGTGTGCCGAGCAGCCGCAGGGTGAGGCGGAGGGTTTCGGGGTACTTGGGGGGCGTCCTCGTCGTTTGGGGAGCGGGTGTTGTTCGCCGAAGCGGTGGACGAGGGCGTCGATGTGTTTCCCAGGCAGGGTAGTGAGGGTCGCTTGGGGTGGATATCGCCGTTTCATAGGTTGTTTTATACCCGATGCCCCACGATTTTTCGAACACTCTCGTCAGCACTTGACAGAGGGAAGCGCAGCAGGGTATAAAGAAAGAACTATCGGAGACTTGATGAGGTATCTGGCTCTCAGCCAAACAAGGCTGTTGCAACTGACAGTGCGGGTTGCGCTATGGTTGAGTCTGATAAAAGAGACTATATAGAAGGCTTTTGGTCTTAGATAAAGAATCGGAGCGTGATGGCTATGGCACAGGTAGAGACACTGGCAACGGCGCGAACAGTCCGCGCACCACGCGGACCACACCGTACCGCCAAAGGCTGGATCCAGGAAGCAGCCAAGCGCATGCTGCTGAACAACCTGGACCCCGAGGTGGCGGAAAAACCCGACGAACTGATTGTCTACGGTGGACGCGGCAAAGCCGCGCGCAGCTGGGACGATGTAGAGCGCATTCTGCAGGTGCTCGAACGGCTTGAAAACGACGAAACGCTGCTGGTGCAATCAGGGCGCGCGGTGGGCGTATTCAAAACGCACCCACTGGCGCCCCGAGTAATCCTCGCCAACTCCAACCTTGTGCCCCGATGGGCGACCTGGGAAGTATTCGATGAACTGGAGCGGGCAGGGCTGACCATGTACGGCCAGATGACGGCCGGCAGCTGGATCTACATCGGCACGCAGGGCATCCTGCAGGGCACCTACGAGACCTTTCTCGCTGCCGCAAAGAAACACTTCGGCGGCACGCTGCGAGGAACCATCACCGTCACCACGGGACTGGGCGGGATGGGGGGCGCCCAACCATTAGCCGTCACCCTCAACGAGGGCGTCGCCATTATCGTGGAGGTCGATCCGCACCGCATCCAGCGACGGCTCGAAACAAACTATCTGGATACCTGGACCGATCGGCTGGACGACGCGCTGCGCATGGCGGAAGAGGCAAAACGCAAGGGTGAACCACTCTCTATCGGGCTGCTGGGCAACGCCGCAGATATGCTGCCCCGCATGGTCAAGCAGGGCTTCATCCCAGACCTGGTGACTGACCAGACCAGCGCGCACGACCCGCTGTACGGTTATGTGCCGCTGCTCAAACCGGGTGAGGACCTGGAGACGCTGCGGCGCACCGACCCCCAAAGTGTGCGCCAGCGCGCGCTCGAATCGATGGCAATCCACTGCGAGGCGATTGTGCAGATGCAACGCGCGGGTGCCATTGCGTTCGACTATGGCAACAACCTGCGCGCATTCGCGAAGGAGGGTGGGTTCACCGATGCCTTTAGCTACCCGGGCTTCGTTCCCGCCTTTATTCGCGACCAGTTCTGCGAAGGGCGTGGACCCTTCCGCTGGGTGGCACTGTCGGGCGACCCACAGGATATCTACCGCACGGACGCGGCGCTGCTGAAATTGTTCCCCGACGACGAGGGGCTGCACCGCTGGCTCACCCAGGGTGTCAAAAAGTTCAAGTTTCAGGGCTTACCCGCGCGCATCTGCTGGCTGGGCTACGGCGAGCGCGACAAAGCTGGACTGCGCTTTAACGATATGGTGCGCCGAGGCGAGCTGAGCGCACCTATTGTGATCGGGCGCGACCATCTGGACGGCGGCAGCGTCGCCAGCCCCTACCGCGAGACCGAGGTGATGCTGGATGGCTCCGATGCCATCGCCGATTGGCCCCTGCTGAACTTTGCGCTGAACGCCGTCTCCGGCGCGGCATGGGTTAGTTTCCATCACGGAGGTGGCGTCGGCATCGGCTACTCGCTCCACGCAGGGCAGGTGTGTGTGGCAGATGGCTCCGACGAAGCCGCATGGCGCATCGAACGCGTGCTGACCAACGACCCCGGCACCGCCATCATGCGCCATGCCCATGCCGGCTACGAGAAGGCGAAGCTGATTGCCCGTGAACGCGGCGTCGACCTGTGTGGATTCGAGTAGTCAAAACCTGCAGACCACGCTCCAGGAATGGAGGGGTCAGATCTCCTGACCCTGCAAAGCTCGAGGTCTCGCCTTACCTTCGGGGCGCCAGTCGAGCGAGCGCAAGGCGCATCAGCGTCTGTTCATCAGCGTCAGGGTTCTCCTGCAGGGCGGCTTGAAGTGCACTGCTGGCATCCCGACGCGAGTAGCCCAGCTGCACCAGCCCCGTGAGCAACGCTTCTAGATCGGCAGGGGCGTGCGAAGCAACCTTCAGCCGCTCGATGCGCTGCTCAAAGGTCAACTCCGCCACCTTGTCAGCAAGTTCCAGCACCAGTCGCTCCGCCAACTTCGCGCCGACGCCGGGCAAGGCGCGAAGGGTGCGCGTGTCTTTCAGGGCAATCGCGCGGGCAAGTCTTTCTGGCTCAGTCGCGCTCATCAGGTTCAGCGCGAGCTTTGGACCGACCCCGCCCACCGTGATGAGCAGATCGAACAGGCGTCGCTGCCATGGGCTGGGAAAACCATAGAGGATGATACCCTCCTCCTCGCTGAACAGGGTGCGGATGATGAGGCTGATGGGTTCACCGAGAGCAGGCAGCTGTTCACGCACGCTGGCAGGCACGCGCACCTCGTAGCCGACCCCATGCGTCTCCACCAGGAGCCGCTCGCCCTCAACGCCCCGCAAGATCCCGCTCAGCCAGCCAATCATCGCACGGCATCCGCTCCCCTCCACGCAGGGTCAGGGAATCACTTTGTTCAGAGGATACTCCACCAGCCCCTCGGCACCCGCCCTGCGCAAACGCGGGATTAAGTCGCGCACGACCGATTCGTCGATAATGGTCTCCACAGCGTACCAGCCCTTGTCGCTGAGGGGCGAAAGGGTGGGCTTGCGTAAGGCGGGCAGCACCTGAAGCACCGCGTCCAGACAACTCTCATGCACATTCATCTTCAGCCCGACAAGGCGGTCCGCATTAAGCGCACCCTGCAACATCAGGGCGATGCTTTCGATCTTTTCCCGCTTGAAGGGGTCCTGCCACGCGCCGTGATGGGCAATCAGGCGTGTGGTGGAGAGGAGAATTACCTCGAGAATGCGCAGATTGTGCGCTTTGAGAGAGCTGCCCGTCTCCGTGTTGACCACAATCGCATCGACCAGGTGGGGCACCTTGACCTCACACGCACCCCAGGAGAACTCCACCTGCGCCTGAACTCCACGCTCCCGCAGGTAGCGTTCAGTGAGGCGCACATACTCGGTGGCAATGCGCTTGCCCTGTAGGTCCTCCACCTGCTGAAAGGGCGCGTCGTTATGCACCGCAAGCACCACACGAATGGGATTGCGCGTCTGCTTGGAGTAGGGCAGTTCCAGCACTTGATGCACATCAACGTTGCAGTCCTGAATCCAGTCGTAGCCTGTGATGCCAGCATCCAGGATACCGTCCTGCACATAGAGCGGGATCTCCTGCGGACGTAACAGCACCGTCTCCAACTCGGCATCGTCGGAGATGGGTTCGTAGGAACGCCCAGCTGGGATGCGGAAATCCCAGCCCGCCTTGCGGAACAGGGCAAAGGTCGCCTCCTGCAGACTGCCCTTTGGTAAGCCCAGTTTGAGCTTTCGGATGGCTATCACCTCATTCCTCGACGGTTCTTGGCGTTCAGAAGCTCAGCCCGTAGGTGGCGCTAAAATAGATGACCTTCGCCTGCGTGCCTAATTGCAGCCGCAGCGATTGGTCATGCACATAGCGCAACGCCGCGTTGGTATCTACGCCATTATACTCCACAATCGCGCTGAACCGCTGGTCAAGGAATATCTCCGCACCGCCGATGAGCTTCTCACGGAACAGCCCGGTGCCATAACCCAGATGCAGGCGCAGCCCCACCACGCGCTCTTCCGCAGCAGTCGGCACGCGCACATTCACGCTGGCTACCCCATAAAAGGTGCGGTCAATCGCGTTGAAGGGGTCAATCGTGCCGAAACCCAACTCCAGCCAGTTGAAGTTCTGCGGGATGATGGTAACCTTCGCCGTGCCAATAATCTTGTTATCGGCACCGGTGCGGTCAACGACCGTGCCCCCAATCTCGATGCCTTCGAAAACACCCCAGTTGAGCGAGACGGTGCGCACATTGTGTCCGAAGGCGGTGCCCAGTTGGAACCGCTCGACGCGCGTGGTGGTCGAGGTGGGCACGGTGATCAGCCCCGTGCTACCGAAGAGAGTGTTCACACGGATCGAAGGGTTCTCACCGCGTGGCTCCACTTGAGCCATCCCGAACGCCAGAGAACCAAAAAGCGCCATACCCCAGAATACCATCCTGTTCACTCGCATTGCGAACCTCCATGTGCTACGCATGATACCCGAATCTACGCCATTTCATGGTATAATCCTTCAGTGTTTCCGATTCATAAGGAGGTCAAACGATGGCAGAACTGCTGGCGGCGCAGTTAGTGCGTGATATACCGAACTTTCCTGAGCCGGGCATCATCTTCAAAGACATCACGCCCGTATTGAAGCACCCACAGGCGTTGCGCGAAGTGATCGATCTGATGACCGAGCACGCACGCTCACTGAAGCCCGATGTGATTGCAGGTATCGAATCGCGCGGGTTTGTATTTGGGTTGCCAATCGCGGTCAATTTGGGGCTGGGATTTGTGCCTATTCGCAAACTGGGGAAGCTGCCCGGCGAGAAAATCGCGGAGGAGTATGCTCTGGAATACGGTACCAACACCGTCGAAATTCATGTGGATGCCATCGAGCCAGGGCAACGCGTGGTGGTGGTGGACGATCTGTTAGCAACGGGTGGCACGGCGGCGGCATCGGCGCGATTGATCGAGCGGCTGAAAGGCACGGTGGCAGGCTTCGTGTTCCTGATCGAGCTGACCTTTCTGGGCGGACGCAAGAACCTGCGCGGCTACGAGGTGTATACCCTGATCCAGTACTGAGCCATGACCATTCGAGAACGGCTGGAACAACTGGAACGCGACACACTCGCCCCGTATGCGGCCAAAAGTGCCGAATCGCGCGGGCGCCCCATCCCGGAACCGCCCGACCCCGTGCGCACCGCCTTTCAGCGCGACCGCGACCGCATCATCCACAGCAAAGCGTTCCGCCGACTGAAGCACAAAACTCAGGTGTTCCTGGACCCCGAAGAGGACCATTACCGCACCCGCCTGACCCATACATTGGAAGTGGCACAGATTGCTCGCACCATCAGCCGCGCCCTGCGCCTGAACGAGGATCTAACCGAAGCCATTGCCCTCGCGCATGACCTCGGACATCCGCCCTTCGGACATACCGGCGAGGAGGCGCTGGACGCCATCGTGCGACGCTACCTGCCCAATCGGGGCTTCCGCCACTATGAGCAGAGCCTGCGCGTGGTCGATGTGCTGGAAAAAGATGGACAGGGGCTGAACCTGACCCATGAGGTGCGCGAAGGCATTATCGGACACTCCAAAGGGCGCGCCGACCTCAGCCACGCCGAAAGTGAAAAGACCACCACCCTCGAAGCGACCGTCGTGCGCATCGCCGACCGCATCGCCTATCTCAACCATGACCTGGACGATGGCATGCGCGCCAGCTTGCTAACCCCCGCGGACCTGCCCCATGACCTGATCGAGTTTCTGGGACACACCCACAGCCAGCGCATCGCCCGCATGGTGATGGATGTGGTGGAGCAGAGCGATGGCAAACCCACTGTGCAGCTCAGTGCCCCTATGCTCCAAGCAATGAACCGCATGAAGGAGTTCATGTTCGAGCGACTCTATCATCACCCCCGCGTGCTAACGGAACGCGAAAAGATGCGCACAATCATCCATCAGCTGTTTGAATATTACATGGAGCACCCCGACGCCTTGCCCGCCACCTTCCGCCCACGCGAGCAGACCGTCGAGGCGCAGGCACAAGCCGTGTGCGACTATATCGCGGGCATGACCGACCGCTACGCCATCCAGCGCTACATCCAGCTCTTCCTGCCGCGCAACTGGGGCAGCTAATCACAGTCGCTTCTCGCAAAGCCTCTCCCCTCTTTCGGCGACAACCATGAAGTGTCCGACCCGTCCAACCCGTCCGACCCGTCCGACCTGTCCAAAGGGTTGACAAAACCACATCCCCAAGTCCCAACCTATCGGTGCACCAAAAACCATACGCACACACAACACGGAGGCGGCAAAAACCGACAGCACCGCC
>ENA-ORXB01003614-ORXB01003614.1-sediment-metagenome-genome-assembly--contig:-NODE-3614-length-10384-cov-3.834870_pt1 | contig 10384 bp, 8 predicted proteins | sample MGYA00237863_ERZ511475 | MGnify/ENA primary metagenome ERZ511475 (study PRJEB26305, sample SAMN06343858) | sediment metagenome | isolation source: hot spring sediment | place: Canada: British Columbia...
CAGGAAGCGTTCCGGCGACAGGGTGAGATGGCGCAGGCGCGTGGACCAGGTGTTGTCGGCGAGCTCGGGCATCACCTTGTGGAGAAAGAAGCGCTCCCGGGTGTACTCGGAGGCGCGTACAAGCGCCTGGACGTGAGCTTCGAGCTGCTTCATCTGGCGGCGCTCGCGCGCGGCCGCATCGAGCGAGCGCCGGCTGTCGGGCGGCAGAGGCGAGACCGCCGGGGCGAGAGCTCTGCCGCCGAGCGCCGCCAGCCAGGCCGCCAGGGCCGCCTCCGACAGCGGTTGTTCGGACCGGATCAGGCGGAAGGAGGCAAAGCCGGGCGCCAGCAGCGACTCGGCACGCGCCAGTTCCGCCTCCACCTCCTCGCGGGCCGGCGTCGTGATGTCACCTTTGTGACCGCACACCGTGGGCGCCGGGGCGGCTTCGACGATGAGCGTTCTCGGGGCAACCAGCGTAGCGATTTCGGCATCGCCGAACTGGCGGAGCAAGCCCCAAACGTTTCGGTAGATCGGCTCGGTGGCCACACGCTCGCGGCGCCCGAAGTAGCCGCTCACCAGCGCCGCGTCGATGCGCGTGTCGCAGGCGGCCGCATAGAGGGCCAGCAGGCCGCCTTCGCCCCAGCCTGCCACCCCGACCGGCGCCTGAGCAGCGCGCGCTCGAAACCAGTCCACGGCAGCCAGGATGCGCTGCACCTCGTAGCCGATGATGTGCCGGCCCATGTGGAAGGCCTGGCGATAGATCCACTCCCGATGGGTCTGATCCGTCATCCGGATGCTCGGGTTCCCCGCGAACTGGCGGCCGCGCCCAATCACCACCGGCACCAGGACCGTTAGCCCGGAGGCGGCCAGACGCGCCGCCGGCCCAAGCAACTCTTCCGGCCTCTGGTCGGCGTCCGGCACGAGCACGGCGTAGGCGGCGGGCGGACTCACCGGCTCGACGAGCAGCCCCTCGCCGGTGACGCCCTCGAGCGCCGGCCAGCGCACCTGAAAGGCGCGCCAGGCGCCGCCGTCGGCGACCAGCGCAGGGTTGTCGTCGTCGCCGAATCGCTCCATGGCCGGCGCGGGGCGCGGATCGACCACGCCAAGGATGCGGCGCAGCTCACGGCGGTTGGGCTCCACTGAGGCTTCGTAGGCGGCCCGCGAGGCGAAATCGCGCTTCCAGTAGCGGGCTCTCTTGCCGCGGGAAGCGGCAATCTGGCGCTCGACGAAGGCGTGGGCGCCGTCCATGATCCGCACATCGAGCTCGTCGTGCCAGGCGAGCGGCGCCGTGCCCGGCAGCGGATCGGGCGGCTGGGCAGCCCGGAGGATGAGAGCGACAGTGAGTGGCAACAGGAAGAGACTTCGCATGGGCGTCGGCATGAAGTATACAGCGGCCGTAACACGTATGATGATGGATGACGGAGTCCGGGATGCCCCCTGCCACCACCACAGCGATTGTGGCTCGAGAGCTCAAAGCGCTCTGGCGCGCGCTCCTCGTTCCGCGCCTCATCGAAGAAAAGATGCTCCGACTGATCCGTCAGGGGCGCCTGTCGAAGTGGTTCAGCGGCTGGGGTCAGGAGGCGATCGCGGTGGGCTGCGCCTGGGCGCTCGAGGAGCGTGACTACATTCTGCCGGCGCACCGAAACCTGGGCGTGTGGACGACGCGCGGCGTACCGCTCGAGCCGCTGTTTTGCCAGCTCATGGGCAAGGCGGGCGGCTTCACGAAGGGACGGGACCGCACCTTCCACTTCGGACTTCCCGAGAAGCGCATCATCGGCATGATTTCGCACATGGCGGCGATGTTGCCGGTGGCGTGCGGGCTTGCTCTGGCGGCGCGGCTCAAAGGCGAGGACTTCGTCGTGGCGGCCTTCGCCGGCGAAGGCGCCACGCGTGAGGGCGACTTTCATGAGGCGCTGAATCTGGCCGCGGTTTGGAAGCTGCCGGTGATCTTCCTGGTGGAGAACAACGGGTACGCGCTTTCGACTCCCGTCCGCCAGGCCATTCCAATCGAGGACATCGCCCAGGCGGCCTCGGGCTACGGCATGCCGGGCGAGATCGTGGACGGTAACGATGTCTTCGCGGTGACGGAGGCCGTGCGGTGCGCCGCCGCCCGCGCGCGCCGCGGTGAGGGGCCCACGCTCGTTGAGGCGAAGACGTTCCGGGTGCGCGGCCACGAGGAGGCCTCCGGAACCAAGTATGTCCCGGCCGAGCTGATCGAGGAGTGGAGGAAGCGCGACCCCGTGGACCGGTTCACCGAGCGGCTGATTGCCGAAGGCGTGCTGGAGCGCGAGGAGGTCGAGGCCACGCGCCGGGAGCTCGAGGCCGTCATTGAGCAGGCCGCTGAAGCGGCGCTTGCCCGGCCCCAAGCGGAAAGCACTCCGGAAGCTGAGCGGGCCGACGTCTACGCCCCGGGGCCGCGCTCCTGGCGCTCGCCGCAAGGCCCGGTCGAGGAGCGGCGCTTCGTGGACGCCATCAGCGAGGCGCTCCGCCAGGCGATGCGGGCCGATGAGCGGGTGATCCTGCTCGGCCAGGACATCGCCGAGTATGGCGGTGTCTTCAAGGTGACCGAGGGGTTTCTCGAGGAGTTCGGCGCCGAGCGGGTGCGAAACACTCCGATCATCGAAAGTGGGGCCATCGGCGCGGCCATGGGGCTGGCGCTCGAGGGTTTCAAGCCGGTCGTCGAGATGCAATATGCCGACTTTATTAGTTGCGGCTTCAACCAGGTGGTGAACAATCTGGCGACGACACACTACCGCTGGAGCGGCGCATTGAACGTCACCATTCGCGCGCCGTTCGGCGGCCACGTGGGGGCCGGGCCGTTCCATTCGCAGTCGATGGAGGCCTGGTTCTGCCCCGTACCCGGCTTGAAGGTCGTGGCGCCGGCGACGCCCGAGGACGCCAAGGGCTTGCTGCTCGCCGCGATTGCCGAGCCCAACCCGGTTCTGTTTTTCGAGCACAAGTATCTCTATCGCACGGTGAAAGCTCCTGTGACGGAGGAGCCGTTTGAGACTCCCCTGGGCGTGGCGCGCCTGGCGCGGGAAGGCCGCGACGCCACGATCGTGAGTTGGGGCATCGGCGTCTGGTGGGCGCTCGAGGAGGCTGAGTACCAGAGCGGGCGGGGCGTCTCGCTCGAGGTGATCGACCTCCGGACGCTCGCCCCCTGGGACCGGCGCGCCGTGTTCGACTCGGTAAAGAAGACGAGCCGGCTGCTGGTGTTGCACGAGGCCCCGCGGACCGCTGGATTCGGCGCGGAGGTGGCGGCGAGCGTCGCCGAGGAGTGTTTCCATCTGCTCGACGCCCCTCCCATTCGGGTGGCGGGGGAGGATATTCCGGTACCGTTCTCCAGCAGTCTGGAGCAGAAGATCTACTCAGCCCGGGCGCGCCTGCGCCTGGCCGTGGAGCGGCTGCTTGCCTACTAAAGCTCAAATGTGGCGCTCGCCGCTCGAAGGCGCCGACTTCCGCACGGGGCGGCGCGTGGCGACGGCGGGTATCGCGGCAAGCGCCCTGCTGGCGGCGGTTAACATCGCCTCCGGCTGGGTCTCCGGTTCAAGCTCCGTGCTGGCGGTGGGGGTCGAATTCTTGGGGGACGTGCTGGCGTCGCTCGTAGTGCTGGCGGGGATGGTGGCGGGCGCCAAGCCGCCGGACCGCAACCATCCCTACGGGCACGGCCGGATCGAATTGCTAGCCGGGCTGGTGGTAGGCGGGGTGTTGGCTGCAGGCGGCGCGGGCATCGCCTGGCGGTCGCTCGCTCGCGCCGGCGAAATTCATCCGCCGCCCGGCTCATGGGCCGTCTGGCCCCTGGTTGCGGCCGTCGCTGTCCGGACTTTTATGGCCACGGTGAAGTTTCGCGTCGGCAAGCGCATCGGCAGCGAGTCCCTGCTTGCCGACGCCTGGAACGACCTGGTCGACATCCTGGCGGCCGCGGCGGCGCTGGTGGCGCTGGGACTCACGCTGTCGGATCCGGAGCGGTTCCTCGACGCGGACCACTTCGGAGGCTTTGCCGTCGGCCTGGTGGTCATCTTCGCCGGGTTGCGCGTGATGCGCGACACGTCGCTGCACCTGATGGACACGATGCCCGGGGCGGCGCTCGTGGCCGAGATTCGCCGGGTGGCCTCCGAAGCTGAGGGCGTCGAGGGAATCGAGAAGTGCTTTGCGCGCAAAACCGGATTGCAATACCATGTCGATCTGCACATCGAGGTGGATCCGCACATGAGCGTCCTGGAATCGCATGAGATCGCTACGAGAGTGCGGTTCCGCCTCCGCGAGGAGCTTCCCTGGGTTGCCGACGTGCTTGTGCATGTCGAGCCGTCACTGCTGGCAAAACCGGCCTCTGAGGATCGAAAGCCGTAAACCGTGCGTGTGCGCAATCTGACGCGAGGCACGCTTGTCGCCGATCAGGTGAGCGTGGCCGCCACCAGCCGGGAACGGCGCAAAGGGCTGCTGGGTCGCGAAAGCCTGGCCGAAGGCGAAGGTCTGTGGATCGTCCCCTGCGAGGCGGTCCATACCTTCGGCATGAAGTTTCCTATCGACGTCGTCTTTCTCAGCCGCTCGCACAAGGTGTTGAAGGTTCGCGAGGCGGTTCCCCGCCGACGGATTGCCGTGTGCCTGCGCGCCCATTCGGTGCTCGAGCTTCCGGCGGGCGCGCTGCGGCGCAGCGGCACGCAGGCGGGCGACCAACTGGCGCTCGAGCGCTCGCGGGTTGTGCCATAATGTCGGGATGTTGTGCTCTGTGTGGCCGCCTGCCGTCTCTTGGGCCCGGACAGGGCCACAAAATCGTCGTGTTTGTGGCGAACAACCAGCCGGCCGATTGCAGGAATTGGGGACCACAGGGGCTTAAGACCAGCCGCAGCTTTCTAACAGGGGACCGAGGTGGAATTCGCATCCCGACGCCAGGCAGGCGCCCGTATCCGCACCATGCCCGCCGCTAGCACGGCTATCCGCATCGCCGTGGGCATGGGCACGCTCGTGCTGGCCGCACCGGCGGCATGGCTGGCCTCGCGTGCCCACGCCATCTTTCCGGACCCCGAGCGGGCCGTGACCTCTCTCGCCGCGGCGTATCTTCTCCTGCTCTTTGTGCCCTGCGGCATCTACCTGGCATATCGCGGGGCTCGGGCGGAGGCCCGGCGCGCGGCTTTGGTTTTCGTCCTCACGGCGCTGCTACTCATGTGCGGCATCTGGCTCTATGCCACTTGGCCGGCAATCGTCTTTCCCGCGGACATCCTCATCTGGTCGGAGAGCGATTTCGTCAACGACGTCATTAAATTCAGGTCCGGTTATCCGCTTTACACCGACCCGAGAAACAACGAATCCTTTGTGTACCCTCCGGGAAGCCAACTGTTGACCTACGGGCTGGCCTGGCTTTTGGGGAAGCCTCTGTCGATTCCCGCCTACCGGTCGATCCAGCTCTTCTATGTCCTGCTGGCCGTGGGGGTTGCCTTAGCCTGTCAACATCGCATCGCCAGGATGGCGGCGCATCGTTCCGGCGAGGAGTCGTACCTGTGGCCTGCCCTGGCTGCGCCTTTTCTTTTGCTGGCCGCCACCAATCCCCTCACCAATGCTTTTACGGTGAACCTCCACAACGATGCCTTGGCGTTATTGGTTTCGAGCCTCGGCTGCTACATCTCGTTAGGCTACGCGGAAACGCGGCGCCGACGGTTCCTCGTGGCCATGATTTTACTGCCCGCCGCGGGATTCGCCGTCAAACAGAGCTTGCTCGTGTGGCTTCCCTTATTCCTGGTCCAGGTGGCCGGATTCGATTCGCCGCGTTCCTGGAGGCGCATTCTGCTGCTTGCGGCCGCCGGATCGGCCGCGGCGCTCTTAACCATTGCCGGTGGATATTTTCTCTAGGGAGAGCCGTTCCGGTATTGGGTTCTGACCGTGCTTGGCAACCGCGGCGTCTCCCCGCTGAGAAGCTTTCGCCACTTGCTGACCGTCTGGCCGTATGTGGCGGCAGGTCTTGCCGCGGCATGGGCGCTGCTGCGGGGTCCGGGAGGCCGCCGACTGGCCGGCCCCTGGCTCGTCTGGCTGCTGCTGACCGCCTCGGAGATCTATACCAGTGGCATCGCCTGGATGATGAATCACATCGGACCTGGCTCCCTGCTGGCTGGAGTCTGGTTCATCGCGGCCTTAGAGCGACTGTGGCCCGTGCTGGTGCCGGACGGAAAAGGCCACGCCTCACATCCTTGGTGGCGCGGGGGCGCTGTGGCAGTCGGCCTGCTTCTGTTTTGCGGCGGCCTGGGATTCGTGCGCGTGCCCATTCCGGCCATTCCCGATCGCGCCTACGCTTACGTCCGCGCCATCGAAGAACAATTCCACTCCGAGCCCGTTGACTCTGTTCTGCTCGATGCCGGCTCTTGGGTGTACTTGAAGGCCGGCGTTATTATGAAGGATCGCGCACCTTGCTTCGGAGACCGGGGTTACTCGCAAACCGGAGACTTCACGGGTTTCCTCCGGCGCATCGAAGAACGGCGATACCGGAAAATCTTGGTTCGCAGACTGCATGCGCCGGATTTCTGGTACGATCACTATTTGTGGTCCGACTCGAGCGGCATTAAGAAAAAACTGCACGAGAACTACGAGGAAGTTCAACGGATTAAGGCAGGCTGGAATTCCGAGCCTGGTCAGGTCCCACCGTATCTTTTCGATGAAATCAGCGTACTGCTGCCGAAACACTAACGGACTACTCGCTTAATCTCGACGGCTCGGTGCAGTAATCAGGAACGAACCATACGCTGATCCTTCAACAAGCCGCGACTTATTTGCTGCCTTCTTAAGAAACCACAGGCGCTGAAGTCAGGGGCAAAGAGGCCTGGCCCGAGTCCGGTCCGCTGGCATTGTCCGGTTGCGGTGCGCCGCCCAGACGAGCTGCGGCAACACCCACCCGTTCGCAGTGCGAAGCGATCTATCCCATGAGAGACGGTATCGCCGGTCTTCAGGCGTGCGCCGCGCATCCGGCCTGGCAGGATGAGGCGGCGCACTGGAGGGAAGAGCCCCAACCGAACCGGTGCAACCGTTCTTTGCCGGTACCGCAAGGCGGTTGTTTCTCGCGCATCAGTATGGTGAGTTCCAAAAGCCCCTCTTCGGGGTTGCGTCTCCGAGGTGTCATCGACGCCGTCTCCGTATTCGTAGCGGAACCGTGCTGACGTTGCGCCCCCATCTGCCTTGCTGTACCGAGGTGGTAAGCCTGACGCGAGCGCAAGGAGTGGGTCTCTTTCTGTGAGTGACCCAAACGACCGCCCGGTTCTCCTCACGGGGGAGCCGGCCTCATCAGTTCAAATCTTGCCGACCATTTTTTCTCAGCGGGGGCGTATTCCGGAGAACTTTCCGCCTGACTTTTGTTCCCCCTGCGGGCGCTCCGAGGGTGCCGCTGATCGGTATGTGTTGGAAAACGTCCAACTTCACGGATTGAAGACGGTTGCCTTCCGCCAGTCCTGCATTTACGCCCCCCCACCCGTTCGGCCTGGAGGACAAGGCTGGGTGGCCTGCTGCGCTTTGCGCGGGCTTGAAGGAGAGCCGGTCACGATATGGCCTGATGCCAGAACGCCCCGGATTCAAGTTAGCGAATGCCCCGGTACAGCCGCCAGGTTCAGCTCAGCGGCCCACGGCCGCTCCGATGCCCGAGCGGCCTGGCGAAGGTGGCTGCGAAGGCGAGGGGGCGCTTCGTCCGGGGACTCCGCCGGGCTGCGGGCGACAGTAATGCAATTCGCGTTACACTCTGTCAGGGCGGAAGAGGCACCTCTCTCGGAGCAAGAGATTGGGTGTCAGAGACGTCCATTCCGGAGGCGGCGGCTTTCCGCCACCGCGCCCGTTAGGGATGCGGGCCACAATGACGAAGGAGTAGGCCGATGTTTTGCACTGCTTGCGGACACCCGTTGGGGGATGCCGATCGTTTCTGTTCTCGATGCGGCTGCAGCACGGCTGGGGGTGGCGCGCCGGCCGCGCCGCGCAAGCGCCTCGTGCGTCCCATGCACAAGAAGCGCATCGCCGGCGTGTGCGCCGGCTTTGCCGACTACCTGGAGGTCGACCTGACGCTCATGCGGATCATCTGGCTGTGCGCGGCGATTTTCACCGGCGTCGGCTTCATCGCCTACCTGGTTTGCTGGATCGTCATGCCAAAGGCGGACTCCGCAGCGGAGGCGGCCCAAGCGGCCTGATGCTATACTTCGAGAAGTCACCGCCACGGGCATGTCCCCTTCGGTGGTCACGTCAAGGAGGAGTCACCATTGAGAGGAAGTCTGCTTTGCGCCGCCGTGTTGTCGAGCGCGCTCGCCTTATCGGCGCAGCCGCGGCTGCGTTCGGAGAATCCGGTCGTCAACGGCGCCAGCTATTCACCGCTGATCGCTCCGGGGTCGATCTTCGTTGTGTTCGGCACGAATTTGGCCGGGGCCGACGTCGTCCTGGCTCCCCGGCTGCCCCTTGAAACGACGCTCGCCGGCGTTTCGATTCGCTTCACCCCGCGGGGCGGCGGCGCCCCAATCGACTGTTTCATGGTCTACACGACCCAGAACCAGATCGCCGGTCTGCTGCCCTCGACGGCGGCACCGGGCGAATACAACGTCACCGTCACCTACAACAACCAGACCTCAGCGCCGGGGCTCGCCCGGGTCATCGCTCGCAGCGTCGGCATTGTGAGCGCCGATGCCTCGGGCGGCGGGCAGGCCCAGGCCCAGATCTACTACACGGCGACGCAGTGGGCCCTGAACCGGTTCTCGCTCGGCCGGTTGGGTCCGTACGACACGGCCGTGGCCCGTCCCGGCGAAACGCTGGTGCTCTGGGGCACGGGAGTGGGCGCGGACGCGGCCTCGGACCGTGAGGGAGGCACCGGCGGAGACCGCACGTCAGCAGCGCAGGTGCGCATCCGGATCGGCGAGCAAGAATATACGCCGCTCTACTCGGGCCGCGCCAGCCAACTGCCCGGCACCGACCAGTTCAATTTCGTCCTCCGCGATGACGTTCCCACGGGCTGTAGCGTGCCGGTACAGGTAATTGCTCAGGGGACCGCCAGCAACGTCGTGACACTGGCGATCGCCCCGCGCGGGGAGACCGTCTGCCGCCATCCGTTTTTAAGCGCCGAGCGCCTGCGACAGCTCTCCGAAGGCGGCAGCATTGTGATGGGCTTCTTTCAGATCGGCCGGTCCACTACTTCGATGACCATCCCCGGGCTCGGGACTCTCGACCAGACCTCGGAGAGCGTCGGCGGCAGCTTTGACCGCTACACTGTGGGCAACCTGGGCGCCTTCGGTGACTATGGCGGCGACTACCGCGGGCTGATCGGCCGCTGCGCGGTGGCGCGGTTTCGCGGTGAGGAGCCGGAGATCGGCTACCAGCCGCTGACGCCGCTCGATGCCGGCAACCCGCTGCGGCTGAACGGACCCAATGCGAGCAACGTGGCGGTCGAGCGCCGGGCGGAGAACAACTATTACTTCAAGTCGCTGTATGAGTCCGGCATCCCGGGCTTTCCCGGCGGTGGCGGCACCCCGGTGCTGGCCGCCGGCACTTACCGGCTCACCGGTCCGGGCGGCGCCGACATCGGCCCGTTCGAGGCCAGCGTGACCGTACCGGCGCCCTTTGTCTGGACCAACCGCGACGGCATCAGCACTATCACGCGCTCGCAGGGGCTGGCGCTCACCTGGAGCGGCGGCGCCGGCGTCATGATCATCTCCGGCGTCTCGGCGCGGCGCGTCGGCGGCACCGAAGACAATCCCGACTACGACGGCGCCGCCTTCGTCTGTTTCGCCAACGCCGGCGCGGGCAACTTCACCGTGCCCGCCTCGATCCTGAACCAGTTGCCCGAAAGCGGTGACGTCATGACCGGCGCCGGGCTCGGCTTTCTGTTCTTGTCCAACAGCGGCCCGGTCGAAGGCGGCCGGTTCAACGCACCGCTGCGGGCGGGCGGCCAAGCCGAATACGCCGTCTTCGAATACGACATCTCGTCGTCGAAGATGGTCAGCTACCGCTGAGCGCTCACCAGGCTGCCACGGAGCCGTCCTCGTGGAAGACTCGCGCCATGGGGACGGTGCCCTGGAAGGGGTATTTCGTCAGCGCCTCTTCGCTGAGCTCGAACCCGAGGCCGGGCTTCTCAGGAAGCGGGAAGCGCCCGTCCACCATCCGCATGGCCGGGAAGCCCAGCCACTCCTGCCAGACCTTTTCCTGAAAGCCCGGCTCGACGCCGCTGCAAATCTCCTGGACGAGGAAGTTGGAGACGGCGGCGTCGACATGCAGGGTGGCGATGGCGCCAATCGGACCCTCGCAGGCGTGCGGCGCGATCGAGATGCCCGAGGCTTCGGCCATCGCGGCGACCTTCCACAGCGCGGTGATGCCGCCGACATGGTTAGATCGGAAGAGCACACGTCTGAACTCCAGTCACATGTCAATCTCGTATGCCGTCTTCTGCTTGAAAAAAAAA
>ENA-ORXB01003618-ORXB01003618.1-sediment-metagenome-genome-assembly--contig:-NODE-3618-length-10377-cov-3.026990_pt1 | contig 10377 bp, 8 predicted proteins | sample MGYA00237863_ERZ511475 | MGnify/ENA primary metagenome ERZ511475 (study PRJEB26305, sample SAMN06343858) | sediment metagenome | isolation source: hot spring sediment | place: Canada: British Columbia...
TGGTGCTGGAGGAGCTGCAGGAGGCTGGGGTCCGCCAACGCGACGTCACCCTGCTATGCGCCATCGGTCTGCACCGCAAGAATCTGCCGCACGAGTTCGACAGCTACCTCGGCACCGAGGTGGTCACGCGATTCCGGGGCCAGCGCCTGGCCAACCACGACGCCGAAGACCCCCATGGGATGGTGCACCTGGGCGAGACCGAGGACGGCGATGTGGTCGAGGTGAACCGCGCCGTGCTGGAGGCCGACCTGACCATCGTGCTGGGGCACACCCTGGGAAACCCCTACGGCGGCTACAGCGGCGGCTACAAGATGCCCTGCACGGGGCTCGTGGGCTGGCGCTCGATCCGCTGTCACCACGCGCCCGACACCATGTTCCGGCCCGACTTCGTCCCCATCTCGACCGGCAGCCGCTTCCGCCAGCAGCTGCGCCGCATCGGGGAGGCGATGGAACGCGCCATGAAGCAGCCGTTCTTCGCCGTGGACGCCGTGCTCAACGGCCAGAACCAGCAGCTGGCGGTGGTCGCGGGCCTGCTGGCGGACGTCGAGCAGGCGACCTGGCCGGCCGCCGGACGCCGCACGGAGGTGACGGTGCCGGGCGAGCCCGCCGACGTCCTGGTGCTGGGGATCCCCCGCACGTTCCACTACGGCCCCGGCATGGGGTCCAACCCGCTGCTGTTCAAGCAGGCGATCGGCGCCTCCCTGGCACGCGCGTTCGGTGCGCTCGTGCCGTTCCCCGTGGTCATCGCCGCGTGCGTGTGCGACGGCTGGTTCAACGACGAGTGGTTCCCGGCCTACCGCGAGATCTACGACCTGCTGCAGCGCTGCCAGAGCGTGGACGACCTTGCCCGCTACGAAGACGACGTGTGCACCCGGCCGGAGTGGATCCGCCGGTACCGCCACGCCTACGCCTACCATCCGTTCCACGGCTTCTCGATGGCCTACATGGGCGGGCTGGCAGACCGTTACGCTCGGGCCGTCTACCTCGTGGGCGCCCGCGACCCGGCCTACGCCCGCGGCATGAACTGCATCCCCGTGGCCACCTTCGACGAGGCGCTGCGGCACGCCGCCCGGCACGTCGGGGGGCGGCCGCGGTTGCTGGTGGTGCCGCGCCTGTCGCGCGTCCAGGTACACCTGCAGGCCGCGCAGCGCGCCCGCATCGCGGCGCCGGGACGACCATGACGCCCACTGCCTGCCGGGCCGTCCGCAGGAAGGCGACCCCCGACGCCAGGTCACCGCGGCGCGTCTGTACGCCCGTGCATGGGACGAACGCCCCGCGTAGAGGGACGACTGCCACGACCAAGTCACCGCGGCCTAGTGCCGATCGCGACGCCGTGGCCGTGTGGCCGGGGCCGGTCTCACCGCTGGCGCCACCGGCACCGGTGGGCGTCGCCGGCTGCGGGACCATGGGGCGGCTGCTGGTGACCGCGCTGCACGCCTCCGGGTACCCCGTCGTCGCCTACGATCCCGACCCGCAGGCGCGGACGGCCGCGGTCGAAGCGGGCGCGACCGCCGTGCCCACGCTGGACGACCTGGGCAGCCGCGTCGTCGCCGTCGTCTTGTCGCTCCCGGGGCCCGCCGAGATCGTGGACGTCGTCGGCCGCCTGCTGGCGCGTCCCGGCAGCGTGCAGGTCATCATCGACACGAGCACCAGCGATCCGGCGACCAGCCGCAGCCTGGCCGCCCGCGCCACGGCTGCGCACATCGGATACCTCGACGCGCCCATCCTCGGGCGTCCGGCGACAGCAGGACGCTGGACGGTTCCGGTGGGCGGCGAGGCCGCCGCGCTGGAGCGGGCACGACCCGTGCTGGAGGCGTTCGCCGCCTCCATCGTCCACGTGGGACCGACCGGCGCCGGGCACACGGTGAAGCTGCTCAACCAGATGATGTTCGCCGTCATCAACGCGGCCACGGCGGAACTGATGGCTGCCGCGCCGCGGGTCGGCATCGCGCCCGCCCTGCTGTACCAGGCCATCGTTTCCAGCGGGGCCGCCACCGTGTCAGGGCTCTTTCGCGAGGCTGGCGGCAAGATCGCCCGAGCGGACTTCTCGCCCGTCTTTTCCATCGACCTGCTGTGCAAGGACACCGACCTGGCGGTGCGCATGGCCCGTGCCGCCGGGGCCGCGCCGGTGCTGACCACGATGGTGCAGGTGCTGAACCACCTGGCGCGGGCGGGCGGCCTGGGCGGGCTGGATAGCGCGGCGCTAGTGCAGGTGTACGAGCGTCTGGCGCAGCCCCCTGCGGAGGAACCCCGGGATGCCGCCTCCCCCTGATACTCTCGCCGACGACCTGGCGCTGGCGGCCGCGCGCCTGCGGATCAGCCGTCTCGGGTTCGTGATCGTGCACGAGAGCCGGGTGCTGGCGGAGTCGGCCGACCCCGGCCTCGGCGCCTTGGTCGACGCTGCTGCGCGGCTGCGCGCCACGGGCTGTCACGGGGCAGCCATGGCCGATCGGATCGCCGGCGGGGCGGCAGTCCTGGTGGCCGCCTGGGGCGGCGTGGCGGCCATCCACGCCGGGGTGGCCAGCGACGACGCCGAGCGCCATGCCCGGACCCTCGGCCTGATGTTTACAGCCGATCGTCGCGTACCCATGATCACGAACCGTGCGGGGACGGGGCCGTGCCCGTTCGAAGCGGCCGTCGCCAGGGCGCTGGCCCACGGAGGTGGCCTGGAGGGCGCCGTCGCGGCCGTGCGCGAGACAGCAGCCCGCCTGTCCACCACGCGGGGCCTCTCCCGTCCTCCTGCACGGCCTCATGGTCCGACCCGTGGCCCGGCGCGACCCTCGCCTTGGTAGGTGTCGGCGTGGCCCTGGCGGTGACGCTGCCCGTCGCGTTCCATGCCGTGGGCCTGGGCCCCGCCCTGCTGCCCATGCACGTGCCCGTGCTGCTGCTGGCGGCGCTGGCGGGCCCGCGGGTAGGGGGTCTGGTGGGCTTGCTGGCACCCGGCCTCTCGCATCTGCTGACGGGAATGCCGCCCCTCACCCCGCCGGTCGCACCACTCATGACGATGGAGCTCGCCACCTACGGCCTGGTCATGGGCACGGCCCGGCGGCGCCTCGTCAGAGCCCGGAGCGCCCACGGGCACGCCTCGCCCGACCTGTCGACGCCCACACCGCGGGCGCCTGGAGCGCATCCCGGATCGGTGCTGGTGGCGGAGTACCTTGCGCTGCTCGTGGCGCTGGCGGCCGGGCGGGCGGTGCTGGGGCTCGCGGCAGCCGGGCTCGGGCCGGCCATGGGCCTCACGGCGCCCGCGACGACGTACCTCGCCACGGCGGTCGTCACCGGCCTGCCGGGAATTGTGGTGCAGCTGGCCGTGATCCCGGTGCTCGTGCGGCGGCTGGAACCCGTGCTGACGCTGCGCGAACACGCGGCGTCGGTCGCCACCCGTGCAGGGTTCCGGTAGGCAGGGGGCGTGCACACTGTGCTGTACAACGAGCGGCACGCGAGATCCACTCCAGATGGGAGGCGAGACCATGCGTAGGATGTCGCGACGCGCACTGCTCCGCATGACGGCTGGGGGCGTGGCCGCCGGCTACCTCGGGCGGGCCGGGGAGGTCGTCTGGGCCGCGGCCGCCCGGACCGACCCTTATGCGACCGCGCGCATCAACTGGCGGCAACTGGCAGGTGAGCGTATCCACATCCTGGTGACGCCTGTCCACTACTTCACCAAGTTCCGGGCCGTGACGTCCGAGTTCACCCGGCTCACCGGCATCGAGGTCACCTTCGAGGTGATCCCGCCGCGCGAGATGCGCGAGAAGGCGGTGCTCGACCTGGGCGCCCGCACCGCCAACTACGCCAGCCATACGGCCGATCCCATGTTTTTACCGCTCTACGCCGCCAACAACTGGGTCGAGCCACTGGACCTCTTCCTGGACGACGCGAAGCTCACCGACCGGGCCTGGTTCGCCCTCGAGGACATCGTGCCGCTGTGGCGCCGTGCCAACACCGTCCGGGGCCGGTTGTGGGGGATGCCGGTGGAGGGCGAGGTCACCATCCACATCTACCGCAAGGACGTCTACGACCGCCTGGGGCTGCGACCGCCGGAGACCCTCGACGAGCTGCGCGAGACCGCACGGCGTAGCCACGCACCGGCACAGAACCTCTTCGGGCTGGCCCTGCGCGGGTTTCGCGGCGCGGGGCAGAACATGTACATCTGGCCCTCGCTGTTCCGCGCCTATGGCGGCCAGTGGTTCGACCACGCCGGTCGCCCCACGGTCAACAGCGAGGCGGGCGTGCGGTCCCTCGAGTACTACGTGAGCGTCTTGCGGGAGTTCGCGCCCAAGGGTGTGGAGAACTGGAACTGGCCGGAGATCATGGAGGCCTTCGCCGCGGGCACCGTGGTGCAGTACGTCGACGCCAACAGCACCGCCTCGGTCATCGAGAACCCGGCCAAGTCCAAGGTGGCCGGGCAGATCGGCTACCAGCGCTGGCCCAAGGGTCCGGCCAACAAGCGCGTCACCAGCATCTGGAACTGGGCGATGCCCATCAACGCCGCGCTGCCCTCCCGCAAGAAGCAGGCCACCTGGCTGTACATCCAGTGGCTCGCCAGTCGTCCCACGCAGCTGTCGTCCGCCACGTTCAAGGAGACGCCCGACGCGGTGGTGCGCACCGGCGTCAACCGCATGTCCATCTGGCAGGATCCCGAGTACCGCAAGGTCATCGCGTTCACCCGCGACTATGCCGATGTGGTGCTGACGTCGTTGCGCGAGGACACCGACGCCGACTGGCGCCCCCGTATCCCCGAGTGGCCGGAGATCGGCGAGGCGATGGCCATCGCCATCCAGGAGGCCCTGGTGGGCCGCAAGACGCCGAAGCAGGCCCTCGACGACGCCAACGCCGAGCTCTCGCGCATCCTGCGGCGGTGACACGCAGAACACAGTCGAGCGCGGACGCGCGCCAGGCCCCTCCGGGCGTCCTGGCCGCGCCCGCGCCCGGGGCCCTCCGGGCCGTGCCCCGCCGCCGGCCGTCCCACGACGAGGCGCGGTTCGGGCTGCTCCTCGCCGGCCCGAGCCTGCTGGTCCTGGGGCTGGTGTCCACGCTGCCGTTGGCCTTCCTGGTGGCGGTGACCTTCTTCCGGATCGAGGTGACCCGACCGTGGGCCACAGGCTTCGCTGGGCTGACCAACTACGCCACCATGCTGACCGATCCCCGATTCTGGCACAGCTTGCGCGTCACCGCCGTCTACACCGTCACCAGCGTGGCGCTGCAGGTGGTGCTGGGGCTGGCGTTCGCCCTGGCCCTGGCAGGGGAGATGCGCGGGCGCCACGTCTTGCGTACTGCCGTGCTGTTGCCCATGGTCCTGGCCCCGGTGGTGGTGGGCCTCGTCTGGCGCACCCTGCTCCTGACGCCGCGGTACGGGCTGCTCGACTACCTGGCCACGGTGCTGGGCGTCGCCGCGGTGGTCTGCGTCTCCTCGGCCGTGGCCGGCGAGCTGCTTCAGGACTTCAAGGTCGGCCACATCCTCGGCGGCTCACCGCGCTCCATGCAGCTTTGCGACCTCATCGCCGTCGTCGCCGCCAGCTTCGTGCTCTACATCCCGCTGCTCGTGCTCCACGAGGGCAACATCCGCGCCGGAGGCATCGGCTTCGGCGACCGGCAGTTGCCGGCGCCGCAGGCGGGCCTGATGGCCTCGCTCGCCGAGGGCATCGTCGGGGGCGAGATGGCCTGGCCTCTGGTGATCGTCGGCATCATGATGGGCATCGCGATGATCATGCTGCGCGTGCGCAGTCCGATGCTGGTGGCCGTGGGCATGTATCTGCCGCTTTCGACCACGTTCGCCATCTTTGTCGGGGGGCTGATCCGCTGGCTGGCCGACTCGGCGGGGGCGCGGCGCAAGTTCAACGAGGCGCAGCGCATCCGGGCCGAGAACGTCGGCATCCTTGTCGCTTCAGGCTTGATTGCGGGCGAAGCGCTGATGGGCCTGGTGGTGGCGACGTTCCGGTTCTTCGAATGGCCGCTGCCGGAGCTCGTGGCCCGTCCGTCGTTCCTGGCCGGCCTCGTCGTTCTCGCGCTGCTGGCCTTCCAGTTGATCCGGACGCCGCTGGCCAATGCCGGTCGGCCCGACGAGCCGGCGCCCCCGGCGGCGATTGTCTAGCGGGAGCGGTCTTGAGATGGCGCTGATGGAACAGATTCGCCAGTTCGGCGTGCCGGAAGGCGCGGTCGCCATTTGGTGGCTCGGCCAAAGCGGCTATATCTTCAAGTCCCCGGGCGGCGCCGTGGCGGGCGTCGATCTCTACTTGAGCCACAGTTGCGAAGCGGCCTACCCCGAGTTCGATCTCAAGCGGCGGTTCCCGATCCTGATCGAGCCTGAGGAGCTCGACGTGGACCTGTTTGTCTGCACGCACAACCACCTGGATCACACCGACCCGGAGACGATCCGGCGCCTGCGGCGAAAGGACGCGATGCGTTTCATCGGCCCGCCTCCGAGTTGCGAGGTCTTTCGCGCCGAGGGGGTCGAACCAGGCCGCATCACGCCGGCCTGGCCGGACTGCCGGGTGGAGTTCTTCGATATCGAGATGTACGGGACGTTCGCCCTTCCGACGGATACCTCGGACCTGAACCACATGGGCTTCGTCTTTCGCTTCGGCGCCGGGCCGAAAGTCTACCTCACCGGCGATACCGACTACACCGAGCTGCTTGCGGCGGCGGCGCGACACGAGCCCGACCTGATGATCACCGTCATCAACGGCGGCTTCAACAATCTGTCGCCCTGGGAGGCGGCCGTGCTGGCCCGCCTGATTCGGCCCCGGGCGGCCATTCCCTCGCATTACGATTTGTTCCCAGACAACTCGCTCGACCCCAAGCTGTTCGCCGCCGCACTCAAGGCCAACGCTCCCGGGGTGCGCTACATCGAGCTCGAGCACGGCGAGCCGTTTGTGTTCAAGTAGCCGGACTGGGCCGGCTTCGGGGGTCGCGGGTGCGGGCGCCGGGACGATTCCGGGGAGCGGAGCCGGGGTGCGCTGGCGTACGATGTTAGCTTGCCGGGTGCTGATTTGCCGCCTGCCCGCCCGCCGTGGAACTGGCCGCTCATCTACCTGAGCGTCGCGCTGACGGCGCTGGCTACTTTGGTTTTCGAGTTGGCGCTGACGCGCGTCTTCTCGGTCATCTTCCAGCCCTACTCCGCCTTCCTGGGCGTCTCGATGGCGCTGTTCGGCCTGGCGGCCGGCGGGCTGGTCTCGCAGGTTTTTCCCGGCCGCTCGCCGCGCCTGTTGCGTCGGCTGGGCTTGACGGCGCTGCTCGGCAGCTTCTCGGTCGTCGGCGCGGCAAGCTTGCTGCTGCTCGGCGCGGGCCGCACCGACGGCACAGTGCCGGCCGGGGTGGTCGCGGCTGCCATGGTGCCTTTTTTTCTGTCCGGAATTATCTTGGCGACCGCCGTGGCCGAGGCTCTCAGCCGGGTCAACCGCATCGGGTTTGCCGTTTTTGCCGGTGCGGCCGCGGGCTGCCTGCTTCTGGTTCCGCTGCTGGCCTACCTGGGCGGACCCAACACGGTGATCGGAGCGGCGGTGCTGTATGCAGCCTCCTCGGCGGTTTGGTTCACCGCTGCGGGATCCTTGCGCGGCCGCATCCTGGCCGTCGCCGTCGCGCTCGGCTGGGTGACCCTCATCGCCTGGAATGTCCGCCACCATGTCGTCGAAGTGAAGTGGGCCAAGGGCGCCCGGCTCCAAGAACCGCTGTTCGTGCGATGGAACAGCTTTTCGCGGGTGGCCGTGCAGGCGGGGCCGGCCGCCAGCCGCGCGCTCGAGGTCGATGCGGAAGAGGCCGGTCTGATCGCCCGAGAGGATCCCGATCTGATCCTGCCCGCCGAGCGGCGCGCCTTGTTGCATCAAGGGCCGGGAATCCCCTTCCTGCTTCGGCCGAACTCCAGGAGCTTGATCCTGAATCCAGGCGGCGGAGAAGAAGTGGTCCGGGCGCTCGTGGGAACCAGCCGCATGGTCACCGCGGTCGAGACCAACCCGCTCATTGCTTCCGTGGTGGCCCGCGAACGGCAGGCTTGGGCGCTTTACCAGCGTCCGGAGGTGCGTAAGGTGGTCTCCGATGGCCGCAGCTTCCTGCGCCGGGAAGGTGAGCTGTACGACATCATACGGATCCTGCCTGGGTCTGTCCGCGTGGCGCTTCCTTGGGGTACTGCGGCCCTGCTCGGTGACAGCCGGCTGTTCACCGTGGAGGCCTTCCGAGAGTATCTCGATCGCCTGAGCGACGGCGGCCTCCTGGTCGTGAGCTCGAGCGGCTCGAATCCGACACAAGAGAGCAGCCGCCTGACCGACGCTGTTCTGGCCGCCCTGCGGCGTGCCGGCGAGAGGGAACCGGAGCGGCATCTGATGTTGTTTCGGGAGCGGCTCGCCGACTCCGACGGCGGCTTTACGGAAACGTTGATCGCCTCGCGCCGCCCGTTGGGGGATGACGACCTTGAGAAGTGCCGCAGCCTGGCGGCCGCTAGTGGCGTCGAGTTGCTTTTCCCAGTTCACCTGGCTGGAAAGGGCTTTGGGGATCAAGGCAGACTCGCGCCGGCCTCCGACAACCGGCCGTACCCCGACGGTGCCCTCCGGCGGTCGCCCGGCCGCGCGGGCACGGCTACCGGCGATCCGAACCCAGCCCGAGACCTGGTGCGGCTGGCGGGCTTCAGCCTGGCTGCGGCCGCCGCGATCCTGGCGTTTCCGCCGCTGGTGAAGCGTCCGCGACGGGTTTGCCGGTGCGGCGGGCTCGGCTTCTTGCCCTATTTTCTTTTCATCGGAGCGGGTTCGGTTCTCGTCCAGGCCGGACTGATCCAGGGCATGTTGCAGTGCCTTGGAAACCCGACCCATACTCTCGCCGTGGGGGTGTCGGCGCTGCTGGTCTCGGCCGGCGCGGGCAGCTATTATAGCGACAGGGTGGCGGGCGGCTCCGACCGCAGCCTGATGGGAGTGCTGGCGCTGGCGGCGCTTTCTGTTGCGACGCTTGCCGTCATCGTCGCGCCGCTTGTCGGCTTCGGCGGAGGCTGGCCGCTGGCGGCGAAGATCGCCGTCACCCTGCTGCTCGTGATGCCCGCAGGCTTCTTGATGGGGATTCCGCTCGTGGCGGGCTTGGCCCGGCTGGCCGCAGAAGGTGCGCCGGCGGCGCGCTGGGCCTGGTCGCTCCACGCCGCCGCCGGCGTCCTGGGCTCGGTGACCGCCGTCCTCGCTGCTGTCCATTTCGGCTTTCGGGAAACCATGCTGTTCGGCGGACTGATCTATCTCGGCGCGCTGGTTGCCGTCCGGTTCTGTTCCCGCCAGGAGGCGGGCCGCCGGGCTGCGCGCGCCTGACGGCGCTCATGCGGGAGTTTCTCGGTCCTCTGGCGCCCGGCGCTCGCGTGCTCGATCTCGGCTGCGGAGTCGGCAGTTACCCTGCTTCGGCCTACCCGCTGACGACTGTCCGACTCGATCTGGAGCGGCCTCCGGCGGATCCTAGCGCCGCCGCCGTGCAGGCCGACGCCGCCCGGCTGCCCTTCCGCGACGCCTGCTTTGACGCCATCGTGGCCAATCACAGCCTGGAGCACTTCGCCGAGCTCGAGGCCGTGCTCGCCGAGGTGCGCCGGGTGCTCCGGCCCGGCGGGTCGCTGTTCGTTTCCGTGCCGGACAGCACCACCCTCAGCGACCGTCTGTATCGGTTCTTTGCCCGCAGCGGCGGTCATGTCAACCGCTTCCGGAGCGCGGCCGAGGTGGAGCGGCTCGTCAGCGAAGGCACCGGGCTCGCCTGCCGCGCCCGGCGCGTGCTGTTCACCTCGCTGGCCTTCCTGCATCCGGAGAACCGGCGAGGGCGGCGGGCCGGCCGCCTGCTGCTGGTCGCGGGCGTGGGCGAGCGGACGCTCAAATGGACTACCTGGCTGGCTCGCAAACTCGACCGCCGTTTCGGCACGCGCCTGAGCATCTACGGCTGGGTCTTCTATTTCGGCGCCGGGCCGGAGATGGTGGACACAACGCCCTGGACCAACGTCTGCGTGCGTTGTGGGGCGGGGCACCCCTTCGCCCGACTTGCGGCGGAGGGAGCGGTGAACCTTGAGGCGTGGATTCCTCGGTTCCGCTGTCCGGACTGCGGCGCTTGGGGCCTGTACACCAACGATGCCGACTATCGCGACGCGGCCTGAGCGGGCTCGGAGCCGCGGCGGTGGCGATATACTGAAACCGTGGCGCCGAAGCAGTTGCCGGTCCTCGGGCGGCTGATGATGGGCGGGTGGCTGGCGGCGCTGGCCGTTGCGGCCGCCGGCCAACAGCAGCCTCCCATTTATCAGGAGCCGCCCGAAGAGGATAAAGGTTCCGCTCGCGAAACCGAGTACGCCTTCAATCCCCTCCAGGCCACCAAGGAGTTCCGCGTCGGGCAGTTTTACTGGAAGAAGGGAAGCTTCAAGGCCGCCGCGGGCCGCTTCGA
>ENA-ORXB01003621-ORXB01003621.1-sediment-metagenome-genome-assembly--contig:-NODE-3621-length-10367-cov-3.244023_pt1 | contig 10367 bp, 7 predicted proteins | sample MGYA00237863_ERZ511475 | MGnify/ENA primary metagenome ERZ511475 (study PRJEB26305, sample SAMN06343858) | sediment metagenome | isolation source: hot spring sediment | place: Canada: British Columbia...
GGGCTGGCCTGGGGCGGTCTGACGGACCGGGTCGAAGCGCTCGCGGTCGTGCGCGGACGGTTGAGTCCTGGCGCGGGTTGGGAGACCGTTCCCGGTGCGACACGGGTGATGCGATGGGGGAGTGGCCCGGGGCGGGGACGGTTGCACCGGCGGGCGTGGCTGGCGTATAATCAGAGCTGGAGGCAGGGTAGCTCAGCGGTAGAGCGGGGGACTCATAAGCCCTGGGTCGGGGGTTCGAATCCCTCCCCTGCCACCCCAACGGCCCGCTAGAGCGGGCCTTTTTGTCTGGGCGTGGAACAGTCCACCGGACTGTTCCACGGGCGAGCGCGGCGCCCGGCCGACCTCAGACTGGTGTGGGAAGAGTGTGGGAAGGCCGAGCTGGACCGGCGGCGGAGGCTCGGCCAGACTGCGGGCCTCAGGGTCGCCCCACCGGCCCTCTCCTCCCCTGGGGCACCCACCACACCGCCCGGCTCTCTCTGAAAATGCGCTGCCCCAGCCTACTCCACCCCAGGCCGCCTGTCAATGCGGGGAGCCGCCAGGCCCCGCGCCGGCAAGCCGCCCGGAGGCAGCGGACCGGGCCGCACCCCGGGGGCGCAGCGGGCCCCGCGTCTCTCCCCGGCCGGACCGCCGGAGGCTTTCTCTCCGAAACAGGGCGCCGGCCGCCCCCAGGGCCCGCGCCCCGCATGCGCACCAACAGACGAGCGGGCTTTCCCGATTCCCGGTCCCTCAGGCATCCGGAATCGGGAAAGAGGGACTGGCTGCTTTCCCCGCGAGCAGGGAGGTCCCCGGCACCCCAGCCAGCCAGGCTTTCCCAATTCCCAGCCCCTAAAGAATGGGGAATTTGGGAAAGCGTGCCCGCCTGCTTCTCGAAGCGGTCAGGCGGGCTCGCGCCGGTCACAGCCTCAGAGTGCTGGTGATGGGGAAAAGGCGGACGCCTCCCACACCGGCCAGGCCGGCTCTCCCGGCGTCGTGGGCCAGCGGGCACGGGCGGCCGGCTGCGCTTCTTCCGGTCGACGGTGTCCCGGCATACCAGCCAGGCGGGCTTTCCCAATGCCCAGTCCCTAAGGCATTGGGAATTGGGAATGTCGGGCCGGCTGGTCCCCCGGCGGCCGGAGTGGTCCCGAAGCCGCCAGACTGCCTTTCCCGAGTCCCGGTCCCTCAGACATCGGGAATCGGGAAAGGTTGGCCGCCGGCGGTCTCCGACGGCGCCCCCGCAAAGCAGACGGGCTGGCTTTCACAAGTCACAGCCCCTAAAGCCTTGTGATTTTGTGAAAGCCTGTTCGCCTGCTTTTCAGAGCACCCAGGCTGGCTTTCCCGATTCCCGGTCCCTAAGGAATCGGGAAATCGGGAATGTCTGGCCGGCTGCTTCTCAGAGCGGCCAGACAGGCTTTCCCAAGTCCCAATCCCTATACCGTTGGGAATTTGGGAAAGGCTGGCCGTCTGCGTTTGAAGGGCCGGCCCGCGGCCGTCACCTACTGGCCCGGCCCGCCCCTGCAGCCGCCGGGCGCTCAGGGGGGTGCGCACCGTCCTGGGGCTTATCCCCCGGTCCCGGGCCAGCTGCTCCGGGGTGGCACCGTCCGCTGTGTGCTCAGGCCCCGGGCCGGCCGGTGCTCTGCACCCGCGGTCTGTGCCAGGGCCGGCAGGGGGACCCTGGGGGCCGTCACCCTCCGGGCGCGGAAGGTGAGGGCCCGCGGGGACGCTGGCCCACCATCCCCTCGCTCTCCCACCCGGGGCTCGGCCCGGAGGACTGAAGGGGCGTGTGGGCTGAGACCGGACCATTCCCGGCGGTGGGGCCCTGGCGCCAGACTGGCCCGGGGCGTCCTTGACGTGCGCGCCAGAGGGCCGGTCGGTGTGCCGGGGACCTCCCGGCTGGGGGATCTGGTCCAGGACCAGCACCGTCCCCAGGCTCTTCCGCCACGGCCTGAGACCCGTGGCCGCCGCCGGCCGCTCCCGGTCGGCCCCACGACCGGCTGACGGAGACCACCGGGAAGGGCTTCCGCCTGCACCCCGGGGAGGCAGGAGACCATCCCTGAGGCCCTGCCGGTGTTCACCCCTCTCCCCCGGCCCGTCGGGGAGACAGGCACAGCCCGGCGGTTGACACCGCCGCGGTGACACGCTGCCCCTGCCCCTCGGGGAGACAGGGCCGCGAGGTGCCGACCGTTCCCCACACCCGCTCTGCCCCGGCACACGCCGGGGATACAGTAGGCCACCACCCACTCGCCAGCGACGGCGCACCGTCTGCCCCGGCACATGCAGGGGATACAGGTCGGATGAGCCGCGCAGACTGTCTGGCATGGCGTCTGCCCCTGCACACGCCGGGGATACAGGTTTGGGGCGCAAGGCGATTCCGGTTCTGGGACGGGCTCTCCCGGCACACGGGGAGGCAGGCACCAGACCGCTGGTGTCCAGGCCACTCCCCGGCGTGCCGGGGGGACAGTTCCCCCGCCCCGGCCGGCGGCAACACCCGCTCGGGCTTCCCGGCACACGGGGAAACAGGGGCTGCCGGCGCCGGGCCTGTGCTCACCCCTGCCCGGCCGCGGATGGGCGCCCCGCTGGCGGCCGCTCCTGCCCCGGTCCCCGGGGCACCTGAGAGGCCCGCCGGAGAAATGCCGGGACGTCCAGTTCGGCGTCCAGGTAGAGGACCGGCCGCCGGCCACACAGCAGGTGATGTGAATGGCCAGCCAGATCTGACAGACGCCGGCGTCGCTGTAGACGCCGGTCACCGCCCCGTCGGGCAAAAGCGGCCGCACCCACTCGCGGGCCTCTGGCTCGGGCGGCTCCCCACAGCGCACCAAAGCAGACGGGCTGGCTTTCCCAATTCCCAAGGTATTAAGGGGTTGGGAATCGGGAAAGCCTGGCTGGGTGGTTTCGGGCAGAGTCGCCGGGGGTTCCTGCCTCGAGTTCCCGGCCGGCCTCCGGCCCGTGTACTCCGGTTCGGCCTTGCTGGACAGCCCTCCCGACCAGGGCTATAATACGCCGGGGCGCACCTCGTCGGCTGCCCTCAGCCAGCGGACCTCCGGCCACGCCGGTCGCGACCGACGCCGCCCTCGGCGACAGGCTCCCCAACGACCCGCGGCCCAGCCGCCAAAGGAGACCAGGATGACCATCCGTGTGGGCGTTATCGGCTGTGGCGATGTAGCCACCTACGTTTATCTTCCCACCCTCAAACAGTGCGCGGACCTCTGCACCGTCACCGCGGTCTGCGACCGCGACCCCGACCGGGCCCGGCTGGCGGCCGAACAGTTCGCCGTGCCCCAGGTCTACACCGACCTCGATCGCTTCCTCCAGGAGGCACCGGTCGAGGCCGTGCTCAACCTGACCCCCAACCAGCACCACTTCGCCGTCTCGCTGGCGGCGCTTCAGGCCGGCAAGCACGTCTATACGGAAAAGACCCTGGCGGTGACGCTGGAAGAGGCCGACCGGCTGCTGGCTGAGGCCGAGCAGCGGGGCCTGATCTTCGCCTCGGCCCCGGCGGTGATGCTGAACCCGGTCAATCAGGTCGCCCGCCAGCTCCTTCAGGAGGGGGCCATCGGCCGGGTCTGCTACGCCATCGGCCACGCCGCCCACGGTGGTCCGGCCCGTCGGGGCTACTTCGCCTGGTACCGCCGGGCGCTGGAGCATCTGGGCCTGCCGGCCGAACGACTGGTCTCCACCGACCCCACCTGGTTCTACCAGCCCGGCGCCGGACCGCTCCTCGACCTGGGCGTCTACGCCCTGACCACGCTCACCGGCCTCCTCGGCCCGGTCCGGCAGGTGACGGCCCTCTCCGGACGCCAGGTCCCGGAGCTGGTCATCGAAGGGGGCGTGGCCCAGGGCAGACGGATCACGGTTGCGGTGGACGACACCACCCTGCTGCTCCTGGACTTCGGGAACGCCACCTTCGCGATGGTCGACGCCAGCTACAATGTGCTGGCCACCCGCCGCCCCCAGTTTGAGATCTACGGCAGCAGCGGCGTCATCACCATGAATCCCCAGCAGCCAGTCCCACCCCAGATCGAGGTCTACCGTGGGGAGGACCTGCCCACCGGCGAGCCCCGCTGGGAGCGACCGGCGGTGCCCGGTCCCCGCTGGCACCTGGGCGCCGGCATCCCGCACTTCCTGGAGTGCCTCCGCGACCGGCGCCGGCCGATCATCAGCGGCGAGCACGCCCGCCACGTCCTGGAGGTGATGCTCAAAGCCTACGCCGCCGCCACCGAGGGCCGAACCCAGACGATCACGCGCCTGTTTTAGAGGGGGAACCGCCCCGTGCTGACGCTTCCGCTGAGTATCCGGTGGTCGGCGGAGCGGGCAACCTTCGCTCTGCTGAGCGCCATCCTCTTCCTGCAGTTCCTCTCGGCCGGGCTGGCCAACCCGCTCCTGGCCCTGCAGATCCGGGCCCTGGGAGCCGACTACTGGCAGATCGCCACCGTCCTGACCACCTACCAGGTGGCGGCGATGGCCGCCCAGTACTACTGGGGACGGCGCTCCGACCGCCTGGGGCGACGGAAGCCGCTGATCCTGCTGGGACTGGCCGGACTGACCCTGGCCTACCTGGGCCTGGGACTCATCACCCATTTCACCGCCGCCTATCTCATCCGGGCCTTTGAGGCGGTCTGCTTCGCCGCCTACAACACCGCCAGCCTGGCCCTTATCGGCGACCTGCTGGAGCAGCGCGCGGCCCGGGGCCGGCTGATGGGCCTCTACCGGACGTTTGGCTCGCTGGCCTTCGCCCTGGCCGCCCTCTTCGGAGGCAGCCTGGCCGACCAGTTCTCGCTCCGCCTGCCCTTCCTGCTCTCCGCCGGCTTCTTCGCCCTGGCCTTTCTGCTGGCCCTGGCCATCCGGGAGCGGCCCTTCACACCCCGTCCGGCGACCCCGGCCCCCGGGGTCGCCGCGCCGCTCTCTCTGCGCCCGGCCCTGCCCTTCCTGCTCGTCGCCTTCACCTGGTACCTGGCGATGACAGCGGTGGTTCCCCTCTGGCCCGTCTACATGCAGGACCTGGGCTTCTGGAAGACCGACATCACCCGCCTCTGGGCGCTGGCCGCCTTCGGCGAAGCCCTCCTGATGCCACTGACCGGACACCTCTCCGACCACCTGGGCCGCCGCGTGGTGCTGGCGACCGGTCTCCTCAGCTGCGGCGTGGTCTTCGCGCTCTACGTGATTCTGCCGACCCTGCCCTGGCTGCTGGGCATCCAGGCGCTGCGGGCCTTCGCCTTCGCCGCCTTCATCCCCATCGCGATGATCTACGCCACCGAGATGACCGGTCAGGCCGGCCGCGGACGGGCGGCCGGCCTCTACAATACGGCCAACGGACTGGGCGGCATCGCCGGCTCCGCCCTAGGGGGCACGCTGGCCCAGGTCCTGGGGGTGACGACGATGATCGACCTGGCCGCCGCCGTGCTCATCGGCGTGGGGCTGCTGGCCCTGCGCCTCCTGCCCGAACCGGCCAGCCGACGCCCCCGCTGACCGTCCCAGCCCCTTGACAGGCCACCCCGGGCGCGGCATGATGAGCGCACCGGCGGCGGTGCCCCGCGGGGCACCGTCTCACCAAGGGGGAAGGTATGCCACACCGTATCGGCCTCCTGGGGCTCGTGCACGACCATATCTGGCACCATGTGCCGGAACTGGTCCAGCGCCCCGACGTGGTCCTGGCGGCCGCCGACCCTCATCCACCGCTCCTGGAGAAGATCCGGCGCGAGTACGGGGTCGAACGGACCTACCTGTCGTACGAAGAGCTGCTGGACAAAGAGCGCCCGGAGGCGGTCCTGGTCTACCTGCCCAACGGCGCCAAGGCCGAGGTGGTGGAGATGGCCGCCAACCGGGGGATTCATATCTGGCTGGAGAAGCCCTTCGCCGCCCGGCTCGCCCAGGCCGAGCGCATGCTGGCCGCCGCCCGGGCCAACGGGGTGCTGCTGATGGTCAACTGGCCAACCGCCTGGCACCCGGCCATCGTCCACGCCCTCGAGCTGGCCCGGCAGGGAGTGGTGGGCGAGATCTTCCAGGTCAGGGTGCGGATGGGCCACACCGGGCCCAAAGAGTACGGCTGCTCCGAGTACTTCTGGCGCTGGCTCTACGACCGGCAGCTGAACGGCGCCGGGGCCTATATCGACTACTGCTGCTACGGCGCCAATATCATCCGCTATCTCCTGGGCCAGCCCACACGGGTGATGGCCATGGCCGGACGGCTCCAGAAAACCTCCATCACCGTCGACGATAACGCGGTGCTCCTCACCCGGCACCACCACGCCATCGGCATCGCCGAGGCCTCGTGGACCCAGGTCGGCCAGCGCCCCACCGGCGGACCGATCATCTACGGCAGCGACGGGGTGATCATCGTCCACCGTGAAGGCGGCACCCGCGAGGGCCACGTCGTCCGAACCGGCCAGGTCGAGGTCATCACCCGCCAGAAGCCCCAGGGCGAGATCATCGATCCGCCCGAGCTGCCGGTCGGCCGGCGCAGCGCCACCGAGTTCTTCCTGCGGGCCCTGGAGACCGGCGAGCCGATCACGGGGCTCTGCAGCGACCTCATCGCGCGGGACACCCAGGAGATCCTGGAGGCCGGCCTCATCGCCATCGAGACCGGCCAGGAGGTCTCGCTCCCGCTCGACACGCGGATCGCGGTCTAGACAATGCGACTGGCGCTCGGCCTCGACATCGGGGGAACCAAGATCGCCGGCGGCCTGGTCTCCGCCGAAGGAGACTGCCTGGTGGAGCGACGCTGCCCCACCCCGGCGGACGATCCGGCAGCCATCGTGACCGCCGTGGTGCAGCTGGCCCGGGACCTGCTGGCCCACGCCCCGGTGGCGCCGCTGGCCGTCGGCCTGGCCGCGCCGGGCTCGGTGGACAGCGCGCGCGGCGTCTGCCGTGAGGCGGCCAACCTCCCCTGGCGTGACCTGCCGCTGGCTCCGCTGGTGGCCGAGGCCCTGGGCCGACCGGCCTTCCTGGAGAACGACACCAACGCCGCCGCTCTGGCCGAATACACCCTGGGAGCCGGCCGGGGCTGCCGGCACTTCCTCTATGTCGCACTGGGCACCGGCATCGGGGCCGGCATCATCGCCGACGGCCGGCTCTACCGCGGGGCCCACGGCGAGGCCGGCGAGATCGGCCACACCATCGTCGCCGTCGACGGCCCGCCCTGCCGGTGCGGCGCCCGTGGCTGCCTGGAGACCCAGGCGACCGGCCGGGCGATGGTCGAGCGCGCCCGGATGGCCCTGGCCGCCGGCCAGCGCTCGACGCTCTCCGCCGAAGACCTGACGGTGGAAGAGCTGCTCCGGGCGGCGGCCGCCGGCGACCCGGTGGCGCAGACGGCGCGCGATCAGACGCTGGCCTACCTGGCCGCCGGCCTGGTCAGCCTCTTCCGGCTCTTCGATCCAGAGCGGCTGGCCATCGGCGGTGGGCTGGCCCAGGCGGGCGACTGGCTGCTGGCGCCGCTGCGGGCGGCCATGGCCCGCCAGCACGCCCCGCGCTACGACTACAGTCAGCGGGTGGTGCCGGCGGCCCTCGGCCACCGGGCCGGGGTCATCGGCGCGGCCCTGGTGGCCCTGGACCACCTGACCGAGAGTGCGCCCACGACCGTGTGAGGAGAGGAGTGCGATGTCTCGGATCGCCTACGGGATTATCGGCTGTGGGGGTATCGCCCAGATGCACGCCGAGGCGATCCGCCGTCTGGCGGATCTGGGCGAGGCCGACCTGGTGGCGGTGTGCGACACCGTCCCCGAGAAGGCCCGGGCGCTGGCAGCCCGGTACGACGTGCCGCACGTCTTCACCGACGCCCGGCAGCTGCTCCAGAGCGGGCTGGTCGAAGCGGTCTCGGTCTGCACCCCTCATCCCTCGCACTGCCCGCTGGCCATCCTCTGCGCCGAGCACCGGGTCCACGTCATCGTCGAGAAACCCCTCAGCGTGGACCTGCGCGAGGCCGACCGGGCCATCGCGGCCGCCCGCCGGGCCGGGATCCGGTTCGGTGTGATCTTCCAGCGCCGGTTCTGGCCGGCGGCCCAGCGGGCACACCAGGCCATCGCCGCCGGCAAGCTCGGGCGGATCATTCTGGGCGACTGCCTGGTCAAGTGGTACCGGCCACGGGCCTATTACGAGCGCGACCCCTGGCGCGGTCGCTGGGACAGCGAGGGCGGTGGCGTGCTGGTCAATCAGGCCGTCCACGCCATCGACATGTTCCAGTGGCTGATGGGACCGGTCGAGACGGTCTTCGGCTTCTGGGCCAACCTCACCCACCCCTACATCGAGGTCGAGGACACGGCGGTGGCGGCCCTGCGCTTCCGGAACGGCGCCCTGGGGGTGATCTCGACCAGCGTCTCGATCACCCCGCAACTGGGCGCCCGCATCACCATCCACGGCGAGAACGGCGCCACCATCAGCATCCTCGAGCACCCCGAGGGGATGTACGGGGTCAACGATATCTGGACCATCCCCGGTGAGGAGGCCGAGGCCGCCCGGATCCTGGCGGAGGAGCAGGCCCGGGGAGCGTTTATGTTCCGCACGGCCCTCCAGCCCGACGGCCAGCGCTCGGCCGAGCGCAACCCGGAGTGCCATATGCTGCAGCTGCGCGACTTCCTCCAGGCGATCCGCGAGAACCGCGACCCGCTGGTCACCGCCGAGGAGGGACGCAAATCCATCGAGATCATCCAGGCGATCTACGAGTCCGGGCGAACGGGGCGGCCGGTCCATCTGCCGCTCGGCGGCTGAGGCCGAACGCTCCCCCCGATGATCACGGTGTAAGGAGGCCACGACCATGGCGCAGGAGAAGATCCGTGTTGGGGTGGTGGGGCTGACGCACGACCACATCTGGTCGAACCTGGAGGCGCTGAGCCAGCTGCCCAACGCCCTCTTCGTGGGGGCGGCCGATCCCAATCCACCGCTCCTGGAGCGGGTCCGGGAGCGCTACGGCGCGGTCAAACTCTACACGCGCTACCAGGACCTCTGGGAACAGGAATCGCTCGACGCTGTCTTCATCTTCGCCGATAACCGCACCTCCGCCCTGCTGGCAGTCGAGGCTCTGGAGCGCGGGCTGCACGTTATGGTCGAAAAACCCATGGCCGCCTCGCTGGCGCTGGCCGACCGGATGCTGACAGCCAGCCGGCGGGCCAACCGGGTGCTGATGGTCAACTGGCCGACCTACTGGTCGCCGGCCATCCGCTACGCCGCCCAGCTGGTGCGGGAGGGCGCCATCGGCCGGCCGTTCAAGTTCCGCTACGCCGCCGGCCACCAGGGGCCGAAGGAGATCGGCTGCTCGCCGTTCTTTTACAGCTGGCTCTACAATCGGGAACTGAACGGGGCCGGCGCCTATATGGACTACTGCGGCTACGGCGCCAGCCTCAGCCGCTGGCTCCTGGGTTACCCCAGCCGGGTCCAGGCCAGCGCCGGCCGGCTGACCAAGGACTATATCGACGTGGATGACGCGGCGATCCTGCTCCTCCGCTACCCGCGCGCCTTCAGCGTCATCGAGGGAACCTGGGGCATGGTCGGCCGCAAGCCCGGCCCCGGACCGATCATCTGGGGAACGGAGGGGACGCTCCTGGTCAGCGGGTCGGGTCGGGAGAGCGTGGTCGAGCTCTGCGACCGGCAGAACCCGGAGGGACGGACGCTCACCCCACCGCCGCTGCCAGAGGGCGAGCGCAACGGCCCCGAGTATTTCCTGCGCTGCATTACCGAAAACCGGCCGGTCGAGGGCCAGTGCGACCCGGTGATCTCGCGCGACGCCCAGGAGATCCTGGAGGCCGGGCTGGAGAGCATCCGGACCGGGACCGAGGTGGCCCTGCCCTTCGAGCGCTACCTCTTCGCCTGACGGAGCCGGAGCATGCCAGAGATCGCCGAGATCGAGACGCTGGTGCGGCAGCTGCGCTCAACAATCGTCGGGAAAGAGATCGTCGACGCCTACTGCCGGCAGCCGCGCATGCTAAACCTCCCCCTCGACGAGTTCCGCCAGCGGGTCCGCGGTCGCGTCCAGGCGGTCGAACGGCGGGCCAAGCACGCGATTCTCGCCATCGACGGTCGGGCGCTCTGGCTCCACCTGGGGCTCAACGGGGTGGTCCGCTACCTCCCCCGGCCGGCCGGCGACGCCCCGCCGGGCACCTGCGGCCTCCTCTTCGCCGACGGCAGCCTGCTCTACCTGGACAAGATGTTTATGGGCCAGGCCCATCTTCTGACCGAACACGAGTCGCAGGCCCGCTCCCAGGAGTTCGGCCCCGATCCCCTGAGCCCGGCGTTCACCCTCGACCGCCTGCGCGCGATCCTGCGAGCCCACCCCACCCTCACCCTCAAGGCGCTGCTGATGGACCAGCGGCTCATCGCCGGCATCGGCAACGTCTACTCCGACGAGGTGCTGCATGCCGCCCGCCTGCATCCCCGCCGCCCGGCCGGGAGCCTGACCGACGAGG
>ENA-ORXB01003622-ORXB01003622.1-sediment-metagenome-genome-assembly--contig:-NODE-3622-length-10365-cov-3.416602_pt1 | contig 10365 bp, 8 predicted proteins | sample MGYA00237863_ERZ511475 | MGnify/ENA primary metagenome ERZ511475 (study PRJEB26305, sample SAMN06343858) | sediment metagenome | isolation source: hot spring sediment | place: Canada: British Columbia...
TTTTTTTTTTTTTTAATGATACGGCGACCACCGAGATCTACACTCTTTCCCTACACGACGCTCTTCCGATCTCGCGCTCGACCGGTTCCGGCTCGCCTGGCCCGCCTCGGTCGCGACGCCGCGCGACGCCCGGCAAGGAGGCCTGTCATGAGGATCGCCGTCAACGCCATGCCGAGTTCCGGCTACGGCGGCCTGACCTATCTGCGCCAGATCCTGCCCGTGCTCGAGCGGCGCGAAGACCCTCACCGCTGGTTCGTCTACGGCCGCCCGGCGACGCTCGAGAAGATCCGGTTCGAGGCGCGCAAGATCGTCTTCCGTGAGGTCCGGCCCCGCGGGGGCATTATCGGGCGTCTGCTCGCCGAGCAGCTTCAGCTTCCGGCGTTGATGCGGGCCGACGGCATCGAGCTGGTCTACACCGCCAACAATCCCGATCTCGTGCTGGCGCCGCGACCGCGCGTGATCGCCATTCGCTACACCGAGCCATTCGTCTATCGCGAGTTTTATAACAGCCTGCCGAAGCAGATCCGTTGCGCCGCGCTCCGCGCCTTGACCGCGGTCTCGCTTCGCACGGCGGACCACATCCTGTGCGTTTCCGACTATGCCCGCCGGATTGCCGGCGCGGGAAAGCCTCCGCTGGTGGAGAAGACCACGGTGGTGTACCACGGCCTCGGGGCGCCGTTCACGCCCGGCCGGCCCGCGCCGTCCTGGGCGCCGTCGGCGTTTCTGTTCACCTCGGCGAAGATGATCGGCTATTCGAACCTGATTCGACTGGCGGAGGCCTACGCCCTCTGCCGGGTGCGCGGCTTGAGGGAGCCGCTGCTCGTAGCCGGGGGCCCGCACGATGCGCGTTTTGAGCGGATGCTGAAGGCGCGCGTGGCCGAGCTCGGCCTGACCGAGCACATGCGTTTCTTGGGCTACGTAGATGCCGAGAGCATGGCAGGAGCGATGGCCCATGCGCGGGTGTTCATCTTCAGCTCGTTGCTCGAGGCCTGCCCGAACACGCTGATTGAGGCCATGGGTTGCGGCGCCGCGATCGTCGCCAGCGATACGGAACCGAACCGCGAGGTCGCCGGTGAAGCGGTCGCCTGGTGCGACGGGCGCGATGCGGAGGCGATGGCCGAGGCGATCTGGGCGGCGGCGCGCCGGGAGGACTATCGCAGGGCTCTCCGGGCCAAGGCGCTGGCTCAGGCCGCGCGCTTCTCCTGGGAGAAGACGGCCGAGGGGCTTGTCGGAGTGCTCGAGCGGACCTTCCGCGCCGGGCGGGTGGCGAAATGGCAGGGGACGGCTCTGGCGGCACTCGAGCCGGGCGCGAAATCGGCCGATTAGTGGGTGGACATGTACTCGACGGTCTTCACCGCGGCGGTCGCGCTGGTGCTGTCGCTCCTGGTGACGCCTCTGGTGCGCGACGCCTTTCTCCGGTGGGGGATCGTCGACCGGCCCGACGGCGTGAGGAAGCTGCACGGCCGGCCGATACCGCGGGCCGGCGGCATTCCGATCGCTGTCTCCTACGTTCTGGCATATCTGGTGCTGCTGGCCTCGCCGCTTCGGGGCGGCGAATTCCTGGAGCAGGCCTTGCCGCTCGTCTGGGCGATCCTGCCGGCCGCGGCGCTGGTCTTCGCAATCGGTCTGGCGGACGACGTGTGGGGACTACGGCCGGCGGCCAAGCTTGCCGGGCAGATCTTCGCCGCGCTGCTCGCCTGTTGGGCCGGCGTCAAGGTTTCGACAGTGGCTGGCTACGCCGTTCCGGACTGGCTGGCGTTGCCGCTGACGGTGCTCTGGCTCGTTGCCTGCGCGAATGCGTTCAATCTGATTGACGGCGTCGACGGGCTGGCGGCCGGCGTGGGGCTGGTGGCGACGCTGACGGCATTTCTGGCCGCGCTGCTGCACCAGAATCTGCCGCTTGCGCTGGCCACGTTTCCGCTAGCCGGGGCGCTCGTCGGGTTCTTGCGGTATAACTTTAACCCGGCTTCCATTTTCTTGGGCGACTCCGGCAGCCTGTTGGTCGGCTTCCTGCTCGGCTGTTACGGCGTGATCTGGAGCCAGAAATCCGCGACAATCCTCGGCATGACGGCGCCCCTTGCGGCGCTGGCGGTTCCCCTGGCGGATACGGCGATTGCGGTCGCCCGGCGGTTTCTTCGGGGCCGGCCCATCTTCGACGCCGACCGCGGCCATGTCCACCACCGGCTGCTCGACCAGGGTCTCGGGCCGCGGCGGGTGGTGCTGGTGCTTTATGCCGCCTGCGGCATCGGCGCCGCCTTCTCGCTGCTGCTGAGCACCCTCTACGGCAAGTACAGCGGGCTGGTTCTGGTGCTGTTTCTCGCCGCGGCCTGGGCCGGCATCCACAAGCTCGATTACGACGAATTCGGCGTGGCGACGCGGATGTTGTTCAAGGGCGAGTTGCGCCAGATGCTGAGCGCGCAGATCGCCCTGGTAAACCTCGAGCGCGCCGTCGCCCGCGCCGGGACGATCGAAAGCTGCTGGGCGGCCGTCGAGGAAGGCTGCCGGAGCTTCGGGTTCGCGCACGCGGAGCTGCACTATGGCGGGCGCATCTACGGGCGCAACTCGGGCCCGGGACCGGCGCGGGCCTCCTGGCACGTCTATGTGCCGCTGTCGGACCGCGATTATGTTCTGTTGAGCCGGGGCCCGGCTGCCGCGGTGCGTCCGGGCGTCGTCAGCCCGCTCGCGGACCTGTTGCGGGCGGAGCTTGCGCACAAGCTCGCCGCTCTGAGCGGCTCCGACGGGCTCGCCGAGGGTCTCGGCGTCGAGGCGCAGACGCTGCTGAGTCTGGCCCGCGCGATCCAAAGCTACGATGAGGACTGCGAAGCCGATACCGCGCCGCGTCAATCCCTGGTGCGGCGTAGCCGTTCTCCGGCTCTCTGAGGATGCCGGCGCGTGGCTGGTGGCGGCGGCGGTTGCCTGGAGCACACTCACTATCTGGGCGCCGGCGCGCTGGCCCCTAAGCCTGGCTCAAGCGGCGATTCTGCTCGCCGGCGCCGCCCTGGCCGTGCGCCTGGCGGTCCGGCCGGAGCGCCTCCAAGTGTGTCCTCCATTGCTGCTTGTGGCCTCCGGCGTTGTCTGGCTCTTGCTGCTGTGCGCTTCCGGACAAACTGTCTACGCCTTCCAATCCTGGACCGCCCTCGGCGAGTGGCTGGTCGCGCTGGCTCTGGTAGCCATCGGCTCCCACCTGTTCGCCGAAGAGCCTCTGCGAGAGAGGCTTCTTGCGGCGTTTCTTTGGTTCGCCGTGGCGGTGGCCGTGGTGGCGCTGGTGCAGTTCTACGCGCCGAACGGCAAGGTGTTCTGGCTGTTCCCCTACCGCTATTCCGACGTGCTGGGACCGTTCCAGAACCGGAACAACTTTGCCGCCTTTGTCGAGCTGGCAGTTCCGATCGCCCTCTGGCGGGCCTTGAGCGGGCAGGGGGCGAGAGTGCCGTATCTCGGTGCGGCGGCGGCGCTGGCCGGCGCGGTGGCGGCCTCCGGTTCGCGGGCCGGAGCGGCGATCGTGGTTGGGGAGATCCTGCTGGTGTTGCTGATCGCCTGGTGGAAGGGCAGGCTTCCGCGGGAGAACGCCATCCGGGTGGCGGCCTGGACATTCGCTCTGGGCGCCATCGCGGTCTCGGTGGCCGGCTGGGAACTGCTCTGGCGGCGCCTCCAAGCGGGCGATTTGATGATTTACCGCCGCCAGATCTGGGCTTCGACGCTCGAGATGATCGGGACGCGGCCGCTCGCCGGCTTCGGCGCCGGCACCTTCCAGACGGTCTATCCGGCGTTTGCCAGCTTCGACGTGGGCCTGGTGGTCAATCACGCCCATAACGACTGGCTGGAGTGGGCCGCCGAGGCCGGTCTGCCCTTCGCGCTCCTGATGGCCGGCGTCGCGCTCTGGGCCGTGCGGCCCGCTTTCCGGTCGGTCTGGGGCGTCGGTCTGCTCGCGGTATTCGCCCATGCGCTGGTGGATTATCCTCTGGCGCGGCTGGGCGTGGCCGGATGGGTCTGGTTGCTCGTGGGCGTGCTGGCGGCGGAGAACTCTTCGCCGAAGTGCAGGCCGCTCAGCCCTTGATGACGCCCATGGGACGAAGGCGAGCCACCTTACGCGCCAAGCCTGCCTGGTGCACGACTTCGATCACCTCGTCGACGTCCTTGTAAGCTTCCGGGATCTCCTCGAGGATGCCGTCCTTGGTCTCACTGCGCACGATCACGCCCCGCTCTTCAAGCTCCTTTTCGACTTGCTTGGCTGTGCGGCCTTTTTTCGCCGCGGTCCGGCTCATGAGGCGCCCGGCGCCGTGGCAGACGCTGCCGAAGGTTTCGCGCATCGCCCCTTCAGCGCCGACCAGGATCCAGGAGGCGGTGCCCATGCTTCCGGGGATGAGCACCGGCTGGCCGATGTGGCGATAGACCGCCGGGATCTCGCGGTGGCCGGGCGGAAAGGCGCGCGTCGCCCCTTTGCGGTGCACCAGCACGTCGCGCTTCTTGCCGTCCACCTCGTGGCGTTCCCGCTTGGCGATGTTGTGGCAGACATCGTAGAGGGTGGCGAGCCGCACGTGGTTGCCGAAGACGCGGCGGAAGGAATCCCGCAGAAAGTGAAGGATGGCTTGGCGGTTGGCCCAGGCGAAGTTGGCCGAAGCGCGCATGGCCGCCAGGTAACCCTGGCCTTCCTCGGACTGGATCGGCACGCAGGCCAGTTGCCGGTCCGGCAGCGAGATGCCGTAGCGCTTCATCGCCGCGCCCATCTCGGCGAGAAAATCGGTGCAGACCTGGTGGCCGAGGCCGCGCGAGCCGCAGTGAATGAGAACCACCGCCTGACCTTCATGCAGGTTCATGGCGCGGGCGGCCTCCGGATGGTGGATCTTCTCGACGTACTGGATCTCGAGGAAGTGGTTGCCGCTGCCGATGGTGCCGAGCTGCGGGCGGCCGCGCTCCTTGGCCCGGCTCGACACATGCGTCGGATCGGCGCCTTCGAGCCGTCCGCCCTCTTCAGCGCACTCGATGTCGCGCTCCTCGGCGAAGCCTTTTTCGAGCATCCACCGCGCGCCTTTGACCAGAACGTCATCGAGCTCCTTGTCGCGCAGCTCGATCCTGCCTTTTCCGCCGGTGCCGCAGGGGATGTCGCGGAAGGCCTGGTTGACCAGCTCGCGCAGTTTGGGGCGCACCTCGTCCTTTTCGAGATTGGTGGTCACCAAGCGGACGCCGCAGTTGATGTCGAAGCCGACGCCGCCGGGCGAGACGACCCCCTCCTCCCAGTCCGTGGCGGCGACGCCCCCGATCGGAAAGCCGTAGCCCTGGTGGATATCGGGCATGGCGAGGCTCGGACCGACGATGCCGGGCAGCGTCGCCACATTCACCGCCTGGCGAAGCGAGAGATCGCGGCGGATCTGTTCGATCAGCTCCGGGCTGGCGAAGACCAGCACGTCGGTCCGCATCCCCAGGCTCTCCTGTTTGGGGATGCGGAATCGAATCCCGTCCTCGGTCTGAACTTCGATCATGGCCGGCTCAAATGTCGAGGAAGACTTGAGCGACCCAGCGTCCCCCTTCCTGCTTGACGCTGAGCTGGTGGTAGGTAACGCCCTTGACCACCAGCCGCGGCGGATGCCGCGCGGGGTCGCGGGGTTCTCCCCAGCCCTTGCCGCTCACCCGTTCCGGGGAGATCTGGTCGATCTGGAAGCGGCCCATGACCACCCTCTCCCCATCCACATAATACAGCACCTCGTTGAGCCAGTTGACGAGCAAGGTTTCGTAATCCTCGCCGGCGGCGGCAATCGGGTAGACGTAGCGTTCCTCCGCTTGCGAGGTGTCCAGAGCGATCGCCTCGAGAGCCAGTGCGGCGTGGACGAACAGTTCCGCCGGCGTCGAGCCCCAGGCGCGGAAGCCGATGTCAGCGGTGTGCTCCAGGACTTCGAACATCGCTTGTCGCCGAGACCGGCTCGGCCACCAAGCGCGCGTTCGGATTCACCATCAGCCACAGCAGGGAACCGAAGACGCACAGCCCGGCGGCCGTCATGAACGAGGCCGTCCAGCCGAAATGTTCGGCGATCATCGCCGTCAGCACCGAGGTGACGGCGCCGCCGATCTGCCCGCCGGTGTTCATCAACCCGGAAACCGAGCCGGCCGACGGACCGGCGATATCGGCCGTGACAGCCCAGAAAGAGCTCTGCGACAGGTAGAGCGCGCCGGCGCCGCCGGCCAGCACCAAGCTGGCCAGGCGCGCGCTTTCGACCTGGGTGGCCAGGGCGATAAAGACCGCCGACAGCCCGATGCCGAACACCGCAATGCCGCACCGGCCGACCCGCGCACCGTAACGCTTCGTGAGCCGGTCGGCGATGAAGCCGCCGAGGGGTGAACAGCTCGCCATGGCCAGAAACGGGAGCATGGCGTAAAGGGCACTGGCCTTGAGGTCCAGCCCCCGGACTTTGCTCAGGTAGATGAAGAACCAGGTGAAGAAGATATAGGCCACGTAGCCGTAGGTGAAGTAGCTGGCCGTCACCGCCATGACGTCCTTGCTCGCCAGGATCTTCCCCCACGGTAAAGTCTGGTGGCCCTCCATAGCGGCTTTGGCTTGCGGCAGGCCGGCTTCGATGTAGGCCAGTTCCGCCGGGGTGGTCCAGGGGTGCCGCTTCGGGCTGTCGCGAGCCAGCAGATGCCAGACGATGCCGGCGACGGTTCCGATGATGGCGCAGGCGTAGAAGGACCAGCGCCAGCCGTAGTTGATCAACATGTAGGTGATCAGCGGCGGTGTCACGCCGGCGCCGAATCCGACGCCGGCGAAGATCAGCCCATTGGCGATCCCCCGCTCGTGAGAGGGGATCCAGGCGGCAACCAGGCGGTTGGAGGCCGGGTAGACCACCGCTTCACCCAGGCCGAGCACGAAACGGATGATGATCATCAGGATGAGAGCGTGAGCGACGCCGGCGGGCAACAGGGCCGTAATGGTGGTGAAGACGCCCCACCAGAGCACGCCGATGGTCAGCACCCAGCGCGGCCCGTAGCGGTCGGCCAGGCGGCCGCCGGGAGCCTGAAACAGCGCGTAGCCGATGACGAAGGCGCTGAAGACCCAGCCCAGCTCGACGGTGGAAAAGCCGAACTCGCTTTGAATGGCGCTGCCGGCAATCGAGATGTTCACGCGGTCCAGGTAGGCGATCGCGCTGATGATGAACATCCAAAAAATCAAAACCCAACGCATCCGTTTCTTGAGGAACTCCGGCATCGATCGTTTCAAACCTCCTCGAAGCCAATGCTGGCTGTCGGCCGGCGGCGGGCGCCGTCCGGCCAGAAGGGCAAGTGTCTCACACTCAGAACGCCTGCGCAATCGCGCCGCCGGGCTAGAGGTGAAACAGTTCGCTTTGTCGGCCCGGCGCGGCCACCACCAGCCTGAGCCGCAACGCCCGCTCGGCCAGGGCCTGCATGGCGGCCAGGCGGGCAATCTCGGGGTGATTGTTGTGCTCGCTCAGGTGGCCGAGCACCAGCGTCTCGGTCGTGGCGTCCAGGCCCTCGCGGATGAATTCGGCCGCCAGGTCGTTGGAGAGATGGCCGCGTCGGCCCATCACTCGCTGTTTGACCGACCAGGGGTAAGGCCCCACCTTCAGCATCTCCAGATCGTGGTTGGACTCCAGTATCAGGAAGTGAGTGCCCCGCAGGTGAAAGCGCACGGATTCGGGGATGTAGCCCAAGTCGGTCAGGATTCCCAGCTTGACCCCGTCGGCCGCGAGAGTAAATCCGACGGGATCGGCCGCATCGTGCGGCACGGTGAAGCTCGACACGTCGATGTCGCCGATGCGGAGTCTCTGGCCCGCCTCGAACAGGCGCAATTCGGGCTGATCCGCCCCCCAGGCGATGGCGGACTCGGTGAGGCGGCTCATGTAGACCGGAATCCGCAGCGAGGCGGCAATCCGCACCAGCCCCGACACATGGTCGGAGTGTTCGTGACTGATGAGAACGGCATCGAGATCCTGCGGTTTCTCGCCGATGGCCGCCAGGCGCTCGAAGGTGGTCTTGCGGTTCAGGCCGGCGTCGACGAGGATGCGGGTGCCTCCGGCGGCGACAAAGGTCGAATTTCCCGCGCTGCTCGACGCCAGAATGCAGACCTTGACGATGGACGGCCTCCCTGACGATTGACTTGTAGCACAGATCGAGGTGCGGCTGCTCCGCCCGGTGCGCCGCGCGAGGCGCTCAGCAGATGCCGCAGCCGTTGGCGCCGATCAGGGTGCCGGGGCGGCCGAAGGGCGTCGAGAACTCCTTCTCGATCTTCTCGCGGTAGGTGGGGCCGCCGTTGTAGGCGCAGAAGGGATAGATGCGGCCGTTGGGGGCGGCGTAATGGATCACGCAACGTTTGACGCGCTCGATGTCGTAGTTGTAGTGATCCATGAAGTGCATGCCGGCCACCATCAGCGTCTTGAAGGTGAAGCCCTGCTTTTCGGCTTCGCCCCGGCCGTAGCGCTTGTCCATGAGCCCTTGCAGGGTCTCCAGGAACTTGGCGAAGGTCAATCCCTCGGGCGCGCGATCTTCATGGAAGTGCCGCCGGAGCGAGTTCCAGGCGCTGATCTGCGAGTACAGCTTCCGGTGAACCTGGCCCGCCTTCCGCGACAGAACGTCCATGTCGCGGAGCATCGCGCCGACGTCGATGAAGCGGGTCACCGGCACTGCCTTCTTGTCGGCGCTGACGAACAGATAAGTTCCGAGCGAGCAATGCGGATGGCAGGACAGATGCGTGGTCAGCTCGCCCCGCAGTGCGCTGACCAGCTTGGAGAACGGCGTCACGCAGGCCAGCGGGAACCAGTCCTCGTAAGGATCGCAGATGCCCGTTTGCCGGTGCACGTCGTGCGCCAGGTCGGACATCGTGTAGCGCTTTTGCTCGAGCTCGCGGCGGTTGATCCGGCCGGTGAAGGAGACCGGCTGGAAGCTGATCGCGCTCACGCAGTCGATCTTGTCGATCGCCAGGCGCACGATGTCGCCCACCTGGTGGTCGTTGACGCCGCGGACGATGGTCGGCACGAAGCAGATCTTCATGCCCGCCTTGCGGATGTTCTCGATCGCCCGCAGCTTGATCTCCAGCAGCGGCCGGCCGCGCGTGCGCAGGTAGATGTCGTCGGTGACGCCGTCGAATTGCAGGTAGATGGTATGCAGGCCGGCCTCGTGACTGCGCTCGGCAAACTCCGGCTCGGCGAACTGGATGCCGTTCGAGGCGCACTGGATGTGGGAGAAGCCAAGCTCCTTGGCCAGCCGGAGCGCCTCGAACCAGTGCGGGTAGATGGTAGGTTCCCCTCCGGAGAACTGCACGATCCGGCCGGAGACGGGCCTTTCCTCCCGGAGGGCCTGAAGCATCAACCGCACCTGCTCCAGACTCGGCTCATAGAGGTAACCGGCGACGTTCGCATTGGCGAAACAGACCGGGCAGGTCAGGTTGCACCGGTTCGTCAAATCGACGTTGGCGAGGCCCGAGTGGGACGTGTGCATCGAGCATAACCCGCAGTCGTCCGGACACTTGGTGGCGTTGGGAACCGCCGGATTCATGACCCCGCGATTGTCGCCGAAGGTCCATTCCTCCATCTTCAGGTAGAGTTTGGCATCCGAGTAGACGACGTCGCGGAAGTAGCCGTGCGCCGGGCAGGTCTTTTCCATGATCACCCGGCCCCGCTCGTCCTCGCTGAGGAGGGCCTCGATGGTGGAAGAGCACTCCGGGCACAGCGATTGGGTCGTCTTGGGTAACCCCTTGGGAACAGGCCGGATAGGCGCGCCGGTATAGGTGGTTTCCGGTTGGATGATCTCGAAATCCGGCTTGACGGCACGATCCATCAGTCCGAGCGTCTGAATTCCCATATGGTGGGCCTCCTCACTCAAGAGTTCTACCCCAACGGAGGTTCCGAGGCCAATATCTCGGAAGCGAGCGGTGCAATTTCGCGCGTCAAAGGGGATATACGGACCTGAAGGGAGACGTCTCTTCTCCCGCCGTCAGGGAGGCGGGCCCGGCCGCGCCTCAATACCCCTTGGCCTTGTCCATCACGTGCCGGAGCGGCTCGCCGCGGGCGAAGCGGGCGACGTTCTCTTTGAGCAGCTCGAGCTTGCGCGGCATCTCGCCGTCGCCTTGAGTGGCGATGTGCGGCGTGATCACGACGTTGTCGAACCGCCAGAGCGGATGGCCCTTGGGCAGCGGTTCCGGCTCGGTCACATCCAGGCCCGCTCCGGCCAAGCGCCGGCTGTCGAGCGCCTTCACGAGCGACTCCATCCGGTAGAGCTTGCCGCGGGAGACGGCGATGAAGAAGGCCCCCTTCTTCATCCGCTCAAACTGCGCCGGCCCGAGCATGTTCTCCGTCTCGGGAGTGTGCGGGGCGCAGACAAAGATGGCGTCGGCTTCCGGCAGCACCTCGTCCAGACGGTCCA
>ENA-ORXB01003623-ORXB01003623.1-sediment-metagenome-genome-assembly--contig:-NODE-3623-length-10357-cov-2.793093_pt1 | contig 10357 bp, 10 predicted proteins | sample MGYA00237863_ERZ511475 | MGnify/ENA primary metagenome ERZ511475 (study PRJEB26305, sample SAMN06343858) | sediment metagenome | isolation source: hot spring sediment | place: Canada: British Columbia...
CGAATTGACATCCTATATGATGCATGCCGTAGAGGTCTCTCCACGTCATCCGGTGCTGGTTGATAAGTATATTGTGGGGAAAGAACTGGAAGTGGATGCTGTTTACGACGGTAAGGACATACTGATACCGGGCATCATGGAACATGTGGAGAGGGCTGGTGTTCATTCCGGTGACAGCATGGCCGTTTATCCACCCCAGTCGCTTTCTCAGCCGATTATAGATAAGATCATCGACTACACCAGGAGGCTGGCTGAGGCTATGGATGTCAGAGGGGTTATCAATATTCAATTTGTCCTGCATCAGGATCAGGTATATGTGATTGAGGTTAATCCTCGCTCCAGCCGAACGGTCCCCTATATAAGCAAAGTAACCGGCATCCCCTTAATCAGCCTGGCAACCAAAGTTATTCTCGGCCAGAATATCCCAGGGCTGAACCATAATTATGGATTAGCACCTGTGCGAAAGATGATTGCCGTAAAAGCCCCTGTTTTTTCCTTCGCGAAATTAAGCCAGGTCGAGGTTTCGTTAGGGCCGGAGATGAAGTCTACCGGTGAAGTGATGGGGGTGGACCGCGATTTTGCCGCGGCGCTCTACAAAGGTTGTGTTGCCGCCGGTTATTCCTTCCCGCAAAAAGGGACGCTCCTGGTGACGGTTGCCGACCGGGATAAGGAGGAAACCCTGCCAATTGTACGGGAGCTTACGGATTTAGGATTCAGGATTTTGGCAACCGCCGGAACGGCAAAATCCCTTCAATCTGCGGGCATTCCGGTGGAGGTGGTGAAGAAGCTTCACGAAGGCTCGCCCAACATCGTGGACCTCTTGCGCGCGGGCAGGATCAATTTAGTGCTGAACACCCTCACCAGGGGTAAAATGCCGGAGCGGGAAGGTTTTCGCATCCGCAGGACGGCGGTGGAGCTGGGCATTCCCTGCATCACCTCCCTTGATACGATGCGGGCAATCGTTTCCGTGATAAAAGCCAAGATGCAAGGCGAACTTGTTTCGGTGGTTTCGTTGCAAGAATACCACTTGGAGGAGGCCGAAGCGTGATTTATGAAGTAGAGATCGTCACCCAACGGAAAGTAGCTTCCGGTTGTTACCGGCTCGAGATTTACGCTCCGGAGGTGGCCCAGGCCGCCCAGCCCGGGCAGTTTTTGATGGTCAGGACCAGTATTTCCCTCGATCCGCTCCTCCGGCGCCCGTTCAGCATTAGCACGGTAGACCGTGAACGGGGACTCGTCAAGATTCTGTACCGGGTGGTGGGCAGGGGTACCGCGCTTTTGGCAGGGAGGAAATTAGGGCGCCGGTTGAACATCTTTGGTCCTTTAGGGAAGGGCTTTACCGTTCCCCACAGCGGACGTTTCCTGGTTGTGGCCGGGGGCCTGGGGATGGCGCCGCTTTACTTTTTAGTGCAGCGGCTGAAGGCGTTGGGTAACGAGGTCGCCGTTTTTTACGGAGCGCAAAACCGGTACAAGCTCTTGCTTTTAGAGGAATTAGTGGCAATGCGGGTGGAGCTGTCAACGGCTACGGACAACGGTTCGTCCGGCTTTAAGGGGACAGTGGTGGAACTCCTGCGGACAAAAGGCATCCCGCCGGCAGATGTTGTTTATGCCGCAGGGCCCCCGCCGATGCTCAAAGCCCTCGCCGGACTCTTGAGGGAGGCCGAGATACGCCGCGCAGAGTTTTCTTTGGAGGAAAGGATGGCGTGCGGTACAGGCGCCTGCCGGGGTTGCGCGGTAAGGGTGTTGGCTCCGGAAGGCCCTGTTTATAAACGGGTCTGTGCGGACGGCCCGGTTTTTAAGGCGGAAGAGGTGGTCTGGGAATGAAACCCGTTTTAGAGGTTGATCTTGCAGGGCTAAAGCTTAAAAACCCCATCGTTACGGCTTCGGGTACCTTCGGCTTCGGACTGGAGTACGCGCCCTTGATGGATCTCGGGGCGATAGGCGCTGTGGTTTTGAAAAGCGTGACACTGCGCCCGCGCCAGGGGAACCCGCCGCCCCGCATTACCGAGACGCCGGCGGGGATGCTGAACAGCATCGGGCTGGAAAACCCAGGGGTGGAGGCTGTTGTGCGCGATGTCTTGCCGGAGTTAAAGCGCTTAGGGGCAAAGGTTATCGCCAGCGTGGCCGGGGAAACGGCTGAAGAATACGGGGAGGTTACCCGGCGTTTTGCAGCGGCAGGAGTGGACGGGATTGAGGTAAACATCTCCTGCCCCAACGTGGCGCGCGGGGGGTTGGCCTTCGGTGCGGTTCCCGAAGCGGCGAAAGAAGCAACGGCGCGGGTTCGCGCGTCTGCCGGCGGTCTTCCCGTCTTTGTTAAACTCGGGGTAACGGGCGCGGATATGCTGGAAATAGCGCGGGCGGTGGCTGAAGCCGGGGCCAGCGGTTTCTCCCTCATCAACACCTTGCCGGGGCTGGCGGTGGATGTGCGCCGCCGCCGGCCGGTCCTGGGAAATGTTACCGGCGGGCTGTCGGGGCCGGCGATAAAGCCGGTGGCGCTCTGGGCCGTCTGGCAGGTTTATAAAGCCTTCAGGCTGCCGGTCATCGGGATAGGCGGGATTACAAGCGTTACGGATGCGCCGGAGTTCATCCTCTGCGGAGCGACGGCGGTAGCGGTGGGAACCGGTAATTTTATCCACCCACGCCTCGCGGCAGAGATAGCGGGCGGGCTCGAGAAGGCGCTGGCGGCGGAAAACGTAGCCGACATTAAGGAACTCATCGGCGCGGCGCATGGTGAGAAGTAAAAGGTAAGAGGTTAGAGGTGGGATTTTTGAAGAAACGGGCACAGCCGATTTTCACAGCGAAGTTTTGCAGCAGTCTCCTTAAGGAGCGTCAGAACGGGTGAAGGGGAAAGAGCGGTTGCTTGTGGCCCTGGATGTGGATGATTGGGACAGGGCGCGGCGGCTGGCGGACCTGTTGTGCGGGGCCGTCGGGGGTTTTAAGGTGGGCGTGCGGCTTTACTACCGGGTAGGAGCGAAAACGCTCGCCTATCTCCGCGATAAGGTGCCGGTGGTCTTTGCTGACCTGAAGCTGCACGATATTCCTTCAACCGTGGCTGCGGGGGTACGGGTCCTGGTGGCCCAGGGAGCGACGCTTTTAAACGTACACGCCGCCGGAGGGCGGGCAATGATGCGGGCGGCACGGGAGGCTGCCGCCGAGGAAGCATCACGGCACGGCGTTCCCCGGCCCAGGGTAGTGGCGGTGACCGTACTGACCAGCCTTGACGAGGCGGCGCTGCGGGAGGAGGTGGGCATCCCGGAACCGGTGCAAACGCGGGTTTTGGCTTGGGCGCGCCTAGCGAAAGAAGCGGGCTTGGACGGCGTGGTGGCTTCACCGCTGGAGGCGGCAGCCATCCGGGAGGCCTGCGGCGAGGATTTTTTAATCGTTACGCCGGGGGTGCGCCCCTCAAAGGCCTCGCCCGGCGACCAGCGGCGGGTGCTGACGCCGGCTGAAGCGGTGCGGGCGGGGGCGGATTATCTCGTGGTGGGGAGGCCGGTGATCGCGGCGCCGAACCCCCTGCGGGCGGCGGAGGAGATTGTGGCGGGGTTTTCTTCCGAGTGTGAGTAATTTTTGGGGTCAGAATCCAGGAGCCAGAATCCAGAATCCAGAGGAAAGAGGTAAAATTAAACTTAAAACTTAAAACTTAAAACTTAAAACTTTAAACTTAGAACTTAGAACGTCGAACGTAAAACGCCGAACGTTGAACGTTGAACGGACCCCAAAGGCTGATCACTTTAAGCCCTAACATAGAACCGAATCGTAAAGGGTGTGGTGGTTTGGAGCAGGAAGAGATCCGGCAGCTTTTTGCGGCTACCGGCGCGGTGCTGACCGGGCATTTTATCCTTACCTCCGGAAGGCACAGCGATACCTATGTGCAGTGTGCACTGGTGCTGCAGTACCCGGAATACGCGGCGCGTTTGGGTGCCGCCCTGGCGGCGCATTTTGGCGGTACCGGGGCGGAATGTGTGGCCGGGCCTGCTCTGGGCGGAATCATTGTGGCTTATGAGGTGGCCCGCGCCCTTGGGGTACGGGCGCTTTTTACCGAAAGGGTTGAGGGTGTGATGCGGCTCCGGCGGGGCTTCAACCTCGAGCCGGGCGAAAGGGTCCTGGTGGTGGAAGACGTAGTTACCACCGGGGGCTCGATAAAGGAAACGGCGGCCGTCCTACAGGCATTAGGAGCGGAAATAACCGGCTTCGGGGCGCTTGTTGACCGGAGCGGCGGCAAGGTAGATTTCGCTGAGCCCTTTTACGCCTTGCTGTCCGTGGAGGCCGTGACCTGGGACCCGGCAGCCTGCCCGCTCTGCCGGGCAGGTACTCCGGCGGTGAAGCCCGGGAGCCGGAAGTAAAATGTTTTGCGGCATTTTCTTGAGAATTCCTTTTGAAGCTGTTTTCTCTGCAGACCCTCATACGTCTACGGTATCACCAGCAGCCGTGTCTGCCCGCCGGCGGACAGGCAGGAGGAATGAAAATACTCTTATTGCCGGTTATGCTGGTTCATCACCCTACCCTACTTTTAACTTTGAACTTAGAACTGTTTAACTTGGAACTATTTTCAGGGCAAGCGCGGCTTTTCTCCACAGACACTTCCCTGGTTTAAAAGCGGGTTGCGGTTTTGAGGTGGTGTAGAGCAACTCTTATCCTGTATACTTGAAGTGTAACTATTCATCATTTTAGGGGCGCGGCGATAAATAACGCATTTGCTGTACTGTACCATTTCTCGCCGCCCCGCACTCAACTCAACCGGTAAAAAACGGCGCGGTTCTGGTAGCCTTTACCTACGGAGTTGAGTGCGGGGCAAGTGTCAGTGACGGGCTGAATAGCTACCTTAAAGTTAAGGAAGGCGGAGGAAGGGGTTGCCTTTTGCCGGTACAGGTGCTTTTGCAGCGTTTTGGCGAAGCACGGGGTTATGACGTTATTATAAGAAGAAAAACAGCAACGGTCCAGGACTACCTTGACGCTTTAAACTACGGTTTTCAAACCCTGGCGCTGACCCGGATGCGGCGGCCGGAACGGCCGGACTGTTTGGGGTGCGACCGTTGCTGTGCGGAGCGGGCTCCGCTGATGCTTATTGATTGTTTGCTGCTTTCGCTGGCCACGGAGACGCGTACGCTGGAGGGCTTTCTCTCCCGTTATGCAGCGGTAGGGGTTACGGGGCCGGTGGTGGATATCACCCTCCGCCGGTTAGAAGACGGGTACTGCATCTTCCTTGACCGCAGCGAGCGCACTTGTTTTGTTTATCCGGCACGACCTTTCGTTTGCCAGACCTTCTTTTGTTGTCCGGCGACGCCTCGGGCGCTGGCCTTGCGGGAGGCGGTTGTGAACCAGGGCGAAGACGAGCTGGTGCGGCGGTGGCTCAAAACCCGGCGGGCAGTGCATTACGCCGAAAATCCCCGCGTTGATCCCCGTGATTGGCCCAAGACAGCTTTTAGCGGCAAGTGGCGGTACGACGCGGTGCCGCTCAGGAAAGTCGTTCCCAGGCGGCTCTGGCGGGAGTTATACCAGGGACGGCACCGGGAATAGCGTTATGGAGGTGGGAGAGGTGGCAAAAACACGGGCGCATGTGGTCGTTGAAGGGGTGGTGCAGGGGGTTTACTTCCGGGGTTATACCCGGGAGCAGGCGCTTGCTGCGGGGGTCACCGGTTGGGTGCGGAACCTTCTCGACGGCAGGGTGGAGGCGGTTTTCGAAGGGGAGCGGCAGGCGGTGGAAAAGGTCATCAGGTGGTGCCACCAGGGGCCGCCGGCGGCGCGGGTGACCGGTGTCACCGTGACCTGGGAAGACTGGCGCGGGGAGTTCGATACCTTCACCATCCGGCGGTGAACGCGGGGATTTGCAGAAAGGAGCGGTTTATGTCAGAAAAAGAAGGCGGCGGGAGTCGCCCGGTTAACAGAGCGAGGAACAGGAAAGCGGCGGAAAGAGGTCAGGAAGGGTTAGCTTTCCCTGCCAGCACGGGAGGGTTCTTTAACCCAGAAAAACAAAATTACCAAACCGAGAAGAATAAGACTGCCGGCAATTATGAAGGTCTGGCGGAATCCCAGGTGCTCGGCGACAAAACCGCCGAAAGCCGGGCCGACGATCCAGCCGATAAACCAGGTGCGGTCGTAGACGCCCATCGCCCAGCCCCGGTGCGCCGGCGGTGCAAGGTCGGCCACCATCGCCGTCGCCGCCGCGCCAAGCGCAGCCCAGGCGGTTCCTTCAACGGCCTGGATCGGGAAGGCCAGGCGAATGTGACCCATCAGGGCGTAAGCCAAAAAAACCATAAGGAAAGCGAGCATCGCCGTGAAAATCACCGGTTTCCTGCCGTAACGGTCGGCAAGGTGACCGAGAAGCGGGCTGCTGAGAGCACCGGCAAGGGCCCCGGTGGTGTAGATCAGCCCGATCTGGCCGGTGGATGCACCGAGGTCGGCGAAGTAAAGGGCCAGGATAGAGTAGACCATTCCCGAACAGACCATCACCGGCAGGATGGCAAAACAAAAGGCATAAAGGCGCTTATGCAAAAACTGCTCACCCCTTTGCGGTTATTTTACCATAAGAGACGGACCGGCGGCGAGGCTGTCCGGGATACGTCTGCCAAGGCCAAGCAAAGTTCTGGGGCGGCCTGCAGACCACGGATCGTGGTGGATACCAACGTCTTGATGGGAGGCTTGATCAACCCAGCAAAGGCTTCGGGGCGCGTGATCGGCCTCTGGCTCGACGGGAGGGTGGACGTTCTCTTGAGCCCGGATTTGCGCGCGGAGTACCTCCATATATTCAACAAGATGCGCTTTGGCTCTAAAGAGGCGGTTAGCCACCGGGAGCGGGCAATGGAGAAGCTTCTCCGTCAGGAAAACCTGGTGCTGGTCGAGCCGGGGTTAAGGCTCCGCGTGGTTAAAGAGGACCCTTCCGACAACCGCCTGATCGAGTGTGCGGTATCGGGGCGGGCGGACTATATCGTCTCGCAGGATAGGCACCTTTTACGGATCACCGAGTACGGAGGAATTAAAGTTTTAACCGCACAGGCCTTTCTCTTCCGGGAGTATCCTGAAAGCAGTAAACGGGGAGATTTAACGGATAAGGATGAAGGGTGAAGGCGGAAGGGTGAGGGGAAAGCGTTACTACACCTTCAGCCGGTTTCTCCGGGAACGCTTCGGCAGCCCGGTTTACAAGATCCCCCTCGACGCCGGTTTCGGCTGTCCGAACCGGGACGGCACGGTCGGGACAGGCGGGTGTGCCTTTTGCGTAAACCGGGCGTTCAGCCCATTTGCGGGGCAGGGATTGTCAATCGCGGAACAAATACGGCGATTTAAAGGTATAAAAGGTTGTGAGGGGCGTTATATTGCTTACTTTCAGGCCTATACGAATACTTACGCGCCGCTGGCGCGCCTGCGCCGGCTTTACGAAGAGGCGCTGTCTGACCCGGAGATGGTAGGACTTGCTGTGGCCACCCGGCCAGACTGTGTTCCCGACCCGGTGCTCGACCTGCTGCAGGGTTACACCGACCGTTGGATGGTCTGGGTGGAGTACGGGCTGCAGTCCTGCCACGACAGGACGCTGAAACGGATCAACCGGGGGCACGATTTCGCTACCTTTCTGGATGCGGTCAGGCGTACCCGCGGCCGGAGAATCTATACCGGGGCCCACGTGATCATCGGGTTGCCGGGGGAGTCCGCGACAGACATCCTCCAGACGGCACAGGCTTTGAACGCTGCTGGCGTTGACGGCGTAAAGCTGCACCACCTCCAGGTTTTCCAAGGGGCGCCGCTTGCCGCAGACTGGGCCGGAGGAGGGATCCGCACCCTGACCGTTGACGAGTATGTGACCTTGGCCTGTGATTTCATCGAGACGCTTTCACCCCGGACGGTGATCCTGCGGCTGGTAGGCGAGGTCACCGATGACGCGCTCCTTTTAGCGCCTCGTTGGGGGGTGAGCAAGGCGGAAGTGATTGCCGCGATAGACCGGGAACTCGAAAGGCGCGGCACGCGCCAGGGCAGCCGGCTGCCGGGTGCCACAACACTAAACACTAAGGAGGGGGAAGATGCAAATCGAGCGGGCGTTTAGGTTTCCTTTTGAGGGTAACGGGCTCGGGCTGGTTCTGATCGGCGGGCTAATCAACCTGGTGCCCATATTGAACTTTTTATGCCTGGGATATGCAGTAGAGGTAATGGAACGGGTTAACAACGGGAGGTACGATATGCCTTCCTGGAACGGTTGGGGAAGAAAATTCGTCAAGGGCTTGGGATATTTAGCCATTTCGCTCTTTTACCTGCTTATTCCGCTCGTGATTCTTTTAGGCAGTTGTGCTGGGGGTTCTGCAACGAGGCACAATACCCTAATGCCTGTTTTCGGCAGCCTCGGCCTGCTGGGCCTCCTTCTGTTACTGGCCTTTGGATTTTTGGTACCAATGAGCCTTGCTCGCTACGCGGCGACCGGATCCCTGGCGGAAGGGTTCCGGGTCGGCACCGTCATCAAGCATATCGGCGCGGTCGCCGGGGGATACGTTGCCGCCTACCTTCTGAGCGTTGCCGTTTATTTCGGAATCGGCGTCGTCACCATCGCGATTCCGTTTCTTGGTTCGATCCTGAGTATCTTTCTTGCTTTCTATGCTTACGTCGTCGTAGCGGCCCTCTTTGCTGATGTGCACCGGAAGGCGGTATCGGCCCTCGCGTCCAGCGGTTAAAATAAGCGGGGTGGCGGCGGTAACTATTTCCCCGGGGCATTCTTTCCCCAGGGACTTACGGTGGAAAAGATCATGCGCGGTTCAATCTGGCTCTACCGACTGTATGACGTGGCCCAGGAGATTGACCTGCTCCGGGCGGAGGAACTTTTGGCGGCGGAGAAGCCGGTCTCGCGGCTTAAACTTTCGCGGGTACGGCCCAAGGCCCTCGAATTCAAAAACCCGCCGCTTACCGTCGAACTGGCGGGTCGCCCGTTCAGGTTGGGAAAACGGGAATTCCCGACGGCACCAGGCGCCAGGCTGTATGACTTCGGGGTTATCAGCGTAGTCATCCGGCTTCTGCTACCGGAGAACTTCGGGTACGGTGAACTGCGGGAACTGTCCGTTCTGGTGAGCGAGTTTGAGGGTTTTGAACCCGTTTTCGCCGGTTACCGAAACGAAGTCTTGAAGGCGGTGCACCCCGCGGTTACCGGCGAAGGAATTACCGGCTTTGCCGAGGATTTCGTGGTTTTTTTCTTTAACGAATGGCCGCACGCCTGGGATCCGGTGCCGCTCCTTTTGGGCGAGCCGGGGCCGGTCAGCCAGGAGATGCACCGGGAAACGCTGCGCAACCATTTCTCGTACGGCGAGGACAGTACCATCATCACCTGGGATGCCGCGCTGGTCTGCGACCCTGCCGGGAGCACCGACGTTCCGGATCTCCTCGAGTTCGCGAACGCGCAGCTCTTGGAACTGCGTTATTACGACAGTGTGCTGGACCGGGAGCTCGCGGCGATGTATGACGCCATCGAGGAAGCGGGGAGGGGAGGATATCGGCGGCTGCGGCAGTACCGGAACATTATGCGGCGGATGATGGAGCTGGTGGTCGAGGTCACCGAGATCACGGAGCGGGTGCAGAACGCCCTGAAAGTGACGGAGGATGTTTTCTATGCCCGGGTGTACACGGTGGCGCTGAAAATCTTCCGGATTCAAGAATGGCTGCGGAGCATTGACCGGAAGGTCGAGGTGATCGAGCGCAGTTACGCGATGTTGAGTGACGAACTGGTTACCCACCGCTTTTTAGTTCTGGAGGTAGCCATTGTGGTGCTGATCGCTTTCGAGATCATCCTCTGGCTCTGGACTTTGAAATAGCTTGGGGGGGGTTTGATGCGGGTAACGGTACTGGTGGAAAATAGCGTCGGGCGGACGCTCCCTATACAAGGGGAGCACGGGCTCAGTGTTTGGGTGGAGTATAACGGGCACAAGCTTCTTTTCGATACCGGGCAGCGCGGGGCAGTGGTGCCGAACGCCGCTTTTCTCGGGGTGGACCTGCAGGCGGCGGAGGCGGTGGTTTTGAGCCACGGGCACTGCGACCACACCGGAGGTTTGAGAAGCGTGCTGGAGTTCACCGGCAGGCGGGTGCCGGTTTACGCCCACCCGGAGATCTTCGGTCCCCACCGGGCCTCTTCACCTGCCGACCGGTACGTGGGCATTCCGTTTGCGCGTGAGGAATTAGAAGCTGCCGGGGCGGAATTCGTTTGGGTTAAAGAGCCGCGCGAACTCTTTCCCGGCTTGTGGCTGAGCGGAGAAGTACCCCGGCGGACGCCCTTTGAAAAGGGGGATGCCCGGATGTACGTTTATCAGGGTATGGAGCGGGTGCCCGACCGGTTGGCAGATGACCTAAGCCTTTATGCCATGACGCCGGCGGGGCTGGTGGTGCTCCTTGGCTG
>ENA-ORXB01003624-ORXB01003624.1-sediment-metagenome-genome-assembly--contig:-NODE-3624-length-10356-cov-3.573597_pt1 | contig 10356 bp, 8 predicted proteins | sample MGYA00237863_ERZ511475 | MGnify/ENA primary metagenome ERZ511475 (study PRJEB26305, sample SAMN06343858) | sediment metagenome | isolation source: hot spring sediment | place: Canada: British Columbia...
GAGAGCAGGCCCATCTCCCAGAAGGCGGCTGCGCTCCAGTCGGAGGCCTGTGCTGCGCCGTCCCAGACGCGCACGCGCCAGTGGTAGCGTTTGCGGCTGAGCAGAGCGGGGCCCGCGTAGGGCACGTGAATCGAGCGGTCTTCGGGAACTCGTCCCGAATCCCAGACGATCGACTTGAACGTGTCCTCCTCGGCTACCTGAATCTGATAGGCCGTCTGCACGAGGCCGCGCTCGCCCGAGGCGAGCTGCCAGCTCAGACGCGGTTGGCGAATATCGATGCCGATCGGGTTGATCTTATACTCGGTTCGCAGGTTGACAACCGAGGGTGGAGCGGCGGACATAGCGGTTGGAATAAGCGCCCAGGCGAGGAGAAGTCCGGCTTGCGGTTTCATCGCTTTCCGACTCGCTATTCATTGTCGAATGCCGCCCGTGCGGCGTCAACGGCCGCCGGCGCCGGTTGACGGCGAGCGGGAATTCCCGTACGATGAGGGATATCAAAGAGATGTGGGCATCCAACGCTCCCCGGAGCGGCGACAACCCCGAGATTCCGGATAAGCTTTACTTCCGGATCGGGGAAGTGAGCCGCGTCTCCGGAGTGAAACCCCACGTGCTGCGCTATTGGGAGACCGAGTTCCCGGCGATCACCCCGAAGAAATCGGGCAGCGGCCATCGGCTCTACCGCCGTAAAGACGTCGAACTGATTCTCGAGATCAAGCGCCTGCTTTACGAGGAGCGGTTCACCATCGAGGGGGCGCGTAAGTACCTCGGCCAGAAAGCCAGGCGGCAGGCGGCCCGAGCCGGCAAGCCTCCGGCGCAGGGTGAGCTGTTCGAGGCGGCGCCGGCCGAGGGCGCCAACTTGGACGAAATTCGGCAGGAGCTCCGCGAGATTCTCGAGATGCTGAGCCGGCCGGTCAGCGGGTGAAGTCAGTGTGCCGTCCGGAGCAGGGCCTCGTAGAGGGCCACATAACGCGTGGCGATTCTGTCCCAGGAGTGCGCCTCGGCGTGCCGGCGGCCGTTTTCGCCCAGCCGGCGGGCCAATTCCTCGTTTCTTAGCAGCTCGAGCAACGCGCGAGCTGCTTCCTCCGGCCGGTCGGCGGCGACGAGCAGGCCGGTCTCGCCGTCTTTGACCGCTTCGGCGACGCCTCCGCTTCGGGTGCCGACGGCGGGCTTGGCGCAGGCGGCCGCCTCGAGATAGACCAGCCCGAAGCCTTCCATCTCGCCGGTGGGCAGTTCCCTCGGCAACAGCGCGAAGAGATCGGCGGCGTGGTAATAGCCGCGGAGCTGCTCGTCGGCGACGTCCTGGAGGAGCTGGACGGCATCGGCGACTCCGAGGCGCCGGGCGAGCTCCCGATAGGGCGCGGGATCGCCCGAGCCGACGATGAGGAGCCGCGCGCCGGCGACCGAGCGTCGGAGGATGGCGAAAGCTTCAATGAGCGTGTCGACCCCCTTGCGCGGCTTCAGGGCCCCGACGGAGAGGATCAACCTCTGGCCGCGGTCCAGACCGAGCCGGGCCCTGGCGGCATCGCGCCCGATGGCGCCGGCGGCGAAGGCGTCGACGTCGACGCCGTTGGGAATGACCTCGACGGGCGCCGCCGGAAGACGCGAGCGGGCGTTCTCGGCCGTGCGGCCGCTGACGGCCACCAGACACGAGGCCCCCCGCAACGCCGGCCCGAACAGGAAACGGTCCGCGGGATGGTTGGCCCACTTGAGGGCGTAGCTGCCGTGGAGCGTCACCAGGTACGGCAGCCTGTGCCGCCGCGCGAGCCAGCGCGCCACGCAGGCGTAAGGCACCTCGACGAGGCTGTGAACGAGCCGGCCTCGAAGAGGAACTCCCCGGCTTCCGGCATAGAGGGAGGCCAACCGCCACGGGCGCCAGCCAAAGGTGACGAAGGCCGCCGGCAAGCTGCGCCGGATTTCGAGGCCGGCTATCGCGGGCAGGTCGGCCGGGCGCCGGCGCGGCACGTGCACCTCTACCCCCAGGCCGGTTCGCGCGAGCGCAGCCGCCAGAGCCGCGGAGTAGCGCCCCCAGCCTTTCCGCACATCGAGCGTCGACGTCAGCAGTGAGACCTTCATGAGGGGGTCCGAGCGGCGCTCTCCTCGTCGGCGTGAACGATCCGGCTGCCGTGAGGCTCGAGCCGGAACGGCACCGCTCGCAGCTCAGCAAGGGCGGCAAGGATGGCCGGATGCCGTTCGGGCGGGGCGAACAACAACAAGAAGCCGCCGCCGCCGGCGCCGGCGAGCTTGCCTCCGAGGGCTCCGGCGCGCCGGGCGCGCGCATACCATTCGTCGATTCGGTCGTTGGAGATGCCCTCAACGAGCTGCCGTTTTCGCCGCCAGCCTTCGTCCAGGATCTCGCCGAACGCCGTCAGGTCGTTGCGGAGAATCGCCAGACGCAACTGCTCGGCAAGCCGGCCCATCTCGCGCAACAAGCCGCGCGCGGCTTGGTTCGTCTCGGTCCTCGCTGTTTGTTGGTGCAGAATGGCGTCGGGGGAGCGGCGGAGCCCGGTGTGCAGCAACAGCAGGCTGCTTTCGAGCCGGCGGCGCAGCTCGGCCGAGCAAGGAAGCGGTTCAGTGGCGACGCTCCCGTCGGGGTAGAACCGGAGGGCGCGCAGACCGCCGTAGGCGGCGATGTACTGATCCTGCTTGCCGATCGGCTTGCCGCAACGCTCGATCTCGATGTGACAGGCTTCGCGCGCCAGGCGCTCGGCATCCACCCGAAGCCCCTGGTGGGCGTAAAGGGCGTTGAGCAGGCCGACCGTGTAAGCGCTCGAGGCGCCGAGCCCGCTGCCTTCGGAAGGCACGTCGGAGATGGAAACGACCTCGAGGGCGCGAGTGAGCCCGGCAAGCTCGAGCGCGTTGCGAATCAGCTCGTGCCGGAGCTGGGCGGCCTCCTCGACGATCTCGGTCACCGAATAGCTGGCGCGAACCTTGCCGTCGAACTTCCGGTTGACGGCGATGTAGACGTACTTGTCGATGGTCGAACTGACAACGCAGCCGGGTTCCCGCAAATAGAAGGCGGCGAGATCGGTTCCGCCGCCGGCGAAGCTGATGCGCATGGGGGTGCGGCTCAGGATCATGGGGCGTAGCCGTTCGGGTGGCGGCGGCGCCATCGCCAGGCGCTTCGAATCATCTCGGTGAGGTCATCCTCCAGGGGCTTCCAGCCGAGCTCGCGCCGGACTTTGGCCGGATCCGCCACCAGGCGCGCCGGGTCGCCCGGGCGCCGCGGGGAGCGGACGACTGGGATCGCTTTGCCCAAGAGGCGCCCGGCCGCTTCGAGCACCTCCAGGGTCGAATAGCCCCGCCCGTTGCCGAGATTGTAGACGGCGCCGGAGACCTCCCCCAGGCGCCGAAGGGCGAGCTCGTGGGCGCGGGCGATGTCGGCCACATGGACGTAATCGCGGATGCAGGTGCCGTCGGGCGTATCGTAGTCGTCGCCGAAGAGCTCCAGCGTGGGGCGCTTGCCGAGCGCCACCTCGAGGATGACCGGGACGAGGTGCGTCTCCGGAACGTGATCTTCGCCGAAGCGTTCCGTCGCCCCACAGGCGTTGAAGTAGCGGAAGACAATGTAGCGGATGCCGTGAGCTTTCTCATACCAGGGCAGCATGCGTTCGAAAGCGAGTTTGGATTCGCCGTAGGGGTTTACCGGCCGGCAGGGTGCGGTCTCAGGGATGGGCGTCGCCTCCGGCTCGCCGTAGACGGCAGCCGTCGAGGAGAAGACCAGGCGCTTGATGCCGGCGGCAGCCATCGCGTCGAGCAGGTTCAGGCCGGCGGCGACGTTGGAGCGGAAGAAGCGGCCCGGATCGCGCACCGAGCCGTCGATCAACGCCTCGGCCGCCAGGTGCACCACCGCCTCGGCCTCAGACCGCCTCAGCAGCCTGAACAGCCAATCGCGCTCGAGCAGGTCTCCTTGGAAGAAGTGGGCGTCGGGATGCACGGCGCGGCGGTGTCCGTGCGAGAGGTTGTCCACGGCCAGCACCTCGCAGCCGGAGGCCATCAGGTGCTCGGTGACGATGCTGCCGATATATCCGGCGGCGCCGGTGATGAGGACTCTCATCATGGCCGGGCTCCGCGCTGCTCGAGGAACCGCCGGGCCGCCGGCGTCGGCCATTCACGCTGCGCCCGCGCGTAGGCTTCCGGGGTCCCGATGTCCATGAGATAGCTCTCCGGCGGCAGGATCCAACCGAAGACGGGCACGGCGGCGGCAATGAGGCGGGGGATGAGGTCACGGCCCACGTCGCTGGCCGCCGTATCGGGAACCTCACCGATCAACTCGGGCGTCATGACGAGGACCCCGGCGTTGGTGAGATCGGAAAAGCGCTCGTGTTCGGCCGGCTTCTCGAGGAAGCGTCTCAGGCGTCCGGAGGCATCGAGCTCGGCGATGCCGCAACCGGCCGGCGGCCGGCGCACCAGGCTCAGCGTCATCGAGGCGCCGCAGGCAAAGTGATGCTCGATGAAGGCGGGGAGGGCGAAATCGGTGAGAACGTCGCCGTAGACCAGCAGGAAAGGCTCGGTCAGGAAATGCGCCAGGGGCCGGAGAGCTCCCGCCGTGCCAAGCAGCCTCGGCTCATGCGAGTAGGTGATCCGGACGCCGAACCGCTTGCCGTCGCCGAAGTAACCCACGACGGCATCCGGCGCGTGAAAGAGATTGATGGCGATCTCTTCGATGCCGTAGCAGGCGAGCCAGCGCACGATGTACTCCAGCACCGGCCGGCCGCTCACCGACAGCATCGGTTTGGGCATCCGGCGAGTGAGTGATCCGAGCCGCGTGCCTTCGCCGGCTGCCAAGATGAGCGCCTTCATGTTCGTCGTCCTGTCGCTGATCCGGCGTAGTGAGCCAGCAGCCGGTCGATGAAACTCTCCATTGTAAAGTGGCGTTGGAAGCGCCGGCGGCCGCGCCTTCCGAACTGGGCCGCCAGGTCGGCGTCGGCGAGCAGCTCCGCAACGCGGGCGGCGAATCCTTCGATGTCGAACGGATTGGCGATGTATCCGGTTTCGCCGTCGACGACGATTTCCCGGGTCCCCCCGAACGAGGTCCCGACCACGGGCCGGGCGGCGGCCATCGCTTCGAGGCTGACGGCGGGGAACGGGTCCAGATATAGCGAGGGCACGATGGCGACCCGGCAGGCGGAATAGGCCAGTCGCGCCTGCTCCGGCTCGATCCAACCCGGTGTCACGAGGGCTTCGGCGAGGCCGAGGGCTCCGGCCAAACGTCGCATCTCGTCAAGGCCGGGGCCCCGACCAAGCACGAGCAGCGCCGCCTCGGGGATCTTGCGGCGAACCGCCCGGAGGATCTTGACCGCTTGCAAGGAGCCTTTCAGGCGGTTGAGTCGTCCGGCAAACAGGATTGGGGCGCGCTCCCGGAGATTCCAGGCGCGGAGGAAGCGCTCCAGCTCGTCCGGCTCCGGAGGAGTCATCCACAGGGAGGCGTCGCGGCCCACGTGGCAGACCTCGACGTTGGAAATGCCGTTGGCTTCGAGAGCGGCTTTGAGACTTGCGCTCACGGCCAGGACGCGGTCGACGTCCCGAAGCCGGCGGCGGATCATGGCGGTGCGGAAGGGGTTGTAGCGGAGGCCAACCCGCCGGAACTTGCGCCATTCGCTCAGGCGCAGGTCGGCTCGCGCTTCCTCGACGCGAGGATTGGTGCGCGGAATGAACTCCCAGAACTTGCCGTAATGAAACAGCAGGGCGTCGTGGGCGGTGAGGAAAACCCGGGCGCCGGTTGCCTTGGCCGCCCTCAGGGTGTAAAAGGACAGGTGCTTGTGCAGGTTGTGTGCGTGCACGATCTCCGGGCGCAGACGGGCAAGAAGACGGCGCACGGTGGCGGCCACGAGGGGGTTATACAGACAAAACCAAGAACGCAGCGCCTCGGGGTAGCGGCTGCGCAGGGTGAAGATCCGGAGGCCGGCGCGGAGTTCCTCCCGCAGCGGTTCTGCCTGGCGGTCTGAGGTGGCGATGACGGTGACCTCGTGGCCGCCGAGAGCGAGCATTCGGGCTTGTTCGAAGGCGGTCAGGCCCGCCCCGCCTCCCTCGCGTGGGGGAATGTGGTCGGAGAGGATGACAAGGCGCATTTGCCGCTCCCTTGCGCGCCTGCCGCCATTCTACGGCACAGAGGCGAGGGCGGTTCCGGCGTCAGCGGATGTAGCCGAGCGTTCGAAGCAACTCGAGCATCTGCCGTTCGCTCTCCGGGTCGGACGGAGCCTTCAATGGGAGATGCCTCCAGCGATATCCGTAGGAGCGCGGACGTTCGGCGGCGGCCAGACTGCTGCGATCGAGCTCGGGGAAGAGATCGACCAAGGGCCGGCCCCGCATGTCGAGCGAGGGGGGATAGCCGGCCAGCCACAGGAGAGTGGGAGTGATGTCGTAGACGCTCGCTTCAACCGGCGGGGCGGCCCTGCGGGCGCCGCCGCCCAGAGCCAGCAGAACGCCCGGCGGAGCGAAGTGGTGGTTGAAGTACGCCTCTTTCTCGCGCTCGAAGCCGTGGTCGGAAGCCACGAGCACGAGCGCGTCGGACCCGGCGCGCTCCACCAATCGGCGAATGCGGCTGAAGACGTAGCCGTAGTAACGCGAAACGAGCTTGCCGAAGCGGCGGCGCTGCTCTGCCGGCGCGGGAACTTCCGGGTAGAGCTCGGAGAAGGGCAGAGCCGGATGGGAGACGACATCGAGCCCGCGGAAGTAGAAGGCGAACAGCCCGTTCCGGGCGCCGTCATCGAGGAACTGCTCGGCGAGCTGAAAGTAGGTCTCGTCCATCGCCAGGCCGTAGCGGAGCTCGGTCAGCACCGAATCGGAGGCTGAATCTGTCTCGGAGAGATCGACGAATTCGAGCAGCCGCTCGCGGCTCAACTCCTCGGGCGCGATGCGGAACGGAGCGAGGCGGTGCTCCATCTGCGGCGGGAAGGTGGTGAAGGGGTCGAGCGTGCGCTCCCAGGTGCCGCCGCCGCGGCTCTTGACGAAGTAGAACCGATCGCTGACGAGGCGGCCGTGAAAGGGCTGCGGCGGCCAGGTGGCCCAGAAACCGACCACGTCGCAGGGCCGCTCGGGGCGGCAAGCGATTTCCCAGAAGGGGCGCCGGCGCATATCGAAGCTCGAAACGGGCCGCAGCTCGGCCAGCTTGAGGCGCATCAGCGCGCGGATCAGATAGCTCCGGCCGGGCAGTGGCGGGATCTCCAAACGCATCCGGTCGAGTGCGGGGAACTCGAACGTGCGGAAGCTCTTCACGCCGTGGTCTTCGGGGGGGACGCCGGTGGCGATGGTGGTCCACACCAGGGGAGAGTCGGTGGGCGTGATGGTGTCGAGCGGGCCGAAATAGCCCCGCTCGAGCAGCCATGCCAGATCCTGGTTCCGCTCTTGTTCGCGCCAGCGGCGAAGCGTCTCCCAGCACAAGCCGTCGACGCCGATGAGCAGGAGCCGGCCCGCGTGCGCGGCGGGGACGATGCTCGGCGTAGGCGGCTCGGCGGGCGCAAGGACAGGCCGCCAGGCGAAGGCTGACAGGGCCGCTGCGGCGACGACGGCCAGTGCCAGCGGCCGTGGTTCGAGCAGGCGGGCCAGCCTTCGCCGAAGGGGGCCCGAGGGAGCGGCGGCGGCCACCGCGGCCAACACGAGCGCCGCCGGCGCTAGCGCGGCCAGGAAGAGGAAGCCGAAGATCAGCGCCGCATCGCGGCTGAGCAGCGGCAGCTCGTTGTATGCGCAGACATGCAGGGTCAACGGGATGGAAACGAGCAGAGCCAGCCCCGGCGCCGAGAAGGTGGCAGCTCGCATGGCCGGTAATTTAGCACAGCGGGCCGGGCCAGCTTGCGGTGGAAAGCGGTAACGGCTATAAACGGTTCCAAGTGACGCCATGTTGATCCGAACCCTATGTGCCGTGTTCCTGTTTTCGGTCGCCGCCTGGTCGACTTGGCCCGTGGTCGTGATCGAGCGGCCGATGCCGCCGCCGGATTGGGCCCTGGCCGAGCGCGCGCTGCTTCGAGCCAACGCCGAGGCGGCGGCCGAGTTTGCCGCCAAGTACCTGGACGACCGGGGATTCCTGCGGTGCGTGGAGCGCTGGGGCGGAAATGACGGTCCCGACGACGCGATGGAAAACTTCTACAACTGGACGCTGGCCTACGCGCTGGGGGCGCCGGAGTCGATGCTGCGGCTGTTCGAAAAGGCCTGGGAGGGGCATCTCGTCCAGTACACGCACGCCCGGGCGCCCAGCGCCGAGATGGCACGCGAGGGGATGTACTTCCGCGAGTTCATCACCGCCTTCGACTGGGAGCACAACGGAGAGGGGCTGGCGGCGTTTCTGTTTTACGGGCTCGGCCGTCCGAACGATTTGGTCTACATCCAGCGTATGCGGCGTTTCGCAGGCTTCTACACAGGTGAGGACCCTACGGCGGCGAATTACGACCCGAAGCACAAGATCATCCGCAGCCTTCACAACGGCAGCCGCGGGCCGAAACTCAGCCCGGCGACGGTGTACGACTGGGGCGGCGAGCCCGTAGCCGGCCACCCGGAGAGACTGGAGCGCTACAGCACGGCGTCGAACATCCGGGGCGACCACCCGCTGAACCTGTGCGCGACGGCGCTGGCGATGAACGCCTACTTGTTGACCGGCGAGGAGAGGTATCGCGACTGGCTGCTCGACTACACCGGCGCCTGGCGCGACCGCGTCATGGCGAACGGGGGCAACATCCCGACCAATATCGGGCTGGACGGGCGGATCGGCGGCGAATGGGGCGGTAAGTGGTACGGCGGCGTCTTCGGCTGGAATTTCTGGCCGCAGGAAAGCGGCCGGAATTACTTCAAGCGCGGCCCGCGCATCGCCTTCGGCTCGGCGTTTCTGCTCACTGCGGATGCAAGCTTCCTCGAGCCGTTACGGCGACAGATGCGCAACCTCTACGCGGCCCGGCGGGTCGAGAACGGGCGCGTACTGCTGCCGAACAAGTACGGCGAGCAGGGTTGGTACGGATACATCCCGAACCGGCATGCCGATCTCGAACGGGATCTGTACCTGTGGTCGTTCCGCGAGGAGGATCTCGAGCCGGCGAGCAACGATCCCTGGATCGCTTTCCTGAACGGACGCAACCCCGGCTATCCGTCCGGGGCGTTGCGCTCCGAATTCGAACGCATCCGCCGCGCCGTCGCCGGCCTGCGGGCCGATGCGAGCACCCCGGACACGCGCGCCTCCGATGATCCGCAACGCTTCAATCCGGTGGCGACGACCGCGCTGTTGAACTTGACGCTCGGCGCAAACGATCCGGGCAGCGTCGGCAACATCCTGCACGCCCGGTTTCGCTACTTCGACCCGGTGGCGCGGCGCGCCGGGCTCCCGCCGGACGTGGCGGCGCTGGTCGAGGCGCTCGGGCCGCGCGAGGCGGTCTTGACGCTGGTCAACACGAACCCGGTCCATGTGCGGCGCGTGATCGTCCAACTGGGCGCCTATGCCGAGCATCACGGCGAGACGGTCTCCGTGGGCGAGACGGTGACGCCGATCGACGGGCCGGACTTCGAGGTCCGGCTAGCGCCTGGCGCCGGTGACCGGCTGAAGGTCCTCATGCGACGCTATGCACGCCGGCCGACGCTGGCTTTCCCGTGGGACCGGAGCCGGCGCTAAGACGGGTGCGGTCTTGCCGCAGGGGGCAAGCGGCACAACGACGCAGGCGATCTGTTCGGTTGAAACCGATAGGGCGCCCTGTCCGCAGGCGGGTTTGCGGGCAGCCGCCGAGTTGATTCTTGGGTGTTGGCAGTGCAGGCCGCCACGGCGCAGTCGGGCGCAGTGCCGGAGGGTAACTCACCCCGCCGTCCGGCGATTCCCCTTGGGCCTGTGAGCCGCATCGACTGTTGGATGCGCATCGCCCCGCGCTTTCAAAACGGATCTTCGAACATGAACCTGTCGTTTCGGGACGCATGCGACGCCGCGTTCGATCGCGGGAGGAGTGATCACAATGTACGGTCTCATCAAATATCGTCTGGCCATGGTTCTTCTGCTCGGCGCCGGGGGTCTCTGCGGTGGCGGGGCCACGCCCGCGCGCTTTGTTGCCGGTTGTTTGTGTGCTAGGCTCCCGTGGCAGGAGTCCTCAATGTCTGTGCTGGCCGTGCGCGGCGGACGGCCCGTCCGCCGCAAACCGTTCGCTCCCTGGCCGCAGTATTCCGCGGCGGATCTGGAGCGGCTCATTCGGGTGGTGGAGAGCCGCAACTGGGGCGGGTTCCCGTTTCCGAACAGTTGGGCGCGCCAGTTCGGTGCACGGTTTGCGGAAATGCACGGGGCCCGTTACGGCGTCGGTGTGGCCAACGGCACGGTGGCCTTGCAGGTGGCGCTGCGCGCCGCCGGCCTTGGTTTCGGCGACGAAGTGATCGTGCCCGCCTACACCTGGGAAGGGA
>ENA-ORXB01003625-ORXB01003625.1-sediment-metagenome-genome-assembly--contig:-NODE-3625-length-10355-cov-2.645554_pt1 | contig 10355 bp, 9 predicted proteins | sample MGYA00237863_ERZ511475 | MGnify/ENA primary metagenome ERZ511475 (study PRJEB26305, sample SAMN06343858) | sediment metagenome | isolation source: hot spring sediment | place: Canada: British Columbia...
AATCAACGCAAAGGCTCCAAAGATGCCCCAGACCCAGCGGTGCGCGTAACGAAAGCGCTCCTCTCCGGCCTTGGTTTTGCGGCGCGCCAGGCCAGTGGCCAGCGCCTCGACCAGCAGCGCCAGATAGGCCAGTGCCGCCACGACTGTCCCCGCAGCGAACAGAGGACTGGCCTCCCACGGAACGCGCAGCCCATAGAGCGCGGGCAGGCCAAGCAACCACAGACCTGCCGTAGCCTCAAGGGGCGTAACTGGCTCGACACCGGGCATGGGACGGAACCCGCTGGTGAGGAAGGTCATTGCCTCCCAATCATGGTGCAGGTTATAGACCCACCAGGGCGCGCTGCCTGCAAAGAACGCGACCAGGAGCAACGCATAGCCACGCCAGGGGCGGGGTCGCCAGGAGAGCGTGCGCAGTCCCAGAGCCGTGGCAACCAGGCAGGCCGTGACGATCGCTCCGTGAGTCCACCAGCCCAGCCCGGCGGCCAGGCCAAGCGCTGCCCAGCGCCAGGCTTCTGCGCGCCGCTCGATGGCGATCTGCCAGCTCCACAGCAGCACCAGCGTCCCGAAGAGCAGCACCTCGTTGTAGCCACCCAAGGCCGCGGTGGTGTAGAGCGCGATCAGTGTTGTGGGGACGGCCAGCCAGAGCAGCGCCAGCAATGCCACACGGCGGCTGCCGGTGACTACCCCCGCCAGCCGGTACACGAGGCACAGCGTCACGAGCGCCAGCGCGACCTGCACCGCGCGCATGGCCATCACCGATTCGCCGAGGGTGCGGAACGCTCCGGCCACCAAAAGCGCGTCCAGGCTGCCCATGTACGCTTGCCCATAGAAGAAGGTCGGGATGGACCTACCCTGGTTGATGTGCCGCGCCATCAGCCCGACGATGGCCTCGTCGGAGTCGAAGCAGACGCGCTCGCCGCCCAGCAGCCAGAAGCGCGCCAATGCCGCTACCCCTATCACCAGGGCAACGGCGAAAAGTGACCTGCGATCACGGACGCGCGGCATGCGACAATCTCCTGTAGCCGCCGAAACGCTGTGAGTCAGCGTAAGAATGCCATAAAATCTACAACTATTGGCTCTTTGATGCATCTCAAAGATGGTAAGCTATAGACAGATCGCACACGAGCTATCCGGAGTGCTCTCTTCACTCCGCTATCTGTTCAAAAGGTGAGGTACCCATGAGCAACGAAGGACTGAGCCTGACCCTGAATACGTCCGTGCGCAGCGAACAGGTCGCCCGCGGAGAAGGTGTACAGCACGAGCGCGTCATCATCATTGGCTCCGGCCCCGCCGGCCTGACCGCGGCGCTCTACACCGCCCGCGCCAACCTCAACCCGCTCGTCATCGCCGGGCACGAACTGGGGGGACAGGTCTCGCTCACCTATGAGATCGAGAATTACCCCGGCTTCCCGCAAGGGTTGAGCGGGCAGGAGCTGGTCGAGTATATGAAGGCGCAGGCGGAGCGTTTCGGGGCGCGTATCAATCTATTCAGCGCCGTCACCGAAGTGGACTTCAGCAAAGGCTCGCCCTTCTGGCTGAAGACCGACGACGGCGCGGAATACCTGGCCGACGCCGTGATCGTCACCGTGGGGGCAACGGCGCGGCGGCTGAACGTGCCGGGCGAGAAGGAATTCACCGGCCACGGTGTCAGCTATTGCGCCACCTGCGACGGCTTCTTCTTCCGCGACCAGAATGTGGTGGTGGTTGGCGGCGGGGATTCGGCGTTGGAAGAAGCGCTGTTCCTCACCCGCTTTGCCAAGCGGGTAGACATCATCCATCGTCGCGACTCGCTACGCGCCGGGGCCACGTTGCAGCAACGCGCCTTCGCCAACGACAAGATTCACTTCATCTGGGACACTGTCGTCGAGGAGATCATCGGCGACGAAAAGGTGCGCGCGGTGCGTCTGCGCAACGTCAAGACGGGCGAAGTGCGCGAATACCCGACCGACGGCGTGTTCATCTTCATCGGCCATGACCCCAACAGCGACCTGTTCAAGGGGCAGTTGGAGCGCGACGAGTTCGGCTATATCATCACCGACCGGCTGATGCGCACCAATGTCGAGGGCGTCTTCGCCGCGGGCGAGGTGCAGGATCGCATCTATCGCCAGGTCGCTACCTCTGTGGGGCAGGGAGCGGCAGCGGCCATGTCCGCGGAGCGCTGGCTGGCCGAACACGAAGCGCTGCAACAGCAGTCCGCCGCCGCCAGGTAACGGTATTTCGCCCCGTCCGAACCGTTCCGAATCTGACCATGCTCCTCCACCCGCGGAGGAGCATGGCATTTTGGGCGCTTTGCGGGTATCTTCTGTGACAGATATTCGTCACACTGACTCACCCGCACAGGAAACACGATGCCACTTACTTCCTGGCGCTCTAACCCGTTGATTTACGAGATCAACGCCTGGACCTGGCTACATGGCCTGCGCGCTGACACTCACGACGCGCTCACCCTGGCTGACGTGCCCGACGACGTGCTCGACGCGCTCGCCGCCTGGGGCTTCGATGCCATCTGGTTGATGGGCGTGTGGGAGCGCAGCCCTGCTGGACAGTTGCAGGCGCTGGCCCATCCTGGATTGCTGGCCGAATACCGCCGCGCCCTGCCGGACTTTTCGGCGCACGATGTCGTTGGCTCGCCTTTCGCCGTGCGGCGCTACACCGTTGACTCGCGCCTGGGCGGGTCGGATGCGCTGGCTGCGTTGCGCGCGCGCCTGGCCGAACGCGGCCTCAAGCTGGTGCTGGACTTCGTGCCGAATCATGTCGCCCGCGATCACGACTGGCTGCATTCCGCGCCGGATTGTCTGCTGCAGGGCACCGGTCGTGACCTGGTGGAGCATCCGGAGATGTACTTTGCCGGGGCTGGCGGGCGTATCTTCGCGCACGGGCGCGATCCGCACTTTCCCCCCTGGACGGATACTGCGCAGATCAACGCCTTCAATCCCGTCGCGCGCGAACGGCTGGCTACGACGCTCCTGGAGATAGCCGGTCAGTGTGACGGGGTGCGCTGCGATATGGCCATGCTGGTGACCAATGCAGTCTTCGCCCGCACCTGGGGTGACCAGGCAGGGACAATCCCCGAAGCCGAGTTCTGGGAGACAATTATCCCCGCCGTGAAGGAGCAGTCGCCGGAATTCCTGTTCATTGCCGAAGTCTATTGGGACATGGAAGGCGAACTCCTGCGGCAGGGGTTCGACTACGTCTACGACAAGCCCCTGTACGACCGGTTGGCCGAAGGCGCTGTACGCGCCGTCTGGGAACATCTGCGCACTGACTTCGAATATCAGCGACGCACCGTGCGCTTCATCGAGAATCACGACGAGCAGCGCGCCGTGCTGGTTTTTGGCCCTGACCGGCATGCTGCCGCCGCGACGCTGGTCACCACGCTGCCCGGCGCGACTTTGTTGCACGAAGGGCAACTTGCCGGGCACCGCGTCCGGCTCCCGGTCCAACTGGGTCGCCGCCCGCCGGAAGCGAACGATCCGCAGGTGCTCGCCTTCTACCGTGCTCTGCTCGACGAGGTGCACCATCCTGTCTACCATGAGGGACAGTGGCAATTGCTGGAAACATTTCCGGCCTGGGATTTGAACGCCACACACCGCCATCTGATCGCTTATGTCTGGCAGTCGGGCGACGAGCGACGGCTGATCGTGGTCAATTATTCGGCGGGGTCAGCGCAGGGACGTGTCCGGCTGGCAGGTCTGGGACTGGAAGGGCAAAGCTGGACGCTGCACGATGCGCTCAATGGAGACGATTACATCCGCAGCGGGGATGAGATGGCCCGCGACGGGCTGTACGTAGACCTGCGCCCCTGGGGAATGCACCTGCTGCGCTTCGAGCGTCCGCAACCGGTCTGACGCATCCCATACGGGGGCTGACTGCGGCTCGCGCACACGGGAGGGGACAGCCCAATGACAGACGCGCCCGACATTAAAAGCGTTCGCCCGGCTCTGATTGCGGCAGCGCAGTCCGTCTGCGGCAGGTTCAGCCTGCGCGAAGACTTCTCGGCGGGGGCGGTGGGCGCGGCTATCCTGACCGCGTGCGGCAACATCTACACGGGCATCTGCATTGACCTGGCCTGCGGGCTGGGATTCTGTGCCGAGGTGGCTGCCATTGCCGAGATGCTCAAGGCCAGAGAAACGCATGTGCGGGCGGTCGTGGCCATCTCCGCTGACGGGAAGTTGCTTCCACCTTGCGGGCGGTGCCGCGAGACGATCGCCCAGCTCGACCCGCGCAACCTGGACTGCCTGGTCGTCCTGCCGGACGAGCGCGAAGTGCCGCTGCGGGCGCTGCTGCCCGATCACTGGCTGGAGGAGCCGTCAACCGCTGCGCAGGGCTTCTCTGCAGAAGAGCCGACAGACAGCATCAGGCTCTTTCTGGAAGAGTTGGTCAGGTGGGCTGCTGAGCAACCGGATATTCAGGCGATCGCGCTGGTCGGTTCGCATGCGCGGAAGGCTGCTACCGCCACATCGGACATTGACCTGGTGATCATTGCCCGACAGCCGGAGCAATACCTGCAGCACACGGACTGGATACACCGCTTTGGGCCGGTGCGGCGGCAGCAGGCCGAAGACTACGGTCGGCTGGTTTCCCTGCGCGTGTGGTACGACGACGGACGTGAGGTCGAGTACGGACTGACGGACGAACGCTGGGCGGCCCAACCGCTGGATGCTGGCACGCAGCAGGTGATTGCCGGAGGGATGCGCGTGCTCTTCGAGCGCACGCCGCTATTGAGCGCGCTCCTGCCAGTCTGCTGAGCCAGCTACTTTCTCATGCTCACCCCACATAGTGCGCGGCGATAGCGTCCACCCGCCCGCCGTACGACTCCCCGAACAGGTTGAGATGAGCCAGGATGTAGTATAGCTGGTAGAGCGCCCGCCGCTCCGGATAGCCGGGCGCGGGATACGCTTCAAAATACGCCTCGTAGAAGCGCGATGAATAGCCGCCGAAGAGTTCGCTCATGGCCAGGTCCATCTCGCGGTGCGCGTAGCAGACCGCCGGATCGATCAGCACCGCCTGCCCCTGCGCGTCTACCAGGTAGTTGCCGCCCCACAGATCGCCATGAATGAGCGCGGGGGCAATCGCATCGTCGCCCAGCAGGTCGGGCAGGCGCTCGATCAGACGGGTGAGCAGCTTTTCGCGGCGGGCGGGCAGCCGTCCGTTGCGCCGGGCCAGTTCCATCTGGAAGCCCAGGCGCTGCTCAGCATAGAAAGTGGCCCAACTCTGGCAGGGCGTGTTGGGCTGTGGCAGTCGCCCGATGAAATTGTCGCGATCCAGGCCGAAGTGCGGCGCGGTGTGCCTGTGCAACTCGGCCAGCGCTGTGCCAAAGCGCTCCATAGTCTGCGAGGTAGCCCGCCCCCCCGTCTCGATGTATTCGAGCAGCAGAAACGCCGGGCAACCATCTCCGGCCTCGTCCCAGGCGATCACTGTGGGCACACGAATCGCGCCTGCTTCGGCCAGCAGGAGTAGACCATGCGCCTCTGCGGAAAACATCTGCGGCGGCGCGCTGTGATGCCACTTGACGAAGTAGGGCGTTCCCTTCACCTCAAGCCGTGCCGCCTGATTGATGTCACCGCCGTATTCGGGGCGTACATGTTCCACCGGCGCACCCAATAGCCCGGCCAGACGTTCGCGCAGGAGTAGCGGCAGGGTCATGTTCACAGCCCTTTCTCGGCGCGGATGTGCGCCAGCAGCCCCTCGGCTCCGCGCCGCACCAGACGGTACACGTATTCGAATTCGGACTGCCCGTAGTAGTATGGATCGGGTACTTCGCGGGTGGAAACCCCATCGGCAAAGTCCAGGAAACGCCGGATCACTGCCCGCGTCTCCGGCGGGGCCATGCGGCGCAGAGCGGCCAGATTCTCATTGTCCATCGCCAGGATATAGTCGAACTGCTCGAAATCCGCAGGCGTGATCTGACGGGCGCGACCATCGTACTGAATGCCATTGGCGCTCAGGACTGCCCGCGTGCCAGGATGCGCTCGTTCGCCTATGTGATAATCGCTCGTCCCCGCCGAGTCCACCAGAATGTGGTCGCTCAGACCTTCCTGCTCCACCAGGTGACGGAAGACCGCTTCGGCCATCGGCGAGCGGCAGATGTTGCCCAGGCAGACGAACAAGACGCGCACAGTCATCGTATTCTCCGTCATACAGTCACAGTTCCTCGCGATGGCGCGACCAGAGATAAGACGGCGTCAGGATAGCACGTTGAGGGCTTCTGTAAAGGGTGATTTCTTTCAGTTGAGCACTGGGTGCAACCACTGCCACAGGGCATCCGCCACAACCTTGTGTCCCGCAACCGTCCAGTGAATGTCCAGTCCGGTGTGATAGAGAGTCGTTGCGGCACTCGCGCGAGCTTCGCGCAGAATCGGCAGCAGGTCCAGATAGGCGATCTGCTGCGTATCCAGGAAGTCCCGCAGCGGCACCTGTAACACTGCCTCAGTGTCGACAGCAGGCTCTTCGCAGGTGGCAAGATAGTCCTGCAGAAGTGCCTGTTCGACCTGGAATTCCGTGGGGATGATCGCCACGCGGAGTTGCGCTCCTGTCGCCTCGACCGCGTCGCGCAACGCCAGCAACAGTGCCTGAGTCAACAGCCAGTCTTCGGGCTGAGGCTGCGGGAAGTTCTCGGCACTCTGGTAGGCACATCGGCCACTGGTCAGCACCCGATCTCGCCGCATCCCGCGCGCGATATTGCCAACCAGGAAGGCCAGCATAGAATGGCGCATCAGGGGCGTGCTGTACCCTGGCACCCGTCCTGACCACCCTGGTCAGGATGGGGCTAACACTTCCAGGAACCATCTATTCCTCAACCGGAAGGCGGACGGCAGGTTTTGACCCCACCCTTGCCGTGAACGGCCTCCACTCGATGCGCTATCTGGCGCTACCTCCAACCATGCGCCGTCTAGAGGATTTTACTCAGAAACAGCTTGGTGCGCTCGTGCGACGGATTGCTGAACAGCACATCGGGTGTGCCCTCTTCGATGATCATTCCGCCGTCCATGAACACAGCGCGGTCGGCGGCGGCGCGCGCGAAGCCCATCTCGTGCGACACCACGACCATGGTCATGCCCTCTCTGGCCAGCGCCAGCATCACGTCGAGCACCTCTTTGATCATCTCCGGATCGAGCGCGCTGGTCGGCTCGTCGAAGAGCATGATCTTGGGATCCATGGCCAGGGCGCGGGCAATGGCGACGCGCTGCTGTTGCCCACCGGAAAGCTGTCCCGGATAGGCATCGGCTTTTTCGGGGATGCCCACTTTCGCCAGCAGATCGTGGGCCTTGGCGATGGCCTCGGCCTTCTTGCGCTTGCGCACCACGCGCTGCGCCAGCACGATGTTGCCCAACGCCGTGCGGTCGGGGAACAGGTTGAATTGCTGGAACACCATGCCCACCTCGGCGCGCACCTTGTTGATGTTGCGCGCGCCCTTCAGCGGGATGCCGTCCACGATGATGCTGCCGGAGTCGATCGTCTCCAGACGGTTGATGCAGCGCAACAGCGTGCTCTTGCCCGAACCGCTCGGCCCAACGATGACTACCACCTCGCCCGGCATCACGTCCAGGCTGACCCCGCGCAACGCATGTACCGTGCCGCGCAGGGTGTGAAAGCGCTTGTGCACGTTGCGAATCTGGATGATCGGTTCTGTGCTGCGGACCATGCTCTCATCCTCCTCGCGTCAACGGGGCAGGCGCGTGCGGCGCTCGATGATACGCACCAGCATCGAGAGGAACAGCGTCATCAACAGGTACAGGATGGCTACGGTGTTGTAACCCTCGAAAGCGCGGAATGTGCGCGATACATACAGCCGCCCCAATTGTAACAGATCGGGCAGTGCCAGCACGGAGATCAGGGCGGAGTCCTTGAGCATGGCGATGAAGTCGTTGCCCAGTGGCGGCAGGACCACGCGCACCGCCTGTGGCAGGACGACGTAGCGCATGGCCTGCGGGTAGCTCATGCCCAGGCTACGCGCTGCCTCCATCTGCCCGCGGCTGATGCTCTGAATACCCGCGCGGAAAATCTCGGCAATGAACGCGCCGTAGCCGAACGCCAGACCGATGACTGCTTCCTGTTCGTCGTTCAGGCTGATGCCCACGCTGTCGCGCAGTTCTGGGCTGACCACGAAGCCCGCGTAGAGCAGAATCACCAGCAAGGGGATGCCGCGCACGACCTCCACGTAGAGTGTGGAGACGGCGTAGAGCACGGGGTTGGTCTGCACGCGCATCAGGCCGAAGATCAACCCCAGCAGCAGCGCCAGCGCATATGCCTGGAACGTCACGCGCAGGGTGAGGAAGATGCCTGCGTTGCAGCCGCGCAGATTGTTTAGAGCGCACACGCCCGGCACCATACGCCGGTTTTCCAACACTTTGGCGCGATCAATTTCCAGGTATTCGGCTTCGGTGGTGACGATCCGGATCGTGTCGTCGGTCTCCTCGGCCACGCGACCGGAGAGCACGTCATCCTTGAGCTTCACCGAGACTTCGCAGCCCTTCTGGCACTCGCGGGGTGGCGTAGGCAGCACCACACCGGCATCGGGGTGTTCTTCAACCCAGGTCTGCACGTACAGCCGGTCGGGGCCGTCGTCCAGATAGAGCAGGCCGTTGACCTCGCCCGCGCCCGTGGCCAATAGCGCCTCGTCCAGGGTAGGGTAGCCCACCAGCACCATGCGGGCTTCTCCCTCGGTATAGCGTAAGGGCACAGGCACGTCGTCCAGATTCTCCAGCTCTTCGAGCGCCTGCGCGATGTCGGTGCCCTGCACAAAGGCAATACGCACTTCGTCACCGGGCTTCACGGGCGCGGTCTGACTGCGGGCATTGACCGCTACCGTCAGCGTAGGCACGTTGAACTGATCCACGTCGCTGCGGCGCATCTCGCGCTGATTGCCGTCGGGCAGGATCAGCGTGATGCCCGTGTTGCTGAGCGTGTTGAGCGTGCCAGTGATGATCTCGCCCTGGCGTTCGATGGTGACGTACTCGCCCTCAACGCAGTTGGCTGCTGCCACCTGATCGCAGGGGATGACCTGGCGGCTGAGGATGCGCGACTTGTCGAAAGTCTCGGACACCTCATTGGTGGTGCGGATGATCAGCTTCTTGTCGGTTCTCTTGGTGAGGACGCCGGAGACGGTGATGCGCTGCACATAGGTGAGCGTGACGCGCTCGCCTCCCTCTGCCGGTTCACGCTGTTCTTCGACGATCTGATCCTTGGGGATGGTGAACAGGCCGCTGTCGGTGCGGATGGTCAGCGAAGCCGGGTCTTCGGCCAGGATGAAGCCCGTGTGCGTGACCTCTTTGGTGTCAATCACCTTGTCCAGCAGCATATCCACCACGGTGACCACCGAATCCTGCGTCTCGCCGACGTAGCGTCCGGTCACCATGGCCGGCTCGCCCACAATCTGCACCACCTCGAACAGGTCTTCGGTAGAGGTCTGGGGATTATCGGTGAGGGCCTGAATGACGCGGCGATACGCCTGCGAAGTCAGCATGGAATACAGGACAGCAACAGCCACCACGCCCAGGATAATGGCCCACCAGGGCAGCCCTGCCAGCCGGGCGATCAGGCGCTCGTAAAGACCAGGAGGCTGTTGCTCTTCCTCTGGGTCACCCTGCGGCAGAGATTGGATCGTTTCTGTGCGCGCTCTTTCGTCCATAGCGCCATCTCGCTTGGTGCATGTCATCGGCAAACAGATTTGCATGGCACGGGAAGTTCAGCAGAGCTTGAAGGGTGTGACAGCAGGCTCTGCTCTCCTTACCCCGCGTCTGATTGCTCTCACAAGCTCGCCCGACGCTCGTGTGTTGCGAGCGCCAAACGGAGCGCGGTGTATGCTCCGCAAGACCAGCCACCAGGTGCATACACCGCGCCTACAGATGGGAGAGGGGTGGACGGCGCCACCCCTCCGCCCTGCATCGCGTCACGTCACTCCTGGGGCAGGAACATTTCCGGTGGCTCAACGCCGAACCACTTCAGGTAGATTTGCTCGTAGGTGCCATCGGCGATGATTTCGGCCAGGGCCTTGTTGACGGCGTCGAGCAGTTCGGGTTTATTCGGCTGCACGGCGATGCCGTAGTACTCCTCGCTGAGGGGCGGGCCGACGAGCACTGCGCCCAGTTCGGGGTTCTTCTCGATGATGTCGGCGCTGACGGGGCCATCGTTGATGATGGCGTCCACGTCACCGGAGGCCAGCGCCTGGAAGGCCAGGGTGATCTCGTCGTAGCGCACGACCTCGACGCCGGGGAGTTCACTGGCGTAGATGTCGCCGGTCGTGCCCGCCTGCACGGCGACGCGCAGCCCGGCCAGAGATCGGAAGAGCACACGTCTGAACTCCAGTCACATGTCAATCTCGTATGCAGTCTTCTGCTTGAAAAAAAAAAAAA
>ENA-ORXB01003628-ORXB01003628.1-sediment-metagenome-genome-assembly--contig:-NODE-3628-length-10337-cov-3.604971_pt1 | contig 10337 bp, 6 predicted proteins | sample MGYA00237863_ERZ511475 | MGnify/ENA primary metagenome ERZ511475 (study PRJEB26305, sample SAMN06343858) | sediment metagenome | isolation source: hot spring sediment | place: Canada: British Columbia...
ATCTCCCTGGATGATAAAAAAATTGGAGCAACAAAAGAGCAGCTCACTTACTCCAGTATCCTTGGTTTGGGAAGAAAAGTTGGTCTAGCCGGCATTATAGCTGCTTTCATAGTTTACATAACAGGGCTGATAACGCCTAGAATACCCTTGGAAAGAGTACCGCAGGTTTGGAATCTATCGTCCTCCGATTACCTTAAAGCCGTGGGCCTTAAACCTGGCTGGTCTTGGCTTGCCATGTATCATTATAGCGATATGCTTAACTTCTTCGGTATTGCAATTCTTGGAATTATAAGCATTATTTGTTACCTAGCAATAATACCAGAATTCATACGTAAAAAAGATAAAGTATATGTTGCTATAGCAATTCTTGAAGTCATCGTTCTTGCAGTTGCAGCTTCTGGTATTATTAATATTGGAGAATAGCACCTCTTATAACTCCTTTAATGATGGCATCTAGCGATGCCATCATTCATTTTCTCTCCAACCAATACCTTCCCTTCATAAATAAATATTATCACTTAGCATAAAAAAGCAGTTTAACTTATGGTGCATAATGGAAAACATTATATAAAGATAGGTAATTCTACGTAGCTAACTATTGACGATTTCACATACTCTGGTAACATTTAATATAGCTTGCATGCCATAATTTGGTCTTTTATAGGATAAGCATCTTTTGCTTTTAACCTTTGTATGCGTAGGCCATCTATAAGACCAACAATAAACAAGAACACCGCATGTAATTGTTTGGCCTGGTTTATAGAACATCCGCCTACGCATACAAAGGTTTGTATGATACATGCACGGCCGTGTTGTGACATAAAAAGCGCTGGAGAGCTTCTAAAAGGCATCTGGTCTAGATTATTCTTTTGAACACAAAGTCGCTTGAAGCAGTTTAGGCTATGGATATTTGCCATTGTAGCTGTCTCTATTAGGTAACTGGCAAATTTTCTAATTTATAGCTCAGTTTAGCGACCCCAAATTAAACACTACTAAAGGAAGGATGATACATGAGAGTTAGCAGGACTATCATCACCGCAGTGATATTTTTTACTAGCTTGTTTATCCTCGCCACCGAGCCCGCTTTAGCATCTGGGATTTCAAAGAACGCGACTTCGGCATCCGGTACTCAATGGTGGATATGGCCAGCTTTATTGTTTATCGTAACGCTTGCTATGGGTATAGTTGCAGTTCTCGCTGGTGTTGGCGGTGGCGTGTTGTTCACCCCAATAATCGGCGGGTTTTTTCCGTTTAATATGGATTTTGTAAGAGCAGCTGGCTTGATTGTGGCTCTATCAGGCTCACTTGCTGCTGGTCCTGGCCTGTTAAAGAAAGGAATGGCCGATTTAAGGCTCGCAATACCAGTAGCCCTAATTGCATCATCAGCTGCTATCGTTGGAGCCATGATCGGCCTGGCCTTGCCTGATAATATCACTCAGACTTCTTTGGGAATTGCCATACTTGCGATTGTGGCAATCATGCTTCTTGCCAAGAAATCTGAGTATCCAGAGGTTAAAAAGGCAGATAGTCTATCATCAGCGCTAAGGATTACTGGTATTTACCATGAGGCTGCAACTGGTCAGAATATCAACTGGAAGATTCACAGAACACCTCAAGGTCTAATAACGTTTATCTTCATAGGTATTATGGCAGGCATGTTTGGACTCGGCGCTGGCTGGGCAAATGTACCTGTTCTTAACCTCATGATGGGTGCCCCACTTAAGGTATCGGTTGCAACAAGTAAATTTCTTCTTTCGATAACTGATACTTCCGCAGCTTGGGTTTATATAAACAAGGGCGCTGTAATACCAATGATTATTGTTCCATCCGTTGTAGGGATTATGCTTGGTTCCTTTATTGGGGTAAGGCTGCTAGCAAAGACAAAGCCTTCTGCTATAAAAATTATCGTCATAGCTTTATTGGCTTTTTCTGGCCTAAGAGCCCTACTTAAAGGCACTGGCATTTGGACCTAATAGTAAAACTCAAGGCTTGTTTTAAAAGGAGGAAGAAACATGAGTACTCCAGAAAGTCAGTTAAAAGAAAAACAACAGGTAGCTGTGGAGGCTGGTAAAAGGTTAATAGCCACTGAAGAGCAAACGACCTATGCTAAAATCCTTGATATTGGCATGAAGATAGGTCTTATTGCAATTATAGTGGCATTTTTTCTCTATGCTTTTGGTATTTTAAGCCCAAAAATACCGGTCACCGAGGTATCAAAATACTGGGGCATGAAAAGCCACGACTATCTTGAAGCTGTCAACATACAATCAGGCTGGTCATGGCTTTCAATGTATAAACATGGCGACTTTTTGAACTTTTTCCCAATCGCTTTTCTAGCGGGATTAACAATTGTTTGCTATGTTGCAATAATACCCAGCCTTATACGCAAAAAGGATGCAATTTACGCAGTTTTAGCATTGCTCGAAGTGCTTGTTTTGTTAGGGGCAGCATCAGGACTTCTTGCTGCTGGAGGGCACTAGAATAGCTTTACCATCAATATAAGTCAATGGCTTAAGTTACATTGCTTAAAGTGGTTATATTGTCTTCCTGTTAAAAAAGTAACAATGCATTGTCTTATAACTAAAAACGGCGGGCTTGATAGGCCGCCGTTTTCTGTTTAATAAATTATAACTCTGCTAATATTCAATCCTACTATCATAATCCCTTTTATTGCCAGAAAACGTACTTGTCACTTACTTGACAAACAGTGGCAATAATGCTAGCATTTTGATTGCTAACAAGATAAAGTAAAAGAGCTTTCTGCTTTAATAATGGACCGCAAGGCGGCCATTATCTTTAATTGTTTAAAGACTTGCTTTTTGGAAATATAACCCTGAAGGATCGCTTGTTAAGTTTTGAGGCTATCTTTGATTGTGTATTCTATCTACAAACTTCCAAGGCCAGTCTTAACAAGCTTGAGCCATTTGCAATTTTAAGCAATAAAAGCAAATCAACAAGTATAAGGAGGTATTATGTCAAAACTAGTCCCCCCACATGGTGGCGGTGAGTTAAAGCCGCTTCTACTCGAAGGCGATGAGCTAAAAGAAGAATGGGAAAAGGCTCAAACCCTAGAGAAGGTTATGATGACCTCACGTGAGACAGGCGATCTAATTATGATGGGTATAGGCGCCTTCACTCCACTAGAAGGTTTCATGACAAAAGCTAACTGGAAAGGTGTTTGCGATGAGTACACGATGGAAAATGGGATTTTCTGGCCTATCCCGATAACACTTTCCACATCAAAAGAACAAGCCAAAAATCTAAAAGAAGGTCAAGAGGTTGCACTTGTTGATACCGAGACTGGCGAGCTCATGGGCAGCATGGAAATCACTGAAAAATATGAGATTGACAAAGTCTATGAATGTAAACAAGTATTTAGAACCGATGATATGGAAGGGCACCCAGGCGTTCAAAAAGTTATGGCCCAGGGTGATGTCAACCTTGCCGGTAAGGTAAAGGTGTTTAGCGAAAGCTATTTCCCGGAAATGTTCAAGGGCGTTTACATGCGTCCCGCTGAAACAAGAAAGGCTTTTGAGGAGAGAGGCTGGAGCACGGTTGCAGCGCTACAGCTTAGAAATCCAATGCATCGCTCACATGAATATCTTGCAAAAATTGCTATCGAGGTATGCGACGGTGTACTAATTCACCAACTCGTTGGAAAATTAAAACCGGGTGATATTCCTGCCGAGGTTAGAGTGAAAGCGATTGATAAGCTTGTTGAATTTTATTTCGTGCCTAACACAGTTATTCAAGCCGGATACCCGATGGAAATGCGTTATGCCGGCCCGCGTGAGGCACTCCTTCATGCAACCTTCCGCCAGAACTATGGCTGCAGCCACCTAATAGTTGGCCGCGACCACGCCGGCGTTGGTGAATACTATGGCCCATTTGATGCCCAGCATATATTTGATGAGATACCGAAGGATGCTCTTATTACAAAACCGCTCAAGATTGACTGGACCTTCTATTGCCATAAATGTGACGGCATGGCCTCAATGAGAACTTGCCCGCATGGTAAAGAAGATAGGCTGCTTCTAAGCGGTACTAAACTAAGAAAAATGCTATCAGAAGGAGAGCAGGTGCCAGATCACTTCAGCCGTCCAGAAGTTCTCGAAATCCTAAGGGAATATTATGCAAGCCTTACAGAGAAAGTTGAAGTTAAACTTCACAAATATGCTGAGGGTGAAAAGTAATTAACTTTTAATAAATTGCTTTGGGCCCCACCTTAAAGCAAAAACACACCTCCCAGGATGGGAGGTGTGTTTTTAGTTTTATTCCCTGAAAGCTTATTCGTTTCTTATAAGGTGTTTTATTTTATTATCTTTTTATCCACTACTCAGGAATTGTTACGTTTATTACAGTTCCCTTATCTGGTGCTGATTGAATATCAAACGTACCACCAGCTAATCTAGTTCGTGTCTGCATACCGTCAATTCCTAGCTTCCCACGCCGCGAAAGTTCACCAATATTCTCTGGTAATTCAAATCCCTTTCCATTATCGGTAATAGTAACCCTTGTTTCATGATCTTTTAGCTCAATTATAACTTGGGCCATTGTAGCCTCAGCGTGCTTTGCGATATTTCTTAGCGCTTCTTGAATTATTCTAAAAAGCGATATCTCAATTTCTTGAGAAAAACGCCTTTCCTTTCCAATCACTGTTAATTTTGTCTCCACATTGTTTTCGGTTTTCATTTGCTCTGTTAGCCATTCGACTGCTGGCAAAAGGCCAAGATTATCAAGGACCGATGGTCTCAGATCACGGCTTAATTGTCGAATCTCGTGGAGTGTCGATTTGATTTGGGCGTGTAGGTTCCACAGAAAATTTAGTTTTGTTTCGGACAAACGAGTGTTCTCCTCGCAAAACTTTTCCAATTGACGCAAAATTGCGATGAGATTTTGTGTGGTAGAATCATGCAGGTCCCGAGATATTCTTTGACGCTCCTCTTCGTGCCCCTTTGTTATCTGCTTCAGATAAAATCTCTGGTTCTCTTGCATTCGCACTTCTTTAGTTATGTCGCGCCCTATGAACTGAAACCCATCAGGATTACCAGCGGTTGTTATAAGATTGGTCGTTAGCATTACAATAGCTTCTGTTCCATCCTTTTTCTGGATTTTCCGTCTATATGGCTGATGATTCCCTATACCATTCAGAATCTCCTTCTGTATAGCCGTTGAGGCTAGAAATTCGTCGTGTGAATAAAACTGCTTACTATCTGACCCAACCAAATCTGTTAAACTACATCCAAATAGATCTGCTGCCGCTTGATTCGCAGCCGTTATTTTTCCCGATAAGTCTTGAACCCAGATCGCATCATGCGCATTTTCGAATAATTTTCTGTATTTTTTCTCTGATAATTTAAGCTTATTGGTTGCAATTTCTCGCTCCTGATATAGATGTGCATTGTGCATCGCAATACCAGTTAAATTTGCAAGCGCTGAAAGAATCATCAAATCCGGCTCCTGAAATTTTCGTTCGGATCTCGAACCCACGCACACAATACCTATCGTTTTACCTTGCGCAACCATTGGAACGCTCAATTCACCCAATATATTCTCGCCTTCTAGAAACGAGGAGCAAAATTTAAAACCTAAACCAAAGTCGTCTATGAAATCCTCTATAATTTCTTCGTTCATGTACGATTCTTCGAGTTTTGTTATCTTGTTTAGCAAATCATTGTTGAGCTCTATATTGTTTAAGAATGAAGTGCTTTCTTCTTTAATCCCTCTATGAGCTATTACTTTTAGTTTCTTATCCTCGGTAAGAGCAAATATTAAAACAACCTCTACCTGCATTACATCTATAATCATATCCACAGCCACTTTTGTTACGTGATTTAATTCTAAGGACTGGCTAAGCATTGCAGAAAAAGTATTAATTACAGACAGCTGTCGCTGTTGCTCGATGGATAGCTGTACTCTTGTATGTAATTCTTTCTCTGTTGATACTAATCTCTCTCTTGTTACTTCAAGTTGTAGCTGCTGCTTTTTATAATGGTTTATCCCAAGCGGTGCAATACTTCCTATTAAAGTAACAAGAACGGTCTCCCAAAGTGCTGTTAGCGGATAAGCTGAAATAAAAAGCGCCCGTGGTAACATAATAATGAATGCAAAAACTAGCGCTATTTTTCCACCCTTCGATCCAAAAATAAAACTGCTTAGGATAACAGGTACAAGAAATAGGATTCTATCTATAGTATGCCGGGTTATACCTAACGGCAAGTCTGGTGCCGAAAATGCACTAAAACTTGTTAGGTTATCGTAATGGTGGAGTGTCATTAACATGAATATACTAACTATTGACCAGAATTGAGGATTACTGATGAGGTGACCTTGACCCTTCTTTTGTTGTTTACCAACTTCGTCTAGAGCAAGTTCAGACTCCATCTTGCGCTGTTAGCTATTCTAAGCCAACCCAACCTTTCTTTATGGCAAGAATTACTGCCTCTGTTCGCGAGCTTACATCCAGCTTGCTAAATATGTGACCTAAATGAGCCTCTACTGTTCGTACGCTTAAGCTAAGGTCGTCTGCTATTTCTTTATTGCTCTTGCCTCTAGCTGCCAGTTTAAGAACTTCTACTTCTCGTTCGGTTAGTAAATCTAAAGATTGATATCCGGCTCCAGTACCCGTATTTCTAAACCTTTGCATAACCTTTTTCATGATTGTCGGATGGAGTACTGAGTCTCCTTTACTTACACGGTAGACGCTATCAATTAGTTCCTGCCCGCTGATATCTTTCAGAAGATATCCTGCTGCGCCAGCTTCAAGAAGCGGAAATATGTATTGGTCAAGGTCATAAGCAGTTAATATAAGCACTGGTATAGAGCTATCTATAGCTTTTACTTGCTTTGTTGCTTCTATGCCGTTTATTTTTGGCATGGCAATATCTGCAATAATTAAATCTGGCTTTAGCTGCGAGGCTAAAGACACCATCTGTTCTCCATCCCCGGCCTCACCAACCACCTCAAGATTGGGGTCTCTTTCTAGATATTGACGGAGACTCTCTCTTACAAGTACGTGGTCTTCTGCTAACAAAATCCGAACTTTTCCCATAGTAGCTTCATTATAAGCCTTAAATAACATTAATTCAAATTCCGTATATAACTTAGACGAAGTAAGTATTACTACCTAACCAACCCGAGTGGTTACATAAAACAATAATTGGGCGGATAAAATCCGCCCAATTTTATTAACCTTTATCATGTCAAAAAGTTACCCAATCTTCAAAACTTCATCAAGAGATACAAGGTCCCTTTGCGCTTGTCTTGCAAAAACCATGGCTACGGTTCTATAGGCAAGGTGCGCCATTTTTGAAAATGGCAGATAAAGGAATAGATATGCAACAAACAGTAGGTGTATAAAGTAAACCTGATAAGCAATGCTTTTCATATCAGCAAGCCTTGCAAACTGTGCACCCCAACCTGTTACAGCAAGCCCAAACACAAGTGTCACCAGCGCCCAGTCGTAATAGCTATTGGCGCTCTTAGTGTTAGTAAACCTCTTAACTAAGATTATAATAGAGCCGATAAAAAGTGCAGCAGCGCTGATATTCGCTATAAACTTCACGGGGCTACTCATCTTATACGGGGTATGCACACCAAAGAACCAGTAGGCTGTTGCAACAATCATTGTTGTTACAAACAGGCCCACAAAGCCATAAAACACGCCTAAGTGACCGTAGTACCTTTCCTTATTTTCACCGCAAGACTGGAACCTATTGTGCTTTAAAATTGTTGGAAGTGCCTTGATTAAGTTAGGTACTGGTGCTCCCATTAAACCAACGGTCCCATGATTTGCAACCATTGCTTTCCAGAACCTACCAATACCGACTATCAATGATATGATAGCCAGTGCGGCAAATGTCATAAATGTTATATCAATTCCAAGCTCCGGATAGAAATTCTTATAGACAATCGGCCCAGCAGGGAAATTACCCCAGCCTGCATGTTTAAATTCCTCAAACATTGGAACGCCCTTAGGTAAAATATTATAAATTGTTGGCCAAAGGTTTATCATAAACAGCAGTATTAGAGCCGGGATACCTAGCACTAGCGGCAAGTATGCAGGTCTACTCAACCAAGTGCCCATAAAATTTGGAAACGCATAGTTTTTAAAAGCTGCGTTTCTAACTGCGGCCAGTACATCACCTGGTTTCGCGCCCCTCGGGCATTTAGCTGTGCAATCATTGCACTGGTGGCAAAGCCATACATCGGGGTCACTCATAAGTTTATCCTTCTGACCCCACTGCGCCCATATCATCTCTTTTCTTGGAAAAGGTTTGTCGTCAGGCGTGAGTTTGCAGACAACCGAGCATGTCGCACACTGGAAGCATTTCTTTAGGGAATCGCCTCCTGCCCGCTGTATATCCTTTATAAAATTTAAATCAGGTTCAACCATGAATTCTGTCGACATCTTCATACCCCCTAGAAGCCTTTATAGGGATTGGGACCAATCTCCTGCAGTTTTTCCATAAACTCACCAATTATGCTCGGTATCTTATCGTATTCATCTATTGAAAGTTGCAAAAGCTGAACCCTATCTGATTCCAGAACAAGCCTGTTCAAAGTCTCCTGTACCTTGCCCATCCTATAATTTGCTAGCTCGCTACCCTTTGCAAAGTGGCACTGATAATCATCGCCATACTTACAGCCGATCATCATAATGCCATCTACGCCCTTAGACAATGCATCTGCAATCCATACGGTGTTACAGGAGCCCAGGCACCTTACTGGAATCATCCTTACGTTCGGGTCATATTGAATCCTGTTTATTCCAGCCATATCAAAGGCCGGGTAAGCATCATTTTCGCATACAAAGGCAACTACCATTGGCTTGCCTTCTTCCTCGCCTGGCACATCTATAATTTTTACAGCTGAAGATAGGATGTCTACGCTGTAGTTTTTAAACGATATAAGCCTTTCCGGGCAAGCGCCCATGCAAATTCCGCATCTTCTACAGCGGTTTGGATTGGGCTGAGGTGTACCTTTCTCATCCTCATCAAGTGTTCCAAATGGACACTCTTCGGTACATCTCTTACACTGCGTGCACCTCTGCAGGAAGAATTCTGGATATGTCATATCTCCAGCTCTTGGGTGTACCGCCATGCCTCTTGATACAGCTTCTACAACCTGTATAGCCTTCAAAGCAGCACCTGTTGCATCATCTATGCTCTCAGCTATGGTTTGAGGCATCTTTACGCACCCGGCTGAATATATACCAGTTCTTCTGGTTTCATAGGGAAAGCATATGAAGTTTGAATCAGCAAATCCATTAAACAAATCTAGATCAGGTAAACCTGGACCTTGCCTATATTTAAGGTTAAGGATTGCTTCTTCAGCAGTGGTTGGAACCATACCGGTCGCCAAAACTACCATATCTGCTTTTATCTTAATTGGGCCACCAAGAAGCGTATCCTCAACTTCTAGAATAAGGTTGTTTGCCTCATCCTCGGTTATACTTGTTATATTACCTTTTGTTAGGAAGATACCTGGGTCATCTTGTGTGCTCTTATAGAAAAGCTCATACTGACCAGGTGTTCTCATATCTTTATAGATTATATATGCCTTTGCTTTTGGATCGCTCTCACGCACATACGTTGCTTGCTTTAGTGATGTAGCACAGCAGACCGAGGAGCAATATGGCAGATGATCGGCATCTCTTTGACCTGCGCATTGTATAAACACAACATTTTTTGCTGCTTTTCCATCTGATGGCCGGTTAATTCCGCTGTTCTTAGCCATCTCTTCCACTGCTACATTGGTCACCACATTTGGATATACACCATAGCCGTAGCTCTCAAGTTTTGATGCATCATACGGTTTCCAGCCTGTTGCTAGAACAACTGATCCAACTCTTGTCTCAACATTACCGCCATTTGCATTTATAGTGACATCAAACATGCCTGGCTGGCCTGCTATCTGCTCAACAGTGGCAGAAGTATATACCTTTATATTTGGATTGCTGTTAATTTCAGCAACTTTTGCATCGACGCCTGGATCTTCAAGCTTTGCATATGGATACTGTGTGGGAAGTCTCTTTTTCATCTTTCCCATCCAGCCACCAAGCTGAGCTTCTTTCTCCACAATAACTGCTTCGTAACCTGCTTTAGCAACTTCCAAAGCAGCTGTCATACCGGAAACTCCGCCACCGATGACAAGAACGCTTCTTGTAACCTCCTCGATATGAGGCTCTGGCAGCTCTATTTTCTTTGCCTTTGCAGTCCCCATTTTGATGTAGTCAGAAGCAATTCTTTGCGTATCTTCGTCATTTGGGGTGTGAGACCAAGCTACATGCTCTCTTAAGTTAACTCTCTCGACAACTGTATTTGGGAAGTCAAACT
>ENA-ORXB01003635-ORXB01003635.1-sediment-metagenome-genome-assembly--contig:-NODE-3635-length-10316-cov-3.138002_pt1 | contig 10316 bp, 8 predicted proteins | sample MGYA00237863_ERZ511475 | MGnify/ENA primary metagenome ERZ511475 (study PRJEB26305, sample SAMN06343858) | sediment metagenome | isolation source: hot spring sediment | place: Canada: British Columbia...
CAACTTGTCCATGCAGGGGGACAGGCAAATAGAAAATCATCGGGCATGCAACCAATCGCACCGTCAGCAGTTTCATTTCCGACCTATCAAGAAATACCGAAAGAGATGACAAAGGATGATATTAAAAGAGTGGTTGAATGTTTTGCCCTATCTGCAAAAAGGGCAAAGGAGGTGGGATTTGATTTTGTTCAACTACACGGCGCTCATGGATATCTTATAAATCAGTTTTTGTCTCCCCTTACAAATAAAAGAGACGATGAGTATGGTGGTAGTCTTGAAAATAGATTCAGATTTTTAAAAGAGGTTATTTTGGCAATAAAATCATTGATAGGTAGAGACTATCCTTTGATTATAAAACTTAATGGTGATGACTTTATTGAAGGTGGTTTTTCTATAAATGAGTCTGTAAAGGTTGCTAGAATGCTGGAAGAATTGGGAGTTTTATTTATCGAAGTTTCTGGTGGTTCTGCTGCTTCAGCTGATAAAAGCCCTGTGCGAAAGGATATAGATACACCAGAAAAGGAAGGGTACAATTGTGAGTTATCTAAGAAAATAAAAGAACAAGTAAATATATCAGTGGGCGTTGTGGGTGGTATCAGGACATTTAACATTGCAAAAAAAATTATTGAAACTAAAGAGGCAGACGTCATATCCTTATCAAGACCGTTTATAAGAGAGCCGCATCTTGTAAAAAGATGGCAAAGCGGTGATACTTACAGGGCAAAATGTATATCCTGTAATGGTTGTTTTAAACCCGGACTCAGCGGAGAAGGTATTTACTGCGTTATAGAAGGCAAAAAATAGTAACTACCCGGAATGCTTTATTACGTATATGGGGTTTGAGGTTTGTGGTATGGGGTGTTACGTATAGAAAATTTTAACTACTATTTTTTAAATCCTTTATGCTAAACACTACTGTTCAATATGTCCACACCTATCTAAGGTAGAAAAACAATAAGTTCTTGACTTTATTCTAATAATGTGGTTATTTATGCAAAGGAGGCGGGAGTATGTTAAAAAAAATTATAATTATGTTTTTTATTCTTTCCACTTTTAATTTTACTTACGCTTTAGATGAAAATCTATTAAAAAGTCTTATAAAAGATGGAGCGTACGAAGAAGCATTAGATTTAATTAGTAAAGAAAATAAGGAAAGTTATGAATATCTTTATTATTCCGGGCTGATTTATAAAGAGGAACTGAATTTGCAACAGGCTAAATTTTATTATGAGAAAGCTTTGGGGTTGAAAGAAGTGCCTGAAGCATGTGCTGAGTATGGAGATATTCTTTTGAAATTAAATGAGATTCGTTTATTGGGAAATAAGTTGGTTGAATGGGAAAAAAAAGGTTTAAAAGATAATAGAATAGATTTAGTTAAGGCTCAATATTACAGAAAAACAAAAAGTTACAAAAATGCTTTAGTGACTCTCAATAAAATCAAGGATGATGAAAATTTAGAAGAAAATGTTTTAAAAGAAAAAATTTTAATTTATTTTGAAATGAATGATAAAAATAATGCTACAGTTTTGTTAAATAGTATAATAACTGGAAAATACTCAGATGAATTAAAAGACTTTGCATTCCAGTACTTAAGATATTTTTCAGCTATTGGTAATAAAACGTCCTTAAAGTTATTTTATATGTATGGTTATGATAATAATGTGGTATCAGAACCATCTGATAAATATTATGCGGCTTTGATAAGTGGTAAAGATGATACCGTTCATCTTTTTGGTTTTAATCTAAATCATTTTAGACCATATCAAAACTTTTCTCTAAATATTAATTATGATTTAGGCTATAGTGCTTATAATCATCTTAGTGAATATAATTACCTGACAAATGACTTAAATTTAGCAGGATATTTAGAATTAAATAAAAATTTTCGAGTTAGTTTAGCATATAATCTTTTTTATTCTTTACTTGACGAAGAGGGGTATTTAATTATTAATGGCATTCAACCTGGTATTACATATTTGAACGATTCAACAAATATGTTTATTTCAATTTATCCGTTTTTTGAGAAAAGAGAGTTTATAATAAAGCCTGCTAACCAATTTGAAGATCGAGATGGATATAAATATGGCAGTAAATTAGAATTAACAAAAAGATGTGGTAAGAATTTTTTTAGCTTTGGTTATATGTATGCCCGTGATAATACTGAAGGTTATAATTGGCGCTCGAATCAAAATCAATTTTATTTAAGAGGATTTTTAAGACCCTTTGAAAAGTTAGCAACCGATATATACTTATCTTATAGAATTGATGATTTTTTAAATTTGCATAAAACTTTTTTAGTGGAAAGATATGACAAAGTTATCGACTTGGTATTTTTGGCAGAATACTATATAAACAAAACTTTATCAGTTGTAGGAAAATATGTTTATATAAATTCAAACAGTAATATAACTTTGTACGATTATCAAAGAAGACAGATTACAATAGGATTACAAGTGAGGTTTTAGCTATGAAAATGATATCAAATTTAGTTTTTTTAATTCTTTTTATTTTTTATACTACCGCTTATGGAATGGAAAAGATTGGTAAAGTTGAGGAGATAAAAGGAACAGCAGAGGCATTAAGAACTGAAGGAATAATTAAATTAAATATTAATGACCCGATTTTTGAAAAAGATACATTAAGAACACGGGCAAATAGTCTTTTGAAAGTAAAATTTAATGATGGTAAGATTATAATCCTTACTGAAAAAACAAAAGTTTCTGTTGATAATTACTCAAATAATAAAGAATTTACTGCTTTTAGAGGTGGTGTGAGAAGTATTGTTGAAAAACTTGGAAAAGATGAATCGTACAAAATTAAAACTACAACCGCTGTTGCCGGGATTAGAGGTACTGATTTTGCTGTACTTCTTTTTGGGACGGAAATGAGTATTTATGTTTTTTCTGGTATTGTAAATGTCCAGAATCCATATGGTTTTGTTGATGTTAATGAAGGTTTTAATACTGTGGTGCTATTAAATCAACCCCCACAAGCACCTGTTCAAACATCAGATGACAAATCCAAGCAAATACTGCAACTTTTTAGCTTACAAAATCAGTTTGATTTAAATAAAATAAAAGAAACACAACCTGTTGTCCAAGAAAATAGGGGTGGATCAATGGATACACCACCAATTATATCTCCTTTACCTCCTAATATACCGCCATCTGATACAAATCCAGAAACTTTAAAACCACCAAAACAACCGGATAATATTATAGTACCACCTTATTATAATTATTAAATATTATAATGTACGGTTTAATATATACTTTTTTTGGTTAAATATTGTTTACTAATTGGCATTTGGTAAGGACATATTGAACAGTAGTGTTTATCATAAAGGATTTAAAAAAATAGTAGTTAAAATTTTCTATACGTAACACCCCAAACCCCACACCTCATACCCCACACCTCACATATCAGTCCCTAGCTCATAGCCTAATTTCTTAGCTCATTCTGGTTAATTTGTTTGAAACTATTTAAGGATTGTATACTAATTTTTTTTGACAAGTCAGATAATATTCCTTATAATTTCAAACCATGGTTGTTGAAAGGGAATTTAAAAAAATATTGATTGCCAATAGAGGTGAGATTGCCAGTAGAATTATAAGAACCTGTAAGGAAATGGGGATAATCTCTGTCGCCATATATTCAGAAGTTGATAAAAATGCTCATCATGTAAGAAAAGCTGATAAATCTTATCTTGTTGGTCCTGGTCCATTAGAAGGTTATCTTAATTATCATAGAATTGTTGATTTAGCAAAAGAAATAGGTGCTGATGCTATCCATCCAGGATATGGGTTTTTATCTGAAAATCCAGATTTTGCAAAATATTGTGAAGAAATGGGCATAGTATTTATAGGTCCATCTAGTGATAATATAGCTCTATTAGGTAATAAAATAGCATCAAGAGAGTTAGCTAAAAAAGTTGGACTTCCATTACTACCTGGCTCTGATGAACCCATTCAGGACACTGAAGATGCACTAAAATTGGCTAATGATATTGGTTATCCCGTTATTATAAAGGCTGCGTTTGGTGGTGGTGGTCGAGGGATGAGGGTATGTTGGGATGAAAAGGAGTTGAAAAAATATATTAATATTTGCATATCGGAATCTAAAAAGGCTTTTGGTAAGGCAGATATTTTTTTAGAGAAATATCTCCAGGAACCACATCATATTGAATTTCAGATTTTAGGTGATCATTATGGGAATGTAATACACCTTGGAGAGAGAGATTGTTCCATTCAAAGAAGGCATCAAAAGTTAGTAGAAATTGCACCATCATTAATACTGGATAGTAAACTTAGGCAAGAAATTGGAGATGCTGCCGTGAAACTGGCAAAAGCAGTTAACTATACAAATGCAGGGACTGTTGAATTTCTGGTTGATAGTAAGGGTAATTTTTATTTTATGGAGATGAATACGAGGATTCAGGTAGAACATCCTGTGACAGAGGTGGTTACTGGGATAGATATTGTAAGGGAACAGATTAGAATTGCTGAAGGTAAACCTTTATCTTATACACAAGAAGAAATTGATTTGAGAGGATATGCTATTGAAGTCAGAATATGTGCAGAAGATCCGAAAAATAACTTTATGCCTGATTTCGGTAGAATAACATCATATAATTCTCCCGGAGGAATTGGTATAAGATTAGATGGAGCAGTATATCAGGGATATACTATCCCTCCTTACTATGATTCCATGATAGTAAAGCTTATAGTTTATGGAAGAACATGGGAAGAAACAGTTTCTAGATTGGGTAGAGCTCTCGACGAATATGTTATAAGAGGGATAAAGACGACCATACCCTTTTATAAGAAGATTGTTAATGATCCAGATTTTAGAAATGGTATTTTTGATACTGAGTTTATAAATAAAAAACCTTATTTGCTTGAATATCAGGATTATGTTGATCCTATGGACTATGTGATAACAATTGCGGCTGCAATAGCAATAAGAGAAGGAGTTTAAGATTATGGATAAGGATAGAAAATTTACTTATATTAGATTAGCTCCAAAACATTATAAGATATACCTTCATGGTAATGAATATGACGTTAGAGTTATAGGAAGTGGGCAAAAACAAGGAGATGTGAAGCCACTGTACTTAGAGATAGACGGAAGATTAGAAGAGGTAATGATAGAAATAAAGGAATATGAAGAAGTGGTTGAGGATGTTGCAATACCCTTCGCTACAGCAGAGCTAACTAAAACAAAAACTAAAGTTAAGGCAGAAAGAGATGGAGATGTAACCTGTCCAATACCAGGTAAGGTAGTTGACATTCTCGTAAAAGTAGGAGATCATGTTAAAGTAGGGCAACCAGTTTTAATTGTAGAAGCTATGAAGATGGATAATGAGATTCATGCTCCTAAGGATGGTATAGTCAGGGAAATTTATGTTGAAAAAAATGATACAGTAATGCCAGATGAAGCGTTAATTTTTATTGATTAATGGAAGAAAAAATAGAAAAATTCCAGAAAAAAACTGTTTTAGAGTCTTTAGATACTAATTTTGATAGGCTATACAATAATCTTCCTTATTGTATAGAAAATTATACAAAATTTAAATTTGTACCCTTCGCTTTTTCAAGTGAATTATCAGAGGAAATTGAAAAAACATTCAAAAACTTAAGAGATTTGATACAGACTAATTGTATCCCCCATGAAGAAAGGGCTTTAAGTTTTGATTACTTATTTGATAAAACTCCATTAGTTGGCAGAGATGCAGAGTTTTTAAAACGATTATTCAAATATGATAATTTGATTGATAAAAAAACCATTGAAAAATGGCTAACCTTTAAAGGAAAAAATTTAAAAAGGAAGCTAATTCAAATATTTATAAAAACTTCAAAAGAAATTAAAGATCCCTATTCTGGAATCTTTCTGTTTCTTAGTCTTTTGTATTTAAATTTCCTGTCCATAAAAAAAGAGTTTGTGGATATTAATTTTGGAAAGGTGCCAAATGATAGAAAAGATGCTTATTTTTCATATTTCTTTTACTTCTATATTAAACTGATTTTAGAAGAACTTTCAGATGAGATAATGGATGAAAATTTAATAAAGAATATTTCATTTGATTATTTTAGCCCGGTATTTTTTTGTGAAATCAAGACTTCTTTTTTTAGAAATCCCTTCAACTATTGGATGATAAGTAACAAAGAATATTCAATTTTTGAAAGTTTGAAAATATACGATTTATTCAATGATTTATCTGATTTTAGTAATTTAATTCAAAAAAATAATGAATTATTAGAAGAAATAAAAAGAGTCACAATTTGTAATTTGGTTAGAAAAGAGATCTTTAGGCATCTATCTGCATATTATCAGAATAATAACTTCTCTAAACAATTAGTTAATTGTTTCTATACATCTACTCAATTAATGAAATTTTGTTTTGATAAAAATTTTAGACATGATATTTATAAGCTTTCGAAGGAAATAACTGAAGATATTGAAATTTATAAAAAAATTAGCGACTTAAAAAATGAAATAGAAAGGAAGGTAAATGATATAGAAGAAATTGGTAAAGATGATATTACTGCCTTTACAGTAAAGGGGTATGTTTCTTTTAAAGCCAGTTTATTAGCAGAAGAATATATAAATGAATTTTTGAAGGCTCTAAAAGATAGGAGAAAAGAAAAAACTGTAGATATAAAAGAAGAATACGATAATGGAAGGCTCTATTATTTTTCCTTCGATAATATAAATCTTATAAAAGAAGGTAAAGAATTAAAATCAGCAGTGATTTATATTGATATACGAGACTTTTCAAAAAAAACATTTAAACTTAAAGAGCAAACAATTGGAGAACTTTTAAAAGATAAATTCTATAACCCCATTCTTCATTATGCGGCAGATAAATCTTTATCGGAAGATATAATTCTCCATAATATTGTAGGGGATTCGATTGTTTTTAGCGGTTCGATTGAAGAGATATTAAAACTTGCCATTGTAATAAAAAAAGATAGCGAGGATTACAAAAGTGGTTTAGAACATGTTATATTTGATGATAGTAAAAAAGAGTTACTTGCTGTTGATCTGGGAATTTTTATATCCTTTGGGAAAAAACCCATAATATTTAGTATTCCTTCTGAGTTTGGTAATCTCAGTATTGCTTTAGGCGAATCGATTAATCTAGCAAGTAGAGGTTCTAAGAGAGATTTCAATGCCAAAAGAAGGTTGGATTATATTATAGATTTTGAAACTAAGGTAAGGGGTGTGAAAGTAGAGTTACCATTTAATCTTTATATTGTTGAGGGGTATAGCTTAATAATGCCACCTACCTTAGAAAATAAACTTTTACATGTTAAGGACTTAATTGAGGAGAAAAAGATTATAAGTAATTTCTTTGAGCAATTAAAATTAGATGTCTCTATCAATGAAAGCGGTATATTCTGGTCAAAACAAAAATTTATATATAATATTGGAATTGGTTTAACAGAAGATGCATTTCTTGCTTTTTTACAAACAGTGAGGGTTTTTTCTAATATTAAGAAAATTATCATAAATGTTAAACAACTTTCTGAAATAACACAAAAAAAATATTATTTTAAAGACGAAGAGATGGAGTTTTGTTATGTGAAAAATAGAAAAACTGGAGAAGTTTTTTTGTTTAGAAAAGAAGGTGGCATTGTGTTTAAAGGTTATGATGAAGAAACGGTGGTTTGGGAATTGATTACTAAAGAGATGCCAATTTATAATGAATTAATAAATGTAATGTAAGGAGTAAGATTATGAGAATTGGATTTATTGGTTTAGGAAATTTAGGTAAAGCAATAGTTAAAAGGTTGTTATCACAGGGAGTAGAACTACATGTATGGAATCGAACAAAAGATAAATCTAAAGGATTAGATGTTGTAGTAGAGAATACTCCAGAAGCCTTATTTAATAGTTATGATATAGTTGTATTGAATCTTTTTGATAGTAAGGCTGTAAAAAATGTATTTGAAATGACGGGCGGTATTCTTTCCGCAGATTTAAAAAACAAGATCATTATAGATACAACAACAAATAGTCATACCGATGTTTTAGAATTTCATAATTTAATCAGGGAAAAAGGCGGATATTATTTGGAATCACCTGTTTTAGGTAGTGTTAATCCTGCTTTACAGGGAAATTTAACTATACTCGTAAGTGGAAATAAGGATGCATATCAAAAAGTAGAATTTTTATTAAGAATGATGGGGTCCAATATATTTTACTTAGAAGAGCCTGGTTTAGCTTCAAAGATGAAATTAATTAATAACTTACTTTTAGGAGTTTTTATGGCTGGTATTTCTGAAAGTTTAGTTCTGGCAGAAAAATGTGGAATTCCTCTTCAAAAAGCAATTGATATATTAATGTCAGGTGCTGGGAATTCTATGGTTTTAAATGCAAAAAAAGAGAAACTTTTAAATGATGATTATTCTCCTCATTTTTCATCTTCGCTAATATATAAAGATTTAAATTATTTACAAAATCTTGCTTATGAGTTGAAACTTCCACTTTTTACAGGAAGTTGTGTTAAAGAATTATATGGATTAGTACATACAAAAAAAGTTGCAGATTTAGATTTTTGCTACTTGTTTAAGTTGTTGCAGGAAATGTATCAATAATACCTAAAACTTGACTTTATTTTTGCTTTGCAATAATCTAAGCTACTATGTCATTTGAAAGAGATTTAAAAAATTTAGTTTTAAGTATGCGCGCAAAAGGTGCTATGATGCTTGATTGGGAAGGGGAAAGTGTAGCTCATTATGGTTTAATTGATGAATATGATCTTAAGGTTATTGGTGCTTATCAAGTTATTATACATAATTTTTTAAAGAATATTTCTCTCCAAGATCGTATAAACTTTTTTCAAATTAAGTATGAAAAGATGATTGCCCAATTTATGCCAGTAACAAAAGATTATTTTGTAATGTTGATATTTGATAACAAAGAGATGGCTTCTAAAGCATTATATAATTTAGAAAAGGTCGCGTATGATTTTCATAAGGAGATTGGGTAATGTTTTTTAAAAAAATCAAGGAAAGTCTTTCCAAAACACATGAAAAGCTTGTTACTGGTTTAAATCAGATTTTAGGAAAGGCAACAATAGATGATGTGGTCTGGGAAGAACTAGAAACACTACTTATTACATCTGATGTTGGTATAGAAACTTCCTCAATGATTATAAGAAACTTAAGGAAACAAAATTTTAAAGATAGTTTATCATTAAAGAAGGGATTAATAGATGAAGTAACAAAATTGCTCAGTCCTTATTCTCAATCTATGGATTTTAGCAGGAGTAAACCCTTTGTAATAATGGTGGTAGGGGTAAACGGCGTTGGTAAAACAACTACCATTGCAAAATTGGCTAGGTATTTTTTGGATAAAAATCAAAAAATACTTTTAGGGGCCGGTGATACATTTAGAGCAGCGGCAATTGAGCAGCTAGAAATATGGGCTAAAAGATTAGGAGTGGATATTGTAAAACAAAAAGAGAACGCTGATCCAGCAGCTGTTGCATATGATAGTTTGCAGTATGCTAAAGCAAAAAATTATGATGTTCTTATTATAGATACTGCAGGCAGACTTCATACTAAGTCAAATTTGATGGAAGAACTAAAAAAAATAAAAAGAGTATTACAAAAGGTTTCTCAGGAATATCCTAATGAAACTTTGCTTGTTCTTGATGCAACTTTGGGGCAGAATTCGATCAATCAGGCAAAAGTTTTTACAGAGAGTATTAATGCTACAGGTATTATTATGACAAAACTGGATGGAACAGCAAAAGGAGGTGTGCTTATAAATGTGGTTACGTCTTTGAAAATACCAGTGTATTTCATAGGAGTAGGAGAAGGTATAGAAGATTTAGAAGTTTTTGATGCAAGAACATTTGCAGAAGGGTTATTTGAATGAATAATAACTTTAATAACTTTGAAGGTTCTAATAATTTTAATGCATTACATGATTTTAAAGAGAAGCAGTATATAATTGATGCTATTAAAGTTGGAGATACCTGGCGAATTTTCCGTGTTTTGTCGGAGATGGTAGAAGGTTTTGAAAAATTGAGTCAAATTGTACCTGCAGTGACAGTTTTTGGTTCTGCGAGGGCAAAACCCAACAGTAAATACTATAAGATGGCACGTTATATAACAGGATGTTTGGTAGAATACGGAGTTTCTACACTAACCGGTGGTGGTCCAGGAATAATGGAAGCGGCAAACAGGGGAGCTTATGAAAAGGGTGGTAAGTCAGTAGGGTGTAATATAGAATTACCTTTGGAGCAAAAACCAAATAAATATTGCAATATTCTTGTAAGCTTTCATTATTTTTTTATAAGAAAG
>ENA-ORXB01003636-ORXB01003636.1-sediment-metagenome-genome-assembly--contig:-NODE-3636-length-10314-cov-34.201231_pt1 | contig 10314 bp, 16 predicted proteins | sample MGYA00237863_ERZ511475 | MGnify/ENA primary metagenome ERZ511475 (study PRJEB26305, sample SAMN06343858) | sediment metagenome | isolation source: hot spring sediment | place: Canada: British Columbia...
AAAGGTCTCCATCGTTTCGGAAAGAGCCTTAAACTGCTCTGGACTGGGCAGAAGTTTCACAAGAAGAGTCTGCTTCATACTTAATTGAGAATTTAATTCAATATATCAGGGTTCTCCAATTCCTCCCACGTTTTAAAACGTGGGCTTCCTTGGAGAGGATTTTGTGAGACGTTGATCAAGGCTGAGGAGCTGAAGATGGAGAGGCTGGAGGAATACATAACTCCACCAGAAGAATTTAAACGTAGAGCTGCAAGAATATTGAAAGAGGTGCTGAAATGAGTGAGGATGAGATTAAAGTTCTGATGGCAAAGGAAATCGTTGAGGATGCCTGTGAGGCAACCAAGGACAAGGCTAAATGCAGAGCCATCCTCCATAGGATTCTCACAACGGGAGAGGGGCTTGGAGAGTTAACCGGGTTAGATGAGGATGACAGGAAGAAGCTCAAGGAAAGGTTTCGGGAGTTGGGTGTAGAGTGACGGAAATGATGGCTCGTGAAACGGCCCGCAGGGTTTGCGCTGTCATAAAGGAGGATGGCAAGAGGACAGTTTGCGCGGAACTCCTAACAAAGATTTTGGTTCATGGCGACTCGGTTAAAGACGAGGTTCGAGAGGAAGTTAGGAAAACCTTCACGGAAGAGGAGAGGAAGCTCCTGAAAGAGGAGTTTGCAAAGCTTTTAGAATAACTTTTTATTTCGCTTAGCAGTCCTTAACAGATATGCTTGACCTTGAAACTTTCAAGCTTAGGGCTAAGGGCATCTATCCCAAAGCAGGTTTAGAGCGGAAGCTGATTGTTTTAAGGCAGTATGAAAGCTTTCTTGAAAAGAGTGGTTTGCAGCCCGGTTTGGAGTCGCTTAACTTTTGGCTTGACGAACTGTTGAAGCGTCGTTTAAGCAGCAGCACGATAGGCGTCTACCTATATGACGTGCTCACCTATTTTGAGCTTATGATGTTTGACCTGGATGAGAAGAAGCTTAAGCTGTTGAAGAAGAGGCTTCCGCCGAGAATAATAGGCGAGGTTGAATTCCTAACAGAGGAAGAGGTTGCGGGGCTGATCACAAAAACGCTGTCACCAATACATAGGCTGATATACGCTTTAGCCTACACATATGGGCGCCGCTTAGGTGAGGTTTTAACTCTGAAAAGAAGCGATGTGAACTTTGAGAAGAACACAGTTACTTTTACGGTGTTAAAGAAGAAGAGAGAGGAGAAAGCCACTTACGATCTTGAACCATGGATAAAAGACATGTTGCTTAAGTACAGTAGCGTCCTTGGAAGAAGGAGACTTTTTGAGCTGACTGAAAGGGCTGTTGAAATAGGATTTAAAAAGGACTGTGAAAGAGCTGGAATTAAACCTCAAGGTAGACGACTCAGACCGCATTTGTTAAGACATGCTCGCGTTACTCATCTGCGCACGCGTGGGATCCCCCTAGATCTAATTAGTAAACGCATCGTCAGACACTCAAGGTTGGATACGACTTTCCAGTTTTACCGTGGGGTCAGCGAGGAGGAGATAACATCAATTCCAAAGGCTGAAGAGATCTTAAGGAAATAGTGAAGATGGAAAGGGAACTTTGGGCATTTGAAGTCCCGATAATTGAAAGGTTTAGCAGAGGCGGAAAGTTCGCAGCCTCACCTAAAGGCGAATGGATTAGAGGATATCTCCTAACATTCAGGGAAGGCTACTCCTATAAAATGTGGAAAGAATATTTGAAATTTGCAGAGTTTCTCGACATAAGCCCTGGAACATATGTAAACTTTAAAACCTACATTTGGATCCTGAAAAACCTCGGCCTGATAAGGCTTGTCAGAAGGGAGAGGGTTGCCAGAGGCTTCAGAAAGGGCATTTACGCCATAACCCCGGGCATGGAAAACTCCCCCTTATGGAGAAGCCCAATGCAAACGAAATATCCAAGCATAGACTGGAAAATAAAGCCATACGAAGTTAAGAGAGCCCTTCGAGCAAAATATCGCCTTAAATAATTTTTTTATATTATGCTTGAAGGATAGGGGGATAATTAAACCATGGCTGAAGGCGAGTTAGAGGTTAAGCTTGTCCCGTTGTCGGCTATTGTCGACTGGCTTGAGCCTAGACAGTTCATTGAGGCAGATGTTAGAAACATGGCTGAGTCGCTTCGCATTCACGGCCAAATTCAGAACATAACGGTTGAGCCTTTAGATGAGAAGGGCGAAAGGTTTAGAGGCATAGCCGGTAGGCTGCGGTTTGAGGCTGCCAAACGCGCCAACATTCCAGTCTTAGAGTGTAAGGTTAAAAGGTTCAAATCCGACAGTGAACGGGTCGCCTACCAGCTTGCCGAGAACCTCCATCGGAAAGAATTGACTGCGTTACAGAGGGCTGAGTGGCTTAAACGTTACAGGGACATGCTTAGACAGGAGCTCCCAGACGCAACATCGAAAAGCATCATGTGCGCCGTAACAGAGTCTATTGAGAAACTAACCGGAGAAGAAACCTCTGAGGACACGGTTTACAGGTGTATCCAAGTGGCTGAACAGCTTCCAAACCACATTAAAAGCATCATTGGGGTCAACCCCAATGTTGGGCTGGAGCACTGCCTCGAACTCCTCAGGCTTGGAGCCACACCTGAAAAACAGGCTGAGCTAACCGAGAAAACCATAAAGGAAGGATGGAGCGTTCAGAGGCTTAAGGCTAAGGTGGATGAGGCTTTAGGCTTAGCCAAACCTGAGAAGCCTTGGACATGCGACTGCTGCGAGAGGGAGTTCACCGAGGAAACAAAAACGCAGATATCGCTTTGCCCTGAGTGTGCAGCGGAGTTTCAGGTGTTCAAACATGAAAGAGTGGAGAAGCCAGCTGGAGCAGATAGCACCAGCTGAAGAGCTGAGGTTTCCAGCCACCCCTGGATTTCGCCCCTTCAACCGCTATTTTTCTACCGAAAGCATCTCGCATCCAGCCAAATGCAACGTCCTACTGCTTTACTACTTGATTAAAAAGTACACGAAAGAGGGCGAAACCGTCCTCGACCCTATGAGTGGCACCGCTTCTACGGGGATTATCGCAAGTTTGCTTGGCAGGAACGCCGTCTGTGTGGAGTTGGAGTTAAAGTTTGTCGAATGGTCTAAGAAAAGCGTTGAGCTTCTTGAGCGAAGCGGAAGAAAGAGGGGCGAAATAACGGTTTTGCAGGGAGACGCCCGCAACCTGAGCCAAACCTTGAAGAGAGTAGACATAGCGATAACTTCACCTCCCTACTCTGACTCTGAAAAACGCGACCGCAGCAAAGAGAGCTGGTGGGATGAGAAGAGAGAAAGGAAGAAGGCGGGCGGTTCAGTGACAATAGCGAAGGGATACCAAGGCAGCCCCGAAAACATCGGCAATCTCTCTCATGGGAAAATTGACTGTTGCATAACGTCACCCCCTTATGCAGAGGCTCAAGAAGGCGCTGGAATAGCTAAACGTGGATATCAGAGCGACAAACACTCTCCAACCGATTTGGTTGGCAAAAGAAGCTACATGCCTGAAAAGTTCGAGAGCGAAGAAAACATAAGTAGGTTGCCCTATGGCGTAGATGCCGTCGTTACGAGTCCCCCTCACGGAAACTCCTATCTTGGCGGCGGTAGCGCTGAAAAGCGTAGAGAGAGACTTGTAAGGGCGGGATGTAATCCTAAGGATTTCCTTGGCGGTAAAGCTCGAAACGCAGTGCTTGAACATTTTGATTCCAAAGAGAACATCGGTAATTTGCCTTTTAACTGTTGTATAACGTCGCCTCCGTATTCTGAAGGCATAGGGCATGGCGGAAAAAGAAAAACCAAAGTGCTGACGAGAAATAAGGGAATTTGGCTTCAAGGCAGAGGCTCTTATTCACAAAACAAAGAAAACATTGGAGAGATGCATCACAAAACATATTTAGAGGCAATGTTACAAGTCTATCGAGAAATATGGAAGGTGCTTAAACCAAACGGAAAAGCCATAATAATAATTAAGCCCTTCATCCGCCAGAAGCGCGTGGTCGACCTGCCCTGGCATACTTTTCTTTTGTTGCGAAAGGTCGGCTTCCAGCTGGAAAAGCTGTATAAGCTGAGGCTAAAGCAGGAGTCATTCTGGCGGATATTGTATCGAAAAAAATATACTGAAATCCCGATGATACGTCATGAGTATATACTAATTTGTAGAAAAAGCGCCCTTTAGTTCTTGTCCACAACTTCAAACCCCTTCTGTCGCCAACATTTGAGAAAAGCTATGCTTTCGAGAACCCCGAAGATGGGTATCGCCAAAAGGAGGTATGGCTTCCTTGACCTCCACACCCCGTAAGAGTACGCTGCCCAATAGGCTGTTGCCCCCGGAATTGCAAAGTGGAAAGGCTTCCAGAAAAGCCAAAGTGGAGAAAACATCCATGAGCCGAAAACGCCTAAAATCCAAAGCGACATGCTTAAGCCAACTGTGGCCTTCATTAAAGGCGGACAATATTTCAAGTCTTTCAGTATGCCTTTAAACCATCTTCCCCTTTGTTTAAACAAGTCACCAAGGGAGTTTGGGGATTTTATTGAAACTTTGGTGGCTGATTGCCACGTCTTGTAACGTCTTCTGACAAGCTCAGATGCAAAGCGGAAGTCCTCTGTTAAGGAGGGTGTGCCAAACCCGATTTCCTTTAAAACCTTTCCCTTGACGGTTAAGAGTTCCCCATGTAACCCTACAAGCGGCCGCTTGAGAAGCCCCGTGAAAAACCTATACCTTGTTAAGTCGTCGAGATAGCGGATGAAGTCCATGACGTATGTGAGGACGCTTTTTCCCACACCGCCCTTCCCGGATACGATGGCTATCTTTCGGCTAGTCTCTCCCTCAGTTCCACTATGCATAATAATACAACCTCTTACTGATGTCCACCATCCACAGATGCAAATGTTAATAAATACGTGAAACATTTAAAAGTCTTAGTGAAACGGTTTGGTTACAACAATAAATGTCAGGTTTACAGAGGAAGAGAAGGAGATGGCTGAGAAGCTGGCGAAATACCTTCATAAGCTCGGGAAAGTTCAGGAGCCAAATTTAAGCGAGGCCATACGTGCCAGTCTTCATTTTACAGTTAACGAGATTCTTAAAGCGATAGAGGCGGAGAGATATGCCAAGTGATGCTACATCCGAGGTAGAGACTAAGGAAGAACCTGAGGAGCCTATAGAGGAAACTTCAGAGGCAATGTTAGAGAAGCCTTCTGAAAAGCCTGTTCCATGGTACTGTATAGAGCATGGAGCGGTTATTCCTAAGGAATCCAGCGGAAGGATGTTCTGTCCAATATGCAACAAGCTCGTAAGCAAAGAATCATACGAAAAGAAGTTAGAGGGGGTGGGGGTCGAGGCTCCGAAGCCTGCGGAAGTTGAGATGATGGAGGCTACGTTGCGTGTATGACCACGTCTATTGATGAAAAGGTTAGAACCGTTTTCGAGAAGAACACATTTTTCACAAAGGCGTTACCCAGTGTTGAACGTGAATATCAGAGCTTAATTGATAACGTAGCTTCCTCACTCAGAAAACTGAGGGAAATCGTGAAAGAGGTGGATGTTAGCAAACCTTACAAGCAGAAGTTATTTGAGATTTTAACGGATTTTTTACATACTGAGGAGCATGGACTTGACGCCGCTTTAGCTATGTGTGGGTTATCGCATGAGAAGTTGTATAGGATAGTTTCTTTTCTCAGAACAGCCTATCAAAGAGGCTTATACAAATCTTCATCTGATTGGGTTCGAGAGACGCCTACTGGGGAGTGGAAGGAGGAAGAAATCAAGTCCAGACTGAGGGATGACCATGTCTTCGCCGCTGATTTGGCTAAAATACTTCTCGGTGAAAAACCGTCAATTAATGAGGTGTTATCTCCCTATGACCGCAGAACTCTAGACCCAAAGAAGTTTCTGTTTCTAGAGGACTCGATGCTAGATACTTTGGCTAGATATTGCTTTCATGGAAGCTACAGTGCATCTAAGGGTAGTGCACCAGAAAAAATAATCAGAGACATTCTAGACGAAATGGGAGTTAGGTATACTGGCGGAAAGGTTGAAGCTATTGGTAGGAGAATAGACTTCATTATACCTTCCAAGTCAAACCCTAAGGTATTTATACAATGTAGCTATGTTGAAACAACATCATCTGGAATGGGAGATAAAGCTAAAACGGAGAGGGATACCGTGGCCAAAAACATTAAAGAGAATCATCCAGATGCGGTCTTCATCATTTTCGTTGATGGGGCTGGTTGGCTTGTGAGGGAAGAGGCTCTAAGGATAATGTGTGAAGCAGGGGATTACGTATTCACGTTCCATGAAGAGCAGTTAGAAGAATTTAAGAAATTATTGTCAGAACTTCTTTCAGAGGAAGATTACAAGCCAAGTTTACGCAAATTTCTCTAGAACTGGAAGCGTTAATTGCTTAGCCTTTTCCCTATTTATCCGTAGCTTCTTAGTCTTAAGAAGATTTGCTATATTCTCATAATCTTTGTCTCGAACAGTAACGATTTTGTTGAGGAAAACTGAAACATAACAGCCGTTAATTAATGTGGGTTTAGCTCTCACCACGTTTTTAGTGGCGATTTCAACATATTTTGAGTCTATATCTATGCCTATGAACCTTCTACCGAGTTTTTTTGCAGCTACACATGTAGTTCCAGTCCCAACCATAGGGTCCAACACCACATCGTTTTCATCTGTGGTTGTTAAGATAAGCCTCTCAAGCAGATGAACTGGTAGTTGGCATGGATGCTCGTCCCTTCTAACATTGTGCCTATATCTATGAATATCCGTCCACATATCGCTAACTAACGTTCCAAACGGATGGATCAGGTTTTTCTTCCCCCCATAATCGGCTAATAGCTCTTTACACGTTCTACACCTTGGATGCGGTTGCCTTACATCGTAAAACTTGAAGTCTTTCGATTTGACATACCAAAGGATTCCATAATGGTTTGGAAGCAGGGTTTTGCCTAGTGGAGCGCCCATAGCATCCCAAGCGATCCAATGCTTGAAATAAGCCATCTCGTTTAAGTAGGAGGCGAAATACGTAAGCCACTTTGGAATGTTAATTACGAAGATTGAACCCGTAGGTTGGGTTACCCTTACCATTTCGCTGAGCCATTTCTTGCACCATTCCAGATACTCACGAGTCTCTTTGTCATCCTCGTAATGCTCGTAGCTTTTCTTGAGATTGTAGGGGGGGTCACAAAAAGTCATGTCTATGGTGTTGCTTGGAATACGTTGCATTATCTCTAAGCAGTCTCCTTGAATGATTTTGTTAATGAACTCTGGTGGAACTGCCTGTGAAGAATAGTTGCGGCTCATTCCTCAACAACCTCTATGAGATATCCATATCCGTTTTTCTCTCATTTTTTTAACACGTGTTCTATCTTCTCCATATTTTCACCATCTATTTTCTAGAAAACTAGTATTTCATCCTCTTGATTCTATCGTCTCTTAGGGTCACCTTAACCTCAAAATTCTTTGGTTCGAACAATCTTTCCTGATAGCCTATCTTCTCTTTTATTAGGGGAAGGAGCTTTTCATCTATTTCGTATCCTATGCTGTTTCTATGAAGTTGTATAGCTACCTTAGTGGTTGTTCCAGTTCCTAAGAATGGGTCTAAAACTGTGTCTCCAATTATCGAGAACATCTTAATCAATCTATAAACCACCTCGTCAGGATAGGCGGCAACCCTTCTCTCCATTTCGCTACTCTCCTGTCTTATGCCTTTAATGTCCCATATTTGACTGAACCATACGTCTCTTTCTTCTTTAGTGTAATAGCTGGCGTATCGATATGGGTCTTTAGCCTTAAATTTTCTCGGTTTTCCCTTCCTGAAGACTAATACATATTCACAATCCAACGTAACGTAGGCATTTGAGGGTAAAAATCCTGAGCCTAAGAAGGCGTTAGGCTTTGTTGTAGGTTTCTTCCATAAGATGCAGGGCAGTGTAACAAACCCTAACTTCTCGCATTTCTCAATAACCCTCGAATGATTTGGAAAAAGCCTAAAAATTCCGTCAACTTTTCTCGTGGCATCACCGATATTTATGCATGCTATTCCCCCATCCACCAAAACTCTGTAACATTCTTTCCAGACTTCGGCTAAAAATGCATGCATCTCATCGTAAGTTTCACAACCGAAGCTTTTGAATAAATCGTCCCACATCTCAATCATTGGGTAAGGTGGCGATGTGACTATTACGTGAACTTTTCCGTCCTTTATTTCGCCCATACGCCTGCTATCTCCGAGTATTATTTCATGTTCCGTCTTAGGCATTTTCAATTCGTTATATTTCAAAAGCTCGTTGAGAAGAACTCGCTCTGGATATAATGACTTTCTTTTCATTTTTCAACAACCTCTATCTTCTTCCCTTTGATGAAAATTCCTTTCGGTGAAATCTCTATCGTTGGCTCTTCCACAGACCTAATGACCATCATTTTGCGGTAAGGGTCAATCGTAATCCTTACACGCTCATCAGCCTTAAACGGATACTGCGAATCCCTCACCATAACCGCTGGAATAATATACGGAATAAGTTATACCTTCCAAGTCAAACCCTAAGGTATTTAGTCATACAAGAAAAGGGCTACCGTAAAAAGAACGAGATCATAGAAGAACTCATCAGGGAATATGTCAGAAAGAGAGAGGAAAAGTGCAGTGAGAGGAGAGATAAATAAAATTTATCTCATGGACTGCTTAGAGGGTATGAGGAACCTTCTCAAACCTGAGGAAGTGGACGTCATAGTAACTTCTCCGCCCTACAACATTGGAGTGAGATACAACAAGTATGATGATACCATTCCGAGAGAGAGATACCTAGATTGGATGGAGGCGGTAGCAAGGGAGTGCAAACGTGTTTTGGGGCGATACGGGTCGTTCTTCCTGAATATCGGTCATAAGCCTAAAGACCTTTGGGTAGCTTGGGAAGTTGCCTCTAGGATGAGAAAATACTTCACCCTTCAAAATGTCATCATCTGGGTTAAGTCTATAACCATTCAGAAGAGGGACGTTGGAAGATACCCTAACATTAGGGGAGATATAGCTGTTGGACATTACAAACCGATAGGCGGAAAACGTTTCTTAAATGATTGCTTCGAATACATCTTCCACTTCACAAAGATGGGAGACGTTGAGCTTGACAGACTAGCTATAGGCGTTCCCTACCAAGACAAAACGAATATTGGAAGATGGAAGTCCGCAACTAGAGACTTAAGGTGTAGAGGGAACACATGGTTTATACCCTACAAGACCATATGGTCTAAGGAGAAACAACGACCACATCCATCAACATTCCCACCTGAACTCCCCATGATGTGCATTAAACTTCATGGATTGGGTAAAACTAGGCTTGTTCTTGACCCATTTATGGGTTTAGGAAACACAGCTATCGCCTGTGTAAGGCTTAAGGTGGATTGGATAGGGTTTGAAATAGATGAACATTACGTTCGTGTAGCTGAAAAGAGACTAAAAAGCGAACTGCCGTATTACAATATCAAGGAAGGCTGACTGAATATTCTCTGACAATTGCCTCCTTCTTATAGAGTTCTTTATTGCTTGTGTTAAACTCGTTTTTCAGGGAAACGTTGATCTTGGATAGATCAACAACTTTGAAGCTTACTAACTTCTTGTTCCTATGAACATATCCCACCAACACGTGGCGGGCATCCTTCGTTATTTTAGTCAATTCTACAGGCTCGTAGTAAAACGTTCTGAAACCACTATCAAGTTGTTCTTCACCAGCAAGCTTAACCTCGACATAATAATTTGCTCCTCTTCTCCTAATTAAGATGTTTGGATAACCCGCTGTTTTACCTTCAGGTATCTCCCCGCCCATTTTCTCTCTCAGCCGTGCCTCTAACTCGTTGCTTATTTCGTTTGGTCTCATTCCGTTGAAGTCTCTATTTTTCGCCCATTCTAAGACTTCTTTAGCCGAATCGTATATCTCCTTCACCACAACATCATCTATATTTGAAAGAGGATGCACCTTGCAACCTGTGGTCATCTCAATTATATAGGCAAAAGGTATGTTCTCTATTTTTTGTTTGAGGAATTCAAAAAATTGTTTGGGAAGGCTCAACCAACCACCGAATTGGTAATCACTCTTATGCTATATAAAGCTAAGTCCCTAATTGCAACACCTAAAGGTTTAAGTCATCCAAGTCCCGAAAATTCAACAGAACCGCTGCAGGAAGGGTTTATAGGGCCCGAAGGCTGGGGTCGGTTCAAAAAAGAGCTCTTCTGCAGGCATCAAGTCTTCAAGTTTACTTCTAAATTCTTGTTGCAGTCGTTAATCCCATGGGAAAAATATTAAGTTATGACTGTTCTCGAAGGCTTTCTCCCCA
>ENA-ORXB01003637-ORXB01003637.1-sediment-metagenome-genome-assembly--contig:-NODE-3637-length-10314-cov-2.605060_pt1 | contig 10314 bp, 8 predicted proteins | sample MGYA00237863_ERZ511475 | MGnify/ENA primary metagenome ERZ511475 (study PRJEB26305, sample SAMN06343858) | sediment metagenome | isolation source: hot spring sediment | place: Canada: British Columbia...
GGCACGTCAAGAAGGTCAACCCCCAAAACATGATCCACTTGACTGAGAAGCCCGTCGAGCTGGCCGTGCGGGCGATCCAGTACTCGTCGCGGGCCGGCGAGAACGTGATCGATCTGTTCGGCGGGTCGGGTTCGACGCTGATCGCCTGCGAGAAGCTCGGCCGCCGGGCGAGGCTGATGGAGATCGATCCACCATACTGTGATGTGATCATCCGCCGTTGGCAGGAGTACGCCGGAAAGGCGGCCAAGCTGGAAGCGAGCGGGCAGACTTTCGATGAAGTCAGGGACGCGATGCTTTCAACCGTGAGTGTGAGCAATGGATGAGCGGATCCTGACAGCCATCGTGCCGGGCATCGGGTTGGTCTCGGGGCTCATCGCCACCTACGTCAGTCTCCAGAACCGGGCGCTGCTGGCCGAGGTGCGCAAGGAACTGGCCGAACTCGAGAACCGCATCATTCTGCGCCTAAACGGTCTGTACCTAAGAAAAGCGGAAGCCGACCTGCGGGAGGCCTTGCTTGAGGAGCGCCTGCAAGCTCTGACCGAGCGGAAGAGAGAAACCGCCAGCGATTGAGGCTGGCGGCGGTGTGGGCGGTTGTACCGTCAGCGGCAGCGGCCCGCCCCAGCCGGCTTCGCCTCCCGCACCATTGTGGACATACAGCTCGTATTGGCCCGGGTGTAAATCCTCGGGCAGTCTGGCCCAGCACTCGTACAATCGGTGCCGTCCCGGCCCGAAGTCGCTCAAAGTCAATAATTTGCCGGTCTGCGACGACTTCAGCGCAACCAGCCGTGCGCTGATGTTGCGTCCGAAGATGCGAATCCGCTGCCCTGGCGAAGCCCGCTCGGGATATATCCACCAGGGCTGTGCCGAGCGGACCAGCACGGGCTTGGAAGTTCCTTGGGGAGTGACGACCCAGCATACCTCTGGTCCTAGCGTGGCATCGTAGAACCCGCTGGCATCGTGGTGCCCCACGAACTCGACGGCCATCACCAGCCCGCGCGGTTCGACGCCCAGCACCTTCAGCGGCCGGGCGCCGGCAGGCGGTTTCTGCGGCAGCAGGTCGCGACCGGGGTACACCTTGGCGGCCAGAGCTGCCAGTGCGCGCGACTCGTCGAAAACCGTGTTCAGTGCCAGAACCTGCGTCTTCTGGGCATCGAAGCCCACGCCCCAGATAGTCTTGGTGTTCCCACCCTGAATCCGGCATACCTCCGGGGGTGCGCCGCCGGCCATCCCTGCTGCCCCCATTAGAACGCCGCATAATCCGATCACTACCAACACGCTGTTCCGATGCATCGGGATACCTTTCTCTGCAAACCGTCTTACGGACATCAAGCCACCAAGTTAGCCGGCTTCGCTCCGCAGTACAACAGCGGAAGATCGCTATCTGCTTCCGGCAAAGCCGGCCCAGGCCATCGTTCCGTCGCCCATTGCCGATTGCCGGCTGCGACTACTCGGTATTGCCCGCCGATCGCTTTTCGCAAAACAGTGGCTGGGCTATAATCCTCGCAATCTTTCCAAAGTAACGAGGAGAGCAGTATGGCAGTGGGTTTTGGAATCATCGGTTGCGGGATGATTTCGCAGTTTCATGCCCGGGCGATCGCGGATATTCGCGGGGCGAAGTTAGTGGCTTGCTACGACACGGTGCCGGCGGCGGCCGAGCGGCTGGCGCAGTCCACCGGTTGCAAGGCGTATCACGATCTGGAGGCCATGCTGGCCGATCCGGCGGTTCATGTAGTGACCATCGGCACACCCAGCGGGGCGCACATGGAACCGGCCGTTGCAGCGGCCAAAGCCGGCAAGCACGTGATTGTAGAAAAACCGCTGGAGATCACCCTGCGGCGCTGCGATCAGATAATCAAGGCCTGCCAGGAAGCCGGCGTGGTGTTATCGACCATCTTTCCGTCGCGGTTCCACGACTCGGCTGTGGAGTTGAAGCGGGCGGTGGAGCAGGGACGCTTTGGACGGCTAACGCTCGGCGACGCGATCGTCAAGTGGTGGCGCACACAGCAGTACTACGATAGCGGCGCATGGCGCGGCACCTGGGAACTCGACGGAGGCGGCGCACTGATGAACCAGGCGATCCACAGCGTCGATCTGCTGCTGTGGCTGATGGGGCCGGTGGCAGAAGTCCAGGCCCGCACCGCCTTGCTGGCCCATCAACGTATCGCCGTCGAGGACGTAGCGGTCGCCGTACTGCGATTCGCCAGTGGTGCATTGGGGGTGATCGAGGCCAGCACAGCAGTGTACCCTGGATATTTGAAGCGGATCGAACTTCACGGCGACCAAGGCTCGGCCGTGATGGAAGAGGAAGACATCATCAAGTGGGACTTTGCCCGCAAGATCAAGCGGGACGAGCAAATCCTGGCTCAGATGTCGCAACGAAAGAGCACCGGCGGTGGAGCGGCGGATCCGAAAGCCATCGGACACCACGGCCACACGCGGCAATTCCAGGACGTGCTCAATGCGATCCGCAAAGGCACCCGCCCGCTGATCGACGGCCAAGAGGGACGTCGGTCGGTGGAAGTGATTCTAGCCATTTACAAGTCGGCTGAGACCGGCCGTGCCGTGCCGCTGCCGCTAGCGGGAGATCCTTCGCTGAAGGCCAGAAGGCAAGCCAAGGGCTGAGTCCTTCTACAGGCGCAGGAAGTCGGCTATGAAATCGCGACCAGCCCGGCCCGGTTGTTTGACGGGGTGGATATCAGACACAGGGGTGGCACACGACGCTGGCGATGATTAGTTACCGGACGTTCCGCAATACTGATCCGCCGGCGATTGCGGCGATTTGGCGAAGCCGCGCCGGGCAGCGGGGACTGGTGCAGCCGGTATCCTGCGATCTGCTAGAGCAGCTTGTGTTCGCCAAGCTGTACTTCGATTATCGCGGTTTGGTCCTCGCATGGGACGACGGTCGCCCGCTGGGCTTTGCCCATGCCGGCTTTGCTCCCAACAAGGCCCGCAATGGGTTGTGTACTTCCCAGGGTATCATTTGCCTGCTGTTGGTCCGGCCCGATTGCAGCGAAATGGAGGTGGCCTGCGGCCTGCTTGAGCGTTGCGAGGACTATCTGCTGGGCAAAGGAGCTGTTGCCGTCTGGGGTGGAAGTTCCGGCGTGCGGAGCCCATTCTATCTGGGCCTTTACGGGGGCAGCAGCGTGCCTGGAGTGCTCGACAGCGACGTGCTGGCTCGCCAGGCATACACCGCCCGCGGATACGTGGAGACAGAAAGAACCGTAATCCTGGAGCGCGACTTGGCCACTTTCGAGCCAGTGATCGACCGGCGGCAAATGGCCATCCGCCGCCAAATGGTTGTAGAGGTGACTGTCGATGCCCCCACTTGCTCCTGGTGGGAAGCCTGCCTGTACGGCAACTTCGAGCTGAAACGGTTCGAGGTCGTTACCCGCAACAGCAGGGCTACGGCGGCATGGGCGATCTTTCGGAGCATGGAGGCGGTGGGTACCAGCGGGGTAACTCGTGGGGCGGGACTGTTGGAGCTGTATGTGAACGAGCCGTTTCGCCGCCGCGGGGTTGCCGTGTTCCTGCTTACCGAGGCTTTCCGCCAGTTCGGCCGAGAAGGTGTCTCGGTAATCGAAACCCAAACGGCGCAGGATAACCTGCCCGGTCTTGCGCTGCTGAACAAGCTGGGATTCCGCCAGGTGGGCATCGGCAGCGTCTTCCGGAAATAGCAGGTCGCTACCCCCAAGCAGCGCAGCCGGACTCCCAGCGAGCTTGGGCGCTCAGCCAAAACCTTTGGCTGCTTCCCGGCTCAAGCTGCTTGTTTGCGTTGCAACTGGTGGCGCCGGGTGTCCTTCCAGCGGCGATGGAGCCACCAGTACTGTTCGGGCGTATGCCGAATCAGCTCCTCCAGCCGCGTGGTGTACCATTGCGTCAGGTATCTGATAGGATCGGCGTTGGCAGGACAATCGCGCGGATCAGCCACGGCATATACAAGCAGCTCGATTTGCATCGCGTTGCCGCAGCGCCGGGCCGCACAGACCGCAATCGGAGCATCGTTCTCCAACGACAGCAGAGCAATGGCTTTATGCGCCGAGGCCGGTCGGCCGAAGAACTGTACCCAGCATCCCTTTGGCCCGGCGTATTGGTCGGCCAGAAAAGTCATCGTTCGGCCGCTGGCCAGCACCGAGACGATCTGGTCGTATCCGCCCTTTTTGGGAATGATGTACTGGCCAGTAGTTGCCCGAAACCGATTGACAAAGCGGTCCAAGAACGGGTTGTCCAATGTGCGCGCTACAGTGTAGGTGGGGAAACCCAGAATGCCGAGCAGATATCCACCCAACTCGAAATTGCCCAGGTGGCCCGTGACCACGATCAACGGCCGATCCGACAGCAGCATCCGCACTAGCACGTCTTCGTTGCGCAACGTGGCATAGTCACGCCAATTGGTGTGGTGAATCTTTCTTGCGGCCTGGGCGACTTCCAGCACCAGCACAAACAAGTGCTCCCACATGGCAAGCGCCAGCGCGCTGCGCTGCTGGGCCGAAAGCTGCGGAAAGGCGTGCCGCAGGTTGTCATCGACCACCTCGGCGCGCACCCGCAACAGCTTGCAAAACAGCCAGGCCAACCATCGGGCAAGCTGCCGGGCGGTGCGCGCGGGCATCGCTTGCACAATGCAGATCACAACCCGTACCAGCAGGTACACCGCATAATCGACAACGGTCCTGGCACGCATCGTGCTGTCGCCTTTCTGAAAGCCGACACATTTTTGCAAGAACCGCCGCCGCCGAAAAGATCAATTGGCCGTCGACACGGTGTGGTCGCGATGCGGAGGGCTTGACCAAACTAGAATGGCTCGGTAATCTTATAATATACTGAAAACATGGAGCTCCTTTCACAATGTTCTAGATGTTCTGTAAGCGCGGTGGCAAATGAACCGGCTCGAACAAGCTCGAGAAGTACTACGTGAGGCCGAAACCCGTCTCCGGGCGGTATTGGCCGAGACAGCAAGCACAGGGGATTACGAAACCATATTGCAGCTTACGCGTTGGGCACAGAGCATCGTTGCAATGGCTTCAGAAGGCCCCAATTCGCCCTCGTGCTTTCAGGGTGCTTCCTGTCCCAACGGTGGCACCATCCCGGTGGGTTTCCACGGGCGCGCCATTGCTCGCTGCGATGAGGCACGCATACCCCTGCCGGTTAGGAGTGCCACGCAGCGACGCCAGAAGGCTTCAAGGAAGCGATTGAAGTCCTCGCCATATCCCAAGTTCGCGCGATGGAAAGACCAGCTCGTAAAAATCGGATGGTCGAGGCGGGCCAAGAAAGAGTATCAGCACAAGGCACCGCGGCGCGTCGTTGACTGCCTGATTAGTCGTCTTGTTGAGATTGCAGAGAACAGTTGCATGTTCACTACCGAGGACCTGCTGCCACTTCGCGATCCGAGCGACAACACGGAAATCCCAACCTATCAGGTTTACGTCTGCCTTGCATGGCTGCGCCATGAGGGCTTGATTGAACAAGATGGCCGACAGGGCTATCGCGTTCCGGACTCACCACGTATTCGAGAGACAGTCGCGAGGCGCTGGGAGGAATTGCCTGCTAAAAGACGATAGTGCGTGTGAAATGGCGGCGGCAACCGTGGGAGCCAAACTAAGCTAATTGCACAGTTGTCTTGGTTGAGGATCACCATGATGAACGAATCGGAAGCCCGACAGCTTTGTCTGGACCTTATCCGTGCAGACAGCGAGGACGAAGTAGTTCGGTTACTCGTGGATGCAGGATTTTGGAACGATGATGCCGCCTGGCGCTACTATGGCGACTACGAGAACAACTACAACACCATTGGCAACCAGCAAGGTCGCCCTGAAGCGGCACTCGTTGAAAAGTTAGTCAACGCGGTAGACGCTCGGCTGATGAACGAATGCCTGGTCAGGGGTATCGACCCGGAAGGTCCCGAGGCGCCCCGAAGCATCCGCGAAGCGGTAGCTCGGTTTTTCGACGGTGATTACCATCCAGAGAGTCCACACGCTGGCCAAGTGAAGAATTGGTCGGACACCCGCAGGAGGGAAGTGGCACATGGCATAACACTAGCCGCTACAGGAGCGGGGGCAAGAACCGGCAACCCCTGCTTCACAATATGCGATTGTGGAGAGGGACAAACTCCTCAGCGATTCCCTGATACATTTCTTTCGCTGACCAAATCCAACAAGGTCAGGATTCCGTTCGTTCAGGGCAAGTTCAACATGGGCGGCACTGGAGTCTTTGAGTTCTGCGGAAAGCAGGGGCTACAACTAATCGTAAGTCGGCGAAACCCAAAGATACTGGACGTCTGGGGACAATCACACCCGTCCGATAGCCAATGGGGGTTCACGATTGTGCGGCGCGAGGATCCGAAGCAGGGACGTCGTAGCTCGACGTATACCTACCTCGCGCCAGTTGGTAGCGACAAGAGTCCCTGCCAGGGGGGCGTCCTTCGCTTTACGGCTCTAACGATGCCTATTTTTCCAGATGGGCGGACGCCTTACTGTAGAGAGTGTGAGTGGGGCACGCTCATCAAGCTTTACGAGTACGCGGCTTCGGGATTTAAGTCGAACATTCTGATGAAGGATGGCTTGCTAAGCCGGGTCGACTTGCTGCTACCCGAGCTTGCCCTGCCGGTGCGCTTACACGAATGTCGAGAGGCATACAAAGGCCACACAGGGAGCTTCGACACAACGGTTAGCGGTGTGAGCGTTCGGCTTGAAGATGATCGGGCGAATAACCTGGAGGAAGGTTTTCCTTCATCGTGCATTATCAATGCATCGGGGGAGCGCATGACGGCGACCATATACGCATTCAAGAAGGGCAAGGCGGAGACTTACCGGAAACACGAGGGCATCATCTTCACCGTGAACGGCCAAACGCATGGGCATTTGACCGCCGACTTCTTCGCACGCAAGGCCGTCGGACTCAGCTACTTGGCGGACTCGATGCTAGTCATGGTTGACTGCACGGGTTTTACCCCCCGGGCTCGCGAATTGTTGTTCATGACCAGCCGGGACAGGCTTAGGAGCGGTGATTTCCGAGCCGAATTGGAACAGTCTCTAGAGCTTATGCTTAAGCAACACAACGGGCTGCGCGACTTGAAGGAGCGCCGGCGTCGCGAGCAGACCGAGGCGAAGCTGGCCGACTCCAAGCCGCTCGAACAGATACTCGAAGCATTGCTTAAGAAGTCGCCGACGCTCGCCAACCTCTTTCTTCACGGAAGCCGCGCTACTAACCCTTTCAAGACTTTTAGGGTGCGACAAGAGGAAAAACCCTATCAGGGAAAGCGCTTTCCGACGTTTTTCAAGTTCAAGGGGTACGACTACGGCCGAGAACTGGTCCGCGAGACTCCGATCAACATGCGCTCCCGTATCACCTTCGAAACGGATGCGGCCAACGACTACTTTAGCCGTGCTTCAGAGAAAGGAGAGTTCTGCTTGTACCGGCTTGAGGAAGACCACCGCGCTCCCCAGGCCGCCTATGTCGGCCCCAATCTACACAATGGGATTGCGACGCTAAGTGTGCCGCTCCCGGATAATTGCCAGGTGGGCGATGAGCTCAATTTTGTGGCCGTCGTGACCGATCCGTCCCGAGTTGACCCATTTGAGAACCGTTTTTCGGTACGAGTCAACAACGAATGCACTCCCTCAGGCGGCACGAGCAGGCGACGCACTCCCCCCAGCCGCGAACCTGGGGACCAGCGTGAGATTTCGGCCGGGATCAGTCTTCCGAATATCATCGAAGTGTTTGAGAACGATTGGGAAAAATATAAGTTCGATAAATTCACCGCGCTACAGATAAAACACACCGGCACGTCTGACGAAAATGGCGACACCGAAGACACGAACGCCGTTTACGATTTCTACATCAATCTCGACAATTTGTACCTCCAAATGGAGCTGAAGGCGGGGCACCGGGATTCAAACCTAACCAGGGCCCGTTTTAAGTATGGGATGGTTCTTATCGGGCTTGCACTGTTACACGACGCGGAGAGGGAACGTACCACACGGCAGCGGAAGCACGTTGACTGCGAAGATGTACGTGTACAGGAATGCGAAGAGGACAACATAGAGCAACAGGTTGAAAAACTATCGAGAGCTATAGCGCCGGTCCTTCTCCCTTTAATCGAGTCACTTGCCGATTTGGAAGAAGAACCACCCGTTGTATTTCGCTTGGGAGAAGGAACGTAGCCTTACCGAGGACAATGGAATAGGACGTATTCGCGCGAAGTCGCTAAGCGGGGTTGAATTTGCGCGAACCATCGGCGTCCGGGGACGTCGCGCCATAAATACGAATCGTGCTTGACACCAAGGTCCTGAGGGGCGATTTGTTCAAAGCCCGCTTGCCTCATGGTTTCCAAGTAAGCAGGAATCTGCCAATCAGGCTTGGAGAATGCGACGAGCTGAAGGACGATAGCCTCGTTGCTAATAATTTTTCGGAGTCCGAGAAAAGATTCCCGAATTCCTTGAAAATACGTTTGGAGACTCCGCTGTCTCCGGTCGCCGAACGTATAGTGCGCCGCACCTTGCCCGTCCACGCAGCCGGCTATCCAAAAAGGCGCGGCTGACTCCTTTCGTCCACGGATGCTCCATCTATGGTAGAGGACATGTACACCGGGATATGGCGGCGAAGTAACGATAAGGGTAGGCTTTCTGGCGAGCCCAGCTATAACACCGCAGTATGGCAGGCTGGCGGCGCAAGTACGAACTAGGAGGGGCAGTCCGGAGAGGTGACCTCGCGCCTTTTGGAGCCGCATTAGATGGCGGTATTGGCGCATTCCTTCGAGAAATTCGTTGAGAAAACGTATTAGGGCAGCCCGGAATTCGCTGGCTGAAGGGATCGACTCGCGACAATCCAACGCCCATTGCCCCGTTCGCAACAACAAGCAACGAGCAAACCTGCGCTGTCGAGGGTGTGGAAGCTCAGGTAGACGTGCCAACGCAAACTCGATGGTCTTGCGAATCGGCCACGGCAAATTGCGCTGATACCCCGCCTGTTGCCACCACACAGCTCGCATTGGTGGTTTTTGAAGGCTAAGGTGTTCGAATAAAGAGTACACCCACCGGGCGATAAGGCCCAGGTCAGAGTCAGACAAGGGGCGTGTCTTGACACGTGCGAGGAAAACCGCCAAGCGACTGATGTCTGCCCCGATGCTCTGACGGCCGAGTGTCGCTGCTTCTACAAGCGTCGTACCACCTCCCATAAACGGATCGAGCACCACCTCGCCTGGCTTGCTAAAAAGTTCAATAGCCGCCCGCGCGAACTGTGGAGAGAATCGCGCAGGATAGCGATAAAAAGTATGAGTTAAGCCCCGTACCGGTTCCCGACTGTGGATCGCCGCCAGCAGCTTGCTGATCGCCTCCTTACGCATTTCTGCTGGACCTCCCAACCACTGCTAGTCGCGGAAAGCTTACCGCAGATTGAAACAAAACGTCAAGTGCAACTCATTTGTTTCTGACGTGGTTGGCCAATCATAGCAATAGCTTACGCACCCCTTCGCGTTGCACGATGTAAGAAGGCGCTTCGCCCCTTCCGACCATGTAGCAATGCGATTATTCGCTACGCACGATGAAGGAACGCACTGCTGTCGCCTTGTATGTTTTCCGTATTGCTCCATTGTTTTCCGTCGATGCCCGTCCCATCACCAACGCCAAATGCGGCCACGACGGCGCGTGGCCCTCCAGACGCCCGACAGCATGCGCGCACAGTGCACACATGATGCGCCATAACAGTCTATTGACATTACATGGCCTCCGCCGACCTGGACGTTGGCTGACGTGTACCCAAGAGTCAGGGTATTATGAATATCGGAGAAACTTCCAGGGGCCAGATGCCGAGGGCCGTCGCTGCGTGCGGCTGCCGGAAGATGTTCGGCGCTGGCCAGGAAACTTCAGGTGCATAGGCCGAAACTACACATGCCATGTGCCTGAGCACGCGCCATGTGCCTGGGGCCGGGCGACTGGCCGGCAAATGGAACAAGTGAAGTTGGTGGTGAGCCTGGTGGAACGATGGGACGGGTGATAGCGGCGATGTCCGGCGGCGTCGATAGCAGCGTGGCTGCCTGGCTGCTGCGCCAACAAGGCCACGAGGTGATCGGCGTGTTCATGCGCCACGGCGTCGATACGCTCGAAGCGGAGTGGTCTTCTGGCCGGCAGCCCGGCACCGCGGCGTGCGCGGCTGGCCCCGTGCGCGACGTTGCGGGCGAAGTCCAGGCGTCATCTGGTACGCCGAAGAAGGTATTCAGGGGCTGCTGCTCGGCTGCCGACGCCGCCGACGCCCGCCGTGTGGCCGATCGGCTCGGCATCCCGTTGTACGTGTTGAACTTCGAGGAGCAGTTCGGGCGGATCG
>ENA-ORXB01003638-ORXB01003638.1-sediment-metagenome-genome-assembly--contig:-NODE-3638-length-10308-cov-4.274753_pt1 | contig 10308 bp, 10 predicted proteins | sample MGYA00237863_ERZ511475 | MGnify/ENA primary metagenome ERZ511475 (study PRJEB26305, sample SAMN06343858) | sediment metagenome | isolation source: hot spring sediment | place: Canada: British Columbia...
CCGCGCCCGGCTCCGATCGTACCTGGACGGGGAGGAGTTCTTCCGCTCCCGCTGGGGGGCCCTCCGGGCGGACGCCGCAACCCTCGATGGCTGAGCCCGTCACGGTCCTGCATCTCATCGAGGGGCTGGGCACCGGCGGGTCGGAGCGGCACCTGGCCCACCTGGTGCTCCACTCCGACAGGAGCCGCTTCCGCCACCACGTGTGCGGGCTGGGCACGGCGGGGCGGTTCGCGCAGGTCCTGGAGGCGGCAGGCATCCCCGTGTACACCCTGGGGTATCCTGCGGAGCGCGACTTCCTGCGCCCGTTCCGCCCGCTTCGCCGTCTGGTGCAGCGGGTCCACCCCGACGTGCTCCACGCCTGCCTGTACCGGCCCGCGGTTCTGGCCCGCCTGATCGGCCGCTGGAGCGGCCTGCCGGTGGTGACGACCTTGGTGAACACGGCCTACGAGCCGGAGTGGCGGCTGGACAATCCCCGGCTCTCGCCCCTCAAGGTCTCCCTGGCCCGGACGCTGGACGCCGCCACCGCCCGGTGGCGCGGGGCCTGGTTCGTGGCGGTGAGCGAGACGGTGCGCGACTCCGCGGTGCGGCGCCTGGGCATCCCGGCCGGGCGCGTGCGGGTGATCCGCCGTCCGTTGCTGTGGAGCCCCAACGGCCAGCGCCCCTCCGCCGCGGCGGTGCGCGCGGGCCTCGGGCTTCCGGATGCGGATCCGCTGCTGCTCAACGTCGGCCGTCTGGTGCCCCAGAAGGGACAGCAGTACGCCGTGCGTGCCATGCCGCGCATCCTGGCGTCCCGCCCCCGCGCCCACCTGGTGCTCGTCGGCGAGGGGCCGCTGCGGCCCGTCCTGACCACGTTGGCGGAGACGCTGGGAGTGGCCGACCGCGTCACGTTGCTGGGCGAGCGGCACGATGTGCCCGACCTGCTGGCCGCCGCCGACTGCTTTCTCTTCCCCTCGCTCTTCGAGGGTGCGGCCAACGCCCTGATGGAGGCGCTGGCGGTGGGGACGCCGGTGGTGGCTTCGGACATCCCGTCGCTGCGGGAACTCACCGACGGCGGGCGCGTGGCGACGTTGGTCCCGCTGCGCGCACCGGAGGCCCTGGCAGAGGCGGTCCTCGGCCTGCTGGCGGATGACGCGCGACGACGTCGGCTCTGCGACGCCGGGAAGGCCTGGGTGCGTCGCTGGGGGAACGGCGACGCCGTCCTGGCCTGGGAGGAGTTCGTTGCCCGCATCGTCGAGGGGGCGTGACCGGGCGCCGCAGCGCGGCGCGCTGGCCGTGGAGCCGGTCCTGGACTTCGTCCAGTTCGGGACATTCTCCGGTTCGGCAGTCTCCCTGCGCCGGGCGATGGCACACCGGGTGCCGCTCGCCGTCCTGAACGTGCTGCCCCTGGCGCGTCACGTCTCGCTCCTGCCGGCCCGCCTCCGCGCCCTGGCCGAGGCCAGGCGGTCGGGGCGGGGGGTTCCGTGGGTGCGCACGCGGGCCTGGTCCGTGGCGGTGGAGCGCCAGTTGCGCCGGGCTGGCGTGGGGCGGGGACGTCCGGCGCTCTTCGTCCAGGCGATGACCCCAGTGCTGCTCCCCGAGGGGGCCCGGTACGCCGTGTACACGGATCGGGTCGCCCGTGAGGGAGCCGCCATGGGGGGGCATCTCGCCTCCCGGTTCTCCGCGGGATGGCTCGCGCGCGAGGAGAGCTTCCTGCGCAACGCCGCGCGCGTCTACACCATGGGGCCGAGCACGGCCGAGTGGCTGCAGCAGGCCTACCGGATACCGTCCGACCGGATCCGCGTGGTGGGGGCAGGACCCAACGCCCCCCTGACGGGCCCCGTCGCCGCACGGACCTGCCGACGCCTGCTCTTCGTGGGCCTGGAGTGGGAGCGGAAGGGCGGTCCGCAGCTGCTGGAAGCCTTCGCGCAGGTGCGCCGGCGCCACCCCCACCTCGAGCTGCTGGTGGTGGGAGCGACGCCGCGCGGTCCGCTCCCCCCCGGCGTGCGGGTGTGCGGTCGGACGGCCCACCGCGCCATGGACGATCTCTACGCGCAGGCCGATGCCCTGGTGCTGCCCACGCACCGGGACGCAGTCCCCATCTGTCTGATCGAGGCGATGTGGAAGGCCCTGCCGTGCATCGTCACGACGGTGGGCAACCAGCGCTGGATCGTGCAGGAGGCGGGGCTGGTGGTGGAGCCCGGCGACGTCCCCGGTCTGGTGGCCGCCCTGGACCGGCTGGTGCGAGAGTACCCGACGTTGGCCGCCCGGGCCGCCCGCCGGAGCGAGGTCGTGCGCCAGACGTTCCGCTGGGACCGGGTCGCCGACCAGATCCTCGGCGACCTCCTGGAGCCCGACTGACCCGGGCCCATGCTGCGACGGACCGTCGAGAACGTGCTCGGCAGGATGCCGGTGTACCTCCTGCGGTCGGCGGAGGAGGGCGACAGCGTGCTGCGCGTCGTGGTCTATCACCGCCTCCTCGCGCCGGGGCAGCCCTTCGCCGGGGACCCTCACCTGCTCTCGGCGACGGTGGCGGAGTTCGACCGCCAGATCGCCTACATGCGCCGCCACTACACTCCGGTGAGCGCCGAACAGGTGGTGGCCGCCCTGCGGGGGGAGGCCCCCCTGCCGCGCGGCGCGGTGCTGGTGACGTTCGACGACGCCTACCGGGATGTGCTCATCCACGCCTGGCCGGTGCTGCAGCGCCACCGCGTCCCGGCGTTGCTCTTCGTCCCCACCGCCTTTCCGGCGACGGACCGGCTCTTCTGGTGGGACGAGGTGTACGAGGCCCTGCGGCAGACCGACCGCCCGCAGGTCCGCGTGGCGGATCGGGCGTTCACCCTCGACACGCCAGCGGGCCGGCACCGGGCCGCGCGGGTCCTCATCCGTCTCTGGCGGCCGCTGTCGCCCGCCGCGCTGGACGCGCAGCGGCAGGCCCTGCTCGAACAGGTCGGCCATCCGGGGATCGACCGGGCCGGGTGCGGGATCCTCAGCTGGACCGAGGTGGCACACCTGGCGGCCACGGGAGTGGCCGTCGGCCTCCACACCCGGACCCACCCGGCGCTGCCGGCCGTCGACCCGCCGACGCTGGAGGCGGAACTCGAGCGCGGTGATGGCGACCTGCGCGCGCACGTGCCCGCCGGGCGCGTGCCGTGCTTCGCCTTCCCCTACGGGTTCGTGGACGACCGGGCCGTACCGGTGCTCCGGCGCCTCGGGTATGTGGCCGCCTTCACGACCCTGGCCGGCGTGAACCGGCTCGGCCGGCGCGACCCGTACCGGCTCTGCCGTCACGCCGTGGGCATCGACCACCCGCGAGGCCGCCTGCCGCTCAACCTGACGCCGGCCTTCGCCCATCTTCGTGAACGGGTACGGGTCCTGCGCCTGCGTGCCCGCCTGGCACACCCGTGAGCGATGCCCGACGCTTCCTGTTCACCATCGACGCGGACTGGGTCCCGGGTTCGGGACCCGGCCTGCTGGCGCTGCTCGACCTCTGTCAGGCCCTGGGGCTGCGGGCCACGATCTTCACGACAGGGATGTTCGCCCTGCACCACCCTGAGGCCATCGCCCGGGCCCACGCCGAGGGGCACGAGATCGGCGTCCACGGATGGGAGCACCCGATGCCGGTCTTCATGGCCGAGAACTACCGCTTCACCCCGCTGGACCGCCGCCGGAACTGGCTCCGCCAGGCCACGGACGCCGTGGCCGGCATCATTGGCGAGCCCCCGCGGGCCTTCCGGGCGCCGTACCTGTGGATCGACGGCGCCACGTTGCACCTGCTGGAGGAGCTCGGGTACGTCGTGGACTCGTCGGTCCCGACGCGCCGGTTCGACGGGCTCGTGGGGATGATCAACCACCTGGACTACTTCCTGGCACCGCTGGCACCCTACCGGCCCGACCCCAGGCGTCCGGGGCGGCGCGGCAGCGGGCAGCTGCTGGAGATCCCGCCCTCGGCCTGGCTGCTGCCGCTGAACATGAGCACGGTGCGCTTTCTGGGGTGGCGGGCAAGCCTGGCGGTGGCCGGCCTGATCGGCCGGGCGTCACCCCTGCTGAACTTCTACTGCCACCCCTGGGAGTTCGTGCCCGCCGCAGCGCTGACGTTCCCGCCCGGCACGCCCGCGCGGCACACGCGCGCCACCGGACCCCACCTGTTGCCCGGACTGGCGGCGTTTGTGGACGGAGTCCTTCGGAGAGGGTACCGGTCGGTCACGGTCGCCGAGGTGGCCCGGTGCGTCTCGTGATCGCTACCACCGCGGACGATCCGCTGGCCCCGGTATTCTGGGAGGCCTACCGGGCCGCTGCCGGGCCGCCGGCGGTGGCGGTCTTCTTCCTGCGCCCACGCCGCCGGGTGTCGGCCTTCCGGCGGGTTGCGGAGGGGCTGCTGCTCTTCGGCCCCACCGGCGCCCTGTACTGGTGGCAGCAGCAGCGGCGCCTCCGTCGACCCGCCGACCCGCTCCTGCCCCTGGCGGCCGGCACCCGGGTGCAGCACGTGGCCAGCCTCAACCGGGGCGGAGGCCACCAGGCCCTTCGGGACGTGCAGGCCGACGTCCTGGTCTCGGTGGGATCGCCGGAGATCTTCAAGCCGTCCACGCTCGCGCTGGCGCGGTGGGGAGCCCTCAACGTCCACCACGGGCGGCTCCCGACCTATCGGGGCCTCTTCGGGACGTTTTGGGAGGCGCTGTACGGCGAGGCGTGGGGATACACGACGGTCCACCGCATGGACGCAGGGATCGACACGGGGGCAGTGGTGGCCGAGGCGCGGGTCCCCCTGGGGCGGCGCCACCTCCTCGAGGTCCTCGTCGAGAAGCGGCAGGTGGGCGGTCGGCTCCTCGCAGAGGTCCTGGCCCGGGCGGCGGCTGCCGGAGCCCTTCCGCCAGCGGTCCCGCGCCACGACGGAGCGGTCGGCTACTACAGCTGGCCCTCGCTGGCCGACCTGCTCCGGTTCCGGCTGGGCACGCGGGGAGGTACCAGGCGCGACCCCGTGCGCGCAGGCGATGTCCTGGGCCCGGGCGGCGGCCGATGAGCGCCCAGGCCACCATGGAGGTGTCGAGGTCTCCGACGCGTCGGGTGGCCCTCCTGCGACTCGCCCACATCACCACCGCCGACCTGAGTCTGCGCTTCCTGCTGTTGGACCAGTTGCGGGCCTTTCAGGATGCCGGTTTTGACGTGCTGGCGGTCAGTGCGCCGGGGCCCTGGGCCGACGACCTCGTACGGGCGGGCATCCCCCACGCGGCAGTCCCGGGCCTGGAGCGGCGCTGGGCGCCGCTCGGAGACCTCAGGGCCTTGGGGGGACTCGTCCGGGTGTTGGCCCGTCACCGCCCGCACATCGTCCACACCCACACCCCCAAGGGCCGCATGCTCGGGCGGCTGGCCGCCCGGCTGGTCGGGGTGCCGGTCGTGGTGAACACCTTTCACGGTCTGTACGGCCTGGACGGCTCATGGCTGCGGCGTCGCGCCTTCGTCTGGCTCGAACGGGCTGGAGTGCGGCTGGGGGACTTCGACCTGTGTCAGAGCCGTGAGGACCTGGCCACGCTCCTCCGGGAACGCATCACCACCCCGGAGCGCTCCGCCTACCTGGGTAACGGAGTGGACCTCTCCCGCTTCGATCCCGCGCGCGTGGACCGGCGCGCGGTGCGCCGGCGCCTGGGGATCGCCGACGGGGCGCTGGTCGTGGGCACGGTCGGCCGTCTGGTCTGGGAGAAGGGGTTCAGGGAGTTCTTTGCCATGGCCGCGGCCCTCACCGCCGAAGACGCCCGCGTTGTCCCCCTGATCGTGGGGCCGGTCGAGGCCGGCAAGCCCGATGGGATTCCGTCCCCGGTGCTCGAGGAGGTCGCCCGCCGCTGCCGCGTGCGCTTCCTCGGTCTGCGGACGGACATGCCCGACCTCTACGCCGCCATGGACGTCTTCGTCCTCCCCTCCTACCGCGAGGGGTTTCCCCGCTCGGCCGTGGAGGCGGCCGCGATGGGGCGGGCGATGGTCCTGACCGACATCCGCGGGTGCCGCGAAGTCGTCCAGGACGGCCACAACGGCTTCCTCGTGCCGCCCCGCGACGCCGCTGCCCTGACGGAGCGAGTGCGCCAGCTGCTGCGTGATCCCCCGCTGCGCGAGCGGTTCGGCGTGCGCAGCCGCGCGAGAGCGCTGGCCGAGTTCGACGAGCGCCGGGTGGTGGCGACCACCCTGCGGGTCTACGAGCGTCTGTGGGAGGCCCGGAGGGCCGGCCGCGGTGCGGGTGTACCTCGCTGACGTCACCGACATCGGCATCATCACCGCGTTGCACCGGAGCCAGATCCCCTGGGGGCTGCTCAGCGGTCTGGGCGAGGCGGCCGTGGCGCGCTTCTACCGGGTGCTGATCACCTCGGGCATCGGGTTCGTCGTGCTGGCCAAGGACGGCGAGGGGCCGGTGGGCTTCGCGAGCGCGGTGACCGACTGGCCGCGGTTCTCCCGGGCGTTCGTGCGCCACGCGCCCTGGTCGGCGGTCCCGCTGCTGGTGCGGGCGTGGTCGGGCCGCCGGTGGCGCCGCCTCCTCGAGACGAGGCGGTACGTCACCGCGAGCCAGCTGCCCCGGGCCGAGCTCGCGTCGATCGCGCTGGCGCCCGCCGCCCGTGGCCGGGGACTGGGGCGGGCGCTCGTGGCCGCCGTGCTGGCCGAGCTCGGCCGGCGTGGCGTGACCGCGGTCCGCGTGACCACAGCCGCGGACAACGTGGAGGCGCGCCGTCTGTACGAAGGTGCGGGCTTCCGGCTGCACGGGGAGCTCGAGATCCACCCGAACGAGCGGGCCGCCGTGTACATCCGGGACGTCCCGGCCGTCGCCGCGGAGGTCCCCCGGCGTCGATGAGACCGACGCGGGGACGCGAGATCCCGGCGCTGATCCTCGAGCCCGGCTATGGGGGGCTGGCGGCCGCCCGCAGCCTGGGACGACTCGGCGTCTCCGTGTACGCGGTTCGCCAGACGCCGAGCCCGGTGTTGCGCTCGCGCTACTGGCGGGGGTGTTTCTCCTGGCGGTGGTGCCCCGGGCTGGCCGAAGACGCCGTGCTCTTCCTGCAGACCGTGCAGCGACGCCTGGGTGCTCCGGTCGTGCTCCTGCCGACCACGGACCAGACGGCGCTGCTCCTGGCGGAGCACGCAGAGGCCCTGGGCCCGGAGTTCCTCTTTCCCCGCGTTCCGGCGGACCTCGTGCGGGCCCTGGTCGACAAGCGCCGCCTCCACGCGTTGGCCAGGGCGGCGGGGGTGGCGGTGCCGCGGACGGCGGCGGTCCGCTCCCGCCGGGAGGCGGCCGCCTTCCTGGCCGACGCCCGCCTGCCCGTCATCGCCAAGGCCGCCGACCCGGGCGGGCCGATGGGCACGACGCGGCGGGTCTTTCGGCGCGCGCAGGCGTTGCTGGACTACGTCGAGAGCCTCGCACCCGCCGAGCGGGCCAACCTGCTCCTCCAGGAGTTCCTGGGCGGAGCGGGCGTCTGGATGGTGGATGGCTACCTGGGAGGCGACGGACAGCCCTCCTGCGTCGCGGTGGGGATGAAGCTGCGGCAGCACCCCGACCCGGCCGGCGTGGCCTCCCTGGCCGTGGTGCGGCCGCAGGACCGGCTGGCCGAGGTCACGGTGACGTTCCTGCGCGGCTGCGGGTACCGCGGGCTGCTGGACGTCGACTACGCCGTTGACCCGCGGGACGGCACCTTCTGGCTCCTCGATGTGAATCCTCGGCTCGGTGCGACCTTTCGGCTCTTCACCGGGCCAGACGGTATGGATCTCGCCCGGGCGTACTACCTGGACCTCACGGGCCAGCCCGTCCCGGGGCTCCGGCCCGTCCCCGGGCGCCGCTGGTGGCTCGAGGACGATGTGGCGCATCTGCTGGCAGTCCGGCGGCCGGGGGAGTTCTGGCGGTGGCTGAGGTCGCTGCGGGGGGTGCGCGAAGCCGCCTGGGCCGCCCCGGACGACCCGCTCCCCGTCCTCGCCCGGCTGGGCGGGGCGCTCTGGAAGGGGATGCGCCGCGGCTGGCGCGGGTCGACCTCCGACGTGCCGGCATCGCTACGGGAGGTTTCGGTCAAGCGCACGTAACCGCCGGGTTCGCGCGGACCCCCGGTCACCCCTGACCCCTATGGATCGCCGTCGCCTGCTCGACCTGACGCTGGCCGCCGTCCTCCTGGTGCTGGCCGCCCCGGTGATGCTGTTGATCGCGCTGGCCAACCGTCTCCTCACGGGGCGCGCCTTCTTCGTGCAGGAGCGCCTGGGCCAGGGGCTCCGGCCGTTTCGCCTGTTCAAGTACCAGACGATGGTCGACGGGGCGGACCAGGTCTCTACGGTGACCGTGGCCCGGGACGCGCGCGTGACCCCGTTTGGGGCGGTGCTGCGGAGGCTCAAGCTCGACGAGCTGCCGCAGCTCATCAACATCGTGCGGGGGGAGATGAGCCTGGTCGGTCCCCGTCCGTTGACTCCCAACGAGATCGCCGTCATTCCCCGGCCGCTGGCCGCCTTGGTCTACCGCCAGCGACCGGGGCTCACCGGGATCGCCAGCCTGGCCTTCCACGACGAGGAGCGCCTGCTGGCGCAGACCCCCGACCCGTTGCGGGCATACTTCAACGAGATCCTGCCCCGGAAGATCGCCGTCGAGCTGGCTTACGTGCAGCGTCGCTCCTGGGCGACCGATCTGCTGATTCTGGCCTTCACGCCCTTCGCGCCGATGTGGCCGCGCCTTCGCCGGGCACTGGTGACGTGGCTGGTTCCCGACGCCGCCGCCTGGTGGTCGCCCCCGGCCCGTACCGCCGGCCGCGCGGACGCGCGGGAACTACCGGTCCGGGTGTCGTCCCAGTGAGCGCGCCGGCGGTCAGCGTGATCATCCCCGTCTACAACGCCGAGGCCTATGTGGGCGAGGCTATCCAGAGCGTCCTCGCCCAATCCTACCGGAACGCGGAGCTGGTGGTGGTGGACGATGGGTCCACCGACGGCACGGCGGCGGTGGTGCGGGGCTTCGGCCCGGGGGTGCGCTACCTGTACCAGCCCAATGCCGGACTCCCTGCGGCCCGGAACGCGGGCATCCGGAGCGCGCGCGGGGACGTCATCGCCTTCCTCGATGCCGATGACCTCTGGCTACCGGGGTTCCTCGAAGCCGTCGTCGGGGCGTTGCGCGCCGATCAGGCGGTCGACGGCGCTTACACCTGGGCCCGGTACATCGAGCCGCACGGACGGGTCCTCCCGGGCGGCATGGGGCCCACGCCGGCGGGTGACACCCTGGAGCGGGTGTTCCTGATGGGCGGGTCCCTGCAGTTCTCCATGGTGGCGCTGCGCCGTGGGGTGTTCGAGCGGGTTGGTCTCTTCGACGAGGAGTTGCGCCAGGCGCAGGATTGGGACTTCCTGCTCCGGGCCGCGGCGGCCGGCATCCGCTTCGCTTGCGTGCCGCGGATCCTGGTGCACCGGCGAGTCCACGGAGAGAGCCTGGCCGCCGATCCGGAGCGCCACCTGGCCTGGGAGCGGCGTGTCCTGGCCAAGGCGCTGGCCTCGCTGCCGCTCCCCGACCGCCTCCGGGCGCTGGCACCCGTCGCCGAGTACCGCATGGTCGTCCGGGCGGCCATGACGCACTGGCGGCAGGGCCATCACCAGGCCGCGGTCGACCGCCTGGCGGAGGCGCTGGCGTCGTGGCCGGAGGCGGCGGAGCGCCCGCAGACCTACCTGGGCCTGCTCCACCGGCTCCTGCCTGTGGGCGTGCGGTGTGCGCAGACCGTGGGGCGGGAGCTGCCTCGTCTGGTGCAGGAAGGCCGCCGCCTCCTCGATCTGGTCCTCGCCCATCCCCGCATCACGGCGACCGCGGCCATCCGTCCGCGACGGGCCCGGGCGGCCTTCCACACGGGGATCGCCTATCTGGCCCTGCGCTCGCTGCGGCTCGGGCTGGCGGTCCGGGCGGGACTGCAGGTGGTGGCCGCCGACCCGACGCTGCCCCTGATAGATCGACAAGAGATCGACCTTTTCCGGAGATCCCGTGATGGCCGCGGTTCCGCGCATCCGACCCTGGTCCGGCCCGGCCCTGTTGAGCTACGGCTTCCGGCCGTTCTTCCTGCTCGCGGGTCTGCAGGCGGTCTGGACGATGGCGGTTTGGACCCTGGTCCAGCTCGGCCTCGTCGATCTCCCTGCTGCCTGGCCGCCCGCGGCTTGGCACGCCCACGAGCTCCTGTTCGGCTACGGCTTCGCGGTGGTCGCGGGCTTCCTCCTGACCGCGATCCCGAATTGGACCGGCCGGCTGCCGCTTTCGGGCCTGCCGCTCGCCGCCCTCGCCGGGCTTTGGATCCTGGGCCGGCTCGCGGTCGCCTCGGCCGGCCTTTTACCTGCGGCGGCGGTGGCGTCGGCCAC
>ENA-ORXB01003639-ORXB01003639.1-sediment-metagenome-genome-assembly--contig:-NODE-3639-length-10307-cov-3.946530_pt1 | contig 10307 bp, 12 predicted proteins | sample MGYA00237863_ERZ511475 | MGnify/ENA primary metagenome ERZ511475 (study PRJEB26305, sample SAMN06343858) | sediment metagenome | isolation source: hot spring sediment | place: Canada: British Columbia...
GCCACGCTCCGAGCGGGCTCGCCTGGCCGAGATCATTCGAGAGCACCGTCACGACCGCGCGTACCTCATCGTGGAGCACGACATGGACTTCGTGGAGGCCGTGGCCGACCGGGTGAGCTTCATGCACGAGGGGCGTGTTCTGATCATTGGCTCCTTTGCCGAGATTCAGGCGCACCCCACCGTGCGGGAGATCTACCTGGGGTACGGCGAGCGCTCCGCCGCGGACGTTCCCCTCTCCGCGATCACCTCGTGAAGGGATGGCGCGATGGCCCTCAGCCCTCTCACCGAACAAGAAGCTGAAGCCAGACCGGAGCCCTCGGAAGCCCTGGCTGTGGAGAAGCTGACCGTCTACCGGGCCCGTCTGCCCGTGGTGCGCGATATCACCTTGCGGGTGAGGCCGGGTGGAGCGCTGGGTGTACTGGGACGCAATGGAGCAGGGAAGACCACGCTGCTCGAAGGCATCATGGGCCTCCTCGACGCCGAGGGGCAGATTCGCCTGGCCGGCGACAACCTCGCTCCCGCGCCTGCCTGGGTTCGAGCGCGGAAAGGGCTCGCCCTGGTGCCCCAGGGCCGCCAGCTCATCCCCGGGCTCACCGTCGAGCAGAACTTGCGCCTCGCCTGGCTCGCGCCCCTGGGCAACGGGCCCGTCCTCGACGTGTACCAACTCTTTCCCGCCCTCTCCAGGCTCCTCAAGCGGAAGGCTGGGGTGCTCTCTGGTGGCGAGCAGCAGCAAGTGGCCATCGGCCGGGCGCTTCTTCGCCGCCCCACGGTCCTGCTGCTGGACGAGCCGACCGAGGGGCTCGCCCCGGCCGTGGTGAACGAGATTACCGCGGTGCTCAAGCGCCTCATGGCGGCCGGGCTGACCCTCGTCATCGCCGAGCAGCACCACCACGTGGTGACGGAGATCTGCGCCGAGTTCGTCGTGCTGCGTGGCGGCGAGGTGGCCGCCCAAGGAGTAACGGAAAGCGCCTTGCTGGAGCAGTACCTAAGCACGCTCTGAACCTACACCTCCACGCTCCCGACGGCGTGGACCTCTATCAAGCGATAGGAGGGTCTCGGATGCAATCGTCACGACGACACTTTCTGAAAATCAGCGCCTTGGGGTTAGCTGGCGCCGTACTGAGCGGCGGCCTGCTGGCCTCCTTCCACCACATGGAGGAAAGCATGCGGCGCTCCTTCGAGGCCTCGGCCATCGCCGTGAACCGCGAGCACGTGCGCATCCTTAAAAGCACCCTGGGGGAGGACGGGGGAGCCCTGGGAGCGGCTCTCCTGGCCACAAACCCGGACAACCCGTAAGATTCCCCAAAGACGTAAAGGTTCCGTCAAGCAGAACATTCTGTCCCAAACTCACGCCGCTTATGCTCAATCCGTTTTCGCCATCAAACCTTCCTCGGTCCCCTGCATCGGCCCGCCGTCCCCCGTTTCCGGCCGCAAAGCCAACTGGTATCTCCCGGGTTGATATGAAACATGGCCTTTTCCCCCGACCGCGTTTAAGTTTAAATCATGAAGAACGAAAATCTTAGCGCGGAAGAGGAACGGGTCATCATCCACAAGGGCACCGAACCTCCCTTTTCGGGCCGGTACTGCGATCATTTCGAGCCCGGGACCTACGCCTGCAGAAACTGCGGCGCCCCACTCTACCGCTCCGAGGACAAGTTTCACTCTCGCTGCGGCTGGCCCAGCTTCGACGACGAGATTCCGGGAGCGGTAAAGAGGGTCCCCGACCGCGACGGCGTGAGGACGGAAATAGTCTGCGCCGCTTGCGGGGGGCATCTGGGCCACGTCTTTTGCGGGGAAGGGCTTACCCCCAAGAATACCCGGCACTGCGTGAACTCCTTATCCCTGAGGTTCATCCCCCGTGAAGACGCCGGATAACCTCGAGAGGATCGTCCTGGGCGGGGGATGCTTCTGGTGCACGGAAGCGGTATTCGGCACCGTGGAGGGAGTGGTCCGGGTCACCCCGGGCTACGCCGGTGGCTTCACCGAAAGCCCCACCTACCGGGAAGTGTGCGAAGGCACCACCGGGCACGCCGAGGTGGTGGAGGTGACGTACGACCCCGGCCGGGTCACCCTTGAGGAGCTGCTGGAAATCTTTTTCCAGGCTCACGACCCCACTTCCCTGAATCGGCAGGGCGCCGACGTGGGTACCCAGTATAGGTCGATCATCCTCTATAACTCCGAGGAGCAGAGGGATCGCGCCGAGAGATTCATGCGGAAGATCGCGGGCGAATACGAGAAACCCATGGTCACCGAACTCAAGAGGCTGGAACGCTTCCACCCCGCCGAGGAATACCATCACAGATATTTCGAGAGAAACCCCCATCAGCCGTACTGCCGCGCGGTTATCTCCCCCAAGCTGGCCAAACTGAGAAAGAACGAACCAAGAATCGACTAATTGCTGGTTCTTTGGGAGACTTTTAATGGCTCCTGGGCATTTACGTTTATGATGTAGTCTTGATGCCCGTTTAGAAGTTCAAGACTATGAGCCTTGAACAAAATCAGAGCTAACTCTGTATGAAAACCAGGGGCGAGATTTGCATAGTCTTGCCATGTTGAACATATCGCCACCTGCTATGATAATAGGAGCAACAAAAGGAGCATGGCAGATGGCTGAAAAAAGATTCATCCTCGATTATCTGAATGACATTCTCGAAGCTATGGTAAAGGCTCAAACCTTCCTGGGTGACATGAGTATACAGGAATTCGAGGCGGATGAACGGACGGCTTACGCAGTTATCAGGGCACTGGAAGTGGCCGGTGAAGCGGCGCGCCATATCCCAGAGGATATTACCACAAGGTACCCCGAGGTCCCTTGGAGCGATATGATCGGTATGAGAAACATATTGATCCACGACTATATCGAGGTGGATCTCGAAGCGGTATGGTTGACCATCAAGGATGATCTCCCTGAGGCCGAGCACGAGATCAGGCGGATTGTCGAGGAGCTGGAAAATGACTGACCTGGAAAGATTCAAGAATATATTGAATGAGCATAGGGAGGAACTCGAGAAGGAGTACTCGATAAGCAATATGGGCTTGTTCGGTTCCTACGTACGCGACGATCAGGAAAAAGGAAGCGACCTCGACATTTTGGTGGAGTTCTCGCAGCCGATAAGCTTGCTGAGGTTCGTCAGCCTGAAACGCAGGCTGAGCCAACTCCTTGACGTCGAAGTGGATCTGGTCATGAAAAAGGCACTGAAGCCAAGGGTCGGTGAGCGCATCCTCGCTGAAGTCGTTTATATCTAACAGCCTCCGCATGTCACTCCCGCCTCAGGCAGTGGCTAAACTACTCTGTCTCGCGGGATGGCGAGACCCCGAAGTTCTCCTTAAAGCACTGGCTGTAGTGCCTGTGTGAGCGCGATGCCGGTCAGGTCCCCGATCTTTGCGTAGATCTCCATAAGATCGCGGTAGGGGCCCTCGCGGCCAATGCCGCCAGAGGAAGGAGGAAAAGAGCCACGAAGCCGGCCAGGGCGAGGATTTGCCAGCCCAACTCCCTCCAGCCTTCGCCGTAGATGGAGATGCGGAAGATGGGGTTGGCGATGTAATAAGTGGGGAGGACGCGGGCTATCCACTGCGGCCAGCTGGGGAAGATGATGAAAAGCGCCGGGACGAGAAGGAAGACGCCGAACACTTTCATGTAGGCCACCAGGACGGTCTGGTCCCTGGACAACATGCCGAGCAGCAGTCCCCACTCCACCCCCAGGAGCGACCCCAACACGAATATGGTGAACATGAGCAGGGTATGCGTGAAACCCACGGTGAGCAGGGTCAGGATGATCCCCATGGCCAGGGAGACGATGACGCCCACTAACCCGAAAGCGACCAGTATCTCGCCCAACGTGACCGGGGTGACCAGAAGCGCGGCGAAGGTCCTTTTCTCCTTCTCGTTAACCACAAAGGAGGAGGTGAGCATCAAGCCGCCGAGAAGGATGATGTAGATGACCATGAAGGGAAGGAACATATCCATGAGGGAGAGCGCTTTCTCCTCCCCCAGCACCACCTGCTCGAAACGGACCTGCGGCACTTCTGGAGACGCGGCCCTGATGGCGGAGGTCAGCGCGGCCAGGGCCACCGCCCTGCTCTTGGCCAGACTCTCTCCGTTTACGTAGAGATCGACCTGCGCCCTCTCCCCCGCCGCCAGCCTTTCCTTGGCCTCCTCGCCGAAGACCGCCCCCACGTCCACCTTCTTGTCCCGCACCAACGCCGTGGCCTCGTCGGCGGAACCGGCCATTACCAAGTCGACCGCCCCCGTGCCCTCGAGCCCCGCGGCGATGGCTCGATCGCCGCCTTCGTAGACGGCAATCTTCGGCCTGGCCTGCCAGATGCCGAAAAGGAGCTGAAAAACGGCCGCGAATATCAGCGGCCCCAGAACGGTGAAGATGATATAGGGATTTCTCGGGTTCAGGCTCTTTCTCGCCATGACAAGGATCCTGCGCACGCTCATGCCACTTTCCTCCTCAAGATGGCGGAACCCAGCGCGAAGAAGCCTAAGGTGAACAGGAGGAGGTAGACGAGGGACGAGGCGTAGTCGGACAATCTCATCCCGTAGTTCAGGACACCGTCTAAGGGCTCGAGCAGCCAATAGGTGGGTATGGCCCTTAGAAGGGGTGAATCGAAGCCGGGGTAAATGAGCAAGAATCCAGGCATTACCAGTACCACCATAGGGATTACGGAGATCATGGCCATGGAGATGAAGTCCTTGCTCAAGGCGCCTACGGTAAAGGCTATTCCCACCATCATGGCGGAGCCGAGAAACAAGAGGACGACGATGGCCAGCCAGGTGCGGGCGGAGATCGCCCCCAGGAGCAAGGCCAACAGGAAGCCGAAAAGGAAGGTATTGAGTATGCCGGTGACGGCTTTGGCGGCGATGAAATCCCGCAGGGTCACGGGGGTCACCAAAAGGGCTTGCGCCGTTTTCCTTTGCACTTCCTCCATGAGCAGGTTCCCCAGGCCGAACAGTTCCAGGAGGAGCACGAAGGCAAGCAGGACTACCCGCAGCCTGTCCTTTACAGGAATCTGCCGGCCCGCCATGTCCGGGCCTATCACCGTGGCGTTGAAATCGGCCGGAAGCTCATATCCCATGAGGGCGTAGGCTATCTCGGACGCCATGACCTCACCCGCCTCGGTCACCTCCTGCGGGGTCTCGGACGACACGTAAAGGACCAGCTCGGGTTCCCGCCCCGCAACCACGAAGGACAAACCGGCGCTAACTTCCTCCTCCTGCACCATTCTCTGGAGGTCCTCCCTGGACTCCGCCCATACCAGCTCCAGTCCTCCCTCCGCCTCTCCCCCACCAGCCCCTCTCAGCCTCGCCGCCATCTCCTCTTCCCCTCCCGTAAGGCCCAACTCGGCGGCGGCCTCCTCGCTCACCTCGAGGTGAAAGCCCATCTTGAAAACCTCGTCCACCCGCGAGGGCAGCAGAAAATACACCAGCGCGTAAACCACGATAAAGAGCACCGAGATCGCCGCCACGAAGCGGTTGCGGTAGACCTGCGCCAGGTCCTTCCCCACCATGGCCAGGATCCGGTTCATTGCAGCTTCTTTCCCGTCATAAGAATAAAGATATCCTCCAGGGTGGCCTCCTCGGTGTGCATGTCCAGCACCTCGCCGGCGGCCAGGATCTCCGCCGTGCGCCGCGCCGCCCTCTCGTCGTCCAGTGGTATCTCCTCTTGCTCGAGCTCTCCCTCCTCCCGGTAGCGCACCTTGAGCACCCTTTTCCCGTAGCGTTGCTTGAGATTCTCGGGAGTGTCGAAGGCGGCGATCTTTCCCTCGCTGATGAAGGCCACGCGGTCGGATAGCTTGTCCGCCTCCATCATGTCATGGGTGGTCAGAAACACCGTCACTCCCTTGTCCCTCTCCTCCATAATCACTTCGCGGATGGCTTGCGAGGAAACGGGGTCGAGGCCGTCGGTCGGCTCGTCGAGGAAGAGCACCTCCGGCCGGTTGACCAGCGCCCTGGCCACCATGAGGCGCTGCTTCATTCCCTTGGAATAGTTGGAGACGCGGTCCTTGCGGTCCACCGGCAGGCCCACCCTCTCCAGTAGGGCGGGGATGCCGGGTTCCTTTATCCCGAAGAGCGAGGCGAAGAACTTGAGGTTGGCGGCGGCCGACATCTCCTCGTAAAGGCTCTTTTCCTCGAAGCACACCCCGATGCGCGACTGCACCTCCGACCTGCTCCTCACTATGTCCTTGCCCAGGATGGCGATCCTCCCCTCCTGGGGGTCGAGCAAACCCACCAGCATTTTCAAGGTGGTGGTCTTGCCGGCGCCGTTGGGGCCTAGAAACCCCAGAATCTCCCCCTTGCCGACGCTGAAGGAAATATGGTCCACTGCCGGTCGGCCGTCGTAGGAATAGGCGATGTCCTCGGCCAAGATGGTAACTTCTTCCTGCAATTCCCGCCGCTCCTTCCCACACTCGGAATTCCTCTTCCATCCATTCTCGCCATCTACTAATCTAGGCGGGGTACCCACCCCCGTCAATCGAGCGTGGCGAAGCGACCCGGGCGGGCCCCGTGCTACCATAGAGGTATGGGCGTGACCGCTACCCGCTGGAGGGAGGAGAGGAAAGGGGGCCGCAGATGGCCAATCTCGCTTACCTGAGCCCGGAGTGGACGGAGGAGGGGCGCCGGCGCGTCGAGGCCGAGCTCACCCCGGAGGTGCTCCACAAGGTGACCAGCTCCATGACCAACATCTACAGGAACTGCCCGGACGGGAAGGAACATTACTTCTACGTGGCCTTCGAGGACGGCAAGCTGACCGGCTTCGAGACCGGGGAGGGGGAAGGGCCCAAGGCGGAGTTCCGCATCATCGCCGACTACGACACCTTCGCCAAGATAAGCCGCGCCGAGCTGGGGGCGGTCAAGGCCCTCACCTCGCGCAAGCTGACCCTGCGGGGCAACATGGCCAAGGCGCTGCGCCTGGCCCCCCTTGTGGACAAGCTGAACAAGGTGCTGGCAACTATTCCCACCGACTACTGATGAGACGCGGCATGATATGCATGCCGCTTGAAACGGCTCTTCCGGCGCGGCGGGCGCCGGAACCGGAGATCGGGAGATGATGAAAATGCCCCTTTATGACCCCAACGACCCCTACGCCGTGGACCTGGAAACGCGCCTGGTGGAGATACAGGCCGGTATGCACGCGCGCGACCTCGACCTCTATCTCGCCTCGCGCATCCGCACCATGAGCTTCGTCCTCGACGCCTTCGTACCCTGGCGGAGCTTCATGGTCATCCCCGCCGAGGGGCTCCCCACCGTCTTCACCTTCGTCATCGACTCGGCGCGGCTCTTGAGCGAGACCTGGCTGGACGAGGACCATGTGCGCGGCTATTTCGGGGCCAGCGGCGCCGACCAGATCGAGGTCATCCAGTACTTCATCGAGGACGAGCTGGGCATCACCAAGGGCCGCCTGGGATACGAGTCCGGCATGGCCACCTACACCGCGGAGGGGTGGATGACCCACTACGAGTACGAGCGCTTCCGGGACGCCCTGCCGGGGTTCGAGTTCGTCAACGCCCACGACATCGTGGATCAGGCCTCCCTGATCAAGGACGAGGGAACCATCAATCGCTTCCGTGAGGCGGGCCGCATCGTGGACGCCGGGCACAAGGCGGCGCGCGAGGCCATCGAGAACGGCGGCTGGAAGGGCATGACCGAGACCGAGCTGGCGGGGATCGCCGCCCTGGCCATGCGGCGCGAGGGAAGCGTGTCGGAATGGAACTTCGCCGGCTTAAACGAGATCTCCAGCGGCTGGCGCACCGGCCTGGGCGCCTGCACCCCTCCCACCACCAAGGAATTCGCGGCAGGAGAGGCCCTGATGTTCGACCTCCACGCCATGTTCAAGCTGGCCCTGGGCGACCATTCCCATAATTACCTCATCGCGCCGGCAAGCGAGCGCCAGAGGTGGCATGCCGACAACTTCGTGGCCTGCGTGCAATTCGTGGCCGACAGCTACAAGGCGGGCGCCACCCCGGGCGACCTCATCACGGAGTGCGGCCGCTTCGCGGAGGAGCGGGGCTGCTCCGATTACATCCTCCCGGGAGTGGAGCACGGCATCGGGCTCTTCGGTGACGAGTGGCGGGTGGGGGCGAGCATGGACGTGCCCATCCCCTACTGGACCGACCCCGACCACGTCTACCAGGAGAACGAGATGGTAATACTTGCCATGCAATACGCCGCCCCCGAGGATGAGGTGGGTTTCCGCTACGAGAACCCCATTGTGATCAAGAAGGACGGCTGCGAGCTCACCTCCAAGTATCCCCTGGCCATAGAGGAGATAGAGTAGGGACGGGCGTTGAGCGCGGGCCTCACTTGTGCTAGATTGCAACCAGGCGGCCGTAAGCGGCGACTTTTCCCCGGGTGCGGGGATCGCTAATAGGGGCTGAGGGAGTTCCACCCAAGGCAGCAGGCATAGGACAAGCCTCGGGTATGGCAAGATAATATGATGGCGGCCTATAAAAGGCAGCCACGGCGAAAAGATACGGGAAAAGTAGGTTTCGCATTTTGCGAGAGGAGTGTGAATCATGGCCGACGAAGCCGCGACTCATTACGACATGATAACCGACATGTGGAAGCATTTCATGGGAGACAACCTCCACTTCGGCTACTTCGAGAGCGAGGACATGGAGCTCGCGCGGGCCACGGAATTGATGATCGACAGAATGCTCGACCTCTGCGACATAAGCGATGACACCCGCGTGCTGGACGTGGGGTGCGGCATCGGGGGGCCGGCCATCTACATACACCAGAAGTTTAAATGCGCCGTGGACGGCATATCCACCAGCGAGAGGGGGGTGGAGCTCGCCAACCAGGCCAGCAAGGAAAAGGGCTTCGACAAGGTACGCTTCAAGGTGGCCGACGGCATGGACAACAAATTTCCCTCCGAGATCTTCGACATAGTGTGGATCATGGAAACCAGCCACCTCATACCGGACAAGAACCGCCTCTTCCGGGAATGTTACCGGGTGTTGAAAAAGGGCGGAAAGCTGGTGCTCTGCGACCTCATCCAGCTCAAGTCCATCCCTTTCCTCAAGGGCATGCTCCAGCTCCTAATCCATATCAAGGACATCAAGGTCGCCCCCAGGGTATGGGGGCCGGCGCACATCATCTCCCTGGGAAGTCTATGCGACCCCATAATAGAGGCCGGCTTCAACCGGGTCTGCTCTTACAACGTCACCAAGTACGCGGCTCCCACCCTGAAGTGGTGGAGCGAGAACGCCAAGCGCTTCCGCCCATCCGCAAAGGATGAATTTTCCATGCAATACACCGAGGATTTCATCAAGGGGTGCGCCAACCTGGAAAAGGCCTTCCGCGACGGCACGGTGGGATACGGCATGATCTCAGCCGTAAAAGAAGCATGATTCCCGGGCCTGCCGCGACCGCCGTTGACCGCCACCGTCGGCGATGTTAACATGGTTTCGCTCAGAGCGTTGAAAATTTAAGAACAAGCCTGCCGGATCCCGCGAGGGATAAAAGGGAAGTCGGTGAAATTCCGACACGGTAGCGCCGCTGTAACCGGGGAGCGAGATCCCGTTAATCCACTGGCATTAGCCGGGAAGGGGGGGTCAAGCAAAGATCCGGGAGTCAGAAGACCTATCCGGCAAGGGTCAGAAAGCTCTCCGCTTCAGAGAGAAACTGACGGATTTCGGTAACCCCTCTCTCGCAGCGAGAGAGGGGTTTTTCTTCCCCTCGAGCGGCGCAAGGGCGAGTAAACAAGTCAAGGAGGTAGGAAATGGGCAATTCAAAGGAAAGTACGTTCCCGGATGCGGCAATCGCGGCCGCGCGCGCGGTTCTGACCGCGGCCATGACATGCTGCCTGATCCTGGCAATGTCCGGGTTCGCGCTTCCCGCCCTTCCCGCGCCGGCGGTCAGGGGAGCGGCGGAGGCGCAAACAACCGGAGCGGCGTTCGAGAGCGCCGACTACCGCATCAAGGACGGGACCGGCCCCTGCATCGCGGACGGCGTCGCTTATCTTTTCGCCGGCGACGATCCCTGGTCCCCCCCGGGTGTGAACAGCAGTATCGTCGCCCTGGACGCGGATGACGGCTCCTTGCTGTGGCAAAAGGAGCTGGAATGGGCCGGCGGCATGGGCTCCAAGGCGCGGCCCCTTTACGAATCCGGCAAGCTCTACATCGGATGCGGCAAGACGGTTTACTGCCTGGACACTGAGAACGGCGGCAACATAGCATGGGCTACCAACATCACTCCCGCCGACGCGACCCTGGGCGACTCGGTAATCATAAGCGACCCCGTCCTCTACTCCAACGGCGCGGGAACCAAGGTCATCGTGGTGGGGGACTATATCTACGGC
>ENA-ORXB01003641-ORXB01003641.1-sediment-metagenome-genome-assembly--contig:-NODE-3641-length-10296-cov-4.668069_pt1 | contig 10296 bp, 8 predicted proteins | sample MGYA00237863_ERZ511475 | MGnify/ENA primary metagenome ERZ511475 (study PRJEB26305, sample SAMN06343858) | sediment metagenome | isolation source: hot spring sediment | place: Canada: British Columbia...
TAAAAGGCAAACTCTTCCGAAAGGAGAGGGCGCAAAGCCATGGGTCTAAGGCCGCGAGAGCGGTTAAGATCGCCAGGCTGCCGCCTCCTAAAAAGCGCCCTTTCCGAGGAGGAAAGGGCGATTTGGTTTAAGGACGGGAGATTTGCCACCAGGCCTCGGGGACAAAAGAGGAGATACAAAAGATGCAGAGGCTCACTCGGTGGCAGAAGGGTATCATAGCTATATTCGGCCTCGTCTTTCTTGCCCTGACCGCGTTTCAGCCCCTCATTTTTAAGGGTGACGTCGTTGCCGCGGCGGTAAGCACCTCCGCGGAGGAAACGAGCATGTTCCAGATGGTCAACCAGGCTCGTGCCGATGCCGGGTTGCCCTCGCTTTATCTGGAGCAACGCCTGACCGATTTCGCTCGCAGCTATTCCAACGAGATGGCGCGGTACCATTTCTTCGATCACGTATCCCCAGTTTCCGGCAATCTGCAGCAACGCATCGCCGCGCAGGGAATAAGCGGCTGGAAGCTGGCCGGCGAGAATCTGGCCACCGCCCCTAGCGTCGAGACGGCCTTCAGGGCTCTCATGAACAGCCCTAGCCACCGGGATAACATTCTTCACCCCCAGTTCAACTGCGTGGGCATAGGCATCGTGAGGTCCGGCGGAACCTTGTACATCACCCAGGAGTTCATGCAGTTCTCGCCGATACCTCCCACGGCGGACGTGCCAACCGCTTCGCCGGCCCCGGCGACCGTAGCCTCCTCGGATACCTTCGACTCCTACATCTTGATCTTGAATCCCAACGACACGGCGGCGGAGGTGGACGTCTATTTCCAGGGTGAGGAGGGAGCCAACAGTAATTTCCATTTCACGGTGGGAGCCCATTCCCGCTTCACCGTGCCGGTGAGGGAAACCATGGGATGCGGCTCGTTCTCCACGGAGATCAGGAGCGACCAGCCGGTGCTCGCGGAGAGAGCCATGTACTTCAACTACCAAGGGAGGAAGGGAGGCCATGATTCCATAGGCGCCGAGAAGACCTCCAGCAACTGGTTTTTCGCCGAGGGTTATACCGGAGGAACGTTCGATACCTGGCTGCTGCTGCAGAACCCCAACGACCATACCGCCACGGTAAGTATCAACTTCATGCGAGCGGACGGCTCGGTTATCAACAAGCAATTGAACGTGCCCGCCCACCGGCGATGCAGCGTGCATGTAGACGAAATACCGGGACTCGAGGCTGCTGAAGTATCTACCCAGTTGTCTTCCAACCTGCCTATAGCGGCGGAGAGGGCCATGTACTTCAACTATAACGGCAAGGACGGCGGGTCCGATACCGTCGGCGCCACCCAACCTTCCAATAACTGGCTGTTCGCCGAAGGCTACACCGGTGGTTCCTTCGATACCTGGGTCCTGCTGCAAAACCCTAACGACGACGCCGCTATGGTGACCCTGGAGTTCATGAGGCCGGATGGAGAAGTCATCAAGCAAAAGGTGAACGTGCCCGCTCGCAGGCGCCATACCGTCCACGTGGACGATATCCCAAGGCTCGAGTCCACGGATGTCTCCACGAGAGTGGTTTCCAACCTCCCGGTAATCGCGGAGCGGGCCATGTACTTCGACTACGATGGCGGCAAGAAAGGCGGTCATGTGACTATTGGGGCGACCAGCGGCCGTGAGGAGTGGTATCTCGCCGAGGGCTACACCGGGGGCGGCTTCGACGACTACGTATTGCTGGCCAACCCCGGAGACATGGCGGCCGACGTGGAAATAACCTTCATGCGTCCGGACGGAGTGAATATAAGCCACAGGGTGGAAATGGCGCCCCATTCCCGCCGCACCGTGCACGTGGACGAGCTGGCCGGGCTGGAGTCCACGGAGGTGAGCGCCAAGGTGGTTTGTGACGTTCCCATCGTGGTGGAGAGGGCCCAGTATTTCGACTTCCGCGGTATCCGTGAGGGCACCAACTCCATAGCCGCTTTTGAGCCCTCCACCTCCTGGTATTTCGCGGAGGGATGCGTGAGGTAGAGTCCTATGGATGCGGTTGCATCCGCCTTACGACCGGTTGAAGGATTGCATAGGGGCTGTCCGCAGCGGGCGGACAGCCCCCACATTTTACCAGCCTCGTGCAGCCGACATCTTCAGCAAGACTTATTGCTGGAAAAGGTTACTCGAATGCTAATTGACGGGGGAGGTAAGGCTTCAAAATGATTTGGGTCGGAAAAAGTAGGGCTGCAAAGTCAACCAGTTAAGTTGGATGCGTATCTTGGTAAGTTGAGCCGACCTCCCTATGTAAAGATCTGCCACTCCAAGATAAGGTTACAAAATAACCCGTTCCTCAGGATAGGCCAAGCCTCCGATCTTCTGTAAAATCAAGAGGCTTCCTTCATGGTCATCCTCTTTTTCTTAGCCACCGTTTCTCCTTTCCGATAAGGGACCAACTGTCAATCCCTTATCCTGGAGAGCGGCGGCTTTGCTGTCAAAGATCTCAGCCAAAGCGGATTAAATATTTTATGGGCACAACCTAGCCTACCTAATCCATGTATCTTGCTCAACTATCATTAAGAGTTTGGACAATCGCCGCGATTAAGGGCTAGAAGCACGTAAAAGCTAGGTAGAAAAGCGACACTATTTCGCTTCTCAGAGCATATATATAAATAGGATATTAAATTGCATATTTTAGGAAAAAGGTCTTTCAAGGGATCTCCTTAAAGAGAGGCAGCTAGTATGTGTGTCGGACCTGATTATCAAGAAATGGAGCTGCACATCAAAGATGATATTGAGGCTTTCGGCAAGCTTTATGTGATCAATTATAAACGGCTGTTTAATTATATGTTGTATAACACAGGTGACATTGAGTCAGCTTTGGACTTAACCGCAGAAACTTTTTTCAAAGCTTTTAAATTCAGAGACAGTTTCAACCCTGCACGTGCTTCTTTTACCTCTTGGCTATATGGTATTGCATCAAAGGAGATCATCAAGTATTTCCGCTGCAAGAAGAGGGATTCGGCGTTGATTGATGCCTATCTTTCGTTTCCGGAGGATGTCGAAAAGGCCAGGCTTTCCATAAACAGAGAAGAGTTGGAAGAGGCGCGAAGGCAGTTGGAGCTTTGTGATGAGTTCATAGATTTATCGGTGACAATACGGAAGCTTCCTGTCAAATACAGGAAGATATTGACATTAAGGTTGGTTGAAGATATCTCCTTTGAGGAGATCGCTTCAATATTTCATATCGAAGTCGAGGCCGCTAAAAGTCAATATTACCGAGCATTGAAGAAGTTAAGAAAAACTCTTTTAGGGGTGCCAACGGGAAGGGCAAGCACCATTAAAGGAAAAGAGTCGATTTCTGATATGCGCGTGCTAGAAAAGGAGGTCGAATGAAATGTCTGGGATTGATGAAACTAGATGGCCGTCTATCGAAATCTCTAGCCACCGGGATGCAGTAAGAAGATTAATAGATGAGCATGCCTCAAAGGCGATTGAGAACGAAATGGTTGAGAAAGAAAGGCTAGCTATATGGTCGTATAGGTTGCTTAGCTGGAAGCCTTTGCTGGCAGTAATAACGAGCGTGATCGTTGCAGCAATCTTTGCTACTGGGGCACTTTTATTTGTTTCCAGGTCAGGGGTGGCTGTGAATGAGATGGCCAAAGAAGAATTGAAGGCAAAGGCTTTAGCAGAAGTTAAAAGAATAATTTCAGAGGTGAGAATATTAGAAGAGTCAAGGCAGTTCAGCAATGATCTAAGCACAGCTTTCGAATTGAGGGATGTCAATGGTAATTTTCTGGGAATGGTGACCGTAAGCAATGCTTCTGGAGAGATAAACTGGCTGTTTGATGCCACTAAAGATTCATCAAAGAAAAGCGTAACAGCTAATGTCCGAATCGGCATCGAAGAAGCAACGGCGATTGCTGAGAATTTCCTTAAAGAGAAGGGCGTCAACTTGGAGGATTATGCATTGGAGAGTGAGCCCCTGGTTCGACGCGCTATGATAGGCCCACCCGATGATCCCAAGCCGGCCTATAGCTATGAGTTCAACTACCGGATCCAGGTGGATGGTCTGTTTGTCGATCCTGGTATGTTTGATGTAGTTACTGGCCCTGTAGGAACATGTTTTGTTGGCGTATCCCCTGAAGATGGAAAAATTACGGGTTTTTACATACAGGAAAGTTACCTCCCTTTCAGGGATATGGCGCGTGGAGAGCAGAAGATAACGAAAGAGGAAGCTATAGAGATAGCGGTAGGGGAGGCAAAAAGCGAAATCGCTGATAAGGATAAAATACCAGTAGTCAAGGACAGCGAAATCCAATTGAGGTATATGGTTGGCAAGAATAACGACCTTATCCCCTACTGGAAAGTGACGGTTCATTATCGCAACCCTGACGTAGATGTATCCATGGTTCCGGAGGCTGCTTCATACGGGGGTGGCGGGCAATTTTTTGTCAACGCTGTGGATGGAGGGATCCAAGGAGGAGCTAAATTTCTATAACAGTGTAACTAGATTTTTGACACCATGTTGCGACAAAAGCGTCACTAAGCGAGTACGTTGGGTTATACGTCAGGCAAATCTAATTGATATTGTGTCTGCGTGCTTTCTGAGATCGGGCCCATATCACAAGGCTGTATCCGATCCTGATCCCGATAAACCAATATTCGCAAACTCTGCAGGTGGACCCATGGACGCACCCAATATGGTCAAACGCGAGTTCGAGCCCAGCTTTCTTTACAGGGATCGTTGACCGTGTTACCCTAATCCATTGTGATAAAATGAAGCTGGAGGTAAAAGGCAAGGATGTATGCAGTAATAGAGACGGGCGGCAAGCAGTACCGCGTGGAGAAAGGCGACACCATCCGGGTGGAAAAAATGGACGTTCCGGAAGGTGAAAAGGTCGTTTTCGAGCGCGTCCTGTTGGCCAGCAACGAAGGGCGTATCTATGCCGGCCCAGAGGCGGAGAAGGTCAAAGTGGAGGGGACCATAGTCAGGCATGGCCGGGCCAAGAAGATCATCGTCTTCAAGTACAAGCCCAAGAAAGGGTATCACCGCAAGAAGGGTCACCGTCAGGCTTTCACGGAAATCAAGGTGGACAAGATAACCGGGGGCCCGCGGGCGAGCAGGGCGAGCAAGACGAAGAAGGAAGAGGCGGAGGAAAGCGCGGCCGCCGCGTCTTCGGACGCCAAGGATAAGGAAAAAGAGCAGGCGCAAACGAGCTGATCGTTTCTAGGGAGAGGTGAGCGGGCATGTCCAGCAAGAAAGGCGTAGGAAGCTCTCGAAACGGCAGAGACAGCCATTCCAAGAGACTGGGAGTGAAGAGCTTCGGTGGGCAATACGTCACCGGGGGATCCATCCTGGTGCGCCAAAGGGGGACCAAGGTCAAGCCGGGCGAAAACGTAGGGCTGGGAAAAGATTATACCCTGTTCGCCAAGGTGGACGGGTACGTCAAATATTATCGCAGCGGAGATCGGCATTATGTGAGCGTCGTTCCGGCGGAGTAGCTTGCCGCTCCCGCCGGCATGGGTGAAAAAGTCCCGGCCAGGCCGGGATTTTTGTTATGCTGTTACCGGGCTTAATCGCTCTCGATGGAAGGGTGGTCGGCTAGGTTATGCGGTCGACTAAGGTTTGGAGCCATAAAAGGCCGCGTGTTTAGGATGTCCGCCGTATAAAGCAGGGGTGATCGGTTGTTCATCGACGAGGTACAAATAAAGGTGCGTGGCGGAGATGGGGGCGACGGTTGCTCAAGCCTGCACCACGAAAAGTACCGCCCGCTCGGGGGTCCCGACGGCGGTAACGGTGGACGCGGCGGCTCGGTGATACTGCGCGCCTCGCCCAGCGTTAACACTCTGGTGGAATATACCCGCAAGCGCCATTTCCGGGCGGGCCGCGGCGGAAGCGGCTCCGGGAACAACCGGCACGGCGGCGAGGGTAAGGATCTCGTTCTCCAGGTGCCGGTGGGCACCCAGGTTCGCGACGAAAAAGGCGACTTGATCGCCGATCTTTCCCATCCCGGCCAGGAGACGGTGGTGGCAAGGGGAGGCCGTGGGGGTAGAGGAAACGCCGCCTTCGTCACCCCGGCGCGGAGAACACCGGACTTCGCCGAAAAGGGCGAGCCAGGCGAGGAGAGATGGATAAAGCTGGAGCTGAAGCTGCTGGCGGACGTGGGAACGGTCGGGTTCCCCAACGTGGGCAAGAGCACGCTTATATCACGCCTTTCGGCGGCCAGGCCGCGTATAGCCGACTACCCTTTCACGACCCTGGAGCCCATGCTGGGGGTGGTGCGCGTGGACGAGGAACGAAGTTTCACCATCTCCGACCTGCCCGGGCTGATCGAGGGGGCGCATCAGGGGCGAGGGTTGGGTTTGAGGTTTCTGCGCCACGTGGAGCGCACCAAGGTTCTACTGCATATGCTGGACGTTTCGGGGGCGCAGGAGATGGGGCCCGAGCGAGCCCTGGAGATAGTCCTGGAGGAGATGTCGGCTTACAGCCGTGAGCTTACGGAGCGCCCGCAGGTGGTGGCGGCGAACAAGCTGGACGTAGCCGACGCACAGCGTCTGGAGGAGGCAAGGAAAGCCGCGGAGCGGAGAGGATGGGACTTTTTTCCGATATCGGCGGTGACGGGCGAAGGCGTCGCCGCCCTGGTGTACCGCCTCGCGGATATGGTTGAGGAGGCGAAAGGGAGCGAGGAACCGGAAATCCCGCCCGAAATGAAGTACTACACCTACGACCCGCTCCGAGGACGAGGCTTCATGGTGGTTGAGGAGGAGCAGGGGTTCCGCGTACTAGGCGAAAGCGTTGAGAAGCTGGTGGAGAGAATGGACTTGAGCAATCCCCAAGCCCTGGCGTATGTGCAGGCCAGGCTGAAGAGAATGGGGGTGGAAGATGAGCTCTTGCGCATGGGTGCCGAGGAGGGAGATACGGTGATCATCGGGGATCTGGTCTTCGATTTCTTTCCGGAAAAATAGCCGGAGGAAGAAAAAGGGTATTTAGGAAAGATTGGTAAGCTATGTCCCCTGTGTGGCCAGAGAAGGGGCGTGAAATCAATTGGCCTATGAGGCAAATCTCTTCTCATGGCAGCACACGAGAGACGACAGCTTTTTCTCGTTTTATCAACTGCGGGGATGCCGAATCTGTAGAATAAAATATATACAAAGACATGTTTTATGGCCATGACGGGGAAAGAGAGAGAAATGGCTTCCAGGAAGCGTGATATCCGGGCGAGGCGTCTGGTGGTCAAGGTAGGAACTTACACCTTGAGCGATGCCGAGGGAAGGCTGGACCGCGAACAAATGCGGGACATCGTGCAGCAAATCGCCTCCCTGAGGGAAGAAGGACGCGAGGTGATCCTGGTTTCCTCCGGGGCCATAGCCGCCGGCGTGGAGCTCCTGGAGCTTGATGAGAGGCCGCGGGATATTCCCTCCCTCCAGGCCGCCTCTTCCGTGGGGCAGGGGCTGCTTCTCCAGCTCTATTCCGTATATTTTGCCCACTACAATGTGCTGGTCGGCCAGGTGCTCTTCACGCAGTACGATTTCGCCCACCGCCAACAGTACCTCAACGCCCGCAACACCTTCCGCAGGCTGCTGGAGCAGGGGGTCGTCCCCGTGGTCAACGAGAACGACACCGTGGCCGTGGAGGAGATCCGTTTTGGAGACAATGACCGCCTGGCCGCCCTGGTGAGCCTGCTGACCGGAGCGGATTTGCTGGTCATGCTCTCCGACATCGAGGGATTCTACACCGCCGATCCCAAGCGCGACCCGAGCGCCAGACTCATCCCCGAGGTGGAGCGGATAACCCCGGCCATGCTTAAAGCGGCGGGAGAAGCGGTGGAGGAGCACGCCTCCGGTGGGATGGCGGCTAAGCTCGAGGCGGCCCGCATCGCTACCGCCTCCGGGATCGGGGTGGTGGTGGCTCCGGGCAAGGAGCCGGATATCCTGGCTCGCGTGCTTAAGGGTGAGCGGGTGGGAACCTACTTTTATCCGCGGCAGAGAAAGCTGCGCGGCCACAAGCAGTGGATTGCCTTCGGCACCCGCCCGCGAGGAACCATAGTTATAGACCAGGGGGCGCGGGAGGCGCTGCTGCATGGCGGAAAGAGCCTCCTTCCGGCCGGGGTTTTGGAATGCCGTGGAAGTTTCGATGCCGGGGACGCCGTGGAGGTGGTTGACGAAAGCGGCAGAAAGGTGGCCAGGGGTTTGTGCGGCCTATCCTCTCTGGAACTTGAGGAGGTCAAGGGAATGCGCAGCGATGAAGCGGCGCGATGCCTCGGGGACGAGAGGTGCGAGGAGGTAATTCACCGCGATTACCTGGTCGTCGTGGATAAGGGCGAGGGCGGTTGAGTTTGGCGCCTAAAGGCAAGAGAACAGGCCGGTAGAAGGCGATGATAGTTGTTTAGGGAAGGTAGATAGGCGGGAAAAAGCGGCCAAGGCGTTTCGCCGAAGCCGCGATCTGGGGCTTGCTTGCACGCTTGGCCTTCTTGCCTGCGGAATGGCGGCTTCTTAACCCGGCTATAATGGCGGACGTGTTAACCCTTCCTGGTTACGGACTCTTGCCGGGAAAACGGCCGTTGACGAAGGAAAAAGCGGACCGGTTGCCTAATTTGCTGTTGGAGGAGGGGTTACGGAAGGGCAATCTGTTCGGCCCCCGATCCGCACCGCTTGCCGGCAGGCTTTATAATTAGGGAAACCGAGGAGATTGTGATGAGCGTTGTAGAAGAGCTTGGCGCGAAAGCCAGGGAAGCGTCGCGACGCCTGGGCACGGTAGCGGCGGAAGCCAAGAACCGGGCACTAGAGGAGATGGCGCAAGCCCTGGAATCGCGAGTGGAGGACATCCTGGCGGCCAACCAAGAGGATCTGAGGGCAGGGAGGGAGAGCGGTCTGAGCGATGCCCTCATGGACCGCCTCACCTTAACCGACGGTCGCATTAAGGAGATGGCCGCGGGGCTGCGTGAGGTGGCGGCCCTTCCCGATCCGGTGGGGGAGATCGTGGAAGGCTGGAAGCTTCCCAACGGCCTGGAGATCCAGAAAGTGCGCGTTCCCCTGGGGGTGGTGGGCATCATCTACGAGGCCCGCCCCAACGTGACCGTAGACGCCGCCGGGCTCTGTGTGAAGTCGGGAAACGCGGTAATCCTGCGCGGCAGCTCCTCGGCCATGCATTCCAACCTTATCCTGGCCGAGGTCATTTCCGTGGCGGCGGGCAAAGCAGGCTTGCCGGAGGCTTCCATACAGCTGGTTCCCCTGGCCGACCGGGAGTCCGCGAAGGAGCTCATGCGACTGCGGGATTACGTGGACGTGCTCATTCCGAGGGGAGGGGCGGGGCTGATCCGTACCGTAGTGGAGGAAAGCACCGTGCCGGTGATCGAAACTGGGGTGGGAAATTGTCATACCTACGTGGATTCCTCCGCGGACCTGGAAATGGCCGAGAGGATCGTCGTCAACGCCAAGACCCAGCGACCCGGAGTATGCAACGCCATGGAGACCATGCTGGTGCACGAGGATGTGGCCGCGGCATTCCTCCCGCGGGCGGCGCGGGCACTTCGCGAGAAGGGGGTCACCCTAAAAGGCTGTGCACGCACCCGTGAGATACTGCCCGATGTCGAGGAGGCGACGGAGGAGGACTGGTACACGGAATACTTGGACCTCATCTTGGCCGTGCGCGTGGTGCCCTCCCTCGACGAGGCCATCCGGCACATCAACACTTACGGCTCCAAACATTCCGAGGCCATCGTGACCTCGGACTACGAGGCGGCCAGGCGATTCATCGCGGAGGTGGATTCGGCGGACGTTTACGTCAACGCCAGCACGCGTTTCACCGACGGAGGGCAGTTCGGCCTGGGGGCGGAGATAGGCATATCCACCCAGAAACTACATGCTCGCGGCCCCATGAGCCTGCGCGAGCTTACCTCCACCAAGTTCATCATTTACGGGAGCGGGCAGGTGAGGGGCTGAGATGGGAAAACTCCGGAGCAAACGTATCGGGGTGATGGGAGGGACCTTCGACCCCATCCACGTCGGCCACTTGGTGACCGCCGAGGAGGCTTGGGAGCAGTTCCAGCTCGATCAGGTCATTTTCATTCCCAGCGGCTATCCTCCCCATAAGGAGGAAAGAAAAAACCTGGACCCGGAGAGCCGCTACCTGATGACGGTGATCGCAACGGCCGATAACCCCCACTTCACCGTTTCCCGCCTGGAGATAGACCGCTCCGGCCCTTCCTACACCGTGGACACAGTAAGGGAGCTGCATCGCCTCTACGGCAAGAACACGGAGATATTCTTCATCACTGGAGCCGACGCCATCTTGGAAATACTTACCTGGAAGGAGCCGGAAAAGGTG
>ENA-ORXB01003643-ORXB01003643.1-sediment-metagenome-genome-assembly--contig:-NODE-3643-length-10291-cov-2.664676_pt1 | contig 10291 bp, 10 predicted proteins | sample MGYA00237863_ERZ511475 | MGnify/ENA primary metagenome ERZ511475 (study PRJEB26305, sample SAMN06343858) | sediment metagenome | isolation source: hot spring sediment | place: Canada: British Columbia...
TTTTTTCAAGCAGAAGACGGCATACGAGATTGACATGTGACTGGAGTTCAGACGTGTGCTCTTCCGATCTGAAGGTGTCGGCGTCCACGATGCGGAGGTTGCCGTCGAAGACGACGGAAGCGAACACAAGAACCCGACCACCGTCAGATTGGCCGGGACCATCGAGTGACTGTCTCCCTCGGACACACGTGACCCTGCCTTCGCTTATCACGCGGACGTCGGGGACATCCGCGTTGACGCGCACCGATAGAATCTCGAAGCCGCCCTGGGCCGCCTTCCTTCTAAGCCATGAGACTTGGTCCGCTTCACGACGAAGATCCACCCGCTTGCCGTGCCGCCTGCGCCCGTCCGGTCCGGACTTGGTGTCGATCTTGCGGGTGGGGTTGGCGCGGAGGCGGAACCGCAAGGCCATGCCGTTGGTCAACCTGGAGTACTGGTCGGAGACCATCTTGTGCAAGGGAGGCTCGAGTAGGTAATCCGGGTCAAGCCGCGACCAGTCCGGACGCTCGCGGGACTGGACGTACAGCTTCACAATTCCCGTGTATTGGTCGACGTCGGCGCGGTAGAGCACGCCATGATACGCCCTCGGGCTTTCCCCGGCGGGAGCCGGCGGGAATGCCGCCATGACCGTGCGGTGCATCTGGTAACAGTCGGCCAAATCCCTCCGCACCAACCGGCTTTTCGGGTTTAGGACTAATCGAGAAAGGTAAAGAGGCATGGTCTCACCCCCCAATCCGCCACGGGAAGATTGGACGTGTCCATCCACTCCACTTTGACGTAGCGCACTTTGAACTTGCGGTCCGCGCTGTCGAAGGAGACGGGTACGTCAGCCCTGGGCTGACCGTCGCGGGGATTGGACTCAAGCACGAGCCGCAGGCGTGCCGGCACCTTCTCCTTCTCAAACCTCCTTCGCCATGGATAGGAACGCAAGGCCGATTCCGCGTCGCCCTCCCTCAACCCGTCCGGGATGCGCACCGGGATACCCGGGACGTAGCCCTTGCGACCGAGGTAGAGAGGCCAGACGGGCCGAGCCAACGCCTCATCAAGACCGCAAAGCAATTCCTCGGGGCCTTCTAAGGCAACGAGGAAGTCGGCATCGGCCAGGTAATGGCGGGTAGAAGTTACGGTGTCTCCAGCGGTTCCCGATGACTTCCACACTCCATACACCTTGCGTCCCGGCCACGTACCGCCCCCAGCGGTCTGAAAGTCAGCCATTCTGACGCCTTCGCGGTCTACCCGTACCCCCATCTTGAGAGATGCCAATTCGGCAATGCGGGAGATGTCGTCTCGCTTGATCCCGCAGGCGGCGCAGAGCAGCCCGACGACCCCGGACTTGGAAGGTTCCGACCCGGAATCGCGCACGGTGAACCGGCTCTGCGTACCCCAGGACTGCATGGGCCCCGCCAGTCGCATCAGCAAGACGCCCATCGGCTATCCCCCTTCACCGCGACGACCACTTGCTCGATAAGGTTCTGGAGCGTCTCGACCTTATCTCCTAGGTTCTTGACGTCCACGTCGTCGACTAGGAGGTAGACGGATTTCGCAATCCCGTCTTCGCCGTAAACCCTCTTGAGTTTACCCCAGTACTCATCCAGCCGCCGTATCGACTGCGCCACGAGGCCGCCCCCTGAATGGGCGGGGCGAACCGGGTCCTCGAAGGCGTTTGCCAGCGACCACGGAGCCCCGGTGGGACGCACGACCGCCATCACCAAGCTCGGCGGGTTGTGGGCAGCCATGCTGTTCTGCTTGCCCGAAGGGATGGCTTTAACCGATCCTTCAACAAAGGCCTTGAGGACATCTACGGCAAGGTCTCCGTCGCCTTCGAGGTTCCAGCACAGCTGCCCCATGTCCACAAGGGCGTACCTGTAGAAGCAGGCGGAGTTGAACTCCACGGTGCCCAGCATCCCGGCGCCCGTCTCCTCTTTGGGCTGGAGGTCGTCGACCGCGGAGTAGAAGTCGATTTCTGCGCTCACCCGATGCGTCGATATGGCGTGAGCCACCTGGCAGGCCGCGTCGACGTTGCGCTCTGGCGCGTCGGCGACCATGCGACCAAACAGGGCGATGTCGGCTGCCTTGAACGTATCAAAGATGGCGGCGACAGCCCTACGGACTTGGTCTGGCAGACCGGCGCTCTCCCCCTTCTTCCTTCGAGCAGTCTGACCCTCTCCCGCACCGCTCACCTCCGCCAGAGCGCCAGCCAGATCATCCCAGTGTTCGCGAATTGCCTCGACAAGCCCTGATACGGCTCTTTCGCTCACAAAGAGCAGGTACTCGGTGGCACCCTGCCTCGCTCCGACGCCAGCCGTCGTCAAAGCGAGCTCCACAAGGCCCCTGGAGGAATCGATGTCCTTGCCCTTGGCTTCGAGTCGCCTTGCCACTTCCTCGATGAGCCTCCTTGTGCGGACCGCGCGGTTGCCTGCGAGCAGTCCTCGCTCACTCCAGTAAGTGCGAATCGACCGCTTGATGCACTGGCTGGAGATTCGCGCGCGGCGGACGCCGCCGAACTGGCACTCCTTCGGGGCGTTCACGTCGTCCCGGTTGAGGCACGACGGCGCGAAGTTCTGTATCATGTGAAGCTCAACCTTCACGCTCATCCCCCCTCGCTGTCTTCGTAAGCTTCTTGCTCATCCCGGGAAACTCCACGAGGTTCTTCATGCATTCCCGCCTCGACCCAGAAGTCCCGCGCCCACCGCCGCTGAACGTACCTGTCGGGATGACCCCAGCCTTGCAAGTCTCGGAAGAGCTGGTGCCAGTCTAACGGCACGTCCCTCGAGCGTGCCAAAGCCACCGCGTGCCGCAGCCGGTCGGGAAGGTCTTCCCGGTGCGAGTTCAGCAAGGCCATGAACCGCCGCTCAATGCTCGAGCTGCCGGTTTCCCGGAAGACCCGGCCCAGGGCAGCGCCAACAGTTCCGGCCCCTCCCGCCTTCGGATGAGATGCAAACAGGGCCGCCACGATGAAATACGGTTCCTCCTCCCAGGAGGTCGCGTTCTTCGGCAACCAGGGCACGACGTACGGCAGCATCTCCACGGAGGCGCCCGGGGGTTTACCGAGGCCCCGACGCAGGGTAGCCAAGGCGGCGTGGTCTTCCCGGTCGCGCAATTCCTCCAGATACCGCACGAAAGGCACGGGATTGTCGGTCATCCAGATGCCACCTCCTCAAACGGCTTGCAGTAGACCCACAGTCGGCCTTCCAGCTCTGCCCTTATGCGTACGGCGTCCCTGAGGAACCTCACCGACTCATCGAGGCCGCGCAGCGCTTGGTCATAAGCATCGAGCGCCTCGTCGACGAGAATCCGCGCCCATCTGCTCATCGCCGAGTGCGCATTGTTTGGGAGCCCCTCAAGGAGCTCGTAGAACGGCACCTCCAGAGACCCCCAGTAGCGCGACTCCCCCGCGACCAGGATAGTCTCACCCCGGGACTCGCGTTGGCGTCCGGGACCCACTTCGACAGCGGCGCCCACCAGCGCCCGCAGCGCTGCCTGCAAGGAAGCTCCGACATCCTCCGACAGCTGGAGCATCCTCTGAAGGTTGCCGACCAGCTCCTTATCGACAAGGTAGCTCGCGGGAACCGGCATCCACTCGCGGCGCCAGAAATGGACTTTGGCCCGGTCGCTACAAAGACCCAGCACCGCCACTCGGTGGCGCGCGGAACGATCCAGCTTCCTTCTCGCGGTGAGCTCCGACAGCCAGTCGCGAGCTCTTGGGGGCCGTTCCGAGTCAGTCTCCGCGGCCAAAAGGGCCGTGCTGTCACGCCACAAAGCCCTCCCCAAACTGAACCGCAGCGGACGCCAAGGGGGATCCCCTGGACGCGGATTCTTGGCCGGGTTCTTACGGTACGCAAACTGAGGGTCGACAAGGAAGTAGCCCCTTGGGAAATGTCGGCCGCTGGCGATGGCCACAGCCCTCACCACTATCCGCCCGTCTTCTCTTTCAGGCAAGAGCCAGATGCGCCGGCTCTGCCAAGTTAGGTAGTCGAGGTACCCCGCTGGAGCACGGGGCCTGTAGTCGGCTCCGTCCAGCTCCCAGGCAGGGGCGTCGTCCTTCTGCCCAGACCAGGGCTGTTGGCTACCGTCATACGGTATGAGGTTGAGCATCAGCGTCCGGAAGAGATCATCCCCTTGAAACAAGATGACGGCGCCTCCGGCCAAAGGAGCGGCCGGGGCCGAGGGCGGCTCGCCTTGAACTCGGCTTATCAGGCCGCCCAGGTGAAAAGCCTGACAGGCCACTAGCAGCCGAGCCGCCGAGGCGGGCGAAAACGCCCTCGGCGCGTCGTCGCAGGCGTGGTCAAATAGGGTGGGGTTATTTCCATGCGCCATTTCGGGCGCCAGCACCGTGGCGGCGACCGGCTTGTGGGGCAGACCGGGAGCCTGGTAGAACGGTCGCTCGTGGTGGAAGAGGTCAAACCTGTCGCGCCACCGCTCAAAGTACGACGCGAGCACCCCCTCGTCCCACCGACCGAGGGCCCACATGTCCTCCCATTCCTGTACGTTCTTAGGCCCGAAGTTCCGGTGGAGGATGGCCAACAGCAACCTGTGAAGAGCGGCCGTGACGGTGGGCGACGGGTCGTAGACTTCGAGGATGTCGGGGGCGCGCGTCAGCGTTTCCAAGAGGCCCAACTCTATCGTCTCTCCGGTTGCCATGATACATGGGATCCACGGCTCGAAGACCAAGTCGAACGACTCAGGCACGGACGTCACCCCTCCTTTCGATCAGAAGGCCCATCTCGTCGTGGAGCTCGATGAGCCAGCCGCCTACCTCGCAGCGACCGTCGCGGAAGATAAGACACCGGTGATGGCGCAAGAAGGGCGACCGCCCCCAGCCGGGCGGGACGGGCTGGCGGAGAAGGTGCGGGACCACGCCCCGGTGGGACAGCCTCACCGAGCGCCGCAGCAGCTTGCCTACCATTTCCAAGCTCGGCTCTTCGTCGAGCGAGACCGTCTCCGAGGCACAGCGGTCCAAGGCGCACCCGGCTGGGGCATCATGGAGGCACACGACCTCCACGGAAGGCTCGCCAAGCCTAGTGAGCGCCTGTAGGCCCACGTGAACAGACGGGTCGTCTTCCTCGAGGTCTGCGTCGAACATCCCCAGAAACCCCACTTCGTTCAACGGGGTTCTGATGAGGCGGTCGCGGGCCTGCCGTTCCTGCTCCTCTCGCTTTGCATCAAGCTCCGCCTTGGTCTCCTGGAGCCTCCGTATTATGGCATCCGCAGCCGCGGGAAGCTCGCGGTCGCCGTAGACTTGCTCTATCAAGGCGTCGATGTCAGCGGGAAGCGTAAGCCGCCGCTTGTCCTTTAGGGCCAACCACGACCGAAGGAGAACGTACTCCTCGTATATCCGAGAGCTGCCGCCAAACTGCGGGACGCCGTCGCGTATCTCGGGTTCCAAGAGCCAAACGGCGGGGATCCCCACGCCTTGGGGGCGGCTTTGTCTTTCGTGCCGGTGGACGCGGCCGACGCGCTGGAGCACCAAATCAACCGGCGCAATTTCGGTGATCAGGAGGTCGAAGTCGACGTCGAGGCTCTGTTCGACCACCTGGGTTGCGACCAGTACCGCGCGGTCCGGCCTGCGCTTGCCTTCCTTCCCGAACGCTTCCAGCGCGCGGCGTTCCCTCTTCTCCCGTTCGTCGTAGGGGTACCTTGCGTGAAAGAGCATTAGGTCCTTGTCCGGATCCCATCCTCTCCTCTTGAGCACCCGGTACGTTTCCTGGGCATGCTCGACGGTGTTGCAAATCCAGGCAGCGCACCCCCCGAATCGCAAGGCATCCGAAAGCCGAGAGGCGACCTCGTCTGGGTCCGGCCGCAACCACTCGACGGAGAATTCCTTCCGGGCGGCGCACTCGAACGGAGAACACCCCGCACGATTTCCGGAAACCCAGCTTATCCGCGGGTAGGGAGCTTCCGGGACATCTATGGCGGCGCCTGCGAACCCCCGCATCAGAGCCACGCGCCGCTCCTTCGGCAAGGTGGCGGACAGCAAAACAGCGGACGCCCCCATCGACCGGAGCCACGCCAACAGCCACTCCAAGAGGGTGGACATATACGTATCGTAGGCGTGGACCTCATCCACGACCACGGTCTTCTGCGCCAGACCAAACAACCTGACGAAGCCGTGTCTTACCCGAAGGACGGACAGAAGGGCCTGGTCCACCGTACCCACGCCGAACGGCGCCAAGAATGCGCGCTTCTTCGGAGTGAACCACTCCTCAGCGACGACGTTCCCACCTTTTTTGTCGTCCTCCACCGCGGAAAGGCGCATCTGCCGGTAAAGACCGGACAGAGCTGCGTGCCCGTGAACCAAGTGGAGATTCACCCTCTCCTCCGGGAAGCGGCGCGTCAGGAAACGCCTAGTGCGCTCGAACATCTGGTTGCTCGTGGCTTCCGTGGGAAGGGCAAAATAGAAGCCGCCAAGCCCGTCCGCGCCCCACTGCTCGGCGAGCCAATATGCGGCTTCCGTCTTCCCGAGCCCCATTGGCGCTTCCACTACGACCAAAGAGGGACCAGGGAGACGAGCGGCGATGGCATCCACGGCACGCTGAAGCTCATTGGGCTCGTGACCGCCGAGTATTTCCCGAAACTCAGGAAGACCGCGAGCTTCCAGGCGCGCCCATCCCAAAGCGTCGAGGCACGCCTTCGCTCGCCACTGCGCGCGCGCCCAGTATTCTGCGACATCGTCGACGTGTTCCTCGTAAGGGAAGTGCTCCTCTGCCGAAGCGAGCCAGTCCGCCACCGAGGTCAAACCAGCTAGGAGGGTGAAGAAAGCTTCGTCTGCTACATCAGGCTCGGGAGCGCTTGAGGCGCATCCCACTGTCTCAGCGAGGCGGGCGGATACCTCCGAGCGCACCTGGGTCCACTTGCGGCTCCCCAAATCGAGGCTGGACAGGTCAATCCATTCAGCCAGTCGAGGAAATTCGCCGTGGTGACCGGCCACGGCAGTCGCTATCCGGACCGCAGCTTCCCGACCCAGCCCAACCCGCTCCAACACCTCGTCGGCCAAAACCGCAGCGCCAGTCGTCCCGTGCGAAACAGGGCGAGCCAGGGGCGGGAATTCCAGTCCGAGAGCCTGAAGCCTCGCTTTGCCGTCGGGCCATCTCCCTTGGAAGGCGGGGGTGGCCTTTCCCATGTCGTGGAGCCCCGCCCAAAACGACAACCAATCCCTGGCGGCTTCCTCCGACACCCGCAAGGCTTTCGCCATGCGCCCCCTAAGCCGAGGCGGGAGCGCAAGGACCCACATCGCGCGTACCACCGCCACCACGTCCAACATGTGAAACACAAGGGGATGGAATCGCCCAGCACCCGGGATATACTCGGGCCCACCTGAAGGGGGCACCGACACCCCACTTGGACCGTCACCCCTAAGGCATTTCGCCCAGAGCAGCTGCCACGCCCGTGACCTCATAATCCGTCCTCCGAGAGCCAACGGCTTTCCGGGGCCTTCAAGTAGTTTTCAGGGCGGCCGCGCCATGTGCTCGGGGACCGCGCCAAAGTTACTGGGTCTCTTGTCGACCTGCCATGAACGTCAAGCGCTAGGCGCCGGGAACCCAAGGGTAACCGCTCCACAAGACCGCGTCCCGCAGGCAAGCGCCTACTTCATTCGCTGTCCGAAAGGGAACAGCCGCTCCTTACCTGGCTTATGCAGCTCCTCTTTCTGGCCATCAACTCTCCCTCCTCGCTGGTTATATTGCTCGCTACCGATAGGCCTCCCGTCTGTGCCTTATCCGCAGGACATAGAGAACTCCTTGCCCCCGGTCTAGCCGTAGGATTACCCGCCAGTCTCCCACTCTCAGCCGCCATCTCTCCGGGCTACCCTGGAGTTTCTTCAGGTCTACGGCTTGCGGATAAGTCAGCAGCCGGTCTAGGGCAACCTTAATGCGCCTCCCGGTCTTATCCAGGTCAGCCAGGTCTTTCTCGGCCGGTTCGGTTATCTCAAGCCTCATGGCCTCATTTCCCTTTTGACCTGCTCCCAGGACTTAGTCCTGCCTTGGGCTATCGCCCTTTCCGCCTCTGCGATGGCCTTTTCGTCCTCTTCGCTCAGGGGCTCGTCGTCATCCGGGGCGCTCTCCAGGGCGCGGAGAGTGGGGTCCAGGAAGGCCTCCAAATCGCGCTCCCTTATCCGCCAGAGCCTTCCCGCTCTAACCCCCTTGAGTTTCCCCTGCCGCAGCCACACCCGGATGCTGCCCGGCGTCACCGCCAGCCTCTCGGCCGCCTCTTCGGGGGTTAAAAGCCTTTCGACCACCCAATCTCACCTCCCGCGTTATCCATGATGTTTATTGTAGCCTTAAGTGGTTCTTTTATCAAGAAGGATGTTGACTGCGCTTCCACAGTGGGCTATTATAAATTCTCGAGAGAATTTATAAAGGGGGGCCCTAAATGGCGAGCAAGAGAGTTGCGAGGCTCCAAAGGCGGGTAAAGCAACAGGCGGAGGAAAGGCAGGTAGTCGCCCAGAAGGCAGCCGGCTACGTCCGGGTATCCACCGACGAGCAGGTATCCGCCGGCTACGGCCTTGATGCTCAAGAGAAGGCGATTAGGGCCTTCGCCGAATCGCAAGGGTATGAGCTAGTAGAGATTGTGCAGGACGCCGGAATATCAGGGGCTACTAGGCCGGAGGATAGGCCAGGGTTCAGCAGGATCCTCCGGCTAGCTGAGGAGAAGGCCTTCTCGGTCCTCCTCGTGTGGAAGTTTGATAGGCTTGCCCGTAATCTCGCTTATGCCGTCACTACGGTAAACCTCCTGCAAGAGAAGTATGGCGTAGCCCTTCGCTCGGTCACCGAACCCATAGACACCGCCACCCCAATGGGACAGACGATATTCGCCGTCCTAGCAGGCATGGCGGCTCAGGAGAGGCTAGCCATTATACAGCGGACACTAGCCGGCAAGAAGGAGAAGGCCTCCCGCGGAGGGTTCGCCGGGGGTCCCGCCCCATTAGGATACACCAGGGATAAAGAAGGGGGCCTCCGAGTAGTCACCGAAGAAGCCGAAGTCGTTCGCCGAATCTACACCCTACGAGAGCAGGGGCACACCCTCCAAGAGATAGCCAACATCCTCAATGCCGAAGGGGTCCCCACGAAACGCGGAGGGGCCTGGTACCCGGGCACAGTCCGCTACATCCTAGATAACCCGAAGTATCAGGGTTACGTCGAATACTACTTCCGGTGGGACGGTGAAAACTACGTCTTGCAGGAGGGCGGACATAAAGCAATCGTCCCAAAAGCAGGATAACCTGCCGCAACAGGCGGGATAAATAGCAGGGAGCAGCCGCCTTACCAGGCCGCTCCCTCGGCTTTTTATGGTCCGAAACTCTCAATTCTACGGCTTTTTCCGGCCTTTTTGTAGCCTTTCCGTAGCCCCTGGGGAGACTCAGTAAATCTCCGGCGTCGCTGTTCTGGCGGCGTTCCGGCGGCGTTTTGGTGGCTGCTCAACGCGTCCATGCATGCGAAGCGGAAACCCAACCCTCCAGATTGGCTTATAAGCCTCCGACGGACCCGGGGACGATATTATAAACCTGACCGGATCCATCCGTGCCTTCCTGGGCAATTCTGGGGCCCTTGGCGTTAACTTTCTGAGCGTCTCAGCCCGACGTTTACGGTCAAGATAGAATCGGGCAATGGATCCGCCGCGATCCCGGCGCTTCGGGCCCGGGCGACCTGACGGACCGCGGCCGACCCCTTAGATTCGTTTATAAGCCTCGATGGGGTGGAGGCGAGACCATAATATCCCGCCCGGGGATCGTCCGGGCTCTATAACCGATCCTGGGACCTCGGTGTTTATGGCCGAAACAAGAGACGATCCGGGCGCCTTCTCAGGTGGGCTGCCCGCCGGTGTAACACGCATGCGTTCCTCCGAGGGCTTTCGGGTTGGGACCGTACCGGTTCTCGCCCGGCTGGCCGTCCTGCAGCATAAAGATGAGAAAGACAACGGGACCAATAAACGGGACCAACAAGATCAGCAGCCACCAGCCGCTGCGTCCGGTGTCGTGAAGCCTTCGCACCGTTACAGCGATACCGGGGATTAATATGACTAATGCGTAGAGCGAGGGTAGCACGATTTCCCTGCTCGACGGGATAACGGAAGCCTCTATGAACCCAAGCACAAACCCAGTGATGATATTCGAGAAGAAACCCCCAGTATTCCTCCCGCCCTGCTCGGCCGTTAAACACTGCATATTTCTTCAGCACTTCAAAATACCGGTCGAAAAGCCAGCTCATGATTCATTCCGCCTCCGTCACGGACTCTCTCGAGGCCTTCGGTGATCCCCCGAGCTCCTCCTGCCCGTCACGCCGCCAAGCTTGTCCCC
>ENA-ORXB01003645-ORXB01003645.1-sediment-metagenome-genome-assembly--contig:-NODE-3645-length-10284-cov-2.981287_pt1 | contig 10284 bp, 8 predicted proteins | sample MGYA00237863_ERZ511475 | MGnify/ENA primary metagenome ERZ511475 (study PRJEB26305, sample SAMN06343858) | sediment metagenome | isolation source: hot spring sediment | place: Canada: British Columbia...
CGTCACCGTCCCGGTGGTCAGATCAGGAACGAGCGAGCGCGCTTCGCGATCGTAGCGCGCCGCCAGCTCATTCAAGGTGGCCCGAAGCTGCGGCTCGGAGTATTGATAGGGCAACGGAATCCGGGCGGGAGCGCCACTTTGGCGCAAGATGAAGGCCGGCAGCTTGTCCAATCCTTGCTGGCCGGCGATCAACGCTTCGAGTTGCAACCTGGCGACCGGCTCGTTCACCCGGAAGCCAATCGCCTCCGGCTTCAGCGACTCGCTCTGGTCGAGATAGCGCAAGACCACCGGTTCTTGCAGGCGAGCGATGGTTGTGCGGATCGCCTCGTCCACCGTCAGCCCGCTCACGTCCACGTCGCCCAGCGTCGTCGCCGGGGGCAGGCGGTCGCGCGAGGCGATGAACGCGATCACGTTGGCCAACAGGATGGCGACCACCAGGAGGACCAGGACGACGGCCGCGTTCTCCAGGACGGTGCGGTTCAGGAAGCGTGGTCTCATGAGCGATTCCGGAGCATTGTGAGCCAGGATCCGGCGCGGTATACTCGCGTCGATTATTCCTCGTTCGTCGGCGTGAACCGCATCGGAAGGCCGATCCGGCTCCACGGACCCACGTGCCGGCGAACGGTAGATACACGAGGACACATACGGAGTGAACAATGACGCTTTTCGAGGCTATTCAGGCCATGGTGGCAAATTTCAACCCTGCGTCTGCTAAGGGCGTGAATGCAGTCATCCAATTGAACGCAACGGGCGATGGTGGTGGCAATTATGCCCTGGCGATCGCCGATGGCAAACTGGGCAAGATCCTCGAGGCGGACGCCTACGTAAAGTGGTACCGCACGCCGGAGTACTATGCGCGCCCGATCAAGGGCAGTTGGGCGGTGGAAGGCGGAGGAGCGCTCATCAACCAGGCGATTCACCAGGTGGACATCTTGCTGTGGCTGATCGGGCCGGTGCGCGAGGTCTTCGCCCTCTGGCAGCTCGGCGGCATGCACAAGATCGAGTCCGAGGATGTCGTCAGCGTGCTCCTGCGCTATCAAAGCGGCGCGCAGGGCGTCATCCAGGCTTCGACCGCTTTCTGGCCCGGCTATACGGAACGGGTCGAAATTCACGGCACCAAAGGAACGGCGATCCTGGCCGGCGACAAGCTGGCGGCCTGGGATGTGCGGGACTACGAGGGCGAACCGCCGCCGCTCGCCAAGGAGGTGCTGTCGGGCTCGGCCGATCCCATGGCCATTCCGCTTGCGCCGTTTGAGCGCCAGTTCCGCGATTTCGGCGAAGCGATCCGCACGGGCCGCAAGCCGGCCGTTTCGGGCGAGGAGGGCTACCGGGCGCTCGAGCTGGTGCTGGCGGCCTACCGTTCCTGCCGCGAAGGGAGTAAAGTGACGCTCAATGGCTAGAGCGTCGACGCCGCCGGTTTGGAAGGTCCGCGTTCCGGCTTCGAGCGCCAATTTAGGCCCGGGCTTCGACGCAGTCGGCCTGGCGCTCGGCCTGTACTTGGAGTGTCGTTTCCAGAAAAGCGAGCGCCTCCGGATCCGGGCGACCGGCCGCGACGCGGATCGCATCTCGGTGGGCGAGGACAATCTGATCTGGCAGACAGCGTTGCGCGTGGCCGAAGATGTTCATGCCGAGCTGGCTCCGATCGAGCTGGAGATCGCCAACGATATCCCGATCGGCAAAGGACTGGGTTCGAGCGCCGCGGCCCTCACCGCCGGCGTGGTCATCGCCGACAAGCTGCTCGGCCTGGGCTGGAAGCCGTTGCGGATTTTAGACGAAGCGGCCCGGATCGAGGGCCATCCGGACAACGTGGCGGCCTGCGTGCTCGGCTCGATTGTCGCCAGCGCCATCGACTCCGGCGGCGTGGCGCGCGCCGTCCGGTTGGAGTTGCCGGCCCGCTTCGGCCTCGCCGTCGTCGTACCCGATTTCAGCCTGCCCACCGAGCAGGCGCGGCGGGCCTTGCCGGACTGTTACAGCCGTACGGACGCCGTCTTCAACGTGCAGCGGGCGGCGCTTTTGGTGGCGGCGCTGGCCAAGGGTTCCACCAGCGCCTTCCCGACCGCACTCGAAGACCGATTGCATCAGCCCTACCGCACGGGCCTGGTGCCGGGCTTGGAGGAGATTCTCAAGCTGCGGGCGCCGGGCCTGCTCGGCTGTGCCCTGAGCGGCGCCGGGCCCTCGGTCCTGGTTTTCTATGAACGCGGCTTCGAACAGGTCTGCGATCTGGTGCGGCAGATCTTCGCGCTCAAAGGCCATGAAGCCGAAATTCTCTGGGTCGAGATCGCGCGCCGCGGCTACGAGCTTGTGGAGGAAACGTTCAACACGGCGGCTTCAAGCGCTTTTCGGGAGGAATCACGATGAGATCCGTAGAGGAGGCGATCGAGGCTTTGGGCTGGCCGGCACGCGATCCGGCCGCGGCGCCCGTTTCTAACAAGCGCTTTCCCGACGGCGGGCAATACCGCATCGAGATCCCAAGCACCGAGGGACCGGTGGTGTTGCGGGCGACGCTGGCGGAAGCGGAAAAGCGCAACGTCCCGGTTCACCGCATCAGCCAGGGCAGCGGCATGATGCTGATGACGGCGGCCGAAATCGCCGAGATGTGCGCCATCGGCCGGGAACACGGCATCGAAGTGAATCTCTTCATCGGGCCGAGGGCGACCTTTGACGTCGGGGCGCAGGCTTTCTCGGCCGCCGGCAGGACGCTCGGCCTGAGCCTGCGCGGCGCCGACCAGCTTCGGTATGCCGTCGAGGACCTCATGCGCGCGGTCGAGCTCGGCCTCCGGAGTGTGTTGGTCTCCGATATTGGCGTCCTCCAGGTGATCGGCAAGATGCGCCAGGCGGGCGATTTGCCCAAGGAGCTTATCATCAAGACCTCGGTGATGATGGCGCCGGCCAATCCCGCCAGCGCGCGGATCCTGGAGGATCTGGGCGCCGACACCATCAACATCCCTTCGGATTTGTCCCTGGCGCAGGTGGCATCGATCCGAGCGGCCATCGACGCGGTGATCGACTTCTACCTTGAGGCGCCGGACAACATCGGCGGCTTCATTCGCTACTACGAGGCGGCGGACCTGGTGCGGGTCGCCGCGCCGATCTACTTGAAGTTCGGCTTGCGGAATGCGCCGGATGTCTATCCGAGCGGCACGCATTTGGAGCATACCGTGGTCGCCTTGTCGCGCGAGCGCGTGCGCCGGGCCGAGATCGCCCTCGAGCTGCTGAAGCGGCAAGCGTCGGAGCTCGTGATGTCGCCGCTGCGCGTGCCGGACCTGGGCATCCCGGCGGCCGTCTAAGCAAGAGTTACCGGCGCGGCAAGATCCGATAGGTTCGGCCGGGCTCGGTGGCGAACTCCATGACGCCGTCGGCAAGCCGAATGGGAATCTCCTGGTTGCCAGTCAACACCAACGGCTCCGGCCAGGGACTCACCAGGCGCAGCGGCGCCGCCTTCTCGCTGAGGATCTCGGCCTCGGTCACCTGGTAGCCGTCCCAGGCGGCGCTCACCAGAAAGGCCCCTTTCGCACGCAGGCGGCGAAAGCGCGCCGGGCCGAGATTCGTTGTGTTGGGAAATAGCCGGATGACGCCGTGAGTGCTCTGGAGCAGACACTCGTTAATGACGGCCGGCAGCGCGAGGTTCTCCGTCCAGATGCCCATGCGCATCATGAAATCGAAATTGGTCCAGTCGCGGTAGCGGCCGCCGATCTGGCGGACGCGGTCGTTGGCGGCGCCGTTCGGAATCAGGCAGTAACGGACCTCGCGCTTGAACCACTCCAGATCGAGCATGCCCAGTCGCGCCCGCACGAGCGGCTGCCAGACCAGGTCGTTGCCGCCCTCCAGGCGCATCGTGGCCACCGTTCGGCGCGCGATGTCGAGAAGTTCCGGCCTGCGGTCGAGGCCCACCCGCTCGGCGGGAAAGACCGGTGAGCTGGTGACCGGCACGTTATAGACCCATTCCTGCGGTGCGTCGACGACGTCAAGCCACACCCGGCCGTAGGGGCCTTGGCCTTCGGGATAGGGCGCCAGATTGCGCCGGATCTCCTCCCAGCGCGGCCGAAGCGCTTCGTCGCGGTTGAGGATTTTCGACGCCTCGAGCATGGCGTCGAGCAAAAACTCGGTGAGCGCCAGGTCGATGATACAGTCACGATTGAGCCGGAAATCAACCGTCAGTCCCCAATTCTCCGGCGATACGGAAGGGATGATGTGGTACTTGCCATCCTCGCCCTTCTTGACATAGGCGACCAGGAAGTCGGTGGCGGCCCGCATCAGCGGGTAGACGCGCCTCAGATAGTCCTCGTCGAGCGTGTACTGGTAGTGCCACCACAGGCTTTGCACCGTCCAAGGCGTTTCGCAGATCTCATAGCCCCAGGGCGGCACCGGGTAGGGATTGACGTTGCTTGGCACGGGATATGCCGAATGAGGAAAATAAGCGCCGGGCAGGCCGAACTGCACACGCGCGTTCCACTCCGCCATAGGCATCAGATTCTCCACCAGCTTGACGTATGGCAGGTGCTGGTCGACGTGGTTGCTCGAAAGAACGCCCCAGAAGACCTGCTGCGTGTTGTAGTTCATGTGGTAATCGCCGTGCCAGGCCGTGCCGATGTTGCCCATGGACCAGTTGCCGAACAGGCCCGGGGCCACCTTGCCCTCCTTGAGGCAGCAGGCGAGGAGGTATTGGTTGTGGTACCAGATCCGCTCAAGCTCGCGGTCCTCGAGCTCGACGGAGGAGCGCGACCAATACTCGGCCCAGCCCCGCGCGCTTTCCTCGCGCAGCACGGCCGCCGGTTGCGCCGCCCGTCGCCGCGCGAGCCCAGGCGCGTGCTCGCGCGGGCTGGCGTGATCGAGTGAGCTAACAATCGCCAGATCGATGCGCCAGGCGCCTTCGGGGTCGCGCCGGAAGAAGGCGCGCAAGCGCTCCGGCGCGGCGTCACCCGAGACGAGGTCTCCGGCCTGGAGCCATTCGCTCTTCTTGAGTTTGATCTCCTCCTGCGGCGCCGGCGGGCGGCGCCAGCCGCCGGCAAGCCGTCCGGACAGGCAGAAGGAGCGGTCCTGAGGCGAGGGACCCGGCTTCGGGTTCTCATCGGTCGGCGCCCTGGCCGGCAGCCGCTGGTAGCAGAGGAACTCTTGGGCGCCGATCTGGAGCTCGGCAAGCGGCATGCCCGTGGCCGGATCGGTGTGCGGGTAGTAGGCGGCGGACACCACCGGCAGGTCGCCCGCCAGGAGAATGTGGCCCTCGCTCCAGCTTACAAAGCATTCCAGACTGCGCAGGCTGGGCCGCCCGCGGAGGTCGTTCGAGTCCACGAGCAGCGAGTAAACGCCCGAGGAGATGTCGAGTTCCTGGCGGCGCACCTCGACCTGGCGCGAGTCCCAGTGCAGCCACAAGGTTCCGCACGGCCAGGGCCGCGGCCAGGGCTTGGCGTAGGAGGAGCGCACCTTCTTGACGTACTCGGCGAGCTCGGGATCGTGGTTTTCCAGGAATACGGCGTCCGGCCTGCCGGCGCGCTTGGCCCGCTCGCTCGCCCGGCGCCACATCTCCAGCACCTTGTCAAAGGGCAGCACGTGGCGGATGTGGTCCTCGCTGACCCGGATGTCCCAGACATCGAGCTTGCCCAGATGCAGTCCGATCGCATCGGGGCGGACCACCAGGCAGACGCCGACATCGCCATTGCCCAGCAGCATGCCCTCGAAGAAATCCGGCGTGGGCAGGGTCCGGACGATCGAGTGGCGCCGGGCAATCTGCTGCGCCTGAGGAGGCTGGGAACCGAGCGAAGCGGCGGCCGCGGGCAGGACCGGCGTGGCCAGACGGCTGCGGCGAGTCGGAGCGCTCATAGGCCGCAGAGTATCATGAGGCGCCGCGGCTGTGGCATACAATCAGGCGAGGATAGGACAGCGCCATGATGACCCACCGCGAGCGTCTGCTGGCCGCACTCAACCATCGCGAGCCTGACCGCGTGCCGATGGATCTCGGCACGGCGCGTTTCACCGGGATGGTGAAGGACGCCTATGGGCGCCTGTCGCGCCACCTCGGTTTCGGCGAAACCGGACCGCTGATGGACCGCATGCAGCAGCTTTACGAGATGGACGAGCGCGTGCTCGAGCATCTCGACGTGGACGCCCGCGCCGTCTCGCTCGGAGCGCCGGACCGCAACCGGGAGGAGTTCGGCCCGGACGGCCGGTGGAAGGACGAGTGGGGCGTGACGCGAGTGCAGCCGCCCGGCTGCCATTATTACGAGCTGGCGGTGAGCCCTCTGGCCGGCCGGATCACGGCCGAGACCATCGGCCGCTACCCGATGCCCGATCCGACCGATCCGGGACGCTTCCGCGGCCTGCGCGAGCGCGCCAGGCGGTTGCGCGAGACCACCGACTACGCGGTGATCTTCAATGCGCGGTTCCATCTGGTGCATCAGACGCAGTATCTGCGCGGTTTCGAAGACTGGTACTGCGATCTGGCGGGCGACCACGAGCTGTTCGCCTGCCTGATGGAGGCGGTGCTCGAGAACCTCATCGCCATGAACAGCCGCGCCCTCCAGGAGGTCGGCGATCTCATCGATGTTGTGGCCATGGGCGACGACATCGGTCTTCAGGACCGGCCGGTTTGCTCCGTGCCGCTTTACCGGAAGCTGATCCGTCCGTATCAAGAGCGGATCGTCGAAACCATACGCCGTTACACGGGCGCCAAGATTCTCTACCACACCTGCGGCTCGGTCTATCACTACATCGACGACTTCATCGAGATCGGCATCGACGCGCTGAACCCGGTACAGGTCAGCGCCCGTCACATGGAGCCGGAGCGGCTCAAGCGCGTGTTCGGCGACCGGATCGCGTTTTGGGGCGGCATCGACAGCCAGCGGCTGCTGCCGCACGGTACGCCGCAGGAGGTGGCGGCCGAAGTCCGACGCATGTTCGAGATCATGGGACCGGGCGGCGGCTGGGTGCTGGCGGCGGTGCATAACATCCAGCCGGATGTGCCCCCGGAGAACGTCATCGCCATGTTCGCAGCCGGACGGCAGTGCGTTTACGCCGGCGCGGATCTGCTCCGCTGAGGCGTTCGGCTCAGGAGCCCAGGCGGCCGAGCGAGGTCTTCACGGTGGGCCGGCGGCCTGCCTCGATTTCTTGACGGCGCAACTGGTGGAACCGGACGAGTCGGGAGTGCGCGCGGCACTGGGACTCGATGTGGTCGATGTACTCGTCGAGCCTCGGCCCCGGCAGCGCCCAGATGGCGATACCGGGACCGAGAAGATCGACGTAGCTTCTGGCGCCGCAGCAGCCCAAGCTCGCCGCCGCTCGTTCGCTGTTTCGCACCATCGGCACCAGGGCGCACGCGGGCCTTCCGATCACGGGCACCGCTCCCCGATCGGCCGCCTGGCAGCTCTCTGCGAGGATCAATGCCTGGCCGGGCTGGACGAACAAGAGAACGACGTCGGGCGGGATGGGCGTCACCCCAAGCGGGGCATAGACCACGTAGTTGGGAGGCTCCTCCAAAGTAGGAATTTCCGGCAGCTCCTCCGCGCCGAGATAGCCCAGGCCGGCGAAGAACTCCAGCATGTCCTGGAAGTCGGCTTGCTCGGCCGGCGTCATCTCGAAATTGTGCGTGTACATGCCGATGGTGCAGAAGCGGTGATCTCGTGGCGAAGTGACCAGAGTGTGCCCGGTGGCCCGCTGCCAAAAGAGGCAGCCGGAAGGGGGCGGAGCGGGGGCATTCGGTTTTAGCTCCGCCGGTACTTGTTGCCGCAAGGCGATGGCCACCGGCGGAACGCCCAACTGGAGCGCATCGCACAAGCGCCGGGCAATGTCCCGATACGCCCCCATGGCGCACATTCTAGCCGAACTGAAACACCACCGAACCGAGAACGTAGACGATGGCGGGAACAATGACGAGCGCCAGGGCGTCGAGCGCCACTCCGGCTTTGAACATCGCCGGGACGGTGATCCAGCCGCTCGAGAAGACCACGGCGTTCGGCGGGGTGGCCACCGGCAGCATAAAAGCGAAAGAGGCCATCAGCGTCGCCGGAAACAGCAGCAGGTAGGGATGCACGCCGAACTCGATGGCCGCCTCGGCCAGAACGGGCGCAATCATCAGCACGGTGGCGACGTTCGAGGTCATCTCGGTGAGCAAGACGGCGAGGAGACAGGCGGCAGGAAAGATAACCCAGACAGGCGTCCCCGCCAGGTTGGCGAGACCCTGGCCGAACCAAGCGGCCAGTCCGCTCTGCTCCATTCCCGCCGCCAGGGCGAAGCCGCCGCCGAATAGGAAGACGATGCCCCACGGCAGGCCCTGCTCGATGGTGCGCCAATCCATGATGAAACGCTCCCAGCGTCCCCGCCATGCCATACCCCCGGCGCGGTTGACCGGAAGCAGGCAGAGGACGACGGCGGCGGCCACGGCGACGGTGGCATCGTGCAGGAAGCGGGCTTCGGAAAACAGCATCGACCAGCCGGGAATGGTGACTTCCCCGATCCGGATCGGCTGGCGAAAGATCCAAAGCAAGGCCGTCGCGGCCGAGACCGCCAGCACCGTCTTCTCCGGCGCGGACATCGGACCCAGTTTCGCCCGTTCCTCGTCGATGACGGTTGCGGTGGCGGTGAACTCGATGCGCCCCAGCGACAGTTCGCCCCCGAACCGGCACAGATAGATCCAAGCCAGGGGAAGGAAGACGACGACCACCGGCACCGCCACCAGACACCAGTCCAGAAAGCTAATCGGTTTCAGATGCGGAAAGCGCTCGGCGGCGAAGCCGAGGAAGGCGACGTTGGTCGGCGTGCCGACAATCGTTCCGATGCCGCCGATGCTGGCCGAATAGGCCACGCCGAGCAAGAGAACGCGGCCGAAGGCGGTCTTGACGCGCTCCGGGGTGGCCTCGTCGCGCCGGCCGTCGATGCGCGCCGATTCGGCGATCTGGAGGACGACGGCCATGGCGACGGGTAGCATCATCATGGTGGTGGCCGTGTTGGAGACCCACATCGAGAGCATCGCCGTGGCGATCATGAAACCGAGCACGAGGCGGCGGGGCCGGGTGCCGACCTTGGCGATGGTGGCCAGCGCGACGCGCCGGTGCAGGTTCCACTTCTCCATCGCCAAGGCGATGACGAAGCCGCCGACATAAAGAAAGATCAGATGGTTGGCGTAATGGGGCGCCACCTCGGTGCTCGGCATGATGCCGAGCAGCGGATAGGCCGCCAGGGGAATGAGTGCGGTTACGGAGATGTGCGTCGCTTCGGTGATCCACCAGGCGGCCATCAGCGCCACCACGGCCGCCATCTTTTGCGCCTGCGGGCTCATGCCGGCGGGCGGAGGCATCGTGAGGACGACAAGGAACAACAGGAGTCCGCCGAAGAAACCGAGCAGGCGCCGCAGGCCGAACGGCTCGTGCGTCAGCGTGCGGATCTCCTGCGCCTCAGGCTTCACTTGACGTTCTCCCGTGGATCGGCCTGGGTGCGGCTCACCACTTCCACCAGGCCGACGACGTCGCCCAGGCCGTCATAGACCGGGGCCAGAACAGCGATCCAGCCCGGCCGGTCGTCGACGCGAAGCGGCTTGCCCGTTTCGAGCACCCGTCGCATTTCGGGAAACATCTCCTGGTGCAGCGCGCCCCAGGTCCAAAAGCGGCTGAACTCGTTGACGTTGCGGATGACGATGTGGATGCGCGGCGGGTCGGTCGGGATGGGCATCCAGAGGTTGACGTCGCAGGGGAAGTCCACCAGACGCGCCAGGCGCATGAGCGTCTTCTTGGTTTGGATGAAAGCTTCGTGATTGACGTCGTAATTGTCGGAGGCCAGGTAGGGATCGCGCGGATCCTTCTTGAGCAGGTAGCTCAGCGCGCGTTCGGTGACGATGCGTTTGGCAAGGTCGCCGTCCACCATCACCGAGGCGACGCGCGCCACTTCCTCCAGGCGGCGCGCCATGTCGGCGCCCTCGGCCGTCGCCAGCGCCAGGACGAACAGTAGGGCCTTCATCGGACCTCCTTGAGGAGTTCGTGAATCCAGGTGCGCACTCGCTGCCAGGCCGCGGGATCGAGCCGGGCAAAGAGCCGCTCGTCGAGATCGGTCACCTCGTCGATGTCGGTGTTCGACCACTCGTAGGGTGGCGTATCGGCCAGCTTCGGCCGCCTGGTCCACCACTCGTCCGGGCGGGAGCGGTTGTAGCGAGCCGCGACCTCCCGCCGCAACTCTTCGGGCGGCCGCCGGCCGGCGAGGCTCTCGAGCAGCGCCAGATCCTGCACCGAATTGCGCTGGAGCTTCAAGCGGATCGAGGGGATGGGCGCACGGATGCCGAAGCGCGTGCCGGGATAGACCAGG
>ENA-ORXB01003647-ORXB01003647.1-sediment-metagenome-genome-assembly--contig:-NODE-3647-length-10275-cov-3.570896_pt1 | contig 10275 bp, 9 predicted proteins | sample MGYA00237863_ERZ511475 | MGnify/ENA primary metagenome ERZ511475 (study PRJEB26305, sample SAMN06343858) | sediment metagenome | isolation source: hot spring sediment | place: Canada: British Columbia...
GATTCTCTAATCCCTCCCCGGCAGATTAACCCCGCTGTAACGGATCAATTGTGAGGCTGCCTGGGCACCGCTGATGCGCAACCGAGATGGCACCTGACTCCATCTCGAATAAGAAGAGTTAACGTACAACTGGACAGCCAGCATCAGGATAAAAGCTGGCGCCATAAAGATCAGATAGTAAGGATCGAAGAAAAACATCGTTGTCCTCCTTTCTAGCTACTTTGTGAGCAGTTCGATAGCTTTGTCGAGTTGTGGATCTTTGCCAGCGGCATAGTCTTCTTCACTCAATGGTACTTCGATGTCGGGGGTCAAACCCACGCCTTGAATCGTTCGCCCATTGGGGGTCAGCCAGCGCGCAACGGTAATGCGCACTGCTCCCTGGTTATTGAGCAGGTCGTTCCAGACCTGCACAGACCCTTTCCCATAGGTGGTAACGCCAAGCAGTTTGCCTCTGCCGAGGTCCTGGATAGCACCCGCAACAATCTCGGATGCAGAGGCACTGCCTTCGTTGACCAATACAATCAAAGGTATCTCGGTTGCAATGCCTTTACCGCTTGCTTTGAAGGTCTCTCGGCGACCATCGCCATAGACTTCATAGGCAATTACGCCATCCTTGATAAACTCGGATGCGATATCAATTGCCGAATTCAGCAATCCGCCTCCGTTATTGCGCAGGTCGAGAATTAAGCCATCCGGTTTTTCAGAGAGCAGTTTCTCAAGCATTTCCCGAAAATCCCGAATCGTATTTTCGTCACCAAAAGCCAGGAGACGGATGTAAGCGATGTTGTTTCTCTCCATCCTTCCGATAACATTGGTGGATTTGATACTGGCGCGCACAATCTCGACATCAAAGGGCTCTTCTACCCCGGGGCGTTTGATGGTCAGACGCACTTTCGACCCGGCTGGCCCAAGTACCTTTTGGCGTACCAATTCGCCATCGATGCCGGTCATGTCTTCTCCGTCAATCGCGATAATTTGATCGCCGGGTTTCAGACCGGCTTTTTCGGCGGGTGAGCCCATCATCGGGGCGATAATCGTCAGATACTCACGGGTCGTATCAACATAGGCGCCAATGCCCTCGTACTCCGTACCGGTTAGTTGAGCCTGAAATTCCTCTAACGAGTCCGGATCGATGTAAGATGAATGTTCATCACCGAGCGCCTCCACCATCCCTTGAATGGCACCACGCATGAGTTTGACATCGTCAACCGGCTGTTCAACATATTGTTCATGGATTAACCGCCAGGTTTGCCAAAAAGGAGCAAACAATTCGCTGACGCTCTGATCAACCGGTGCCTGGGGTAACGCTTCTACCTGCAGGGTGCCTTCTGGCATGATCATAAACGTGGAGGCTTGATTGGCTGCGGATACTCGACCTGCATAAAAACCGGCCAAAGTCGAGCCAACAACCAGGACGAACAGGATAACAATGATCAGAATAGGAGGTCTTTTACTTTCCATGGATTTCCTCGACTTAAGTTGTGGTACCTTTACACGGTTTTATTTGAGCTTTCGTGAAATTTACCTGACTTTCTAATTGATTAAAACAGAAAAATGTAAACAAAATCTATAGAAAAGATTAATATTCGTTATGAACCTGAGCCAACCAGGTTTCAAGGTAGCGCTCGAAAGAGGCTGCATCGCTCACGGAAGAAACGTAGTCCAATAGGGCAAATCCGTCGACAGGGTAGAGTGGGTGGCAGGAGGTTGGCTTTGCGCCCTGCGGGGCATGGATGATAAAATCAACAAATGGGGCAACGATATCGGCGTGTTCAAGAGCAGGGACGATCTCTTCGGCGGTGATTATGACAGTTTTTGAAGTAAGCGCAAGTTCTTCGTCGATCCCTTTATTTTTTCCAATGAGCGCATTCCCATCGCGGTCGGCTTGTAATGCGTGGATGACCGCAATATCCGCTTCAATGGCCGGGAATGCGGTTAATTCTTTTCCGCTATACGGATCGATCACCGTTTTAACATCCTGGCGCAGTTTGGGTAAATCGGTGCCGATCCATGCCAGGCTAGGCATAAAACCGACCCCGGCCATTCGGGCGCGCAAGCCGAAGGCAATGCTGGCTTCGGTTTCCTCAATAACGTTTATTGCCCCCTGGTTTGCATAATAGGTGAACATCGGCGCAAAACCGAAGATTTCGAGGCCAAAATAACAGGTGCGAACAGTATTGACGATCCCGGCTCCGACCAGAAGATCGGATTCATAGCCAGCTGTAAAGGCTAATAAGGTCAAGTTTTGAACAGGTTGGTGGTAGCGAGCATGATAAATCAGGTGGCGAACAAAAGCCACCGGGCGACGGTATAGGGTCATCCCTCCCAGAGCGAGGGTAGCACCAGAGGGAATTGTAGCAACTGCTTCTTGAAGGGTGATCAATTTGGCTGTCATGGAGTGCCTCGCTGGTTATCCCACAGGTGTGGCATTTTTTTGCGCAATTCCTTGATTTCGCGTATGCTCAGATCAACCTGAGGTTCGTGTCCATCTTGTCCAACCAGGACGGTATAAAATCCTAACTTGCGGGCAGCAGCTAAATTGACCAGAGAATCGTCCAGGTAGAGGCACTGCTGTGGTTCGTCAATCTCAGCGATCTGCAGGGCAATTTGATAGGCTTGCGGTTCAGGTTTGCAATAGAAATGAATCGCGCGCACGTCGATAATCCCATCGAAGCAATCAGCGATGTTCAGGGTCTGTAAAACCCGTCTGGCATGATCGCGATCAGCGTTGGTGAAGATAAAACGACGTAAGGGAAGCGTCATGAGCATTTGACGCAACTGCGGGTCAGGTTGAATAAATTCGTGGATCGGAAGATCATGGACATAAGCGAGGTAATCATCGGCATCTACCTGGTGATGCAATTGCAAGCCTCTCAGGGTTGTCCCGTAGGTCTCGAAATAATGCCGCCGCAGCGTTGGAATCACCTCCCAGGACATGCCCAACCGCTCGTGCATATATAAGGACATGCGGTTGCGAATGGCTTCCCATAATCCGCTTTGCTTATCATAAAGCGTATCGTCCAGGTCAAAAAAGGCTACTTCGAACTTCATGCCCAAAGTATAACTGAAAACCCGAGGATAAGGCAGGTATAATCAAAGTAAGTAAAGGAAGAAAATGGCGATCCAGATCTTAGCTCCGGAAGTGGCTTCACAAATTGCCGCCGGCGAGGTGGTGGAAAGACCCGCTTCGGTGGTTAAAGAATTAATCGAAAACGCGCTCGATGCTGGGGCAACCCAGATTCACATCCAGTGTCTTTCAGCCGGTAAGAAATTGATCGAGGTATCCGATAATGGCGAAGGGATTGCGGGTGAAGAACTGCCACTGGCAGTTCTTCGCCATGCGACCAGCAAGATCAACTCAGCCCAAGACCTGTGGCGCATCACAACACTGGGCTTTCGAGGAGAAGCCCTGGCTTCTATTGGGTCGATTGCCCGGCTGACGATTACGTCACGGACGCGCCAGGCAGAGGTAGGTTACCGTTTGATTGTCGAAGGCGGCTCAGAACCGCAAATTCAAGCCACAGGTGCTCCGCATGGCACAACGGTTCGCGTTGAAGACCTGTTTTTCAACGTTCCCGCCAGACGCAAATTTCTCAAGAGCGATCCAACTGAGCGCCAGCGGATTGACGCAGTGGTCGTTGATTATGCCTTAGCCTTTCCCCGAGTTCAATTTCATCTCATGCAGGATGGTCGCTTGAGCTTTGCCAGCAGCGGTAACGGTGAACGGCGAGAAATTCTTGCCAGTTTGATGGGTGTGGATGAAGCTCGTCAACTGATTGAAGTCAATTACGAGGATAGTGATTTTCGGATTGGTGGCTTGATCAGTCCACCAGGCCTGACGCGCTCCAATCGTCGCGAGATCCACCTCTTTGTTAACCGTCGCCCGATTCAAGATAGCCTGTTGACCTCCGCAGTTTTGCAAGCCTATCACACCCTTATAATGGTCGGACGTTTTCCTCTGGTATGGCTATTTATTGAGATTGACCCGCAAAAGGTTGATGTCAACGTGCATCCAGCCAAAGCCGAAGTGCGCTTTGCAAATCCAGGTCAAATGTTTGGTTTAATTCAGCATGTGGTGCGCCGAACTCTGGTTGCCGGCTCATCGCTTTCTGTATTTCCGGCAATGCCCAATCCACCCGTGTGGCAACCACCTTTTGATGAAATCCAGAGTGCTCGCTCTGAGGTTGTGCAGGGTACAACTACATCTTCACCACCTGTACCTCACCCGGAAACTGAGCTGCCCACGCTTAACCAGAAAATTCCCCTCCTGCGCTGGATTGGGCAGGTGGCGAACACGTATATCATTGCTGAAGGCCCAGATGGATTGTATCTGATTGATCAACATGCTGCTCATGAACGCGTCCTTTTTGAAAGATTTCTACGACAATCCCAGACAACCATCACATCCCAAAAGCTTCTCCAACCCAGCCTGCTAACCTTGAGTTCAGCTCAGGCTGCTCTGTTTGAAGAGCAAATCCCGATCCTGAACCGCCTGGGGTTTGAAATTGTCCCCTTTGGTTTAAATACCTTTCAGGTAAGAGCCTTGCCGTCCTTCTTTGCCGGTGTGGATGGAGCGTTAGCCGTGCGGGCAACGATTGAGGATTTCGAGGAGAACGAAGAGCCGTTGAAACGGGAGACGGAGAAACGCTTGATAGCCCGCATTTGTAAACGCATCGCAGTCAAGGCCGGGCAGAGCCTTTCACCTGAAGAGCAAAAAGCTCTCCTGAGAGAATTGGAAGACTGTCAATCGCCGCGCACCTGTCCACATGGTCGTCCGACCATGATCCATCTGTCAGTGGATTTACTGGAGCGCCAGTTTGGGCGGCGTGGGGCGATCTAGGGCAATCTCTCTATTTCGATTGGGTTTGAGCGAGAATTTCGGTCACAATCTGGGGTAAGATGACAGCAACATCCTCCGAAAAGACCACATCCGCGCGCACATCGAGATAGGTAGGCGTATGGTTGATAATGATCAGGTGCGCGCCGCGTTCCACAGCCTGCATGGGCAATTGAGCGACCGGTAGAACTTCGAGAGACGAGCCGGCTACAATCATCAGATCACAATGGCGACTGGCTTTTTGGGCTTGTTGCCAGGGATGATAGGGCATCTGCTCACCAAATAGAATGACATCTGGTTTCAAAATTCCATTGCATTTTGGACAGCGCGGGACGATGCCTTGTTCTAAGTACGGCGGGATAAAGGGTTGCGAAGGGACTTTGGTGTAACATTCTACACAGGTCATCGTCTCAAATGTGCCATGCACTTCGAGCACATTTTTGCTGCCGGCTTTCTGGTGGAGACCGTCAATGTTTTGGGTCACGATGGTCTGCACGTATCCCATTTGTTGAAGTTGGCTGACGGCAAGATGGGCAGGGTTGGGTTCTGCAGTTAGAATCTGGGTGGCAAGCGGGCGTAGCCACTCAAAAAAACGGATGGGATTATAGCGAAAGGCAAGCGCAGAGGCTACTTCCAGCGGTTCGATTTTTGCCCAGATACCCGTTTGAGGAGAGCGAAAGTCTGGAATGCCGGAAGGAGTAGAAATGCCTGCTCCACTCAACACCACCCCTCGTTTGCTTTTACGGATGATTTCCGCTGCGCTCTGGATGGCACTGGGGTAGCGTGGAGAAGAAGTGGACATGGCAAGGCGCTCAGGCAAGGGTGAGGATCTTTCGGGCTATCTCGTTTAATTGACTGGCGGTTGCGCTCTCCGGTTGGTGCAGGTAAATCGGGCGGTTGTTCAGGGCTGCATGATAGACCAGTTCGGGGGCAGGAGCGATCATGCCAAAGATTTCTGCCCCTAACTTTTCTTGAATTTGAGAGCGAGTGAGCATAATATCTGAGCGAACTCGATTGTAGACAATGGCATGAATGCGATTTTGATGCACATCTTGTTCAAGAAGCGCGTCGCGGATGCTGTGGAATTTGGCAATCGATAATAGTGTCGGCTCAATCAGTAAAAAGATTACATTGCATTGGTGGTATATCGGTTGCAGGAAAGAGCTTAATGATGTTCCACAATCCAAGAAGATGTATTTGCCCATTCCTAAGAGGATTTGCGTGATTTGCTGAAAGTGGGCTGAGGTGGGCGTTTTTAACCTGGCGAGCGGATCGTTGGAGGTGAGCAGCAAGCGCACGCCGCTTGAAAATTGAATCAGGCTATTTTCGACGTCCAAAGCTGTGATTTCGAATTCGTTGCGCTGAAGCAGACGATCCAGACCATCGCTTACTTTATAACCCAGTTCGATGCCAATTGTGCCCATACCAGGCGAACATTCGGCCGCAATCACGGCTTTTTGACTGTTTTGATGCAGGGCAAGCGCAAGGTTGAATACCAGCGTGGTGGTTCCGATGCCTCCTTTTGTCCCGATTACACCGATTAGATAACCTCTTTCCTGTGAAGGTGGCGTTTCGACGATGGTGCCAGGGGCTGCTTTCTTCGCACGGGCTAAGACGGCCCGCATCTTGGCAAACAGTTCTCGAGGTTGGGTGGGTTTGGTTATGTAATCATCAGCGCCAGCCTCGTATCCCAGGACTTTATCTTCAACCTGGCTTTTTGCTGTAAACATGATGATCGGTATCGCCGCGGTGATCGGATTGGCCCGAATCCGTCTGGCAACTTCATAACCATCCATCTCTGGCATCATGATATCTAAGAGGATTAAGTGAGGTTGCTCTTTTTCAGCCAGAACCAATGCCTGTGGGCCATTGCTGGCAGCTATGATTTGATAACCCTGGCGTTGCAGCATCAAGCCAACTAAACGCAGGGTATCGAGATCGTCATCCACAATGAGTATTTTTTCTGCCATGCAGGTTTTCTCCTGAGGAGTACCACGATGATGGGTGAATATGATCCGGGACAGGGAGTGTGCTTTCGTTAAACTTATTCATAAACAACGCAAAAACCAGATGTTAACAATTATAATCTTTTCTTAGAATGTTATCGGCAATTCGAAGAGTTTTACAAGAAATATGCCAGCTTGAGCGCGGCGATCTGCTGTTAGTCGGAGTCTCCGGCGGCCCGGATAGTCTGGCTTTAATGATGCTCCTGCAAGAGTTGGATTGGAAGGTGCTGATTGCTCATTTGAACCATCAATTGCGTCCCTCTGCAAATGAGGAGGAAGAAGGTGTGCGCAATTGGGCGAAACAGATCGGCGCATCCTTCATCGCTCAAAGAATTGCCGTTGCAACCTATGCAAAAGAGCATTCTTTAACCATTGAGGAAGCAGCGCGCCAGTGCCGCTATCGATTTCTTTTTGGAGAGGCGGAGAAAAGTCAAGCCAGAGCTGTGCTGGTAGCCCATACGGCTGACGATCAGGTTGAAACCGTTCTGATGCACCTGTTACGAGGTGCAGGGAGCAGAGGCTTGAGCGGAATGAGCGTTGTTGCGCTGCCAAATCCATGGAGCGATACCATTCCGCTGGTACGACCCTTGCTGTCCGTCTGGCGCTCTCAGATCCTGGAATACCTTTCGCAGAAGGGAATTGAGCCCTTTATCGATCAGTCAAATTTTGATCCCACCTATACCCGTAATCGGATTCGTCATAACCTTCTCCCTGTTTTGGAAAAATACAACCCCTCGATCCGTAAGTTGCTCTGGCAAACTGCTCAACTCCTGGCAGATGAAGAAGAGGTGCTGAAGGAACAAGAAGAACTTGCCTGGAAGCAAACAATTCGTCTCGAAGATTCGGACGTCGTAGGGCTGGATTTATCGCAATTCCGAAATCTCCCGCAAGCAATGCGTCGGCGGTTAGTTCGGCGCGCCTTCCAGTGCTTATACTCAGGCTTGCCTACGCTTGAATTTCTCCAGGTTGAAGAAATTATCAACGTTTTCTTGACTCCCCACCTCACGCACCGAAGCATTAACAAACTGGTGAACTGCTTCAAGGATACGGAGCGGGGATACCTGGTGAAAAGCTCGGCGCTACCCCCTGTTGACGAGTATCCGCAATTTAGTGGTCGAGAGAGGGCTGACCTGCCCGATTCGGGTATGATAAACGTTAATGAAAGATGGATATTGCAGGTGGAACGGGTCATGGGTCAACCTTACGAAGAGATGCGCAAGTCTACCAGGAACGCTTTTGAAGCCTGGTTGGATTTTGAGGTTTGCAAGAATGGATTAATCTTACGTACACCAAACCCCGGTGATCGCTTTGCGCCGCTTTCGATGGGTGGTCGGACTGCAAAACTGGCGGATATTTTTATCAATCGCAAAATCCCTGTCTGGTTGCGAAAGACTTATCCGCTCGTCTGTAATGAAACAGAAATCCTATGGTTGCCAGGTTACACCATCAGCCATTCAGCCCGGCTGACACCCGAAAGCCGGGCGGCTGTCCATCTGCGGCTGCTTCAGCAATCGATGGCAACCCAAGAATTAATCAGAGAGGATTGACTCAGCCAGTTGATCGAGTTTCATCCCGATTTCCCGCCATTGGACTTTGGAGAGGCCTAATTTTTGTCGAATGGCGTTTTTCTCCATCCCACTTTGAAGGTCGAGCAGAGCACACGTCCAGCGACACATGTCAAAGGAAATATGTTTCTCCAAACCGGCTCCTTGGGAGAGGTCTTCAAGCAGGTATTCCAGCCGGCGCTGTGACCAGGGGAAAAGGCGGTCTTTGATCTCGTACTGGTTTCGATATTCTTCGAATCCTGCGACCCAATCCTCAGGTACAGGAATCTTTCGTTCCTTGTAACGATATTGAGGATTGGTATAGCGAACGAACAAATAGGGGGTGGAAGGCTGATCAAGCTCAAGGTGGTTGATATTAAGCGCCAGACATTCAGTTTTCTTGATGCCCGTAGATATGAGTAGATAAAACAAGGTGAAATAGCGCGCATCCGGTTTCTTTGCCTGACGGTGTTTCTGGCAGATTTCCATCACGCGTTCGACTTCTTGAGAGGTCAGGACGACCGGTAAAGGACTAAGCACTGTATGTTGGACGAGCTTTTCGGCCGGGTTAGAGGTTAAGACCGCATATTGATGGAGCCAACGAAAGAATGATTTCAGGGAGGTGATGCGGCGGGATAAGGTTTTCGGACTGCAGGGAACGCCGCGCCCTTTTTGCAACCAGTTGAGAAAATGATTGAGGTCGGCCGTGGTGATACTGCCGAGCGTGCGGGTGGGGGAGAGAAAGGAGGCCAGGAGTTCAAGGTCGTGGGTGAAGGCTTTGACCGTGTGGACCGAGTTACCCTGATCAGCCAGATAAATTTTCCAGCCCTGAATGGCAGGGGGTAAAGTGGATTGAGCAGTCAGGTGAGCGGTGAGGGAATCGCTGGACATAAGATCCTCCTAAAGGTTTCGTATAGCCATTATCATAAAGTTTAACACGATTCCCGTTATCTGTCAAATCAAGGGAGTTAAATGCAATGAAGGCATTAGGTACTACAATATAGGTGCGCAACCATCCGCTTTAACATCTGCACGCCGCGCACCTCGGTTTCGAAAAGAGGTAAGATAGCTCGCACCTGGCCGTCAAATTCCCTCCAAATGGTCTGCAGATGTTCTTCCTGCATGGCAACACGATTTTTTACAAATTCTGGCGAATTCTCGTCTATGGCGCTTTTGTCAATGACCATATTGACAATGACCCCGCCAACGGGAATCCCAAAATCATGGAACCAGTGGATAAAACGGGTGATGACTGCGATGGGGAGGGCTTCAGGCAGGGTAACAAAGAAAAATGCGGTCAGGTCTTGATTGGTCAAGAGCTTTTTGGCGCGCGCCATCCGCTCGCGTAAATTGAGCAAATATTCCATGAGCGGATCTTTTTCTTGCTTTTTCTTACTATACGAAAGCAGTTCCCGAAGGCTCATAGCCTCCTGGCGGCTTTGCACCATTTTATTGACCCACATCGAATAAACACTGGACATGCCCAAAAGGCGGCGCGCATTGGCAGTGGGGGCAGTGTCGAAGACGTACAGGTCATATTTATCTTCAAACATGAGGTCGATCATGTTCTCGAACATTGCCGATTCTTCGAAGGCGGGGTTCATGGTTGCCGATTCCACAAACTCGTCCGCTTTGGTCTTGATTTCGGCAAACTTCAAGAACCATTCGATTTTTTCGCGAATTTCGCGTTTGGATTTTTCGATGGTGTCGCGGGTGTCGATCTCATACGCGTGAAGATTGGGCACTCCTTGAACGGGTGTCGGTTTTCCAAATACATCCTGACTTAATAGTCCCGACAGAGAATGGACGGGATTGGTTGAGGCAAGCAGGGTATTTCGACCCTGCTGGGCTGACCAGATGGCGGCTGCCCCCGCCAGCGTGGTTTTTC
>ENA-ORXB01003648-ORXB01003648.1-sediment-metagenome-genome-assembly--contig:-NODE-3648-length-10274-cov-2.481122_pt1 | contig 10274 bp, 7 predicted proteins | sample MGYA00237863_ERZ511475 | MGnify/ENA primary metagenome ERZ511475 (study PRJEB26305, sample SAMN06343858) | sediment metagenome | isolation source: hot spring sediment | place: Canada: British Columbia...
GTGCTCCTGGTGACCCACGACCTGAGCATCCTGGACGGACTGGCCAGCCGCGTGGTGGTGTTGCTTTCGGGGCGGGTCGTGGAGGAAGGTCCCTGGGGCGAGGTGAAGCGCTCGCCCATGCACCCTTACACCCGCGCTTTGCTGGACGCCTCGGAAAACGTGCTGGGCTTTCGCCACTTTTTCGTGCCGGCGCCTTCCGGTTGTCCTTTTCGCCTGGCCTGCCCATGGGCCTCTCCGGCGTGCCTCGCCGAGCCCCGCTTAGAGGCTTCAGGCGAACGCCGGGTGGCTTGTTTTCACCCGTTGTCCGGAAACATTTCTCGTGAAAAACTCGTACAAACCCAACGTGAGGGAGGTTGACGTGGCTGGAAACCGATTCTTTCCGCTTGTGCTTTTGGCTGTTTTTGCTATCCCCGGCTCCGCTGGGGCCCAACAGCAAGCCGTGGAGACAACTTCCGGCACTCAGGTTCGCGGGCAGCGCCTGGCACCCGCACGCCAGCTCACCTTGAGCTTGCGGGAAGCCACGGAAATGGCCCTGAAGCACAACATCAACCTGGAAATCTCTCGCCTCTCCCTGGCTTCCGCGTCCCAGGGGGTGCTGGCCGCCAGCGGGGTGTTCGACCCTTACGTCAAAGTTGACTTTTCCGAAAGCTCCTCGGAAAGCCCGGCTACCAACCAGCTGGTGGGGGCCCAGGTAAACAAGCAGGACCGTCGCACCTTTAACCTCAACCTGGGCACGCTCTTGCCCACCGGTGGCCAGGCGGCGGTGGGCTGGACCAACACCCGCAGCAAGACCAACTCCACGTTCTTCTTCCTCAATCCCTCGTACAACTCGGGCTTGACTTTTTCCGTAATCCAGCCGCTGTTGCGCTCTTTTGGCACTGACGTCAACCGCGCCCGCATTGAAATTGCCCGCAAGAACCGCCACTTGAGCTTGCTGGACTTTGAACGGCTGGTGATCACCACCCTCCAGCAGGTGGAAAGCGCTTACTGGAACCTGGTGTACGCCCGGGAAAACCTGAAGGTGAAGCAGCAGTCCCTGAAGCTCGCTCAGGACCTTCTGGAGCAAACCCGCATCCGCGTGCGGGTGGGCACATCGGCTCCCATTGACATCGTGCAGTCGGAAGCCACGGTGGCCGCGCGGGAGCAGGACATCATCATTGCCGAAAACGCGGTGCAAGCGGCCGCGGACAACCTCAAGATCCTGCTTGGGTTTGAAGATCCCCAGGACTTCCTGGCGGAAATCGTCCCCACCGATAGCCTGCAGGCGGTACCGGAGCCCGTGGATTTCCAGAAGGCCGTGCAAACCGCTTTGGAGCGGCGCCCGGAGCTGAAAGCCAAGCAAGTGCAAAGCGAAATCGTGGAGCAAAACCTGCTTCTGGCACGCAGCGCGCTTTTGCCGCAGCTGGACTGGGGCGTGAACTACGGGTTTGTGGGTGTAGGGGGGACGTTCACCCAGCGGGACCCCAGCACCGGTCAAATCGTGGCGGTGATCCCCGGCAACTGGGACGACGCCCTCAAGCAAATCCGCGACCGGGATTACGCTCAGTGGTCCACCACCCTAACCTTTAGCTACTCCCTGGGTAACAACCAGGCCAAGGCGCAGTTGGCCCAGCGTCGCTTTGAGCTGGCAGCCGCGCAACAGGCCCTGGCGGCCCAGAGGCAGTCGGTGATTGCTGAGGTCCGTGCGGCCGTACGCAACCTGGAAGCGTCAGCCAAAGCCATTGCCGCGGCGGAAAAGGCCCGGGAGCTGGCCGAGCGCAACCTGGAGGCCGAGCTTAAGAAGTTCGAAAACGGCATGTCCACCAACTACCAGGTGCTCAAGATTCAAGAGGACCTGGCCGCCGCGCAAGTGGCCGAGCTGCAGGCGCGGGTGGCTTACCGCCAATCCATGGTGGCCTACCAGGTGGCGGTAGGTACGCTCCTGGACACCATGGGCATTCAGCTGGCCGACACTGTTCCTGAACCCGAGGTCCACACCTACTGGAAGGACGTGCCGCTGCTCCAGCTTTCCCACTGGACCAGCGAGGAAAGGTAAGGGGGCAGGTATGGAAAGCAATCCGCTTGCGGAAAAAGCCCCCGTGGGTGAGTTCTCGGGTAAGGCCTTGGGCCGGGTGTTCCGATGCTTTACCGAGCCGCGCACGGTGTTTGCAGAAATTGCGGCGCGGCCCACGGTCTTTTGGGTGCTTTTGCTCACGGTGGTGCTGAGCCTAGGGGTACAGCTGGTGCTTGCCCCGCGCATTGATATGGAAGCCACCGTGCTCCAGGGGATAAGCCGGGCCGGGAAAGAGATTCCGGAAGAACAGGTGCGGGAAGCGGTGAACACTGCTAACCGCTTCCGCACCTTTGGCGTGGTGCTGGCCCCTTTGGGTGCCTTGGCGGTGACCTTGCTTCTGGGGGGCGTGTACTTCCTGGCGCTGAAAGTGACAGGCTTGGAAGCCGAATATCCGCCGGTGCTTTCGGCGGTGGCCCACGCCGGTTTTCCACCGAGTCTTGCGCAGTCGGTTTTGCTTTCGGTGGTGGCTTCCACCCGCGAGCCGTTTCCAGCCCAGGAAATCCCCAGGCTCTTGAAGTCCAACGTGGCGGCGTTCTTGCCTGAGGATGCCCCCAGGGTGCTGTCGGCCCTGGGTGGTGTTCTGGATGTCTTCAACGTTTGGTACTGGCTGCTTCTGGCCTGGGGTTTGGCGGCGGTGGGGGGTGTGTCGCTGCGCAAATCCGCAGGCGTGGTGGCGGTGCTCTGGGGTGCCTGGGCGCTGCTTCAGGTGGTCCTGGCACTTTTAAGGTAAGCCCATGCGAAAGCTTGGTTTGGCCGTTTTGGCGGTGGTGGTTTTGGGGCTCATCCTCTTCCTTTCCCTCAAGGGCAACAACAGCAAGGGGGTGGCGGTGGAGGTGGTAGCGGTTTCGCCCCGCACGGTGGTGGCTAAGGTGAAGGCTTCCGGCAACATCAGCCCCCGAAAGAAGGTGGAAATCCAATCCAAGGTCATTGGCGAGATTGTAGCCTTGCCGTTTCGCGAGGGGGATACGGTAAAGGCCGGAGACGTGGTGGTGGAAATCGAAAAGAAGCTCTACCAGGCGGCTTGCGATCAAGCCCGGGCAGCCCTGGAGCAAGCCAGGGTGCAACTAGAGCGGGCGCAAGCTGAGCTGGCCAACGCCGAGCTGGAGGCCGCCCGCACAGAACGGCTCTTCGCCGAGGGTGTGCTCTCCGAGCAGGCGAGAGACCGGGCGCGGCTTTCCTTGGAGCAAGCGCAGGTGGCGGTGCGGGCCCAGGAAAGGGCCATTGAGCAAGCCAGCTTTGCCTACCGTCGGGCCCTGGAGGACCTGGACCGCACCACCATTCGCGCCCCCATGGACGGTGTGGTGATTGCGCGGCGGGCGGAGGTGGGGGAAACCGCCATCATGGGCACCACCAACTTCCCCGGCTCGGTGCTCATGGTCATCGGCGACCTCTCGGAGCTGGTGGCAGAGGTGGAGGTTCCGGAGCGGGATGTGGTGCAGCTGAGCCTGGGGCAGGAAGCCGAGGTGAAGGTGGACGCCATCCCCGACGCCTCCTTTGCTGGCAAGGTAGTGGAGATTGCCTCTTCGGGTACCAAGGTGGGGGACGTGGTGAAGTTCAAGGTCAAGGTGGCTTTAAACCAGCCGGATGCCCGTCTGAAGCCGGAGATGACCGCCAAAGTGGAAATCACCACCAAGCGGGCGGAAAACGTTTTGGCAGTGCCGCTGCAGGCCGTGCAAACCCGCTTTTTGGACGACAAAGGCAAGGAGGTGTTCGGTCAAGCCACCGGTCGGGAGGTGGAGGTGGTTTACCTGTTCGAGCGGGGCCGTGCGGTCCGCCGGGAGGTGAAAACCGGAGTCCAGGACGAGCTTTACGTGGAAATCGGCGAAGGCTTGGCAGCAGGGGAGAAGGTCATCGCCGGGCCGTATAAGACCCTGCGAACCCTCAAGGACGGCGACGCCGTGCACGAGGAAAAACCGGGCAAGAAGGGGTAGGAGGAACCGCAGGTGCTCATCGAGCTTGAAAACGTCGTGAAGGTTTACGACATGGGGGCGGTGGCGGTGCAGGCGCTCCGTGGGGTAAGCCTCCAGGTGGATAAAGGCGAGTACGTGGCGATCATGGGCCCTTCCGGCTCAGGTAAGTCCACGCTCATGAACATCATCGGTTGCCTGGACACACCCACCTCGGGGAGCTATCGCCTTAACGGGCAGCTGGTCAACGAGCTCACCGACGATGAGCTGGCCCGCATTCGCAACCAGGAAATTGGCTTTGTGTTCCAAACCTTTAACCTCCTGCCGCGAGCTTCCGCCCTGGAAAACGTGGAGGTCCCCCTCATTTACGCTGGGGTGCCGCGGGCGGAGCGGCACCGCCGGGCCAGGGAAATGCTGGAGAGGGTGGGGCTGGGCGATCGCATCCACCACCAGCCCAACGAGCTTTCCGGAGGTCAGCGGCAGCGGGTGGCCATTGCCCGTGCCTTGGTGAACAACCCCTCCTTGCTTTTGGCCGATGAACCCACCGGCAACCTGGACTCCCGCACCGGGGCGGAAATCATGGAACTCTTCGATCAGCTCAACCGCGAAGGGCACACCATCGTTTTGGTCACCCATGAGGAGGACATTGCCGCCCACGCCCAACGCATCGTGCGGTTGCGGGACGGCCAAATCCTGGACGACCGGCGGAAGGGTTAAATGTTCTTCGAAAACCTCCGCATGGCCCTGCGCTCCATTGCCGCTCACAAGCTGCGCTCGGTCTTGACCACCCTGGGCATCATCATCGGTGTGGCTGCCGTCATTGGCGTGGTCTCCATCGTTCAGGGCTTGAACTTCTGGATTGCCGGGCAGCTGGAGGGAGTTGGCGCTACCTACATCACGGTTTTCCCCGAGCATGATCCCAACAACCCCGATATTGCCGGCAGGGAAGTGCAGCTCACCTACGAAGACGGGCAAGCCATCCTGGAGCGGGTGCCGGAAATCGTGGCCTTTACCCCCATTTACTTCCAGGGTGAGCGGGTGCGCTACGGCAAGCGCACCTCCACGCCGTTCCTTTTGGGTGTGGGCGCCAGCTACCAGGAGGTGGTCAACCACTGGGTGGCCCGCGGTCGCTTTTTTTCCGATTTGGATTTGGCCAACCACGCTCGGGTTTGCCTGGTGGGGGAAAAGCTCATTGAGGACCTGGGTCTCGGGGCCGAGCCTTTGGGCAAGGACATCCAAATCGGGCGGGTGGTGTTTACGGTCATCGGCGTGATGGAGCAAAAAGGGCAGTTCCTGGGTCAGGACCGGGACCGCGTGGTGATCATCCCCTTTTCCACCGCCCGGGAAATTTACGGTGAAAACGCCGCCAAGCAAATCCGCCTGGACTTCAAGGCCCGCTCCCCGGAAGACGTGGATCGCGCCAAGGACCTCATGACCGATATTCTGCGACGGAGGCACGGCTTGCGGGCCGACCAGGGCAACGACTTCCGCATCATGCTGCAGGAGGAACTGCGCAAAACCACCTCCACCATTTTGGGCGGCATTACCCAGGTGGTCGGAGCGGTGGTGGGCATTGCTCTCCTCGTGGGCGGCATTGGCATCATGAACATCATGCTGGTTTCGGTCACCGAGCGCACCCGGGAAATTGGCGTGCGCAAAGCGGTGGGGGCCCGGAGGCGCGACATCCTGATGCAGTTCCTCATCGAGGCGGTGTTGCTTTCCGCCATTGGCGGGGCCATTGGCATCCTCTTCGGCTGGTTCCTGGGCTTTCTGGGTGCCAAGGCCATCCCCGGCTTTCCCGCCGCCCACGTGCCCCTGTGGGCGGTGTTTTTGGGCTTTGGCTTTGCCTCGGCGGTGGGCATCTTCTTTGGCATTTACCCCGCCGCCAAGGCCGCCACCCTCAACCCCATCGAAGCGTTGCGCTACGAATAAGCTCGGACAAAACCGATTCGGTCAAGGGTGGGGCAGCGGCTGGTCCGCTGCGGGTTTGACGGCTTCTCGGCCGCCCAGGAAGTAAAAGAGCTTGCCCAGACGCGTTTGCAGGGCCTCCATGTAGGTGTACACCACGGGCGTGACGAAAAGCGTCAGGAACTGGGAAAACAAAAGCCCTCCCACCACCGCCAAACCCAGAGGACGGCGGGACTCGGCACCGGCCCCGTAACCCACGGCAATGGGCAGGGTGCCAAAAAGCGCCGCCATGGTGGTCATCATAATGGGCCGGAAGCGCACCAGACACGCCTCGTAAATGGCGGCAAAGCGGTCTTTCCCTTGCTTTTGCGCTTCGATGGCAAAGTCAATCATGATGATGCCGTTTTTCTTCACCAAGCCCACCAGCATGATCACGCCGACAAAGGCGTAAACGTTGAGCTCGCTGCCAAAGGCCATGAGCGTGATCACCGCGCCAATTGCCGCCAGAGGCAGGGCCGAGAGGATGGTGAGCGGGTGGATGAAGCTTTCGTAAAGGATGCCCAGCACCAGGTAAATGACCAGAATCGCCATCACGAGGAGAAGCCCCAAACCCGCCATTGAGGATTGGAACGCCTGCGCCGTGCCTTGAAATCCGGTGGTGACGTGGGCGGGGAGCACTTCTCTCGCCACCTTTTGCACTGCCGCGACCGCTTCGCCCAGCGCCACCCCCGGTGCCAAGTTGAAGGAAACCGTGACCGCCGGCAGCTGCCCGGCGTGGTTCACCGACAGCGGCCCTAGCTCTTCTTTCACCCGCGCGACAGTGGTCAGTGGCACCAGCTGCCCGGCCTTGGAGCGCACGTAAACCAGCGAAAGGTGCTCGGGGTTCCTCTGGTACTGCGGCAGAAGTTCCACCAAAACCCAGTACTGGTTAGTGGCGGCGTACATCGTGGAAATTTGCCGGGGCCCAAAAGCGGCGTAGAGAGCATCCTCGATGGCCTCCGCGGTGATCCCCAGGCTGGAAGCCCGATCGCGGTCAATGTCCACCGTAAGCTGGGGGTTTTTCAAGCGCAAGTCGGTATTGACGTCAACGAGCTGCGGCAGCTCCCTAAGCTTGGCTTCCAAAACCGGTGCTACCCGGTAAAGGGTGTCGGTGTCCGGGCTTTGCAGGGTGAACTGGTACTGCGCTTGGGTGAGCCGGCCGCCGATGTTGATGGGGGGCGGAACCTGCACGTAAGCCACGATGCCGGGAACCGCCGCCAGCTTGGGCCGCAAGCGGGCCAACACGGTGAAGGCATCGTCTCGCAAATGGCGGTCCTTGAGGCGGATGAAGAGGACCCCGGTGTTGGGCGCAGCAAAGCCCCCACGCCCCACGCTGGACATGAACCCTTCCACCGCCGGGTCTTCCTTCACCACCCGGGCAAGCGCTTGCTGGTGGGCCACCATGGCTTCAAAAGACGTGCCCTCGGCGGCTTCGGTAAAGCCAAAGAGCTGGCCGACGTCTTCCAAAGGCAAAAAGCCCTTGGGGATCTTCACAAAAAGCACCACCGCCAGCACCGAAACGGCAAAGGTCCCCACCATCATCAGCCGCCGGTGGTTGAGCGACCAGGAAAGCCCCCGTTCGTAAAGCCGAAGCATGCCGGCAAAAACCTTTTCGCTGGCCTCATAGAGCTTGCCCTTCCTTTGCTTTTCCGGAGGCAAAAGGAAGCGGCTGCCCATCATGGGGGTAAGGGAGAGCGACACGAACCCGGAAATGAGCACCGCCACCCCAATGGTCACCGCAAACTCCCGGAAAAGCCGGCCGACGATGCCTCCCAGAAACAGCACGGGGATAAAAACCGCAGCCAGGGAAAGGGTCATGGAAACGATGGTGAAACCGACTTCCTTTGACCCGTCCAGCGCGGCTTGCCACGGCCTTTTGCCCATCTCCATGTGGCGCACGATGTTTTCCAGCATGACGATGGCGTCGTCCACCACGAACCCCACGGAAAGCGTGAGCGCCATGAGCGACAGGTTGTCCAGGGAAAAGCCCAGGAGGTACATGACGGCAAAGGTGCCAACGATGGAAAGCGGCATGGCCAAAGAAGGGATGAGGGTGGCGGAAAGGTTGCGGAGGAAGAGGAAAATCACCACCGCCACCAGGAAAAGGGTAAAGACCAGCGTGAACTGCACGTCCCGCACCGAAGCGCGGATGGACTCCGAGCGATCGAAGAGCACGTGCAAGCTCACCGAAGCCGGCAGCTGCTCCCGGAACTTGGGCAAAAGCTCCCGCACCCGGCGGGCCACCTCCACGGTGTTGGTCCCCGGTTGTTTTTGAATGGCCAGCACCACCGCCCGGGAGTCCACAAACCAGGCGGCGGTTTTGTCGTTTTCCACGCTGTCCACCACCCGCCCCAGGGCTTCCAAGCGGATGGGGCGGCCGTTGCGATAGGCAACGATGATGGGCCGGTAGGCCTCGGCGGAGAGCAGCTGGCCCTTGGCTTGAACCGTGTACGCCTTGGCGCTCCCCCAGAGGGTTCCGGTGGGGAGGTTGACGTTGGCCTGTCGCACCGCTTGCGTCACCTCATCCAGCCCCAGGCCGTAGGCTTGCAGGCGGGTGGGGTCCAGCTGCACCCGCACCGCGTACTTTTGTGCGCCGTAAACCTGCACTTGCGCCACCCCGGAAACCATGGAGATTTGCTGGGCCAGCATGACCTCGCCGTACTCGTCCAGGGTCCAGAGGGGCAGCGTGGGGGAGGTGAGCCCCATCCACAGGATGGGCTGGTCGGCGGGGTTGACCTTGCGGTACGAAGGGGGCGAGGGGAGGTCCTGGGGGAGCTGGCGGGAGGCCCGGGAAATGGCGGCCTGCACGTCCTGCGCGGCAGCGTCCAGGTCCCGATCCAGGGCAAACTGCAGGGAAATGGTGGTGTTGCCCAGGAAGTTGGTGGAGGTCATGGCCTCCAGGCCGGCAATGGTAGAAAACTCCCGCTCCAGCGGGGTGGCCACCGAGGTGGCCATGGTTTCGGGGCTGGCCCCGGGGAGGCTGGCGGAAACCTGAATCACCGGGAAGTCCACGTTGGGGAGGTCCGAGACCGGCAAAAGCCGATAGGCGAATAGCCCAAAGAACAGCACGCCACCCATGACCAGGGTGGTCATTACCGGTCGGCGGATGAAGATCTCCGAGATGTTCATAGGCCTTGCCTCACCTGAACCCGGGCCCCAGGAACCAGCCGAATTTGCCCATCGGTGACCACGGTTTCGCCGGGGTTCACCCCCGAGGAAAGCGCCACCCACGGCTCCACCTTGCGGGACACCTGCACCTCCCGCAGCTCCGCCGTGCCGTCCTCCTTAACCACAAAGACCCCGCTGCCGGTTTGCGTGGTGATCACCGCAGTGGCGGGCACCACCAGGGCGTCCCGATCCTCTCCCAAAAGCAAGCTCACGTCCACAAACTGACCCGGCCACAGCAGCGCTTCTTCGTTGGCAAACCGGGCTTTGAGCAGGACCGTCCCGGTGCGGTTGTCCACCGCGTTGTCCACAAAGTAAAGCTCACCTTGAAGGGTTTTTTCTTGATCCCCCCGCAGCTTCACCGCGACCGCTGCGGTCTTTTCCTTAAGCGCGGCTCTAACCTCTTCCAGGTACGCTTCGGGGATGGCAAAGCTCACGTCTATGGGCTGCACCTGCACGATGGTGACCAAAGCCTTGTCATCGTTGGCCTTCACCAGGTTCCCCGGGTGCACCAAGAGCTCGCCGGCCCTTCCGCTCATGGGAGCGGTGATTTGGCAGTAGCTCAGCTGCAGCTGGGCTTGGTCCACGGCGGCTTGATCGCCGGCCACCGCCGCTTGCAGTTGCTGCACGTTGGCCCGAGCTTGGTCCAGCTGTTCCTTGGTGATGAAGTCCTTTTCCGCCAGCACCTCGGCTCGCTGGAGATCGGCCTGGGCCTTGGCCAGTAGCGCCCGGTCTCGGGCCAGGCGCGCTTCCGCTTCGCGCAAAGCCACCTGGTAAGGCTCAGGGTCCACCTGAAAGAGCAGCTGGCCCTGACGGACCAGCTGCCCTTCCTGAAAGCCCACCGACACAATGACCCCGCCCACCCGCGGCCGGACCTGCACGGTTTGCGGGGAAACCACCGTGCCCACTGCCGGCACTACCCGGGGCAGTGTGCGCCGTTCCGCCTTGGCTACCTGCACCGGCACCGGCGGCAGCGCTTGCGGTCCGGAAGTGCGGTTTTTCCCGCATCCCCAGCTCCCCAAGACAGCAAAAAAAGCGGGAACTACCAGCCAAAAGCGAAGCTCCTCTTTCATTGTGGTCTCCCTGTGGTTGCCGTGGAAGCCTCCAGGGCCCCGGTGGCCCGGGCGAGGGTGGCCAAGGCCAGGAGGTAGTCGGCGCGGGCTTGAATTTCCTCGGCGCGGGCTTGCGCCAGGGTGGTTTGC
>ENA-ORXB01003652-ORXB01003652.1-sediment-metagenome-genome-assembly--contig:-NODE-3652-length-10265-cov-3.171378_pt1 | contig 10265 bp, 5 predicted proteins | sample MGYA00237863_ERZ511475 | MGnify/ENA primary metagenome ERZ511475 (study PRJEB26305, sample SAMN06343858) | sediment metagenome | isolation source: hot spring sediment | place: Canada: British Columbia...
TGACCCGGCCGTAGAGTGTAAACTTCTCGTTGGCGGGCCAGTCGATGCGCAGGTCCATGCGGTGGTTGTCGACCTTGGAGACGCCGGAACCGAAAAAGTTGTTAGCCTGGGTGATGGGGTTCGAGGGGGTGGTGTTCGGCAGCGGGTAAAGCTTGACGACATTCGCCCCGACCGTGTCCCAGCGCGATCGCGGCACGGCGTTGCCGGGGAAGGGGTCGCGGATCTGTCCCCGGCCGTCCGGTGCAGGCCGCGTCGAAAACGGGTCATAAACGAGGGAGAGGGTCCCGTTGGGGTTACGGGTCTGGCTGAAGTCGCCGTCGCGTTCCAGCGTGGTGGGCACGGTGGTGGTGGTGGTGGTGCTCGGGGAGCCTTCTTTCAGAGCCTCGTAGGTACCTAATAGGTACCTAAGAAGTAGAGCTTCTTCTGCCGCCACAAGGGGCCGGAAAGCGAACCGCCGAACTGGTGGCGTTTGAACTCGGGGAGCGGCCGGCCGGCGCGGTTGTTGGCCCAGGTGTTGGCGTCCAGGTTGTCGTTTCGCAGGAATTCGAAGGCGTTGCCGTGGAAATCGTTCGATCCGCCTTTGGTCACCAGGCTGACGACGCCGCCGCCGGACTTGCCGAATTCGGCGTCATAGCTGTTCCGGGCCACCTGAACCTCGTTAACCGATTCGATCGACGGGGTGGCCAGCAGCCCGCCCCAGTCGCCGGCAGTGGCGGGCACACCGTCGATCAACACCAGGCCGCTCATGTCGCGCCCGCCGTTGAAGGCGAAGCGGTTCATGTTCTGATCGCTGATGTTCTGCGAGTTGGCAACGCTCATCGAGGTGACGCCGGCCAGCGAGTGGACCACCACGAAGGGGTTGCGGATCGAGGAGGGCAGATTGAGGATGCGGTCCGTGGTCATCGTCACGGACTGGTTGGCGCTCTGGGTCTCGAGCAGCAGGGTTGTGGCCGCTACCTGCACCGTCTCGGTCACCTCGCCAAGCTGGAGACGCGGGTTCACCTCCGCTTGCTGGTTGGCGCGGAGGACGATGTCGGTTTGGGTGAAGGACTTGAAGCCCGGGGCTTCGATGCGCAGCTCGTAGGGACCGGGCAGCAACTGCGAGAAGACATAACGCCCGACCTCGTTGGTCGAGGTTTGCCGGGTTTCGTTGGTGTTCTGGTTGCGCAGGTAAACCGCGGCGCCCGGCACAACCGCCTGGTTGGGGTCTTCGACGATGCCGGTGAGGCTGGCGGTAAAGGCTTGGCCAAAGCAAGCCGGCGCGATGATCAGGACGAGAGTCGCAATAAGGGCGAGACGGCTCGTCAACTGTTTCTTTTGGAAAGACAAAGCTTCTCCTTCACTGCTGATGGAAGTTTAATCCGGAATTTCCACTTTGAATTTCCGTTTTGTACTCCGGGATGCCTCGACTATACACCCCGCCTCCAACGTGTCAAGCCTTCTTTGCAGCACGGTGATGTCTCTTTGACACGGAGCGGAGTGCGCCGCCCTAGCGAATCGCCACCGTCACCGTCCCCGGGCTGGAGACGCCGCCCACGGTGAGCACCACCGGCACGGCGCTGCCGGCCGGCGCGTCCCCCGGGACCACGGCGTTCACCTGCATGACGCCCGCCACCAGCTCCGGGGCCGCTCCGGCATACTGCACCACTGCCGGCAGGCCGCCGATCGTCACGGAGACGGCCAGCTCCTGTAACGGAATCGGCCCGAAGGCGGGCAGGGTGACCCGCCCATCGACGCCCGGCGGGTTCGTCTGGCCGCCCCCGGTGGCGAAGATCTGGATCACGGAACCGCGTTCGGCGGGGTTAGCCGCCGAGTTAACGCTCCAGTCCTGGTTCAGAATCGCGCCCGGTCCGGCGCCGCTGGCATCCAGCGTGAACACCGCCGGCGAGGCGGCCGCCACAGGCACGATCACCTCGGCCGTGCGCCGCCCCTGATATTCGACGCTCACGCGCGTCTCGGCCCGGCCGCGCACCCCGTAGGGCACGATCGCGTTGACCTGACCGGCCGAGGCCGCCAGCACCGGCGCCGGCACACCGTCGAACAGCACCCGCACGCCGGCCAGCTCCTTGGCCACCGTCAGGCCGGCATCGATCGTGAAGGCGACCGGCTCCTCCGGCCCCAGCCCCGCCCCGAACAGGCTCACGATCTCGCCCGGCGCCACCGGTCCGGGCAGGAACGAGGCGGCATTCACGATGCCGCCGTGCGCCAGGCAGGGCGCCGCGGCTGAAATTCCGAGCGCGACGCGGGCCGCGAACGCATCCCCGCCGCGATACCCCTGCCGGTAGGCGGTGCTGTAGGCGCCTTGCGTGGTGGGGAAGTTGGCCGAACGCGTCGCACCCGCCACCAGCGCGATGCCGCCGCCCGGCGCGGCCACCGCTCTCGCCTCGTCGTCGCCGCGCCCGCCGAGAAACAGCGCTGCCGGCGCCGCACCCCGCTCAAGATCCAAGCGCGCCACGAAAGCGTCGCGCCGGCCACCATAGCCGGTTTCGCACGGCGCGGGCGCCGCGGGAAAGTCCGCCGAGGCGGTCTCTCCGGCCGCCACCACCACGCCGGGTGAATCCAGTGCCAGGGCATTGATGCGGTCGCCGGCCGAACCGCCCAGATATGTTCCGCGCAACAGCTGCTGGCCGGTCGCCGACAACATGAGGGCGAAGCCGTCCTCATAAAGCCCGTTGTCGGCCTGGCGCGGTTGAAAAGCGGCCCCTGTCACCGGGAAGTCCAGCGATCGTGTGTGGCCGGCCACGTACATCCTCGCCAGGCCGTCGACAACCACCGACGTGGCGACGTCATCGGCCGAACCGCCCAGATAGCTCGAGTAGGCCAGGGCGGATCCGTCCGGGCTCAGTTTGGCGATGAAACCCTCCAGACCGGAACGGCGCCCGCGGATCAGCGCTCCGGCCGTGGCCGGAAAATCGGGCGAAGCGGTATAGCCGACCGCCACCGCGCCGCCCTGCGCATCCACGGCAACGTCGAGCGCCTCCTCGTGCGAGGAACCGCACAGGAAGCTCATGTACAGAAGGGTCGAGCCGGAGGCGTTCAGCTTGGCGAGAAAGGCGTCCAGGCCGAAACCCGCGCACCGGGTGCTTCGGAAGGAACCCCGCGTGGACGGGAAATTGTCCGAGGCGGTGGCGCCGGCCAGATAGGCGTTGCCGTCCCGGTCGGCGGCAAGCCCGTAGATTCGGTCTGCCTCAATGCCCCCCAAATAGGTCGAGTACAGCAGGCCGGTGCCCTGCGGGTTCAGCTTCAGCACGAAACCGTCGGCAGCGATGCCGTCACCGGGAGCGCTGCTGCGGAAAGCGCCGCTCGTGGTGGGAAAATCCAGCGAATCGGTGTAGCCCGCCACAAGGACGTTTCCCGCTGCGTCGATCGCGACATCGGTGGCGACATCGGACCGCGCTCCGCCGATGTAAACGCCCCAGATGAGCGTCGCTCCGTCCGGAGCGAGCTTGGCCACGAAAACGTCGCCCGGAAATTGCGCCGGCGGCGGCGAGATCGGACTGGTGACGGGAAAATCGGCCGATTGCGTCGCCCCCGCCACGTAGACGTTGCCCTGCCCGTCCGCGGCAATGCCGCCGGCCGCGTCCGGCCCGCTGCCGCCCAGGAATGTCGAAAAGCTGACGACTGGATCGACGACGAGCTCGCCGGCGCGATCGTACGGCCCGAGGACGATCTCCACCCGGTCCGGCCCGCGGATCTCGTAGCCGGCGTCAACCGGCCGGCGCCCTTCGGGCCCTTGCTGCCACGCCGCGGGCCGATGGTGCGTGAACACGCCGCGGCCGGTCTCGACCCGCAGCGCGCCGGCCGGGTCCAGCTGAACCGATTTCATCCCTTCCAGGCGCAGGCCCAGGCGGGCCGGTGCCGCTCCCGGCGCCAAGATGAGGTCATACTCGAGACGCCCCGCGGTTGTGTAAAACAGCACATCGACGCCGGGGTAGAGGTTCCGGCAGCGGATTTGCCGGTAGACGGGAATCCCCACCAGCCACCGTCGGCGATCGCGACCGCGAAGGTAGCTGACATAGGCCGGCGGGCCCTCGGCCTCGAAGCGACACGGACGGCTGGGGCCTTCAAAGCGCAGCCGGACGGCCTCGCGGCCGCCCCCGTGGGGCGAGAACACCACGGCCGAGGAAGTGAGCTCGACCGTGTAGCCGTCCAGCCGGGCGCCGAAGACGACCCTGGGCGGAAACTGGCCCCGGTTGACCTCAAACGCCGAGGGCGGCGCAGCGCCCGCTTGGAGGCAGGCGCCGAGCAAGCCGGCGCCGAGCAGACGGCTAACGGCCGACAATGGTCACCTCACGCGACAGGGCCCCGGCTTCGATGCGAAACACGTTGTTGCCTGCCTGCGAGCCCAGCCGCACGCTCACGTCGAACAGCCCGGGGATTTCGCTATCCGCAGAATCGACGCTCACCACGCTTCCCCCTCCCGAGACGACGCTCACCCTGGGAGGCGGCTCGCGCAGCGGCACGCCCGAAGGGTCGGTCACCCGGACCGAGATGGCTCTCCGCAGCAAGGCCCCGACCGAACCCTGCTCGGCCTGGCGGACGATCTTCAGGAAAGCCGGAACCGACGACGGGACGGCGTGCCACCACGGGATATGGATCTCGGCGCCCGTCTGGGGTCCGAGGATCCAGATGTTGCCCTGATACTCGCCCGGTGCGGCGCCCTGCGCGGCCAGCCGCAGCGAGAGGGTTCGCGACTGGCGCGGGCCGATGGTGACGGAGGTTTCCGACGGCAGCGGCGCCGGCCCGCCCTGATAGGCCTGCACCATCACCATCAAGGTCATCTCCGTGGTGGCGAGGTTAAAGAGCGTGAGCTGCTCGACGGCCTCCGCGGTCGTGGTTCCGAAACTCACCGAAGTCGGATACGCCGTCAGCGTCGCGTTCACCGCCGCCTCGAGGTTCAGCACGCCGCCGCCTGTCCGGCGAATCGGCGCCGGTTGCCCGTTCGGCAACACCAGCGGGGTGGCTGTGTTGATCAATAAGGAGCGGTAGTGGCTGCCCGGGTAGCCCGGCCGCCAAGCCTTGAGCACCGCCGCCGCGCCCGCCACCAGCGGCGCCGAAAAACTCGTCCCCTGCACCGTCTGGAAGCCGCCGCCCGGCGCGGCCGTGCGCACCGTCGTCCCCGTAGCCACCAGGTCGGGTTTGATGCCGAAGTCCGTGCTCGGCCCGCTGCTGGAAAATTCAGCGATTCGATTCGGATTGACCGGGAACGGGTTAGACCGGAAATCGATGGTCACCGTCAGGTTGCTCGAGCTCGCCAGCAGGCGCTTGATCGCCACGCCGTCGTCATAGCTGACCATGGCGGCGGGCAGCGTTGCGCCTCCGACGGCCATGGTGATGGGCTCGGGGCGCGCCTGATCGGTGTACACCAAAGCGCCCACCGCACCGGCGGCGCGAGCGTTGTTCAGCTTCTCCTCGAACAGGCATGTGCCGCGCAGAATGAGCGGGATCCGACCGCTCAAGCTGCCCGCGGGCAGCGCGCCGCAGACCAGGCCCGTCGGATCGAGCGTGGCCGCGTCGACCAGCGGCGCCGTCAGCGGCTGAGCCGGGCGCGGACCGCTTCCGGGTACCGCCCGGTAGAGTTCCCCGCTCGAAAGGCGCGCCGTACCGGTGAAGATCCGGTCGTTCCAGGTGGCGCCGACCGAGATCGCCGCGGGCGCCACACTCAAGTCGCTCACCGTGAACGGTTCCGGCCCTTCGTTGCCCGCCGCCACCACCAGCAGCGTTCCAAGCGCCGTGGCCCGCTCCGCGATGGCGGTAAACAGCTCGTCGGAAGGCCGCCCGGCAAGGGCCGAACCCAGGCTGAGATTGATCACATCCATGCCGTCGGCCACAGCGTCATCGACGGCCTTGAGCACGATGTCCTGCCGGGTGCGCCCGCTGCCGCGCTCGAAGACGTTGTAGGAGCCGAGATACGCCTTGGGCGCCACGCCGACCAGCACGCCCTCGGGGGCCGCCACGGGCATGCCCGCCGCCGCCATCGCCACGGCCGTTCCGTGACCGTCGCTGTCGCGCGCCGAAATGTCTCCCCCGCCGAGTAGCCGGAGGTAGCTGCGCGCCACGATCACCTTGTTGGAGGTGAACTCGAGGTCCGCGCTCTGGTTGACGCGAGGAAAACCGTCGGGGATGGGCAGCGCCGGATCGATGAAGGCGGGGTGGCGATTGTCGATGCCGCTGTCGATGATGCCGATCTTGACCCCCAAACCTGCCAGGTCGGCTCCGCCCAGGTTGCTCCAGCCTTGCGGCACCCGGTGAAGGGCGATCGCGCGGTCCAGGCTGGCCTGGAGCCAGCGCACGGGGTGGACGCGCTTGACGCCCGCCAGCGATCGGATCCGCTCGACTTGCTCGTCGGAAATCTCCACCAGCAGGGCATTCGCCACCCGCTCCACGGATCCATAGATTCGCGCCCGGTGCGCCGCCAGGCGGCGCCGCACCTGCTGTTGCTGGGCCCGGACCGCCTGAAGCCGCTCGCCGGCCACCCGTCGCGGCTCGCCCGGCTTCGCCCGCACCAGGACTACCGGCTCCTCGCTCAGTTCGACGATATAGCGGCCGGCGACGGGTTGGGCGGCCGCCAGGGAGACTCCGGCGAGCAACCACCAACCCCAAAACAGCGTCAGACGACCCAAAGGCATGAGATAAAAGTTAGATGCCCTAGATAGCATACGCGGTTCCGCGCCCCGGGGGTTACGGGGCCTAAACTTTCTCAGGCGCCTTGCCGATCAGCCCCAACGAGGATGCTTCGCACGATCGTCATCGGAGCTCCGCCGGAGGTGGCCGCCGAGCTGGGGCGCAGTTTGGATGCCAGCGGGCAGTTCGCGCTGCTGCGAGCCGTGGATCGCTATCCGCCGCCCCAAGAGCTGGGGCGGATGCTGCGCGCTTACGCCCCGCAGGTGATTCTACTATGCGCCGACCGGCTGGGGGAAACGCTCGCAGCCGCTAGCGCCATCGAGGAGGCCGTGCCGAGCTTGCCCGTCGTGGCCTTCGGCAGCCACCTCGAGCCGAGGACCCTGCTCGAGCTGATGAAGCGCGGCATCCGCGACTACCTTCCCCCGCCCTTCGAGCCGCACTCGGTCACCGAACTGGCCCACCGGTTGCAGGAAAGGCTCGCCAAGAATCCCGTCTCATTCGCGCTCTCCGACCTGGTCTTCGCCTTTCTGCCGGCCAAAGCGGGGGTGGGCGCCTCCACGATCGCCATGAACTTGGCGGTGGCCCTCTCGCGTCAGCCGAACAAGAGGGTCCTGCTGGCCGATTTCGACCTCAACAGCGGTCTTGTCGGCTTTATGCTGAAGATCGCCGGCACCTATTCGCTCGTCGATGCCGCCGAGATGTCCGCTCAGTTGGATGACAGCCTCTGGAGCAAACTCGTTCAGGGGAAGGGCAACCTGCACGTGCTGCCCGCCGGCCGGCCCGATCCCGGAATGCGCATCGAACCCGCGCAGATTCAGCGCCTGCTCGCTTTCGCCCGCCGGCTCTATCACGTCATCTGCTCCGATCTTTCCGGCAACCTCGAGAAGTACTCTATCGAGCTGATGCACGAGGCCAAGCGGATCTTCCTGGTGACGACGCCGGAAATCCCCCCGCTGCATCTGGCGCGCGAGCGACTGCGGCTGCTGCGCCAACTCGAGCTGGGCGACCGGGTGAGCATCCTGGTGAACCGCTATCATCGCGCGAGCGCCATCAGCATCCGGCAGATCGAGGACGTACTGGAAGCCCCCGTTTACGCCTCCTTCGCCAACAGTTACCGGAGCGTGCATCAGGCGCTCGTCGAAGGCCGGCCGGTCGAAGAAAACTCGGAACTGGGCAAGCAGATCCTCGAGCTGGCCAAGCGAATCCTCGACCCCGGCGCCCCGCAGGCGCAGCCGGCGCCCAAGCGCTTCATCGAATACTTCGCCGTCCTTCATCCCAAGTTCTCCCTGCGCGAGCAGTAGGCGGGCGCCTGTCAGGGGCGCGGAGGCGGCTCGTTGCCCGCCTGGCGGGCGCCCGCCCGCACGTCGACCCTGGCCAGCAGCGCCAGCCCCGCCACGAAGAAGACAACCAGCGAGAGCACGGCGAGCCGGTAGCGTCCGGTGAACTGCAAGGCCAGGCCGAAAAACAGCGGACCCAGCCAACTCGTCCCCTTGTCGCTGATTTCGTACAGGCTGTAGTATTCCGCCTCCTGTCCCCGCGGAATCAGGAAGGAAAACAGGGACCGGCTGAGGGCCTGGCTTGCCCCCATCACCGCCCCGATGACGCCCGCCAGCGTGTAGAAGTCCGCCTCGCCGCGCACGCCGGCGTAAACGTAAACGAGCGTGAGGCTCCAGATGATGAGCGTGAGCATCACCGCGCGCCGGGCGCCGGTCCGCTCGGCGACGGATTTGAACCCGAGCGCGCCGAGGAAGGCCACTGCCTGGGCCAGAAGAATCGAGCTGGTCAGCACCCCCATTGACAGACCGAGCTCCTCTTGCCCGAACTGCGCCGCCAGGGTGATCACGGTCTGTATGCCGTCGTTATAGATGAGGTAGGCCAGCAGAAACAGCAACGCCTGGCGGTAGGCGCGGATATGGCGGAGGGTGGAGCCGAGCTGGCGCAGCCCCGCCCCCAGATAGCCCGCCCCGGGCGGCGGCGCCTTGCCGGGACCGCGGTTGCGCAGGGTCGCCAGAGGGATCAGCGTGAACAGCGCCCACCACAGGCCCGCCGAGGCCAGGCTGAGCCGCACGGCATAGGCTTCGCTGATGCCCAGCGACGCGGCGTTGGAATAAAGCAGCAGATTGAGCGCGAGCAACAGACCCCCGCCCAGGTAGCCCAACCCCCAGCCGTTCGAGGAGACGGCGTCGCGCTGCGCCGGAGCGGCGATCTCCGGAAGAAATGAGTTGTAGATGACCACGGAGGCGCCGAAGCAGAAGTTGGCCACCAGAAACAGCAGGCACCCCAACAGATAGCGGTCACCGTCGAGCAGAAACTTCAACACCGTGGCGGCGGCGCCCGCGTAGGCCAGCAACCCCAGCATCTCCTTCTTGCGGCGGCCGTAGTCCGCGATCGCCCCGATGAGCGGGAAGGCTGCTACTTGCGTCAGCACACTCGCCGAAACCAGGTACGGCCAGACGGCCTGGGCCGGCAGGCGGAGGCCGAGCAGGCTCACCGAGCCGTCCTCGCCCGCGGCGGCTTTGGCGAGCGTGGTGAGATACGGCCCGAAAAACAGCGTCACCACGGTGGTCGAGAAGGCCGAGTTGGCCCAGTCATAGAAGTACCAGCCGCGCTGTTCGCGTCGGGTCGGCGGCGGGTTCATCGAAGCTGCTCCGCCAGCGCCTTCAGCCGGACGTAGTCGAATTTGCCCGTCGCCAGGGTCGGGATCTCGGCGAGATACTCGATGCGCCGCGCCACGGCCAGCTCCGTCACCCCGAGACGGCGCGCCGCCTCGAGCAAAGCTTCGCGCCGCAAGCCGGGGTCGGCGGTGAACAGCACGATCGACTCGCCGCGGCCGGCCTCCGTGCGCGCGACGGCCGCCGAGCGCGCCCGCGGCGAGACCTCGGCGGCCAGGCGCTCGGCAAGCTCCAGGGGCACCATCTCACCGGCCACCTTGATGAAGCGCTTCAAGCGCCCGGTAATGAAAAGGAAGCCCTCCTCGTCGATCTCGGCAATGTCGCCGGTGGCATACCAGCCGGGCCCCAGGATCGAGGCCGGCGGCTCGAGCTCGCCGGGCCGCTCCGCACGCAGATATCCCAGCATGAGGTTGGGACCGCGCACATGGAGCTCCCCGCCGCGCGCGATGCCGGGCACCGGCTCGAGGCGGCACTCGATGCCCGGAAGAGGCCGCCCGACGGAGCCGGCCTTATAGGCAAACGGTGTGTTAACCGCCACAACGGGGGCACACTCGGTGGCTCCGTAACCCTCCAGGATCCGGATGCCGAACTTGTCCAGCCAGAGGCGGCGCACCTCCTCATCGAGCCGCTCGGCCCCGGCGATTACGTAGTGCATGTTGTGGAAATCATACGGGTGCGCCAGTGCTCCGTAGCGCGCCAGGAACGTGGGCGTGCCGAGCAGGACGCTCGCGTCGCGGCCGTAGGCGACCTCGGGAATGGTGCGGTAGTGCAGCGGCGAGGGATACAGGAGCGTGCGACAGCCGTGAAGCAACGGCACCAGCAGCCCGCACGTCAGCCCGAAGGAGTGAAACAGCGGCAAAACGGTGAGGAACCGGTAGCGGTTGGAGATCTCGAGCACGGCGCGCACCTGGGCCAGGTTGGCGAGCAGCGCCTCGTGGCTGAGCAGCACCCCCTTCGGCCTGGCCTCCG
>ENA-ORXB01003653-ORXB01003653.1-sediment-metagenome-genome-assembly--contig:-NODE-3653-length-10265-cov-2.583431_pt1 | contig 10265 bp, 8 predicted proteins | sample MGYA00237863_ERZ511475 | MGnify/ENA primary metagenome ERZ511475 (study PRJEB26305, sample SAMN06343858) | sediment metagenome | isolation source: hot spring sediment | place: Canada: British Columbia...
GCTCGCTGCCATTATATCGTTCGGCTGCCAAGAGAATCCCCTCGGCGGCATCCTCCACATAGAGGAACTCACGCGTTGGTGAGCCATCTCCCCATACGACAATCTCCTGCTCGCCGCGCTCTTGCGCCTCCAGACACTTGCGGATGATGGCGGGAATGACATGGGAGGTCTCTAGGTCAAAGTTGTCCCGTGGTCCATAAAGATTGACCGGCAACAAATAGATGGCGTTGAAGCCATATTGAGCACGATAAGCCTGCGCCTGAACCAGCAGCATTTTCTTCGCCAAACCATAAGGGGCGTTGGTCTCCTCCGGGTAGCCGTTCCAGAGGTCTTGTTCTTTGAATGGCACGGGCGCGAACTTCGGGTAGGCGCAGATCGTGCCGATGGCCACGAACTTCTCGATCCCGACCTGCCGACCGACTTCCATCATCTGCGCGCCCATCATGAGGTTGTCGTAGAAGAATTTTCCGGGATTCGCTCGATTGGCGCCGATGCCCCCAACGCGGGCCGCGAGGTGGATGACGATGTCTGGCCGCGCGTCCCGGTACACGCGCTGGACCGCCTCCATCTGGACGAGATCGTAGTCCTTACTTCGTGGGATGAAGATTTCCTTGGCCCCGCGTGATTGGAGTTTTTCGACGACAAAGGAACCTAGGAATCCGGCGCCACCGGTGACGAGCACCCGCTTGCTGCGCCAGAACTGGATGCTGTCGGGCCAGGGCGTCATTCGTACCCCTGGAGATGGTTCTCCAGCAAGGCCGTGACCCCCGACGCCCACCGGTGCCACCTAGGGCACTTCTCCTCCAGGATCCGGCCCCCCTCGCCGATGGGCGCAAGCCCCGCGGCCTCGAGGTCCGCGTCGACCATGATGCGCACGAGCTCCCGGAAGGTCACCTGTGGCTCCCACCCGAGCTCCCGCCGGGCCCTGGAGGCGTCCGCCACCAGGGAGTCCACCTCGAGCGGCCGCAGGTAGCGCGGGTCGATCTCCACGTGCTCCCGCCAGTCGAGGCCCGCATAGCCGAAGGCCTCCTCCACGAACTCCCGCACCGAGTGCGCTTCGCCCGTGCCGATGACGTAGTCACCAGGCCGCTCCTGCTGGAGCATGCGCCACATCGCCTCGACGTACTCCGGGGCATAGCCCCAGTCGCGGCGCGCCTCGAGGTTTCCGAGATAGAGCTTCCGCTGCCGGCCGGCGAGGATCGCGGCCACGGCTCGGGTGATCTTCCGGCTGACGAAGGTCTCCCCGCGGCGCGGCGACTCGTGGTTGAAGAGAATGCCGTTCGAGGCGAACAGCCCGTATGCCTGCCGGTACATAGCCACCATCCAATAGGCGTAGACCTTGGCAGCGGCATAGGGGCTGCGGGGCCGGAAGGGCGTCTGCTCGCTCTGCGGCGGAGGCGCATCGCCGAACATCTCGCTCGAGGAGGCCTGGTAGAAGCGGGTCTTGATCCCGCTCCGCCGGATCGCCTCCAGGAGGCGCGTGACCCCCAGGCCGGTGATGTCGCCCGTGTACTCGGGCATCTCGAAGCTCACCTTGACGTGGCTCTGGGCCCCCAGGTGGTAGATCTCGTCTGGCCGGATGTTGTACACGAGGTGGGTGAGCTGCTCGGGTATGCCCAGGTCGCCGTAGTGGAGAAACAGGCGCGCCCGGGGCTCGTGCGGATCCTGGTAGAGGTGATCGATCCTGGCGGTGTTGAAGGTGGAGGTGCGGCGGATGAGACCGTGGACCTCGTAGCCCTTGGAAAGCAAGAGCTCCGCCAGATAGGAGCCGTCTTGACCGGTGATGCCGGTGATGAGCGCGCGCTTCATGGGGCTGCTCTCTTTGATCTCACTAGCCAGCTCGCGCAGGTTCGGTCTGCCCGACCGACTTCCAGGACGCCCACCTTCCAGCCGGCCCTGAGAGCCGTGTCCGCGCCGCCTCCGGCGAGCAGGGCTTTGACCTGGGAGGCGAAGCGCAGCGTCCGGCCGTCGTCGGCGACGTAGAGCGGCTTGATCCCGAAGGGGTCGCGGGCGAGGAGCAGCCCTTGCCTGTTCGCATCCCACAGGGCGAAGGCGAACATGCCGCGGAGCTTCGGGAGCATAGCCGGGCCGTCGCGCCGATAGAGGGCGAGCAACACCTCAGTGTCGGACTGGGAGCGGAAGCCCACGCCCTGGGCCTCGAGCTCGCGGCGCAGCTCCCGGTAGTTGTAGATATCGCCGTTGAAGACGACGACGTTGCCGGTGGCGGGATCGACCATCGGCTGGGCGCCGGCCTCGCTGAGGTCGAGAATGGCCAGGCGCCGATGGGCCAGGACGAGGTCGCCCGCCGGGGCGGACCACAGCCCCCGACCGTCCGGCCCGCGCGAGGCCATGCACTCGCGCATGCGCACCACGGCGTCGACGTCCACCGGCGCGCCGGCGCGCTCGGCCCACGCGCCCGCGATGCCGCACATCCGCTACGCCGCCCACACCTTCCCGGGGAAGCGCGCCGCGGCGTGGCGCAGCACGCCGCGGCTGTCGATCACCAGCGGGAGCCAGGTCACCAAGGCGTCGTAGTCGACGGCGCGGTGGTGGGTGAGGACCACGGCGGCGTCGAAGGCCCGCAGGGTGGCCTCGTCCCAGGGGACGCTGGGCACGCCGGCACGATGGGGATGCTCGCGCGTGGGCGGCACGACGGGCACGTGGGGATCGTAGTACGCGACCTCGGCGCCGAGGGCCTCGAGCCGGTCCCAAACGACGAAGGTGGGCGACTCCCGGGTGTCGTCGATGTCCGGCTTGTAGGCCAAGCCCAGCAGCAGGATCCGGCTGCTCTTGACGGGCTTGCCCTGGGCGTTGAGCGCCTCGACGACGCGGCCGACCACGTACTCCGTCACGGCCGTGTTCACTTCGCCGGCCAGCTCGATGAACCGGGTGTACAGTCCGTACTCGCGCGCTTTCCACGTCAGGTAGAAGGGATCGATGGGGATGCAATGGCCGCCCAGCCCGGGGCCGGGATAGAAGGCCATGAAGCCGAAGGGCTTCGTCTTGGCGGCCTCGATCACCTCGAAGACGTCGATCCCCATGCGGTGGAAGACGATCTTCAGTTCGTTGACGAGGGCGATGTTGACGGCGCGGAAGATGTTCTCCAGGAGCTTGACCGCCTCGGCGGCGCGGCTCGAGGAGACGGGCACCACCTGGGCGACGACGGCGCCGTAGAGGGCCTCCGCCAGGCGCTGGGAGACCGGGTCGTCGGCGCCGACGACCTTGGGGATTGAGCGGGGACCGTAGTGGGGGTTGCCCGGGTCCTCGCGTTCGGGGCTGTAGGCGACGAACAGGCTCTCGCCCACGCGCAGGCCCGTGCCCTCGAGGAGCCGGGGCACCAGCAGCTCGGTGGTCGTGCCGGGATAGGTGGTCGACTCGAGCACGACGAGCTGGCCCGGGCGCAGGTGGGGCGCCAGGTCCCGCGCGGTGCGTTCGACGTAGGAGAGGTCCGGCTCGCGGTGCTTCGTCAGCGGGGTGGGCACGCAGAGCAGCAGCGCGTCCGCCTCGCCGGCGCGGGCCAGGTCGGTGGTGGCGTCGCAGCGATCCGATCCGGCCAACTCCTCCATGACGGCGGCGCCGAGGTGGCGGATGTAGGGCCGGCCGGCGCGCAGGGCCTCGACCTTGGCGGGGTCGATGTCGAAGCCCAGCACGGGGAAACCGGCTTGGTGGAAGGCGTGGAGCAGGGGCAAGCCGACGTAGCCCAAGCCGACGACGCCGACGCAGGCGGTGCGCTCGGCGATGCGCCGTTCGAGCACGGCGGCGGGCGATTGCGTGATCGGTGCGCTGGCCATTCGTTGCCGGTGGCGATGCGGGCGCGGGGCACGCAAGCGGCGGACCGGCGGCGAGCGGTCCGCGCCCGGGCAGGAAAAGGAACGACCGAAGCGCGGCGCGTCAAGGTGCGCGCCGGGGTCCGACCCACGCCGTGCGGGAGCTCGCTGGGGCGGGCGTGCCCCAGATCGCCCCGGCCGGGGGGCAGCGCGCCGGCGTCATGGGGGCAAGGGCGGGCGCTATCCGGCCAGGGCGCGGGCGAGGGCGTCGGCCACGCGGTCCTGCGTAGCCTCGGGGATGCCGGGCCACAGCGGCAGGGAGAGGACCTCGGCGGCGGCGCGGTCGGCGGCCGGGGCGTGGGCGCCGAGGGCGCGGAAGGGCGGCAGCCGGTGCAGCGGGGTGGGGTAGTAGACCATCGTAGCGATGCCGTCGGCTGCCAGCGCTTGGCGCACGGCGTCGCGCCGGCCGTCGAGGATGCGCACCGTGTATTGGTGGACCACGTGCTCCTCGTCGATCGTGGGCAGGACGACGCCCGGCAGGTCGGCCAGGCGGGCGTGGTAGCCGGCGGCGGCGGCGCGCCGCTCGGCGTTCCAGCGGTCGACGTGGGGGAGTTTGACGCGCAGCAGGGCGGCTTGGAGCGCGTCGAGGCGCGAGTTGTAGCCGAGCGTCTCGTGGGCGTAGCGGTCGCGGCCGGCGCCGTGGGCGCGCAGGGCGCGGGCGCGGTCGGCCACTGCGGGGTCGGCGGTCACCAGGAGGCCGCCGTCGCCGAAGCCGCCCAGGTTCTTGGTGGGATAGAAGGAGAAGGCGCCGGCGTCGCCCCAGGTGCCCAGGGCGCGGCCGCGGTGGCGGGCGCCGAAGGCCTGGGCGACGTCCTCGAGGACGCGCAGGCCGTGGGCCTGCGCGAACGCGAGAAGCGGTTCCATCGGCACGGGACGCCCGTAGAGGTGGACGGGCACCACGGCGCGGGTGCGAGGCGTCCGCGCGGTCTCCAACCGGTCGAGGTCGAGCAGGAAGCTCGCCGGATCGATGTCGACGAACACGGGCCTGGCGCCCACCAGGGCGATCGCCTCGGCGGTGGCGAAGAAGGTGAAGGGGGTGGTGAGGACCTCGTCGCCGGGGCCGATGCCCAGGGCGCGCAGGCCGATCACCAGGGCATCGGTGCCGGAGTTGACGGCCACGGCGTAGGGAGCGCCGAGGTAGGCGGCCACCTCCTGTTCGAAGGCCTCGACCTCGGGCCCGAGGATGTACTGGCCCGAGCGCAGGACACGACGCGCGGCCTCCTCGAGCGCCGGGCCGAGCGCGGCCAGCTGCCCGCGCAGCTCGAGCATGGGGATGGGGTCGGCGGTGGTGGCGGTCCCGTTCACGGAGCCCTCCCGGTGGCCGGCGGGAAGGTAGAGGCGCGGCCGCGGGCGAACAAGGGCCGACCGCGCCGCAGGGCCCGGCGCACCCGGCGCAGCTGCCGCGCCCAGGGAACGACGGGCGGGGGGGCCTCGGGGCCGAAGCGGCGAGGGAGGTAGGCGCGCACCAGGCGGAGCGCGGGCGCCCAGCCGGGCGGGCGGGCGGCGCGCAGCCAGGCGGCCATCGCTCCCGGAGTCCGCGGCGGCCGCCACCCGGCGCGCTCGTAGAGGCGGTGCAACGCGCGGTAGGCGCGGCTGGCCTCGCGGCGGGCGCGGTCGGTCGTGGCCCGACGCGGGGTCGGGCGGCGGCGCCCGAGCCGGCGGGCGCCCAGCAGCAGCGCGGCCAGGGCGACCGCCCCGGCCGCCAGGGCGGCGCCGCGGCGATCGAGCCGCGGCGGCGCGGGCACGCGCGGCCCGCGCGGCAGCGCCCGGGCCAGCGCACCGAAGACGGCCCACTGGCGGTCGAGGTTGTACTGAAGGACCCACCGGTACCACCGGAACTGGAGGCCGTCCCACCACAGGCGCAGCGGCCCCACGCGAGCGGCGGCGCCGGCCCCGCCCTCGCCCGCCGCGGCGGCGCTCGGGGTGGCGTCGAAGGGCACCCAACCGTAGCCGGGGAACCAGATCTCGACCCACGAGTGCGCGTCGTTTTGCGTCACGACGACGTAGTTCCCGAGGGGATTCCACTGGCCGCCGAGGAAGCCGTTCACGTTGCGGGCCGGAACGCCCACGCTGCGGAGCAGGACGGCCAGCGCCGTGGAGAAGTATTCGCAGTGGCCGGCGCGGCGGCGGAAGAGGAAGGCCTCCAGGGTGGCGTCCGCGGGGCGGTCGGGCAGCTGGCGGGTGTAGCGGAAGGCCGAGCGAAGGTAGCGGACGACCGCGGCCACCGTGTCGTAGCGGCTCGGCGCGCCGGCCACCAAGCGGCGGGCCAGGGCGGGCACGGCCGGGTCCAACGGTGGCAGCTGCAGGTACTCGGGCCACCGGCGGTCTTCCCGCGGGGCGCGGCGCAGGGCAACGGGCGACGGCGGGCGCAGGGAGGTGGCGCTGTAGACCGGGACGTCGCCGCCCCAGTAGGTGAGGTCGCCGGAGGGGAACGCGACGGGTCGGATGGCGGTGCGCGGTTGGAGCGCCACCACGGGATGGAGGACGAACAGCACCCGCGGGCCCAGGGCCGTACCCACGACGGTGTAGCGACGCGGCGGGCCGGGCCAGGTCCAGCGGTAGAGCTCGGGGCTGCCGGCGGCGTCCGGCGAGACGGCGCGGCTGCGCCGCCAGCGCACGCCGTCGAAGTGGTCGTAGGAGCGACCGCGCCAGAGGAGGGCGCCCAGGTCCGGCGGCGGCCCGTCGGGAAACTCGACGCGCAGCACGATGGCGGGGTTGTCCTCGATGCGGGCGCCGTGCTCGGACAGGGACACTTCTTCCCGGAAGCCGGCCAGCGTCAGCGCGCGGCTGCGCAGCACCGGTCCGCCCCAGGCCTGGGGCAGCCGGGGAAAGAAGAGGAACACGATCACGCTGCTGAGCAGCAGCAGCGTCGACAGGGCGCCGGCGGCCACCAAGTCGCGGCGGGGCAACGGCAGTCGCGCCACCTGGTGCCGTTCGGCTTGGCGTCGCACATGGCCCACCAGGAGCGCCAGCGTGCCGAGCACGAGGTAGGCGGCGAACGCCGCGGCGAACAGCAACCCCGGGGTGTAGGCCGTGGCGGCCAACAGGACGGCGAAGGAGAGCCCGTAGAGCCGGAGGTCGTTGCGGGCCTCCAGGGGGCGCAGCGCCTCGTGGGCGAGGAGCAGCAGCACGAGGGTCTGCATGGCCGGCAGGAAGTCCATCCCGGCGCGCAGGAGGAGGGCCGCGTAGGTGAGCAGGCCCAGGGCGGCGGCCAGGACGACGCCGTCCAGCGGGCGGCTCAGGGTGGGCGGCAGCGGGCGCGCCCAGGCGATCGCCAGGGCCAGGGCGGTCAGCCCGACGGGGGCGCCGGGCCTCGGGAGGGCGCTGGCGTAGGCCAGCAGGGCGGCGGCGCCCAGCAGCACGGCCAGGCGGCGGTGCAGGCGGGCCAGGTTCATGGGGCCAGCGGGGCGGGCCACCCCGGCGCCGGGCCGGCGGTCGAGACCAGCAGCCCCCCGCCGCCGGGGGGCGGCGGCGGGGGCGGGGACGCGCCCAGCTCGAGGCGCGCGAGGGCGTCGAGAAGGGCGGTGCGCTGGGCCTCGCCCGGGGCCGGGGGCAGGGTGCGGTGCGGCAGCCGGAGCCCGACGGCGCGGCCACGGGTCAGCCAATGGACGGCCAGGGACGCCGCCAGCTCGATGGCCGCCTCGGCGCGCTCGGGGTCGGGGCCGGGCCACAGCCCGAGCCACAGCGGGGCCTCGCCCTCCGGGTCGTACTCCCGCACCACCGGGCGGCCGCGCCGAGCGGTGGAGCGCCAATGGACGTCGCGCACGTCGTCGCCGGGCCGGTAGTCCCGCAGGGCTCGGAACTCGCCCCTCGTCGCCCGCCCGGCGCGGGCGGCCGTGGGGGTCGGGCGATGCCCGGCCACGGCGGCCGCGTCGCGGGGCAGGGGCCGATCGTACCGGGGCCAGACGAGCACCTCCTGGGGTGCCCGGAACCGCAACTCCTTGACGAACAATCCGAACGGAAACGCGGTCGCGACGACGAGCTCCTCGAGTCGGACCACCCCGCGGCGCGGCCAGGTGCGCACCAGCGTCGCGACGGTGGCGGTGCCGGGCGCCAGGTACGCCACGAAGGCGCGCGCCGGATGATCGCGTTCGCCGATCTCCAGCACGTAGCTCGGCCAGCGGCGATGGACGTTGCGCACCCGGTAGCCGACCCGAGCCGGGCGCCCGGCGACGGCCCGGACCGGCTCGCGTTCGACCTGCACGCCGCGCAGGACGGCTTCGGAGAGCACCCCGCTCAGCCCGATGAGGCCCAGCACGGCGCCGAGCAGCAGGTAGAGCAGGTTGTTGCCGGTGGGCAGCGCCGCCAATCCGAGGCCCACCGCCACGAGGGCCAACGTCCAGCCCGAACGGGTCACGCGCAAGCGGCGGGGCGGCTGGGGCCGCAGGCGCATGGCGCGGGGTTACAGCGGTACGGGCACGGCGTCGGCCAGCTCGTCCAGGACGAGATCGACGTCGAGCGTCGGGTCGGCCGGCAGCAGGCGGTGCCCCAGCGCGGGCCCCAGCAGGGCGCGCACGTCGTCGGGCAGGACGTAGGTGCGCCCCTGCACCCAGGCCAACGCCCGGGCGGCGTGGTGCAGGGCGATGGCGGCGCGGGTGCTCGCGCCCAGGCGCAGGCGCGGGTCCGATCGCGTGGCCCGCACCACGGCCAGCAAGTAGTCGAGCACGGACGGGTCCACGTGGACGGCGTCGACGGCGGCCTGCAGCGCCGCCAGGCCGCCCGGGCCGAGCAGCGGTCGCATCCGCTCCACCGGATCGTCGCCGGGGCGCAGGGCGGCCACCAGCTCGCGCTCCGCCTCGGCCTCGGGGTAGCCCAGGCGCAACCGCAGCAGGAAGCGATCGAGCTGGCTTTCCGGCAGCGGGTAGGTGCCGTGGTGCTCCAGCGGGTTTTGCGTGGCCAGCACGAGGAAGGGTTGGGGCAGGGGCAGGGTGCGATCGTCGATCGTCACCTTGCCCTCCTGCATGGCTTCGAGCAGCGCGCTCTGGGTGCGCGGCGGGGCGCGGTTGATCTCGTCGGCCAGGAGGAGCTGCGCGAAGATGGGGCCGGGCCGCGTTTCGAAGGCCCCGGTGCGCGGGTCGTACACGCTGACGCCGAGGATGTCCGAGGGCAGCAGGTCGGCGGTGAACTGGATGCGCCGGAATTGCAAGCCAAGCGCGGCGGCCAGGGCGCGCGCGAGGGTGGTTTTGCCGACGCCGGGGACGTCCTCCAGCAGCAGGTGACCGCGCGCCAGCACGCCGGCCAAGGCGAGCTCGACGGTGCGGCGGGGGCCGCGAAAGACACCGGCCACCGCGTCGACCAGGGCGGCCGGAGCGGGCAGGTCGACGTCGTGGAGCGGGGCCACGGGGCGATGGGACATGGCGGCGCGCGCCGACGGCAAGCGCAAGGCGCATACCCCGCGCCGGGGGCGCAGGTGCCCTTTCCCGGCCGCGACCGCCGGGGTAGATTGGCGCCATGCGCTTCCCCTCGCCCACCGCCGTGCCCCCGACGCGTTGGCTCGCCGATCCGGCGCTGCGGCTGGAGCTCGACCTCGACGCTCACCGGCTCAGCGGCGTGGGGCTGGGCGATCCCATCGGCGCGCTGGCCGGGCTGGGCCCGCCGGAGGCCTGGTCCTGGTGGCGGGCGGAGGTGCTGCGCTACCCCGAGCACGGGCTGGAGATCGGCACGGAGGCGGGTCGGGTGGCCTACCTGCTGCTCGTCTGGGTCGATCCGTTCCGGCCGGGGTGGCGACCCTTCTGCGGGCGCATTCGCCGCCGCGGGCGGGACGTGCCGCTGGGGCGTTGCACGTCGGAGGCGACGGCGGTGGCCTACCTGGGTCGACCCTACTGGCGTCACGCCGACGACGAAGGGGTGCGGTTGTTCTACGAGTTCGGCCCGGTGGAGTGGCAGCTGCAGTTCCAGCCAGACGGATCCCTGGGATGGTTTTGGATCGCGCCGCCGTTGCTGGCCGATCCGCGTCAGCGCCGCCTCTACGGCGTGGATCGACCGTGGCCGCCACGCTGAGCCCGGAGGCGCGACGGCCTCCGGGTCGGTGGGCGCGCTTCGCGGCGGGCGCGCTGGCGGTGCTGCTCGGGCTGGGGCTGTTCTGGGCGCGGCGGGCGACGGCGCCGCCCGTGGTGGGCTTGCCGCCGGTGCGCGCCGTGGCCGTCGAGGTCGACACCCTGCTGCTCGGCGGCTACACGCGCGGCTCGTCAGGTCGCTGCCGGAGGGCCTCACCGGCAGCCAGTTTTTTGCCTTAAAGCTCATCTTCATGCGCGAGAGGATGACCGTCTCCGAAATGGCCGAGGAGCACGGGGTGAGCCTGAGCGCCGTTACGGCCATGGTGGACCGCCTGCATCGGCTCGGCTACGTGGAGCGGCAGCGGGACGAGGCCGACCGGCGGGTGGTCTGGCTTTCCCTGACGCCCCAGGGAGAGGAACTGGTGAGGTCCTGCCTGGCGGC
>ENA-ORXB01003654-ORXB01003654.1-sediment-metagenome-genome-assembly--contig:-NODE-3654-length-10262-cov-3.166618_pt1 | contig 10262 bp, 8 predicted proteins | sample MGYA00237863_ERZ511475 | MGnify/ENA primary metagenome ERZ511475 (study PRJEB26305, sample SAMN06343858) | sediment metagenome | isolation source: hot spring sediment | place: Canada: British Columbia...
GGGTTGGGGTAAGATGTTTTTGCCGCGACCCTAAAACAGCCTATTCGTCTTTGCTTCAAAACATCGCTAATGACTTTATCACCGCGGGGGAATCCTCTCCAGGCCGCCGAGGTATGGCCGTAACACCTCCGGGATTACCACCGAACCGTCCTCCTCCTGATAATTTTCCAGGATCGCGGCTACCGTACGCCCAACCGCCAGCCCGGAGCCGTTCAAGGTGTGGACAAACTCGGCCTTGGCTCCCGGTTGCGGCCGGTAACGGATATTCGCCCGCCGCGCCTGAAAATCGGTAAAATTCGAACACGAAGAAATCTCCCGGTATTCACCGAAACCCGGCAGCCAGACCTCAATGTCGTAGGTTTTTGCGGCGGCAAAACCGAGATCACCGGTGCAGAGGACGATTACCCGGTAGGGAAGCTTGAGGCGCCGCAGCACCTCTTCCGCATTCCGTAGCAGGGATGCCAATTCCTCGTCCGACTCCTCCGGGCGGCAAAATTTAACCAACTCGACCTTGTTAAACTGGTGGTGCCGGATAAGTCCCCGGGTATCTTTCCCCGCCGCGCCCGCCTCCGCCCGGAAGCAGGCGCTGTAAGCCACGTACTTAAGCGGCAAAAGGCTCCCGTCCAAGATCTCTTCCCGGTGGTAATTGGTAACCGGCACCTCAGCGGTAGGAATAAGATAAAGCTCCTCCCCTTCCACCTTGAAGATCTCAGCAGCAAACTTCGGCAACTGGCCGGTACCGGTCATACTCGCCCCGTTCACTAAAAAAGGCGGGAAAAGCTCCGTGTAACCGTGCTCACGGGTATGGAGATCCAGCATAAAATTGATTACCGCCCGCTCGAGCGCCGCCCCCAGGCCGCGGTAAAAAACGAAACGCGCCCCGGAAACCTTACCCGCCCGCTCAAAATCAAGGATACCCGTCAGCCTGCCGATTTCCCAGTGCGGCCGGGGGGTAAAGGCAAACCTTCGCGGTTCCCCCCAGCGACTGATCTCCGGGTTCTCACTGGCGTCCCGCCCGAACGGCACCGAAGGGTGCGGGGTGTTGGGGATATTCAGCAGCCTTTTGTGGTTTTCTGCCTCGCGTTCCCGAACCGCTGCTTCCAATTCCTTGATCCGGTCACCGAGAACCCGCATCTCCGCCACCAGCGCCGAAGCTTCATCCCCGGCTTTTTTCAGCCGGCCGATCTCTTCCGAAACCGTGTTGCGCCGGTTTTTGAGTTGCTCGAGCACCATGAGCTTCTCCCGCCAGGCGGCATCCCCCTGCAGGATCTCGTCAACGATTTCCTCCCCGTATCCGCGTTTGCGGAGCGCCTCCCGAACGGCCTCCGGGTTTCGCCGGATAAATTTGAGGTCAAGCATCTTTCTCCTCGCGTACTATTCAGGCTTCCCGTCGGGCGCGGCGATACACGGCGCATCTCGGAAGTCGGATAATGATGTCAGAGGTTAGAACCTTGTAGAATTCGCTACGCGAATTCCCTTTTTCCCTTTTTCAGACCTCCGACTTCCGGCTTCCGACCTCTGAATTTGGTACGCTCCGGCCCGGCCGGCTACGCCTCCCTCGCACTACTTGTTTCTCGCCGCCCTGCACACTCAACTCGGCCGGTAAAAGCAACGTAGCTCCGGTAGCCTTTGCAATGGAGTTGAGTGCGGGGTAAGTGGTGGGTGGCAGGCTGAATAGTTACCTCCTTGCAACAAAAGATTACTGGGAGCCAGAATGCAGAATTCCATAGTCAGAATCCAGAATGAGAAGGTTTCTTCTTCTGGCTTCTGTTACAGGTTGACCATCTTCACGCCCATGATACCTTCCACCTTGGCGATCTCGGCCAGGGTTTCCTCCGGCACCGGGCTGTCCACGGCAAGCAGCATCACCGCCGGGCCGCCGATCACCTTCCGCCCCACCTGCATCGCCGCGATGTTGATGTCGTGCTTCCCGATGAGGGTGCCTACCTGCCCGATGATCCGCGGTCGGTCCATATGGGGGATGAAAAGCATGTGCCCTTCCGGAACGGCGTCCACCCGGTAGCCGTCTACAGCCACCACCCGGGGCTCCTTCCCCCGCAGAAGCGTACCCGCAAGGGTGTGCTCCCCTTCCGGCGCCACCACGCGGACGGAGACCAGGCTGACATAATCCTCCTCCTGCTCCTGCCGGGTCTCGGTTACCCGAATCCCGCGCTTCCTGGCTACCTCGTCGGCGTTCACGAAGTTGACCGCTTCCTGCAGAGCCACCCCCAAAACCCCCTTCAGCACGGCAGTGGTGAGCAAACCCACCTCGTGCCGCGCAATCTCGCCCGTAAACTTGGTCTCGACAAGATTGATCCGGCCGCTCACCAGTTGAGCCGCAAACCGGCCAAGCTTCTCCGCCAGGCCCACAAACGGCCCGATCTCCGCCAGCACCTCCGGCCGGACGAAGGGAACATTGACCGCGTTCCGCACGAACCCGCCCCGGAGCGCCACCAGAACCTCTTCGGCGATTACCGCCGCCACGCCGAGCTGTGCCTCTACCGTTGACGCGCCCAGGTGCGGTGTCACCACCACGTTTGGGAGGGAGAAGAGAGGGCTTTCGGTAAGCGGTTCCTTTTCGAAAACATCCAGGGCCGCGCCTGCAACCTTCCCGTTTTTTAAGGCCGCATACAGCGCCGCTTCGTCTACTATGCCGCCGCGGGCACAGTTGATCACCCGTACGCCCGACTTCATCTTTGCAAATGCCGCCTCGTCCAACAGGTGATAAGTCTCCTTGCTCAGCGGAATATGGATGGTGATAAAATCGGCTTCGCGCAGAAGCGTGTCGAGGGATACCAGGCGCACACCCAATTCACCCGCCCGCTCTTCGGTAATGTACGGATCGTAGGCGAGCATCTCCATTTCCATCGCCCGTGCTCGTTTGGCCACCTCGGAACCGATGCGCCCCAGCCCGATGATCCCGAGCACCTTGTGGCGCAATTCTACCCCCACAAAGGCCTTCTTATCCCACTTCCCCGCCTTGGTCAGGGCGTTTGCCTGAGGGATATTCCGGGCAAGGGCCAGCATCATCCCCACCGCATGCTCCGCCGCCGCAATGGTATTCCCGCCGGGGACGTTCGCCACGATGATGCCCCGCGCGGTCGCCGCGCGTACATCAATGTTATCCACCCCGACACCGGCGCGCCCGATAATCTTAAGCTTTGTTGCCTGCTCCAGAACCGCCGCCGTCACCTTGGTCGCGCTGCGGACGATCAAAGCATCGTAATCCGGGATGATCGTCAAAAGCTCCTCCGGAGAGAGCTTTGGCCTGATATCTACGGTAACATCCGGCGCCTGCTCCAAAACCTTAAGCCCCTCCTGGGCCACGCCATCAGTGACCAGTACCTTATACATCCCCTTCCCTCCCCGCCAGGACGGCCTGCGCCGCCGCCACACCGGCGCCGAAGACCACCGGGTAGCCGGACCGGTGCAGCCCCATTTCGAGTGCCGCAATCGTGCCCAGGACATCCACCGCATCCACATACCCCATATGCGCAATCCGAAACACCCGGCCCTTCAACTGCGCCTGCCCACCGGCCAGCAGCACACCGTACTCTTTCGAAATCCACCGCCGCAGGTCATCGGCGTCAATTCCTTCCGGCGCCCATACACCGGTCACCACCGGCGAAGCACAGCCCTCCGGTGCCAAAGGAGCAAGCCCCAAGGCCTTCACCGCCTCCCGCACTGCCCGGGAATAAGCTTTGTGCCTCCGGTAAACCCTTTCCAGTCCCTCGGCCAAAAGCATCTCCAGGGCCGCATCCAGCCCCGCAAAAAGAGATACCGCCGGGGTGTAAGGAGTGTTATACTTCGCCAGCGACTTCTTTGCCGCCGGTAGGCTAAAGTAGTAACGCGGCGCACGGGCCTCCTTTACCGCCTCCCAGGCCTGCGGGCTTAAACTGACCATCGCCAGCCCCGGCGGAACCATCAGCGCCTTCTGGGACGCGGTGACCAGGACGTCCACCCCCCAGGCGTCCGCTTGCATCTCCATCCCGCCCAGGCTGGACACGGCATCCACCAGCAAAAGCGCACCCCACCGGCGCGTCAGCTCACCGACGCCCTTAATATCGTTAACCACAGTGGTCGAGGTCTCGTTATGGGTAGCTAAAACCGCCTTGTACTTCCCGGTTTTTAGCCGGTCTTCCACCATCCCGAGATCCACGGAGTTCCCCCAGCCAAACTCCAGTGCCTCCACCGCCGCGCCGTAAACCTGCGCCAGCTCGGCGAACCGTTCTCCGAACTTTCCAGTTACCAGCGCCAGAACTTTATCGCCGGGGTTAATGGTGTTCGCCACCGCCGCCTCCATTCCACCGGTGCCCGACGCCGTGAGGATGTAAACCTCGTTTTCCGTGCTGAAAACCTGCTGGAGCCTCTTTTCTATCCGCGCGTAAAGCGCGGCAAACTCCTGCGTCCGGTGCCCGATCAGCGGCCGGGCCATCGCCGTCGCAACCGCGGGCGGCACTGGCGTGGGCCCGGGAATCATCAACCGGATTTTCTGCGCCATCGTCTACATCTTTCCCCTCTATAAAACAAAAAAGCTTTTTGCTGGTTTTAACTTTTTACGCCCGGCAGGCCAAACCCTCCCCTATAAACCACCCGCCCCTTCCCGGCAAACAGGCTAAACCTTAAAACCGCCAACCACCGTTAAAAAGTACCGATGGAGCCGCAAATCGGCGGTAAGCTCCGGGTGAAAGGCCGCCGCTAAATTCTTTCCCTGACGCGCCAGCACTACTTTCTCCCCTAAAGAGCAAAGGACATCCACCCCCGGACCCACCCGTACGGCATAAGGCGCCCGGATAAAAACCCCCCGGAAAGGCTCCTCCCCAAGAGCCGGAATGATTAAATCCGTTTCAAAGCTGTCTACCTGGCGCCCGAAGGCGTTCCGCCTGACCACTATATCCACAAGCCCAAGCCGCGGTTGTGCAGACCCTTCTATCTCCCGCGCCAGAAGCACCATCCCGGCACAGGTCCCGAAAAACGGCATCCCCGCCCGCGCCCGCTCTAAAAGCGGCTCCATTAAGCCGCATACCTTCAACAAGCGCCCGATCGTCGTGCTCTCGCCGCCGGGGATAACCAGAGCGTCACACAGCGCCAGCTCGGCCGGTTTACGCACCGGGATCCCCTTAACCCCAAGACGCTCCAGCGCCCACAGGTGTTCGCGGAAGGCGCCCTGGAGCGCAAGCACGCCCGCCCGCATAAGCTACCAGCCACGCTCCTGCATGCGTTCGTGGGGCAGGATGGTGGATATCTCCAGCCCCGGCATCGGCTCGCCGAGGTCTTTGGAAACCTCGGCCAGCACCTGCGGGTCGTTATAATAGGTGGTAGCCGCCACGATCGCCCGGGCGCGCTTCATTGGATCCGCCGACTTAAAGATCCCCGAGCCGACAAAGATGCCGTCCGCACCGAGTTGCATCATCAGCGCCGCATCCGCTGGCGTGGCGATCCCTCCCGCCGCGAAATTTACCACCGGGAGCCTCCCCGTTTCTGCAACTTCGCGTACCAGCTCGTAGGGCGCGCCCATCTCTTTGGCGGCTTGCATCAGTTCCTCCCGGGGCATTACCGTAAGCCGGCGGAGCTCTCCAAGCACCAGCCGGATGTGGCGTACGGCCTCCACCACGTTACCGGTTCCTGGTTCACCTTTGGTGCGGATCATCGCTGCACCCTCTGCAATCCGGCGCAACGCCTCCCCCAAATTGCGTGCACCGCAGACAAACGGAACCTTGAACGCCCATTTATCCACATGGTGCTGCTCGTCGGCGGGAGTCAGGACCTCGCTCTCGTCAATATAATCCACGCCGAGGGCTTCGAGAATCTGCGCCTCCACGAAATGGCCGATGCGCACCTTGGCCATCACCGGGATGGTTACGGCATCCATAATGCGCAGGATTACTGCCGGGTCCGCCATCCGGGCAATGCCGCCCGCCGCCCGGATATCCGCCGGAACACGCTCCAGCGCCATCACCGCGCAAGCCCCGGCCTCTTCGGCAATCTTGGCCTGCTCGGGGGTGGTAACGTCCATAATCACACCGCCCTTAAGCATCTCGGCCAGGCCCTTTTTTACCGTCCAGGTCCCCTTCTGTTCCACCGGTTCTCCCTCCGCCTGCAGGCAGACAAAACACTTCCCCCGGTAAACAACTCCGGGTACAGGGTAATTTTACATCCTTCCTTCGACAAAATGCAATAGTGATAAAAAACTACTCACTTAACTAAGGTAACCGGTACCTTCGCCAAATGGACCACCTTATGCGCAACACTCCCTAAAATAAGTCCTTTTACGTTCGTTAGCCCTCTTGTGCCCATTACGATGTGGTTAAAGCCGCCTACGGCAGCGAACTCCACAATCTCCTCCGCCGGATCCCCTTCCCGGATAGCGGTAGCCGCCTCCACTCCCTGCTGGCGGAGAAGCGTCGCTGTCTCCGCAAGGATGCGCTGCGCCTCTTCCTCAAAGAGTGTTTTGATCTCCCGGGCATCACCGGGCCGGTCCTTCGCCGCCCAATACAGGCGCCGGCCGTAAAAACCCCCCGGGATTGTAATTACTGTCAATATTGTAATTACGGCGCCGGGGATTGCCCGCGCGATCCCGGCAGCAAAAGAAGCCGCCTTCTTTGACGTTTCCGACCCGTCCGCCGCCAACAGGATTTTGTGGGCCAACGCCTTCTGCCCCCCGAAAAAAGCTCTAATCCTCTGAAACAACCCTGGCGAGTGTGGCCACGCTGTCCTCGGGGCCAAGCCGCATTACCACCACACCCCGTGCCGGCCGCCCCAAGACCGGGATCTCGTGGACCTTGAGCCGGATCACGATTCCGCCTGTGCTCACGACCAAGACCTCCTCGCTTTTCCCAACCACTTCGACACCCGCCACCGCGCCGCTACCCGCCGAAACCTTCGCCGCGATAATCCCGGTCCCGCCACGGGACTGGCGGCGGAACTCGTCAAGCCGTGTGCGCTTCCCATACCCTTTGCTCGTCACCACAAGGAGTTCCTTTCCGGGCTCCACCACCACCATCCCGGCAACCGCATCACCGGCGCGCAACCGGATGCCCCGGACGCCGCGGGCGGTTCGCCCCAGCGGGCGCACCTCCTCTTCGCTAAACCGGATGCTCATCCCGTCCCGGGTCACCAGTAAAAGCTCATCCTTCCCACTTGTAAGGGCTGCGGCAACCAATTCGTCTCCTTCGTTCAGGTTTACCGCGATGATCCCGTCACGGCGCACCGAGGTAAACGCATCCAGCCTTACCTTTTTGACGATTCCCTTTTCCGTAGTCAGGAAAACATACCTGTCCGGCGCAAATTCCTTCACCGGCACGATGGCCGTCACCCGTTCCCCGGTACTCATCCGGAGTAGATTAACGATCGCGGTGCCGCGTGCCTGCCGTCCGGCCTCGGGGATCTCGTAAACTTTTAGCCGGTAAGTTTTTCCTTTATTAGTAAAAAACAGAAAGTAATCGTGCGTGCCCGCAATAAAGACGTGCCGCACGAAATCCTCCTGACGGGGTTCCACCCCGGCCACCCCCCGGCCACCCCGGTGCTGGCTCCGGTAAGCCGCTTGACTGCGCCGCTTGATGTATCCCTGGTGGGTGACGGTTACCACAACCTGCTCTTCGGGAATCAGGTCTTCAGGGCGGTAGGAGACCTGCTCCTCGCTTATTTCGGTCCGCCGGGGGTCGGCAAACCGCTGCTTTATTGCTATAAGTTCCTCCCGGATAATGGATAGCACGCGCCGCTCGTCGGCAAGCACCGCTTCCAAGTATCCTATCCGCTCCCGCAACTGTTTAAGCTCTTCCTGCAGTTTCTCGCGCTCCAGCCCGGTGAGCCGCTGCAGCCGCATATCGAGAATGGCCTGCGCCTGTCGTTCAGTTAGGCCGAATCGCTCCATCAACCCTTGGCGCGCCGCCTCGGTGTCCGGCGCCGCTTTTATCAGCGCCACCACCGCGTCAATGTTGGTCAGGGCGATATGCAGCCCTTCAACAATTTCCAGCCGGTCGCGCGCCTCCCGGAGTTCGAAGCGGCAGCGCCGGACGACCACCTCTTTCTGGTGCTCCAGGTAGTGCTCCAGCACCTGCTTCAGGTTCAGCACTTCGGGCTGACCGTTGACCAAGGCCAGCATGATCACGCCGAAGGCGTCCTCTAATTGCGTATGCTTGTATAAACGGTTTAAAACCACCTTCGGTTCGGCGTCCCGCCGGAGCTCGACCACCACCCGCATCCCCCGACGGTCTGATTCGTCCCGGAGGTCGCTGATCCCGTCTACCCGTCGCTCACGAACCAGTTCGGCGATCTTTTCAAGTAACCGGGCCTTGTTCACCTGGTAAGGGATCTCGGTGATGATGATCGCCGTTTTACCGCCCTGGCGTTCGATGCTCGCCCGCCCCCGGACCACAATGCTGCCGCGCCCGGTCGTATAGGCCGCCCGGATTCCCTCCCGCCCTAAGATAATCCCGCCTGTAGGAAAGTCCGGGCCGGGGATTACCTGCACGAGTTCCTCCACCGTAAGCGCCGGATTATCAATCAGCGCCAGCACGCCGTTAATAACCTCGCCGATGTTATGGGGGGGAATGTTGGTGGCCATCCCGACCGCGATCCCCGCAGAGCCGTTGATCAAAAGGTTTGGCACCCGGGCGGGCAGGACCACTGGTTCCTCGGTGGTACCGTCGTAATTGGGAACGAAATCAACGGTCTCCTTGCCGATGTCCCGGAGCATTTCCACGGCTATTTTCGCCAGGCGGGCTTCGGTATACCGCATCGCCGCCGGGGCATCCCCGTCCACCGAACCGAAGTTTCCGTGCCCGTCAACCAGCGGGTAGCGGCAGGCAAAGTCCTGGGCCAGACGCACCAGCGCATCGTAAACCGCCGTATCGCCGTGCGGGTGGTAGCGCGCTAAGACCTCACCCACGATATAGGCCGACTTGCGGTGAGGCTTTTCCGGGGTCATCCCGATGGTGTGCATCGCGTAAAGAATCCGCCGGTGTACCGGCTTCAATCCGTCACGCACATCCGGGAGCGCCCGGCCCACAATTACGCTCATCGCGTAGTCCAGGTAGGACTGCCGCATCTCTTCGTTAATGTCTATCGGGACAACCTTTCCTAACAACGATCAACGCTCCTTCGTAAAAAGCTTACCTTCTTCTTTTTACCGGACCCGCAGAAATAACGGCCGGAGGCAAGAAGTTAGCGGTAGGCTTCTTGTCTCTCTTGATATCTTTATATCTTTCCCCGACTTTCGAGCTCTGGCCTCCAACCCCTATACATCAAGGTTGCGTACGTAGCGGGCGTACTGGCGAATGAACTCCCGCCGTGGTTCCACGTCGTCCCCCATCAGGGTGCTGAAAAGTTCGTCTGCCGCCAGGGCGTCCGCCAGGCTCACCTGCAGGAAGACCCGGCGCTCCGGGTTCATGGTGGTCTCCCAAAGCTGCTCCGCGTTCATCTCACCTAGGCCCTTGTACCGCTGAATCCCTGCACCGTTGCGCCCGACTTTCACCAGCAGTTGCTCTAGCTCCGCATCACTGTATGCGTAAAAGGCTTCTTTTCCTTTTTTTACACGGTAAAGCGGCGGCTGCGCGATAAAAATGTACCCCGTCTCGATAAGCGCCCGCATATACCGGTAGAAAAAGGTTAGCAAAAGCGTCCGGATATGGGCTCCATCCACATCGGCATCGGTCATGATGACTATCCGGTGATAGCGCGCCTTGGTGATGTCGAAGTCGTCACCGATACCCGTGCCGAGCGCCGTGATCAGCGTGCCCAGCAGCAGCCCGCGCCGCGCGCCGAGGCGGTCGCAGAGCAGCCCGGCCGGCAACGCCGCGGCCGCTCCTCCCACCGTGCCCACGCCGACCAGCAGGCCGAGAAAGTCCTCGGAATACCCGATCTCGACGATGTAGAGCGTGAACAGGGTCGTGAAGGCGCCGTAGCCGACGCCGAGCAGCCCGAGCGCCAGCAGGAGCAGCCGCGCGTTGCGGCTGAAGGCTCGGACGCGTCGCAGGTGCTCTCGGAGCTCATCGAGGGCTGTCTGCATCGGATGCTCCCGACTTCAGGCATCCCGGGAAGCAGCAGACGACGCAGCGCGCGGCCGGGCGACGTCCGCGGTTCGCTCGAGGCCGCCATGCCGGGCAAGGTGCTCGACGTGCTGGTGTCCGAAGGAGATGCGGTCCAACGCGGCCAGGTGTTGGTGCTGCTCGAGGCCATGAAGATGGAGCTGCGCATCCAGGCGACGCAGGAAGGGGTGGTGCGCAGCGTGTGGGTGCGTCCCGGCCAGGTGGTCGAACGCG
>ENA-ORXB01003659-ORXB01003659.1-sediment-metagenome-genome-assembly--contig:-NODE-3659-length-10245-cov-23.201908_pt1 | contig 10245 bp, 8 predicted proteins | sample MGYA00237863_ERZ511475 | MGnify/ENA primary metagenome ERZ511475 (study PRJEB26305, sample SAMN06343858) | sediment metagenome | isolation source: hot spring sediment | place: Canada: British Columbia...
GCCAGCCAGCCCGGAATATGGATCAGGTTCTTCTCCACCCACCAGGCAGCGACGGTCAGCACCATAAGCACCATCAGCGCTCCGAAGACCCGATAATAGGTCCCCCGCGAGATATGGGCATGCCCGGCGCCGTGGTGGTGAGCATGTTGATGTTCGTGTCGCTCGGCCATCGCGCCCTCCTAAACCAGATAGAAGAGTGGGAAGAGGAATACCCAGATAATGTCAATCAGGTGCCAGTAGAGACCTCCGATCTCAACCGGCGTAAAGTAGGTCGGTGAGAACCGATCCCGGAGTGCCATTACCGTAATCGTCCCCATCACTCCCAGACCGATGAGCATGTGGATGGCATGCAGACCGGTCGCACAGAAATAGAGCAAGAAGAAGAGTTGATGACCGGATTGCATCAGACCAGTGGTAGCTCCATGACTGGCACTCGCCCCATGAGCAGCACCCGCCGTGCCATGCTCTGCAGGAAACAGGAAGCCACGTCCTGGCACCAGACATTCATGGCTCTCGTGCAAATCGGTACCGGTAATCCAACTGATCGGGTCTTTCGCACCGGCGCAGTGCGCAAACTTCTCGCTATACTCATAACCCTTAATGACCAGGAAGGTCACACCAAGCAGCATCGTCAAAACCAGCATGGTCAACAACCGCCGCTTGTTACCCTCTTCAGCAGCATTGACTGCCAGGGCTACAGTTAACGAGCTAACCAGCAGCACGACGGTATTTACCGTGGCCAGCGGTGTATTCAGCAGCGCCGCCGACTCTTCCCAGGCTTCGGGAAAAGCCCATCGGTAGACAATGTAGGCCATGAAGATACCACCGAAGAGCATAATTTCGGTGACCAGGAAGGCCCACATGCCTAGCGTTGCAGCCTCTTTCTGCTGTTCCGGCGTCTCGAACTGATGTTGTAGTTCAGGGCCGTGCGTATGGGCGTGTGCCTCTTCGTGAGTGATCGTTACCAACGCTCTCTCCTCTGCCTTTACCTATCAACGCCACTACCGACAATCTCATATCTGGTATTCGGGCTACCAGCACCCTCAACCTTATAGAGGTGAACCCGGTCGCCAGGACGCTGCATCACGCTCGGCAGCTTCCGGCGGATACGCATACGCCTCTTCGGTCACAATCGGCGTCTTGTCAAAGTTATAAGTGGGTGGCGGCGACGATGTCTTCCATTCCAGACCGGTCGCTCCCCACGGGTTGTCACCGGCAATCCGCCCCTTCCACAGCGAGATAGCCAGATAGATAAGCGGCACGATGAAGCCAATCGCCAGAATGCTGGCACCAGCCGTGCTCATCACGTGCAAAATCTGGAACTCCGGCGGATAGACGTGATAGCGCCGCGGCATACCCAGGTAGCCGAGAATAAACTGGGGGAAGAAGGTCATGTTAAAGCCAACGAAAATGATCAGCGCCGCAATGCTGCCCCAGGTCTCGTTGTACATGCGACCAGTCATCTTCGGCCACCAGAAGTGAATGCCGCCCAGATAGGCCATAATCGTACCACCCACCATCACATAGTGGAAGTGGGCGACCACAAAGTAGGTATCGGTCACGTGTAGGTCAACCGCTACCACACCGAGGAAGATACCGGTCAGACCACCGATCACGAACAGACCGATAAAACCGAGCGCATACAGCATCGGCGTGCGGTAGCTGATCGAGCCTTTGTAGAGCGTCGCCGTCCAGTTAAAGACCTTAATCGCCGATGGGATTGCAACCAGCATGGTGATAAACGAGAAGATCAGACCCGCATACACCGACTGGCTGCTCACAAACATGTGGTGACCCCAGACCAAAAAGCCCAGGATGGCGATGGCAATACTCGAAAAGGCAATGAACTCGTAACCGAAGATGCGCTTGCGCGAGAAGGTGCTGATCAACTCGCTAACCACACCCATTGCCGGCAAAATCATGATGTAGACCGCCGGGTGCGAGTAGAACCAGAAGAGGTGCTGGAAGAGGAGCGGATCACCACCCAGCGCCGGATCGTAGATACCGACACCCCAAACCCGCTCGACGATCACCAGCAACAGAGCGATACCCAATACCGGTGTTGCCAGAATCTGAATGATACTGGTTGCGTAGTTGGCCCAGATGAAGAGAGGCAGACGGAACCAGGTCAGACCGGGTGCCCGCATCTTGTGAATGGTGACGATGAAATTAAGACCGGTCAAGATGGAGGAAAACCCCATAATAAACGCACCGGTAATCGTCATCACCACGTTCGAGTTGGAATAGGTTGAGCTGAAGGGAGTGTAGAACGTCCAGCCGGTATCAACACCGCCGAAGACGGCTGCGATCAGGGCGAAGATACCACCGATCATGTAGAGATACCAGCTCAACAGATTCAACCGTGGGAATGCCAGGTCACGGGCACCAATCATCAACGGTACCAGGAAATTACCCAGCACCGCCGGGATCGACGGGATCAGGAAGAAGAAGACCATAATCACGCCGTGCAGCGTGAAAGCCCGGTTGTAGACATCCGACGACATCAGATCGCCCTGTGGGGTGATCAACTCAATCCGTACCACGGTAGCAGCCAGGCCACCAAGCAGGAAGAAGAAGTTAATCGCCAACAGGTACAGTATTGCGATCCGCTTGTGATCAACCGTCAGCAACCACGACTTGAGCCAATCAATAAACGTTCGCGAATGATCGTGGATATAGCTCGTCTGTGGAAGAGAAAGCGTGCTCATAGACTAATTCCCCGTGTCGGCGAGTGACTTAATATACGCAATCAATTGGTTAAGCTGATCCTCGCTGATCTGCCCCTGATACGATGGCATAACCGCAGGATAGCCGGCCACAATCTTCGCATTCGGATTGAGGATCGACTCACGCAGATAGTTCTCATCAGCCGTGACTGTCGAGCCATCAGCCATTTTCTCTGTTGCTCCGTACAAACCCTGCATGCTCGGTCCAACGCCACCACCGGCCATTGCGTGGCAGCCGGCACAACCCAGGCTTGTGAAGAGTTGACTACCCGCCGCAGCCATTGGATCGCCGAGATTTGCAGTTATCGTCGGCTGGCCCGTATCAATCGAACCATCAGGTAACACTACCGGCCCAGGAGTTGCCAGCCAGCGCTCGTAATCGGCCAACGGCATGGCGACAACCCGACCAATCATCAGCGAATGTTCAGTACCACAGTACTCGGCGCAGAACAGATGATACTCACCGGGTTTGGTCGCCTCGAACCACATGATTGTGTAGCGGCCCGGCAACACATCTTGCTTCACGCGGAACGCCGGAATGTAGAAGCTGTGAATCACATCTTGCGATGTCATAATCAGCTTCACGGGCTGGCCAATTGGAACGTGCAGCTCATTATTCTCGCGCTTACCGTTCGGATGCTGCACGTGCCACATCCATTGCTTGCCGATCACATAGACATCCAGAGTGCGCGCCGGTGGAGTTCGCATCTGTACGTACAAAAACGCACCCCAGAAGAAGACCAGCATGACCAGTATTAACGGGATTATCGTCCAGGTCAGCTCTAGTTTAAGGTTGGAATCAACCGGGTTACTCCGATCAACCTTCTGACTACGGTGATAACGAACGATCAGGTAAAGAATGACAAACGGTAACACCCCGGCAAAAATGAGGCTCAGGGCCACCAGAAAAAAGTAGAGCTGATCAACCTGGGTTGCAAAGGTTGATGCCTGATCGGGAAATAACGGAAAATCGCGCATACCTTCGTCCTGTCCGGGGGCATTGCCGCCCCAGTCGCAACTACCACTAAGCCGGCACCGATTCACGTGGTGGCGGCAAATTACCGCCGGGTGTTGAACGACTCAACGTCACAATCAGCGTAATAATCCCGATCACCGTCAGGACGCCGGCAATACGAAGGATCGTCATGATCGCCGGAGTATAACTACCGGTAACCGGATTGTACTGATAGCACAGTAACAAAATCTGATCAATCGCACTACCGACCTTGCCAGACGATGCCTCAACAATCCCAAGTCGTACATCAGAGGCATTAAACTCAATCCCAAAGAAGTAACGAGCCGTTTTACCTTCTGGGGTCAGCACAACGAATCCGGCCGCGTGCGCGTACTGATCAATGGTTTCGTCATAGACATACCTGAAACCAATAGCATCAGCGACCCGCCGGATCTGCTCTTCACTACCGGTCAGAAAATGCCATCCCTGTTCGGCATCGGGCCGGGCATAGCGTTGCAAAGTCAAAGTTTTCACATTGGCCGCCATCATTGGCGTCTCAAGTGGATCAATACTGATATTGATCACCTGAAAATCACGTCCAGCGGTAAGCGTCACCTGTTGCAGTGCCGCCAGCACCCCTTCGCGCACAAACGAACAGAGCATGGGGCACTCGTAGTAACTCATCACCAGCACGACCGGCTGACCGGAGGTGAAGAACTGCTCCAGGCGAACCTGCTCCCCTTGCTCATCGATAAAGACGGCATCGAGCGGCACCTGTTCGCCCATGCGCTGCTCGAAAGCAACATTATCAGCCGGATTTGGACGGCCACCCTGCGCTGACACCACTGCGGGTGCCAGCAACAAGATAGCGAACCAGCCAATCAGCGTGATGAACGTCCGGCACTTCATGACAACATCTCACGATCTAGTGATTGATACCGGCTACTTTACGGCATCCAGGCCGTGTTCAAGGATTAATTCCATCGCTCGCTCGATAGGAATATGCGCACGACCGGTCCGTTCATTCACCCAGCCATAACTCTCCAGGCGCTCGGTAGCCTCGGTGATAATCCGATCACCATCAACGCGCGGATTTTGTTCGAGGCGCGGCGCTGGTGGTATCTGCATCTGCGACATCTCACTATTTGAGAGTATATTGCTGGCATCGGTTACCGAACCGGCAGTGATCACCAAAAGCCCTGCCATCAAGCCAAAAGCCAGCAATAATACGACGCCAACTATCACCACGCCCCAAATTATCGGCTGTGAACGAGCATCACTCACTTCATGATTGAGCGCCAGACTCTCGGCGGAAGGACCTTCACTATGGGCATGAGCGTGACTCATAGGACAATCTCCTCTAGCGATGGCATACGAAACAGTTGGTGAGACGGCCATCGGTGGGAATCTGATACTCGATCACCAGTTGTTGCCGTTCGGTCAGTGACAGCGCATTCACATCCCACTCCATATTGAAGACCTCTTCGCGGGGGCGAATGTAGTCTTCCGGTGCCCGGTGACACCCAAGACACCAGCCCATATACAGCGGTTGGGCTTTGGCGGCCAACTGTTGTTGATCGATTCGGCCGTGGCACGAGCTACAACCAATACCCTTGGCAACGTGTACCGAGTGGTTGAAGTAGACAAAATCGGGCAGGTCGTAGATGCGGTTCCAAACAACTGGCTCGCCGGTCTGATAACTGTCTCGCACCACCTGCAGCAAGGGACTGGTTGTCCAGACCTGCGAGTGGCACGACATACAGGTTTCGGTTGCTGGAAAACCAGCCGTGGCAGCCTTTTCGACGGTTGCGTGACAGTAGCGACAATCGATCTTCAGTTCGCTAACGTGGTGTTTGTGGCTGAAGGGAACCGGCTGGGCTTTGGCAACTCCTACATCAGTATACCATGGAGAGAGGTAGAAGCCGACCATCGCCGCGATGATTCCGATCACCAACAGCACCAGGCCGAAGAGACTGGCCAAAAAGATTGCATTTGCATTACGCGGAAAGATTTGCGCAGACATACGTCACGTCTCTCGCTCTCTAGCCTAGCGGCCGGCTCTTACTTGCTCTAGCTCAGCCTCAGTCAACAGGGCAACATCGGCATTCTGGCTTAATTGCAGCGCACGCACGTAAGCTGCAATAGCCCAACGATCTTCGGGTGGAATACGTGAAGCATAGCTGTACATTCTGCCGACGCCGTTGGTGATCACGTCGAAGAAATAGCCTATCTGCACAGTACGCAATCGATCTTGATGCAGACTCGGCACTGTCATTGGTCCACGATAGGCAATCACCCCTTGACCATCACCGACCAGACCATGGCACGGAGCGCAGAAGGCATTGTAGCGTGATTGACCATGCGCAAGCAGGGCAGCATCAAGTCTGATCTCTGGTGGCAACTGATCGGCCAGTTGCCCTTCGATCCGTCCGGTCATCAGGGGCGAATCAGGATTATAACTGTTGAGCGGTACTGTATTGGCCGGCGGCGGCTGCATCGCCCGGCCGTCAGGAAAGAAGGTACTGACATCGTTTGGCTTGTACTTGGGCTGGTCATACATATCAACGTGACACGCCACCAACAGAAAGCAGAGTGGCAGCCACGCCAGCCGTACCAGCCGGCTCAGGATTGATTTACGAACAGAGTACACCATACGCCAATGCTCGCTTCTAGTGCTGGCCAGTGTATCTGGCCGGCTTGCTGCTACCCTGCATGACTCCCACTATCGAGTGCTTCGCTGGGATTACGTACCCGTGCCAGATAGCTCGTGCGTGGCTTGAGATTCAGCTCGTCGAAGACGGTATAGTTGTGTGGCTGCTGCTTGATCTGAGCCACCTGACTATTCGGATCGTTAATGTTACCGAAAACAATCGCCTGGGTTGGGCAGACCTGCTGGCAGGCGGTGACAACCTCGCCATCACGGATTGGCCGATTACCTTCGACCTTCGCCCTGATGCGCGCTGCACTGATCCGCTGCACACAGTAACTGCACTTCTCCATCACACCCCGATTACGGACAGTCACGTCGGGATTGCGCATCAGCTTCAGGCTTTCACTGGTCAGATCGCTGTACTGCAAGAAGTTGAACCGACGCACCTTGAAGGGGCAGTTGTTCGAGCAGTACTTCGTACCGACACAGCGGTTGTAGACCATGTTGTTGATGCCCTCAGCATCGTGCACTGTCGCTGCAACTGGGCAGACCAGCTCGCAGGGAGCCTGCTCGCAGTGCGCACAGGTCATCGGCATCAAGTAGGCTTCTGGATTGTCGAGGTCTTCGCCAGCGTAGTAGCGATCAATCCTGATCCAGTGCATTTCACGACCGCGCGAGACCTGGTCCTTACCGACAATCGGGATGTTGTTTTCGGCCTGACAGGCAATCACGCAGGCATTGCAGCCGATACACGCCGACAGGTCGATGACCATGCCCCACTGATTACCAACGCTGTAGTCGTAGCCAGGGAGAGACCCAGGCATCAATGACTGATACTGTGGCTTCTGCTCAGGTGAACCGTACTTTTCGGTGTAGACCTCTTTGGCAATATATTTCGGGTCTTCCTTAAAGCGGGCAAATTCACCGGCACGTACCACATCACGCCCTTCAAGCGTCCAGTGATCCTGAGTGCTGACCAGCAGGTAGCGTTCATTGGTCGCTGTTGCACTCACACCACCGATCAGCCAGGGGGTAGCACTCACGCGCAGGCGATAGGTATTAAACCCGGCACCGGCAGCCACCTGACCACCATGCTCACGGCCATACCCAAGGGTTACCGTGATCGTGTCATCGGCATGGCCCGGCACAATCCAGATCGGGAGTCGCAGCGTACCAACCGGGGTTGTCACATCGATCATGCGACCATTCTCACCGGCCAGGCGTTCCAGCGCCTGCTCACGTGCCCGTCCCGGCGCAGCCAGACTGGCCGGATCGAAGGGTAGATTGAGCAAACGAATCGCAGTTCGTGGACTGACGAGGGCTGCATTATCCCAGGTCAGCTTCGTCATTGGACGTGGCAGTTCTTGCAGCCAGCCATTGTTGGCGAAGCGACCATCCCAAATCGCCGGATCGGGGCGGAAGATCAGCTCAAGCCCTGCTGAAGGTGCCGGTGCTTCCAGACGCAGCCCACTCACTAGTGCAACCTGTGCAGGGGCAAAGCGTGAGCCTTCGATCACACCTGTGCTCAAAGCACGCTTGAAGAAATCGTCGAAAGCCGCATCTTCAAGGCCGGTCTGCTGTTGCCAGTAAGACCGCACAATATCGTAATCGGTCACCCCAATGGTGCCATTCAACACTGCCAGCAGCTCGTGTGCCGAGCGCGAACTGTACAATGGCCGGATCAGTGGCTGAACAATGCTCGCTGTCCCATCGTAGGCACGGGCATCCGACCACGACTCGAGGGGATGGGTCAGCGGAATAAACCAGGTCGCCAGCACTGCTGTCTCATCTTCGTAGGGATTCAGTACCACGACCTGTTTAGCCTGACGCATTGCCTCAGCAAAACCCAGGTCTGCCGGCGCGGTGAAGGCAGGGTTGCTATCAATAATCACCAGCAACTCGACGCTCCCGGCGCGCAGATCGTTGACCAGAGTTACCAGGTCCTGCGGATCACCCGGCTGGGCTACCGGCTCGGTGTACTCCACCGTCGTCCCAACGGCACCGAGCTGAAGATTGATGGCGTGGGCAATCGCGTGCACAACCGGTGGCTGCGCTTCGCCAACCACCACCACCGCCCGATTGCCGGCCCGGCGCAGATCGGCCACCACCGCAGCAACCCACTGCTGCTGAGCTTCGTTCAGACCGGTCGCCGGCGCAACTGCGGTTACGCCCAACTGCGTCGCGATAGCGGCTGCCAGTTGACCAACCATACCGGCAGATACTGCCAGGCGGTGATCGGCAATCGCACCGGTCGGCGAGAAGACCGGTTCAGCGACGTACAACCGACTCATCGCAGAGGTCTCTTTACGCACGCGCCGCCGTTGCATCAGATCGCGAGCGTAACGCACACGACCAGGACCTTCGCTGACAAAATCGGCGTCTAGCGCCAGCACCACATCGGCCTCGGCAAAGTTGTAGCGCGGCTCATACGGCGACCCAAACGCCAGCCTGGTACCGGCATAGGTATTGCTGCGGCCAATCGGATCGTACTGAATCCAGCGCGCCGCCGGGAAATTGGTCAGCAGCTCGTTGATCTGGGCGCGGAGCGTCGGCGAAGTGACCGTCGGGGTCAATAGCCGCAGACCCTGTCCCTGCAACGCACGCTGCACCTGCAAGGTCTCGGTAATCGCACCAACGAACGTCTCCCAGGTGCTGAGCAGGCCACTACGGCGCACCGTCTCAGGCCGGTCGGGATCGTACAATGCCAGCAACTCGGCCTGCGCAAACGCATCGGTTGCACCAAGGCTGGCCGGATGCACAGGGTTGCCTTCGATTTTGGTTGGACGCCCTTCGCGGCTCTTGACCGTCACACCAAGGGCAAACCCGTCGAGCATCACAGCGGTCGCGTAGTAATTTGGAATGCCGGGAATTTGATCACGCGGTGCACGGGCAAAGGGCGCAACCTGCTCTTGCGGCTGTTTGATCGCAAAGGTACAGCCAGAGAGACCGGCAAGCGCCAGCGACGCTCCCATCAGCTTGAGGAATGTCCGACGAGAAACCGGATCAGCCAGTTCACTCGCTCCCTGTGGAAATTCACGAGCAACCAGCTCTCGAAAGGCTGGCGTATCGACCAGTTGATCGAGCGAACGCCAGAATTGTTTGCCACGCGCCTGCTGTAGTTGGGCGCGAACGGCCTCGATCTCGGGCGTGGCAGGGTGAAGGTTCATCTCACTCATTTGCGTGGCCAGACTAGATACGTAGCGGGTCCAATTCCGCCCTCAAACTTGTGAATTCAGGCACATTCAACCGCTTCCGATTATAGCAGAAAGCTACGCTGTCAATACCGTAGACTTCATACCTTTTGCATCCAGGTTTGGTACCTGCCAGGAATGGTGGAAATCGCAACGCTTCCCAATCAAGATATTTGCTACAGGATTGACAATGGTCGTAGTCAACGAAATGCCGGCATCGTGGCCGGCTGCGGCGCGATCTTTGTGCCTGTTAGTGCAATTATAGTAGCATACTTTGCGGAAAATGCGCAACATGAACAAGCCCTGTGCAGATCATCTGTTGTTATGATGACTGCACAGGGTTGTGAGAAATCACTGATAGCTGTTGTCAGGCCGAGGCTGCAAAGACTCGATACGACTCATCAAGCAATTCGATAATATACCGCACCTGGACATCTTTCCCCCGACGGCGCAGTTCACCGGCCAGTTGGAGGGCACAACCAGGATTGGCGGTGGCAATAATCTCGGCACCGGTCGTGAGCGCGTTGTCGATTTTGCGCGCACCCAGGCTCATTGCCATTTCGGGCTGGGTGACATTGTAGATACCGGCACTTCCACAACATAATGAAGACTCCGGCATCTCTTTCAGGGTCAAGCCGGGAATTGCCGTGAGCAACACTCGTGGCTGCGCACTGATTCGTTGGGCATGCACCAGGTGGCACGGCTCCTGGTAGGTGACGGTGA
>ENA-ORXB01003661-ORXB01003661.1-sediment-metagenome-genome-assembly--contig:-NODE-3661-length-10244-cov-3.803580_pt1 | contig 10244 bp, 7 predicted proteins | sample MGYA00237863_ERZ511475 | MGnify/ENA primary metagenome ERZ511475 (study PRJEB26305, sample SAMN06343858) | sediment metagenome | isolation source: hot spring sediment | place: Canada: British Columbia...
TATACTACGACTAAAAATAAAAAGAAACACACTGAAAAATTAGAAATAAAAAAATTCTGTTCTTTTTGCAAAACGCATGTTTTACATAAGGAGTCAAAATAAAAAGGATAGGACAGTAGCTCGAACGGCTAGAGCATCGGTCTCCAAAACCGAGGGTTGGGGGTTCGAATCCCTCCTGTCCTGCCATAAATAAAGGGATGATATGGATATTAAGGCTCAATTTAGAAAACTTAAGACATTTGTTGAAGAATCTTATAATGAAATGAAAAAAGTATCCTGGCCACCAAAGAAGGATACTTTGCGTGCTGCATATGCTGTAATAAGCTTTGTTATTATTCTTGCTTTTTTTCTTGGAATTGTTGATTTTATATTAGCAAAGATAACAAATTGGATAGTGGGTTAGTTTATGGCGCTTAAATGGTATATAGTACATACATATTCAGGTTTTGAAGAGAAGGTTAAACAATTATTAGAGGAAAAAATAAAACTTTATAATTTACAGGATAAATTTGGTGATATTGTTATACCTGTAGAAAAAGTAGTGGAATCTGCAAAGGGTGGCAAAAGGGTAGTACCAAAGAAATTTTACCCTGGATATATATTAGTTCAGATGGAATTAGATGATGAGACCTGGCATATTGTTAGATCTGTTCCAAAAGTAACTGGTTTTGTCGGCCATGAAAAGGGAACTAAACCAATACCTTTAAGTGATGCTGAAGTAGAAAAGGTATTTCAACAGATGCAAGAAGGGGTGAAGAAACCAAAACCTAAAGTTGATTTTGAAAAAGGTGATACTATTAGAGTTACAGAAGGTCCTTTTGCCAATTTTCATGGTGTTGTAGATGAAGTAAATGTTGATAGGGGTAGATTGAAGGTTTTGGTTAGCATTTTTGGTAGATCAACACCCGTTGAAGTGGAATTTCATCAAGTTGAAAAAACATAAAATGGAGTGAATAAATGGCGAAAAAAGTAATAGCACAAGTAAAAATTCAGTTGCCAGCAGGTAAAGCAACGCCTGCACCACCAGTGGGTCCAGCTTTGGGACAGCATGGTGTAAATATTATGGAGTTTGTTAAAGCGTTTAATGCCGCTACTGCTAAACAGGAGGGCATGATAATCCCGGCAGTTATAACGATTTATGCTGACAGAAGCTTCACTTTTATCACAAAAACTCCACCTACTTCTGTTCTAATATTGAAGATGGCTGGCATTGAAAAAGGAGCTTCTAAAACAAAAAAAGAAATAGCAGGCAAGATAAAAAAAGATCAGATTATTGAAATTGCAAAAATTAAATTACCCGATTTAAACTGTGAATCTCTTGATGCTGCAATTAAATGTGTTGAAGGTACAGCTCGCAGTATGGGTATTGAAATTGTATAACATAACAAGGAGAGAAGAAAGATGGGATTTGTCAGTAAAAGGTATAAGGAAGCTATATCTAAATACGACCCAACAAGAACATATCAGTTAGATGAAGCCTTAGAAATTTTAGATCAGCTGCCTAAGGCAAAATTTGATGAGACTGTTGAAGTCGCTATTAATTTAGGTGTTGATCCAAAACACTCAGATCAGATGGTACGTGGTGCTGTGACTCTACCCAATGGTACAGGTAAGTCTGTTCGTGTTTTAGTTTTTGCAAAAGGTGAAAAAGAAAAAGAAGCTTTAGAAGCAGGTGCTGATTATGTTGGTGCTGAAGATATTGTGGAAAAAATTCAACAGGGATGGCTTGAATTTGATAAGGCTGTAGCGACACCAGATATAATGGGTTTAGTAGGTAAGTTAGGTAAAATTTTGGGTCCAAGAGGTTTAATGCCAAATCCTAAGGTTGGTACAGTTACTTTTGATGTGGCTAAAGCTGTTAAAGAATTAAAAGCAGGTAAGATAGAATTTAAAGTTGATAAAGCAGGCATTATTCATGCTCCGATTGGTAAATTATCATTTGGTAAAGATAAAATAAAAGAAAATTTTATTGCTCTACTGGATACTGTTATAAAGTTAAAACCAGCAACCAGCAAGGGAATATATTTAAAAAAATGTGCTATCAGTAGTACGATGGGCCCTGGAATAAAGATTGACCCTATTTCTTTAAGGAGCATGTTTAAATAATTTAGTCTTTGTCTAAGATAGCAGGTACACCTGTTAGGTGTTTAAACAATAGGCCTGCTGAGACGGGATTGAGAGATAATTATAAGTTTCCTCCCGTCTAAAAAATTTATAAAGGGAGGTGAAATTAGCATTGAAGAAGGCACAAAAACCGATAATTGTTGAAAATTTGAAAACCCGCTACGAAAAAGCTAATTTTTCTGTATTATTAAGAAATAATGGGCTAACGGTAGCGGAAATGACTGACTTAAGAAAAAAGCTGAAATCAGCAAATGTGGAAGTAAAAGTAGCAAAGAACACATTGTCAAAAATAGCGATTAAAGATACTCCATATGCTAAATTGACAGATTATTTTGAAGGGCCAATTGTTACATTATGGGCATATAATGATCCAGTTATACCAGCTAAAATTTTAAATTCCTTTTTAAAGGAACAACAAAAAGCTGAGTTTGTAGTTGGTGCAATAAAAGAAAAAATTATTACAGCTAATGATTTGACTGTTCTTGCTACTTTGCCTTCAAAAGAAGAATTACTTGCGAAAATGTTAGGTAGTTTAAAATCACCAATGAGTGGAATTGTAAATGTTTTAGCAGGCGTCCCAAGAAGTTTTCTTAATGTTTTAAATGCTATTAAAGAAAAAAAATCAAGTTAAAATAGGAGGAGATGTTACATGTCAATTACGAAAGAAGATGTAATTAAATTTATTGAAAACATGACAGTTTTGGAATTAGCTGAGTTAGTTAAAGAATTAGAAGAAAAATTTGGTGTTTCAGCAGCAGCTCCAGTTGCAGTTGCAGCAGTTGCAGCTCCAGGTGCAGCAGCTCCAGCAGCACAGGAAGAAGAAAAAACGGAATTTGATTTAGTTTTAACTGATGCGGGATCGGATAAGATAAAAGTTATCAAGGTTGTGCGTGAATTAACAAATTTAGGTTTAAAAGAGGCAAAAGATTTAGTTGAAGGTGCACCAAAGGTTGTAAAGTCAGGCATACCAAAAGATGAAGCAATGGCTGGTAAGAAAAAATTAGAAGAAGTTGGTGCTAAGGCTGAAGTTAAATAATCTTAGAAATGGGTTTCGGGAGAGATACGTCTCCCGAAACTTTATCATATGATTAGATGTGTCAAAATAGAACAATATAAACCTCCAAAAAATCACAAGGAGAATCCTCGCTTATGATTAAACAAACAAACTTTTATGGGAGATTAAGAAAGGATTTTTCAAAAATCCCTACAGTATTAGATGTACCATATTTATTAGACATTCAAAAAGCTTCCTACAGAAGTTTCTTAGAGAAAGACACTTCAAACTCTATAAGAAAAAAAGGACTTTTAGGTGCATTTTTAAGTGTATTTCCAATTCATGATATCACAGGAAAGTATACAATTGAATTTGTTGATTATAAATTAGACGAACCGAAATATTCTGAAGAAGAAGCAAGAATCAAAGGGCTTTCTTATGCAGCAACTTTAAAAATAACTGTTAGATTACTGATAAGAGATGAGAAGGATGGTAAACCTGGGGATATAAAAACTTTTAAAGAGCAGGAGATTTATTTCGGTGAAATACCATTAATGACTGAAAATGGGACGTTTATAATTAATGGCACAGAAAGGGTAATTATAAACCAGCTCCATCGCTCACCCGGTGTTTTTTTCGAAGAAGAAAAGCAAAAAAATCAGGTAACAGGGAGAAAGCAATATACTGCTAGGGTAATTCCAATTAGGGGTTCATGGCTTGACTTTGAATTTGATCAGAAGGATCTTTTATTTGTTAGAATTGATAGAAAAAAAAGATTTTACGTAACAACTTTTCTAAAGGCTTTAGGGTTAACAAATGAAGATATTTTAAATACATTTTATAAAGCTGAAAAAATTATATTAAGAGAAGGGAAAATTTATAAGGAAATCCAGCCTGACGTTTTAGAAGGTCAAAAAGTTTTACATGATATTCTTTCACCAAAGGGTGAGGTTCTTATCAGAAAGGGTGGTAAATTTACAAAAGGTAATATTAAAAGAATTATCGCATCTGGTTTAAAAGAAATTGAAATTACAAAAGAAGATTTGATTGATAAGGTTGTTGCACACGACATAATTGATCCAAAGACAGGGGAAGTTATAGCTGCATGCAATGAGTTATTTACCGAAAATTTATTTGATAGGATATTAAATTTAAGCATAAATGAATTTTCTCTTATTTTTATAGATGGTATTAATGTAAGTGCTTCTATAAGAGATACTTTGCTTGCCGATAAAAATTTGTCACAGAAGGATGCGCTTATTGAGATATATAGGAAACTTAGACCTAATGAACCAGTAACGGAGGAAGTAGCAAGACAATATTTTCATTCCCTATTTTTTGATCCAGATAGATATGATTTATCACCTGTGGGTAGATTAAAATTTAATTACAAATTTAAACTTGATATACCTCTTGATAATTGTGTTTTAACTAATGATGATATTATAAAAATTGTAGAACATCTACTTAACCTTAAAAATGGAAAAGGTTCTGCTGATGACATAGACCATTTAGGAAACAGACGTGTTAAAACTGTTGGCGAGCTGGTAGAAAATCAGTTCAGGATGGGACTCGTTAGATTGGAAAAACAGGTAAAAGAAAAAATGAGTCTTCATCCAGATATTGAGACAGCAATGCCTCAAGAACTTATTAATGCTAAACCAGTAACTGCCATATTGAAAGAATTTTTTGGTAGTAGCCAATTGTCTCAGTTTATGGATCAGACTAATCCCCTATCAGAAGTAACACATAAAAGAAGATTGAGTGCTTTAGGACCTGGAGGACTTTCGAGAGAAAGGGCTGGTTTTGAAGTGAGGGATGTTCATCCCACTCATTATGGCAGAATATGTCCAATTGAAACCCCCGAAGGTCCAAACATCGGATTAATTACTTCACTGAGCACTTATGCAAGGGTAAATGAATTTGGATTTATAGAAACTCCATACAGGGTTGTAAAAGATGGTGTTGTAACTGATGAAGTTAGATATCTGTCTGCATTGGAAGAGGAAAAACATGTTATTGCACAGGCAAATGCTCCTTTGGATGAAAAAGGTCGATTTACGACAGATCTTGTATTAGCGAGACTTTCTGGTGAATTTGTCACAAAAAGTCCTGAGGAAATCACATTTATGGACGTATCTCCTAAGCAGGTTGTTAGTGTTGCTGCATCTTTAATTCCATTCTTAGAACATGATGATGCTAACAGAGCACTGATGGGTTCTAACATGCAAAGACAGGCTGTTCCTTTAATAAATCCTGAAGCACCTCTCGTAGGTACTGGTATGGAATACATTGTTGCGAAAGATTCTGGAGCAGTCGTTCTAGCTAAAAGAGATGGTATTGTAGAGAGCGTTGATGCTACGAGAATCGTTGTTAAATCTGTAGAGCAGGATAATAGTGAATCAAATATTGATATTTACAATTTAATTAAGTTTAGAAAAACTAACCAGAATACATGTATAAACCAGAAACCAATGGTTAATAAAGGTCAGTTTGTAAAAAAAGGGCAGGTAATAGCATATGGATTTGCTACCGATGGTCCTGAGCTTGCTTTAGGTAGAAATATACTTGTTGCTTTTATGCCATGGGAAGGATATAACTTTGAGGATTCTATTGTCATAAGCGAAAGGCTCGTAAAAGATGATGTCTATACCTCTATTCATATAGAGGAGTTTGAAGTAAGCGCAAGAGATGTAAAGGTAGGTAAAGAAGAGATAACAAGAGATATTCCTAATGCTGTTGAAGATGCCCTAAAGAATCTTGATAATGATGGAATAATAAAAATAGGCGCAGAAGTTAAACCTGGAGATATTCTTGTTGGTAAAGTTACACCCAAAGGAGAGACACAACTTTCACCAGAAGAAAAACTTCTTAAAGCTATATTTGGTGAAAAAGCAAATGATATGAAAGATACTTCTCTTAGGGTTCCTCCAGGTATAGAAGGGATAGTAATTGATACAAAAGTTTTTTCAAGAAAAAATGTAGAAAAAGACGAAAGATCAAAGGATATTGAAGATAAAGAGTTCGAAAGGTTAACGAGAGATAAGGAAGATGAGATAAGAGTCCTGAAAGAACAATGTTATGAAAAGGTAAAAAAGTTGTTAATTGGAAAAAAAGTTGCCCATAAAATTACAGATGCCAATGACAATGTGATATTACAAAAGGGAAAAGAAATAACTGAGGAGGTTCTCAATAAATTAGCACCTGAAGAATGGGAAAATATATCTTTACAGCAAAATGCTGAATATGAGAGGTTGGTTAAAGAACTGTTTGACAGGTTAAAAGATAAAATAGAATCTGTAGAAATGATGTTCAGAGAAAAAATTAATAAAATGAAAAAAAGTGATGAGTTACCACCTGGAGTTTTAAAACAGGTTAAAGTTTATATAGCAATAAAAAGAAAATTGGCACCTGGCGATAAAATGGCTGGAAGACACGGTAACAAAGGTGTCGTATCTATAATTGTTCCTGAAGAGGATATGCCATTCCTTAGTGATGGAACACCTGTAGATATGGTATTAAATCCCCTTGGCGTTCCATCGCGTATGAATGTTGGTCAGATATTGGAGTGTCATTTAGGCTGGGCTGCAAAAGAGTTAGGCAGGAAAATTAGAAATTATCTAAACGAAACCCCAAAAAGGCTTAAAGAAGAACTAAAAAAATTATATGATTCCCCAAGAATGGCTAAAATTATAGATGAGCTTGATAATGATTCGCTTTATAATGTTGCTAAAGAATTATCAGAAAAGGGGTTTTTCGTCTCCACACCAGTTTTTGAGGGTGCAGACGAAAAAGAAATAAAGAGTCTCTTATCAAAAGCTGGATTACCGGAATCAGGACAGATTACTCTTTATGATGGTAAAACAGGCGAACCATTTCATAAAAAAGTAACCGTTGGTTATATGTATATGTTGAAGCTTCACCATCTTGTAGATGATAAGGTTCATGCTCGTTCTACTGGTCCTTACTCTCTTGTTACTCAACAGCCACTTGGTGGTAAAGCCCATTTTGGAGGCCAGAGATTGGGAGAAATGGAAGTTTGGGCATTGGAAGCTTATGGTGCAGCCTACACATTACAGGAATTTCTAACTGTTAAATCTGATGATATTTCTGGTAGAGCTAATGTTTACAATGCAATTGTCAAGGGTGATAATATTCCAGAACCAAATATTCCAGAATCCTTTAACGTTTTGATTAAAGAATTAAGAAGCCTCGCTCTTGATGTAGAATTACTTAATTTAGAAGATAAAGAAGAAGATTAATAAGGAGGCATTTCGTGGATACAATTTACACTTTTACAGATAGCAAAGACGAGAGAAAAGATTTTAATGCTATAAAAATATCACTTGCTTCTCCAGAAAAGATTAGAGAGTGGTCTTATGGAGAAGTTAAGAAACCAGAAACTTTAAATTATAGGACACTAAAACCTGAAAAAGATGGGCTTTTTTGTGCAAAGATTTTTGGTCCTGTTAAAGATTATGAGTGTATTTGTGGTAAGTATAAACGAAGAAAACATCATAATCTCGTTTGTGAGAGATGCGGCGTAGAAGTAATTCAAGCTAGGGTTAGACGTGAGAGGATGGGGCATATTGAATTAGCGGCGCCTGTGGCTCATATCTGGTTTTTAAGGAGCCTTCCGAGTAGAATTGGTTTACTTCTTGATATGCAATTGAAACAGTTAGAAAAAATTCTTTATTTTGAATCCTATGTTGTCATTGATCCTAAAAATACGGATCTTGTTAAAGGTGAACTCCTAACAGAAGACCAATACAGGAAGAAGGTTGAAGAGTTTGGTGAAGGTTCTTTTGATGCTCGTATGGGGGCAGAAGCGATAAAAGAACTTTTGAAAAGAATTGATCTCGAAGAGTTAGCAAAAAAGTTAAGGGCTGAGATGGAAGATCCTTCAGAACTAAAGAGAAAGAAAATTGCTAAAAGGTTAAAACTTGTTGAAGCATTTATAAAATCGGGTAACAAACCTGAATGGATGATACTCGATGTTATACCTGTTTTACCACCGGATTTAAGACCTCTTGTACAATTAGATGGAGGTAGATTTGGTTCTTCTGACCTAAACGAGCTTTACAGAAGGGTAATAAACAGAAATAACAGGTTGAAAAAACTAATAGAGATAGATGCTCCAGAGATTGTTATTAGAAATGATAAAAGAATTCTACAGGAAGCGGTTGATACACTGTTTGATAATGGTAAAAGGGGCAGGGCAGCGCAGGGAAGCAATAAAAGACCATTAAAATCCCTTAGCGATATGATTAGAGGAAAACAAGGTAGATTTAGACAAAATCTTCTTGGTAAAAGAGTAGATTATTCTGGTCGTTCTGTTATAGTTGTTGGTCCTCATTTAAGGATGCATCAATGTGGTTTGCCCAAGGTTATGGCTTTAGAGCTTTTTAAACCATTTATTTTCTGGAAATTAGAACAAAAGGGAGTAGCTTCTACAATTAAAGCAATAAGAAAAATAGTTGAAAAAGAACGGCCAGAAGTTTGGGATGCATTAGAAGAGGTCACACGTGAACATCCAGTTTTACTTAACCGTGCTCCAACACTTCATCGTTTGGGAATTCAGGCATTTGAACCCATATTAATTGAAGGAAAAGCTATACAACTTCATCCCCTTGTGTGTACTGCCTTTAATGCAGATTTCGATGGTGACCAGATGGCAGTCCATATTCCTTTATCAATTGAGGCTCAGACAGAAGCACGGTGTTTAATGATGTCTACAAATAATATACTTTCTCCAGCAAGTGGTAAGCCAATTATTGGTCCAACTCAGGATATAGTCCTCGGACTTTATTATATGACGAGAGAAAGACCATTAGAAAGAGGTGAAGGTAAAATATTTGCTAACGTTGATGAGGTAAGAATTGCTTATGATTCTGGTGAAATTGATTTACATGCGAAAATTAAATTAAAAATAAATGGTGAGCTTGTTGATACAACAGTTGGCCGAGTACTTGTTTATGAAATTGTTCCTAATGAAATACCATTCTCCCAGGTAAACAAGGTTTTGGGTAAAAAGGAATTAAATAATTTAATTGATTATTGTTACAGACATTGTGGACAAAAAGCGACTGTCCTTTTAGCTGATAGACTTAAAGATTTAGGTTTTAAAATGGCAAAACGAGCAGGAATTTCAATTTGTATAGATGATTTAAAAATACCTTCTAAGAAAAGCAAAATTATAGAAGAAGGTATGAAAAAAGATTTAGAAATAGATTCCCAATATGCCCATGGTCATATAACAGCTGGAGAAAAATACAATAAGAAATTGGACTTATGGCAGAGTGTAACAGAGAAAATTACAAAAGAGATGATGAATGAGCTTAAAAAAGAAGTTATAGAACGAAACGGGAAAAAGGTGGAGACAGAAAGTTTCAATTCCATTTATATGATGGCTGATTCTGGTGCAAGAGGAAGTACACAGCAGATAAGACAGCTTGCTGGTATGAGAGGTCTAATGTCTAAACCATCAGGTCAGGTAATAGAAACCCCGATCACCGCTAATTTCAAAGAAGGATTATCAGTATTACAGTACTTCATTTCTACTCATGGCGCAAGAAAAGGTCTTGCTGATACCGCATTAAAGACTTCAAATGCTGGATATCTTACAAGAAGACTTGTGGATGTAGCTCAGGATGTAACAATAACTATGGAGGACTGTGGAACTTTAGACGGGATAATTGTAACTCATTTAATAAATGCAGCTGGTGAAATTGAAGAAAGATTGTCTGAACGTATCCTTGGAAGGGTAGTTATGGAAGATCTTTATGATCCTTCAGTTATTGTTAAATCTGGTGAAGAAATTACTGAAAGTATTGCTCAAAAAATAGATGAAGCTGGTTTTGATAGAGTTAAAGTTCGTTCACCACTTACCTGTAATGCAAAAAGAGGTTTGTGTGTAAAGTGTTATGGACGTGATTTGGCAAGGGGACATCTCGTTAACATTGGTGAAGCTGTTGGAATTATTGCTGCTCAATCTATCGGTGAACCTGGTACTCAGCTTACGATGAGAACATTCCATTTAGGTGGTACTGCTGGTGCCAAGGCTGAAAAAAATACACTTGAGGTAAGAAATGAGGGGAGGATTAAATTTTATAATATTTCTACAGTT